>Ga0181534_10001763_pt1 | contig 13872 bp, 13 predicted proteins | sample PEATcosm2014_Bin_37_FD_119758 | JGI IMG/M metagenome (GOLD analysis project Ga0181534, IMG submission 119758) | Peatland microbial communities from MTU Mesocosm Facility, Houghton, MI, USA - PEATcosm2014_Bin17_10_metaG | ecosystem: Environmental > Terrestrial > Soil > Wetlands > Peat | place...
AACGGCGCATGCGAGGGGGGAATTCCCGGATCTCCGGTTGGATTCAAGCAGAACATCCGGCCCATCGAAGGCGCGAACTTCGTCCCGCGCATGTCCACCGGAGCTGAAATCTCCGTTATCATGCCGATCATCAATGCACCCTTCCGGCTCTACTACGCTTACAACACGCTGCGCTTGTACGAGTCGCCTTACTGCAACGATGTCTATCTGGGCGAGAACAAGGGAAGCTGCTCGGCTGAACTCATCAAGCGCGATATGTTCCCGCAGGGCGGGGCCGGCGACTACACCTTCTCTGAGGCATATCAAGGATACGGACAGCGCTATCTTTTCCGCGATCCCCGCAAAACCTTCCGGCTGACCGTTTCCACTACCTTCTAGCCGTTCATTCTTCTCTGACCGCGCGGGCTGCCCATCCAGGCAGCCCGCGTCATTTAAGGCTGAATAGCGACTCGCGGCTGCTGTGATCTATTTTGAATATCGGACACTTTAGAGCGAAACCAGGGTTACTGTGTCCTGTCGAGTTTTGTGCAAGGTTGCCGCTCCCTGATGGTCGCGTCAACTGGACGGACGTGCTTTCGCGATACAACCTCCCTGGTTTCGCTATAGCCGCATTTACGTCCAATCGGCTCTTTTTTACTTTGACGCTCTTGACCTGCCCTCCTATAATTCAGTTGTCCCTGCTGACGTCTCCATCCACGTCTTTTTCTGTCTCTGGCCGTCCGGCCTGGAGTTCTCTTCAAAAGGCGGTAAGGTTTCTCAGAAGGCAAAGGCTTGTTCTGCGCCTACAGCGGTTCGACAATTGGTGTACCCCGGAGCGCAGCCCTCTGGCGCTTTTTCTTAAGAAAAGGCGCCTTCCGCGGCACTCAAAAGGACACCGGAATTGTGGAACCCCTCTAAGCGTGCTTATCCCAAAGGTATTTCGAAGGAGTCGTACAAACCCATGAAGCGCATGCTTGCCACTGTCCTTACCCTTGCCACGGGCTTTGCCCTGCCCGTCACTGCCCAAACCCCTGCCGCCGCTCCGGCGGCTCCCTCAAAGATTGCCGTCATCGCCTTTCAGATGGTCGTAGCACAGACCAATGAAGGCCGGCGTGACTTTGCCGATATCCAAAAGAAGTTCGAGCCTAGAACCCAGGAGCTGCGGACGCAGAACGATGAGATTGAGAAATTGCAGAAGGAGTTGCAGGCTCAATCGGCCACGTTGACCGATGCGGATCGCGCCAGCCGCGCCAAGACCATTGACGAAAAGAAGAAGAAGTTGCAGCGCGCCGCAGAAGATCTGCGCAATGACGGCAACCAGGAGATGCAGCAGGTACTGGAGGGACTCGGCAAGAAGGTGTACGACGTACTAATCGACTACTGCAAGCAACAGGGCTACACGGTGGTTCTGGACGCCAGCCAGCAGCAGCCGACAGTTCTGTATGCGGTTGATTCAGCCAATATCGGCCAGGCGGTCATTGACGCTTATAACGCCAAGTCCGGCGTTCCCGCGCCTCCGGCCCCCACAGCCCCGGCAGCAAAGCCGGCGGCGGCTCCAAAGGCTCCCGCAGCGCACTAGACTTGAAGTTGCAGGCCGGCATAGACTCCGCATTCAGTGGAGTCAATGCCGGCCTGCAACAATCGCTGTGCATAGCCCGCAATGCAGTGGAAATTCACGATTTGCCAGTTTGACGCCCCCCCCCAGCCCTCCTATAATCCATCTAGTTCCCGCTGACGTCTCCGTCCGCGTCTTTTTTGCTCCCTCCTTTTTCGGTAAGGGAATTTCCTAGCTTGGGACAGCATGTGACAGGCAATTGCCGCGTGCGTGAAAGAAGACCGTGAGGTTTCTCAGGAGGCACAGGCTCTTTTCGCGCCCAGGCGCGTCCAAGCCATAGGAATTTTGAAGGAGTACTCGATTCAAATGAAGCGTTCTCTTGCACTTGTTTTCACGCTGGCTTCGGGCCTTGCCCTGAACGCCGCCGCCCAAACCCCAGCTGCCGCCGCCGCTCCTGCCGGTCCCGCGAAGATCGCCGTGATTGCTTTTCAGGTTGCTGTGGCACAGACCAATGAAGGCCAGCGCAATTTTGCCGACCTGCAGAAAAAATATGAACCCAAGCGCGCGCAACTCAAGACGCTCAACGACGATATCGAGAACCTGACCAAGCAATTGCAGGCGCAAGGCGACAAGCTGAGCGACGCCGAGCGGGCCACACGCGCCAAGGCAATTGACGACAAGAAGAAGCAGTTGGACCGGGACGCGGAAGACGCGCAGAACGACTTCCAGCAGGAGATGCAGGAGGTTTACAACACTCTTGCCTCCAAGGTCTATGACGTGTTGAACGATTACGCGACCAAACAGGGCTACACACTGGTGCTGGACATCAGCCAGCAACAGTCGCCGGTCCTCTTCGCCACCGACTCGACGAACATCACCAAGCCGGTGATGGAGGCCTATAACGTCAAGTCAGGCGTACCGGCTCCTCCCGCGCAGCCTGCCGCAGCCGAGGCTCCCAAGGCTGGCGCCCCCAAGGCTCCCGCAACCCACTAAACTTACTTTTTTAATGCCGGACAGGTTCCGCTCCACAGGGCCTGTCCGGCATTGACAACGGGGCTGATTCCTGCCAGGAAAACCAGGGACCGCCTGACTGTTGAGAACAAGGCTGAAAACCGCCCGATCTGTGGAAAAAACTGTGGATTGCTTACGGCGTTTCCGTATAGATTCTTCTAATTTTCCCCTTGCCAGCGGCTCTGCATTTCTGCTAAATCCTGCAACCCTTTATATATCAACAAATCCATACGCTCTTTTGGGCGATACCTGGGATAAACCTGAGGCCAGAGGATGGATCCCGGCGGAGAAAAGTTTCCACAGTTGCAGATGAACATACAGTTACCAAACTGTACACTGGCACCCATTTTCAGGTTACTTTGACTGATCTTCACCCACCCGTAGTACCGCCAGAAAGGCCTCTTGCGGGATGTCCACTTTGCCAATGCGCTTCATGCGCTTTTTGCCTTCCTTTTGCTTCTCCAATAATTTGCGTTTGCGGCTGATATCGCCGCCATAACACTTGGCCAGGACGTTCTTGCGCAGGGCAGCGACGGTCTCGCGGGCGATGACCTTGGCGCCGATGGCAGCCTGGATGGCGACCTCGAACTGCTGGCGCGGGATCAGTTCGCGCATCTTCGAGACCAGCAGCTTGCCGCGCTCGTAGGCGAAATCGCGATGAACGATGATCGAGAGCGCGTCGACAGGTTCACCACTGACGAGAATGTCCATCTTGACCATTGGAGACTCCCACTCGCCGGCCAGTTGATAGTCGAGTGAAGCATAGCCGCGGGAGACAGATTTGAGCCGGTCATAGAAGTCGAGGACGATTTCGTTCAGCGGCAGTTCATAAGTGAGCATGACGCGGGTCGGGGTTACATACTCGAAGTTGAGCTGACGTCCACGCTTTTCCTCGACGAGCTTGAGGATGCCGCCGACGTACTCTTCATTGGTGAGAATCTTGGCGGTGATGATGGGCTCGCGGATGGCGTGGATGTTGGTGGGTTCGGGCCAGCGCGAGGGGTTGTCCACTTCGAGTACGCTGCCATCGGTGAGCGTGATGTGGTAACGGACGCCGGGAGCGGTGGTGATGAGATCCAGCTCGTACTCGCGCTCCAAACGCTCCTGAATGATCTCCATGTGGAGCAGGCCAAGGAAGCCACAGCGAAAACCGAAGCCCAGAGCGGCGGAACTCTCCGGCTCGAAGAAGAAAGAAGCGTCATTGAGGCGGAGTTTCTCGAGAGCGTCGCGCAGCAGCGTGTGCTCATGCGAGTCGACCGTGTAGAGGCCGCTGAAGACCATCGGCTTGAGTTCTTCGAAGCCGGGCAACTGCGCCGAGGCGGGATTGGCGTCGTCGGTAACAGTGTCGCCGATCTTGGTATCGCCGACATTCTTGATCGTCGCGGCAAAAAAGCCGACTTCGCCGGCGCGCAGCTCGCCGATCTCCACCGGCTTGGGCATCAGCACGCCCATCGAGTCCACGTCGTAGGTTTTGCCGTTGGACATGAAGCGGATGCGCTGGCCTTTGCGGAGCACTCCCTGCATGACGCGCACCAGCACGATGACGCCGCGATAGGCATCAAACCAGGAGTCGAAGATCAGCGCCTGCAACGGAGCATGGGGGTCGCCCGTAGGCGGCGGGAGCCGATGAACAATTGCTTCCAGCACGTCATCTACGCCGACGCCGGTCTTGGCGCTGACGGGAATGGCATCGGTCGCGTCCAGGCCAACGGCCTGTTCAATCGCTTCCTGCGTACGGAGAATGTCCGAGGAGGGGAGGTCGATCTTGTTGATGACCGGGATAATCTCAAGGCCGTTGTGAATGGCCAGATAGGCATTGGCCAGTGTCTGCGCTTCGACGCCCTGCGTGGCGTCCACTACCAGTAGCGCACCTTCGCACGAAGCCAGCGAACGCGAGACTTCGTAGCTGAAATCCACATGGCCCGGTGTGTCAATGAGGTTGAGTTGGTAGGTATTACCATCCTTGGCTTTGTACATCATGCGCACGGCATGGGCCTTGATGGTGATGCCGCGCTCCCGCTCGAGGTCCATCGCGTCCAGAATCTGCGCCTGCATTTCGCGACCGGTAACAGAGCCGGTGAGTTCCAGCAGACGGTCGCTCAACGTCGACTTGCCGTGGTCGATGTGGGCGATGATGGCGAAATTACGAAGAAAACGAGAATCCATGCGGACGGTTTGACCTTGAACGATGATGGCGCCGTGCGCGTCTAATACACGATAGCCCTAAGGCATAGCTTATCATCGGGTGAGGGCTTGAGGGATTTGAACTCCTGTTCCAATTCCAGCCGACGGAGCCGTAACTGACGATCCTATGAGTTCAATACACTACCGCGTAGCCGGTTGCTTCCTGTTGGCTCTCATTGCTGCTTCAGGCAGCTCTTGCCAATCCTCTGCAGCTCAGCCTGCCGCGCAGGCCGCGGCGCCCGTTCAATTAACCGTTGAGCAACAGCGCCAGCGGCTTTTGATTGAGCACGTGGAAGAAGCCTACAGCAGCGGCGAAGCTGCGTATCGCAAAGGCGATCTGGCGCAAGCCAAGGCGGAGTTTGATCGCGCCGTCGATCTGATGCTGAAGAGCGGCCTGGATATCAAGAGCGATCCGCAGTTACAGGATGAGTTTGACCGCACCGTGGATGCGGTGAGCGCGCTGGAAGTGGAGGCGCTGAAACAGGGCAACGGGTTTGTACCGAAGGTGGAGGAGTCGCCGGCGGACGTGGCCAGCGATGTGACCTTCGTGGCTGACCCCAATATCGTGGCCAAGGCACAGACCGAATTGGCCACCACGCAATCCGACCTGCCGCTGGTGGTGAACGATTATGTGGCCACGTATATCAACTTCTTTGCCAACTCGACACGCGGCCACTATACGCTGCTGCACTCTTTCCAGCGCAGCGGACGCTACAAGGCGATGATTGAGCGCGTGATGGGCGAAGAGGGAGTGCCGCAGGATCTGATCTATCTGGCTGTAGCTGAGTCCGGCTTTCAGCCGCAGGCAGTCAATCGCAAGTCCGGCGCTGGGGGAATGTGGCAGTTTATGCCGCACGGCGACTACGGGCTTGCCCGCAATGGATACATCGACGAGCGCTTCGACCCGGAGAAGTCCACACGCGCTTACGCCCGTTACATGAAGTACCTTTACAACCAGCTGGGAGATTGGTACCTGGCGATGGCCTCGTATGACTGGGGCGCGGGCAATGTGCAGCGCGCCGTTCAGAAGACCGGCTATGCGGATTTCTGGGAACTGTACAAGCGCAATAACCTGCCCGCCGAGACCAAAAACTATGTGCCGGAGATTCTGGCGGCGATCATCATCGCCAAGAACCCGCAGCAATATGGCTTCGACGACCTCGCGCTCGATCCTCCGGCACTCACCGACACGGTGACGATCAACTACTCCGTCGATCTGCGGCTTGTATCCGATCTTGTGAACGCGCCGGTGGAAGTGCTTGTGGGGTTGAACCCTGGCCTTCTGCGCATGACCACGCCTCCCGACGCGGCCTTCGATCTTCATCTTCCGGCAGGCACAGCCGCACGGTTCAACGATCGTATCGCAGGCATTCCCGAAGGCAAGCGCGCGGCCTGGCGCTACCACCGCGTTGCCGCGGACGAGACGCTGGCCTCGATTGCGCGCGAGTACCACGTCTCTCAGGCCGAGCTGGCCGCGGCCAATCAACTGCGTGAGAGCGCGGCTCTGGATGGAGTGGAAGCGCTGGTGGTGCCTACTGCTCCGGTGGCGGCACCGATGCATGCGCTGCTTTACACGGTACGCAAAGGAGACACGCAGATCACCATTGCCGACCGCTTTGGCATTTCGCTCGATCAATTGCATCGCTGGAATCATCTGACCGGTTTCAAAGTTGAGTCAGGGCGGCGGCTACATGTTGCGGAGCCGGCGCACCTCGCGCACGAGGCCAGCAGCCATCATTCCCGAGGCGCATCGAAGAGCGGAAGCGGCAATGGGAGCAGCGAAAAGGCGCATGAACAGGGCACTTCAAAGACAGCGCCTGCTCAGCCAACTGCTGGGAAACCAGGCACGGCAAGCAGCAAGAAGGCGCACAAGAGCAAGCACGTCACGCACTCCAATGCTTCCTCTGCAAAAGAAAAATGATATTTTGCTTCATTCTCTTCTTGCCATTTGCTAGTATTTGTGTGCAATCTATAGCTAGACATGCAACGCAAGCAGAAGATGTGAGCGCATTGCAGAAGTGAGCTAAAGTCTAACGATGTCAGCGGCAGGCCGCTGGAGGCAAAGGGATGGAAGAACGGTTCAGGATGTACGCCATGAGTGACGACGGCAACCAGAGCGCGGAGCCGGCGGAGTTGGATCCAGATCACGAAGAAGATTTCAACGAGGACGAAGAGGAAGAAGTCGACGAAGTCTCGGACGTTCTCACTTCCCCGATCGGCGGTGTTCCGGTAATAGAGGAAACCGTAATCGTGGTTGTTGAAGAGCCACCATCGCAACCGGCCAGCAAAAAGGCCGCAAAGAAAAAATCTTCCGCAAAGAAAGCTGCCAAGAAGGCCCCGGCAAAGAAAGCCCCTGCGAAAAAAGCGGCGGCGAAAAAGGCTCCGGCAAAGAAGGCAGCAGCGAAAAAAGTTGTGGCGAAAAAAGCCGCAAAGAAGTCCGCCGCAAAAAAGAGCACCACTGGCGCAAAGGGCGGAAAGACCGCGGCCAAGAAGGCAGCGGTGAAAAAGAGCGCCAGCAAAACCATCACACGAGGTAGAAAATTGGCCGTTAAGAAGGCAGCAAAGAAGGCGCCCGCCAAGAAGGCAGCAGCGAAGAAGGCTCCTGCAAAGAAGGCGGCAGCGAAGAAGGCAGCAGCCAAGAAGGCTCCTGCAAAGAAGGCAGTGGCGAAAAAGGCCCCGGCCAAGAAAGCAGCGAAGAAGGCTGCAAAGAAGTAACAATAACTGGCAACGTAAGGCAAGCAAAAGAGCCCGGCTACACGCCGGGCTTTTTTGCGTCTGGAGTCGGCTCTGCTGCTTACGCGCCGGCAACACCAGTTGCAATCTGCCTGAGGTGATGCTGCTGATGAACGATGTAATCCTCGATCAAAAAGCGCAGCGTGACCGGCGGGTTGTCGCCGACGATGCAGGCTGAGTCTAGCCGGGCGGCGGGGATGTTGTTGACCACCGAGATCAGAATCTCGTGTTCAACCGCCCACCATTGCAGCAGCTCTGCCCAAGGCTGGTCTATGTAACCATGCGCCGCGACCCACGCATCCTGTGCGTACGCCGGACCTGCATAGCCGCCGTCGATCGCGGCGCGCACGAAGCGCTGACGGTTGTTCGCGGCGGAATCGAGCAAGTGGCCGACGATCTGCTTGCGAGTCCATCCGCCCTCGCGCCAAGGCATGTCTGCCAGATCCGGCGGAAGCGAAAACAGCACGGTACGCAGTACTTCGAGTTGCGCTCGGAACTGGATTGCAATCTGTGTTTGCATGATGATCACCTCCCTCGCGGCAGAAGCGCGGCCGCTTCAGTACTCACTCTACCGGAGCGGCGAGGAAGAAGACATACACCAGCATCGCAAGGCCGACGAAGGCCGGGATCAGGCCCACCATTGCGTCCCCGCGTTCGTTGGGAGAGGACTGGCCAAGGATCATGAGGGTCATTGCGAGGCCGACGCCGAGGGTGATGACGCCGCCGATCTTCAGTCCCTCGCGGGTCTTGAGCTGATTGCGACGGCTCTCTTCGCGCAGCAGATCGACGGCGGCCTTTGCGCCCTCGCTGGTTGACTCGGCAATGCGGCGAAAGGTCTCGGCCTTGTAGAATGCCTCGCGCTCCTTGCGGCGGCTGTCGATCCAACTCACGGTGGGGATGAATACGACGAAGAGTGCAACCGTGCCGATGGAAAGAAATAGCCACAGACCCTGTTGTTCGTATGGTAAGCTGCTCATCGCGAGCATTAGCGCCAGATGCGTCATGGAATACTCCTTGAAAGCTTGTAGGGAATTTTGTTGCTTACGTCCGGTGTGACCGGTGGCAGCGTGGAACGGTTGCATTTTGTTGCAGAAAATATCTTGCGGAAGAAAATGCAACCGGGCATTGCAAGACCGAGTCCCACGGCATAGTGGGGTGGTAGGTTGAGTGCGGCGGCACAAAGCGCGATGGAAGATCTGGCCGATGTGGAGCGGGTACTGGCCGGAGACGCGCGCGCCTTTGAGGGGATTGTGCGCCGCTGGCAAGCGCCGCTGATCAATATGGCCTGGCGCTATTGCCGCGACCGTCACCGCGCCGAGGAACTGGCGCAAGAGGCCTTTGTGCGCGCATGGCGAAACCTCGGCCAGTGGCGGCGCGAGTCCAGCTTCTCCACATGGTTGTTTGCGCTGGCGGCGAATGTATATCGCACAGACCTGAAGCGCTTCCCGACGGAGACGTTGCCGATGGAGGTGATTGCCGAGCCGGCTGCGGATGCAACGCAGCAGGACGCGCTGCTGGAGAGCGCGCGCAATGAAATGGTGCGGCGCGCGGTGCTGGCATTACCTTTGCGCTATCGCGAGCCGGTGGTTTTGTTTTATTTTCATGAGATGGATGTGATGGCGGCAGCAGCGACACTCAAGATGCCCGAAGGAACCGTGAAGGCAAGGCTCAGCCGCGCGCGGGCGCTGCTGCGAAAGCGATTCCCGCAACTCGAAGAGCAAAGCGCGGGCGGGCAAAGCCGGCAAGATCGACCCGCAAGACTGAGAAAGGAGGCCTGAGAGATGAAGCAAGAGACAATAGAGAATATTCTGGCGACCGAAGAAGAGCTGATCCCCTCCTCGGGCTTTCTCTCGTCGGTCATGGAGCGGATTCAGGAAGAAGCCGTCGCACCCGCGCCGATTCCCTTTCCGTGGAAGCGGATTTTTCCGGGACTCGTGCTCATTGCTGCCGTGCTGGGCTGGAGCGTATTCGAGCTGATCCGGCACGGAGTGCCTGCGATGCGTGCAGAGACGGTGATGCTGCCGCAGCTTCCCGCCGCCGCGCCACAGCCCCTGCAACAGGCCGGTTGGATCGCACTGGCGTTGGGTGTCTCGCTGCTCTCCTGGCTGCTCTCGCGCCGTCTGGCGGGCCGTGCCGGACTGCTGTGATGCGCTTCCGGTTTTCCGCTGCGAATCACTTCTCGCGGTATTTCTCGCCGTATTGCCGCAGCTTGACGAGCGTCGCAGCAGCTTGGCCGGAGTCGATTGCCTCAGCGCCCTGAGCCACGCCTTCTTTGAGATCGGAGGCCAGTCCTGCGGCGACCAGCGCGGCGGCGGCATTGAGTAGGACGATGTCCCGCCGCGCTCCCGAAAGGCCGGTGAGGATGTCATAGAGCAGCGAAGCGTTGGTGGCTACATCGCCGCCGGAGAATTCTTCCAATGTTGCTCTGGGAACTCCTGCCATCTCGGGCGTAATCTTGGCGGCCTTCAGAGTTGTCTCGCCCGTCTCTGATTCCTCAACGCGGGCCACGATGGATTCGCCGGTTGTGGTTAGCTCGTCAATGCCGTCTGTACCGTGAACCACAAAGGCGCGCTTGGCGCCCAACGTGGAGAGTGTGCGCGCCACCAGCAGAACCCGGCTGGGCGCAAGCACACCGATGACTTGCGCTTTTGCGCCGGCGGGGTTGGTGAGAGGGCCGCAGAGATTAAAGATGGTGCGAAAGCCGAGCGCCTTGCGCAGCGGACCCACGACCTTCATGGCTGGATGGTAGAGCGGCGCATAGAGAAACATAAAGCCGGTCTCGCGCAGGCAGGCGACGGCCAGCTCCGGACCCAGCGTGATGGGCACACCCAACGCTTCCAGTACGTCCGCAGAGCCAGCCAGCGACGTCACCGCACGGTTGCCATGCTTAGCCACCTTGGCCCCGGCAGCGGCCGCCACAAGCGCGGCCCCGGTAGAGATGTTGAAGGTCAACGGCCCGCCGCCGCCAGTGCCGCAGGTATCTACCAGTTGATTGCGCTCTTCATCGGTCAGAGGCAACGGCGTCGAGCGGGTGCGCATCGTCTCCACAAAGCCGGCCAGCTCTGGAGCCTGTTCGCCGCGCGTGGCGAGAACCGTGAGCAGCGCCGCCGTTTCGACATCCGGCACAGTGCCTGACAGTATCTCGGCCAACACGCCAGCCGCCTGTTCGCGGGTGAGGGCGGCGCCGTCTTCGGCCAGGGGTTTGAGCAATTCCTTTAAGGTAGCCATCTCCCATTATGGTAACGGCGAACGGCGGGCGGGGGATTGGTTTTCGATTCGTGGCCGCGTAGCTTATTCTGGATGCAACCGGTGACCGACGCAGGGCACCGGCTGCTTTTCGCGGAAACCGACGCCAATGTTTCTCCTGGGACGGACATTCACTTGAAAATTCACGAATATCAGGCAAAGGAAATCCTGGCAAAATACGGCGTTGCCGTGCCCAGGGGCGAAGTGGCCAACACGCTGGAAGAAGCCTCAGCAGTGGCCCGCAAATTGTTTGCCGAGGGCGCTACGGGCGTGGTCGTCAAGGCGCAGATTCACGCCGGCGGACGCGGCAAGGGCGGCGGCGTAAAGGTGGCCCGCACTCGCGAAGACGCTGAGCTGCATGCCAAGAACATTTTGGGCATGACGCTCATTACCCACCAGACCGGCCCGCAGGGGCAAAAGGTGCAGCGGCTACTGATTGAAGAGACTGCGGCGATCGATCGCGAGCTGTATCTGGGCATTGTGCTTGATCGAGCTACAGGCAAGCTGGTTTTTATGGCATCGCAGGCCGGCGGCATGGAGATTGAAGAAGTCGCGGCGAAGACGCCCGAGGCCATTTTCAAAGAGACCATTGACCCGGCGGTCGGATTCGGCGCATGGCAGGCGCGCAAGCTGGCCTTTGCTCTGGCGCTCAAGCCCACGCAGATCGGTGCGGCTGTCGCGTTCTTTCAGGCGCTCTACAAGGCCGTTCTCGACACAGATGCATCGCTGGTGGAGATCAATCCCTTCATTACAACGAAGGATGACAAGCTCTTTGCGCTCGACGCCAAAGTGACCTTTGACGACAACGCGCTCTTCCGCCATGCCGACATCAAAGCGCTGCGCGATACCGCCGAAGAAGACCCACTCGAAGTGGAGGCGAGCAAGTATTCGCTCAACTACATCAAGCTCGATGGCTCGATTGCCTGCATGGTGAACGGCGCGGGCCTGGCGATGGCAACGATGGACATTATTCAGTACGCTGGCGGCAGCCCGGCCAACTTTCTGGACGTGGGCGGCGGCGCAACACAGGAGCAGATTGAGCACGCATTCGAGATTTTGCTCTCGGACGCGAATGTGAAGGCGATCTTCATCAATATCTTCGGCGGCATTCTGCGCGTTGACCGGCTGGCAACTGGCGTCGTTGCAGCGGCGCGGAACCTGAACGTGAAGGTGCCGATTGTGCTGCGCCTTGAAGGAACGAATGTCGAAGAGGGCCGGCAGATTCTCGCCGAGTCGGGGATGAATTTTCAGGTAGGCGCAACGATGAAGGAAGCTGCGGAATTAGTTGTTGCCGCGGCAGCAAGCGTGGGGGCATAAGATGGCCGTTCTGGTAGATAAAAACACTCGATTGATTGTTCAAGGCCTCACTGGCAAAGAAGGTACCTTTCATGCCAAAGGCGCTGCGGAATATGGCACTCAAGTTGTCGGCGGAGTCACTCCCGGCAAGGGTGGAACTACGCATGAGGGCTGGCCGGTCTTTAATACTGTTGCCGACGCGGTTGAAAAGACCGGCGCAAACGCGACCGTGATCTTTGTGCCGCCGCCGTTTGCCGCCGATGCGATTCTCGAAGCCGAGGACGCGGGGATTCCGCTGATCGTCGCCATCACTGAAGGCATCCCAACGCTGGACATGGTGAAGGTCTGGGCCAAGCTCAAGAACTCGAAGTCGCGGCTCGTCGGACCGAATTGCCCCGGAGTTATTTCTCCGGGCAAGGCCAAGATCGGCATCATGCCCGCGCGCATTCATCTCGAAGGCTCAGTCGGCATTGTCTCGCGCTCGGGAACGCTGACCTATGAAGCCGTGCATCAACTCACCCAGCGCGGCATTGGCCAGTCAACAGCCATCGGCATCGGCGGCGACCCGATCATTGGAACGACGCATATCGATGCGCTGCGGCTGCTCAACGACGACCCCGAGACTGAAGCGATTATCATGATCGGCGAGATCGGCGGCTCCGCGGAAGAGGCTGCGGCGGAGTTCGTCAAGCAGCATGTGAAGAAGCCGGTTGTCGGATTTATCGCGGGGCAGACCGCGCCTCCCGGCCGCCGCATGGGCCATGCCGGAGCGATCATCTCTGGAGGCCAGGGCACCGCCGCCGACAAGATGAAAGCGATGACCGCCGCGGGGATTCATGTCGTGGTTTCGCCGGCCGAGATTGGCGCTACACTGGCGCGAGTCATCGGCAAAGAATAGTTTTCTACCGTACTCTCAAGAAACGAAGGCCCGCCGGAATGGTGGGCCTTTTCTGCATAGGAGCTGCGATGAAAGAAATCTGGACCGCAAGAGTTGAGGTGTTGACGCCTCCGTGCAGTACGGGCAATACAAAAGCGTTCACCAATGTCGTCTTGTGGGCGGAAGATCAGCCAGACATCAAGAAGATTGTTTCGGAAGTCTTCGCAAAGTACTCATGGTCGGTACTCGGCGTTGAGAACTGCGTAAGAGCAGCGGATTGTGAAGTCATCTCCTCAGAACTGGCTGAGCAAATCGAAACTGCGAAACCGCTCCCAAAAGCGTGCATCTTCGGGACGTTGCACTATTATCCTTCAAGACCCGCATAACTGTATCCACAATGCAACGTACTACCAGACCCGGCAGGCCTTGGCTGCAACCATTGCTGCGGTCGGCTTGCAACTGAAGCTCTTGGCGAAATCGGGCAGGTCGGTGAGGACGGTGTTGGCGCGGTACTCGTCGGGGGCGTGAGGGTCGGTCTGGGCCTGCGTGCGCAGTTGCTCGGGGCGGGTCTGGGTGCACCACTGCTGCGCGTAGGCAATCCAGAAGCGCTGGTCGGGCGTGTAGCCGTCGGTCTGCGCGCTCATATCTACATGTGCGGCGTGGGCCTTGTCGAGCCAGGCCAGCCAGGCGAGCCACAAGCCGCCCAAGTCAGCGAGGTTCTCGCCTAATGTGAGCTTGCCGTTGAGGTGAACGCCGGGAACGGCCTCGATGGCGTCGTATTGCTTGACCATGCAGTCGGCGCGGTCGGTGAACTTCTGCTCGTCGTCCTTGGTCCACCAATCTTTCAGGTTGCCGTCCTTGTCGTACTGGCGGCCCTCGTCGTCGAAGCCGTGGGTCAGTTCGTGGCCGACGGTGGAACCCATGTCGCCGTAGTTGGCCGCGTCGTCTTCCTTGTCGCTGTGGAAGGGCGGCTGAAAGTGTCCTGCCGGGA
>Ga0181534_10001765_pt1 | contig 13866 bp, 11 predicted proteins | sample PEATcosm2014_Bin_37_FD_119758 | JGI IMG/M metagenome (GOLD analysis project Ga0181534, IMG submission 119758) | Peatland microbial communities from MTU Mesocosm Facility, Houghton, MI, USA - PEATcosm2014_Bin17_10_metaG | ecosystem: Environmental > Terrestrial > Soil > Wetlands > Peat | place...
CGCCGGCGCTCCCAGTGGAGTAGCCATCATGGTGGACGGCGTCACGCTCGCGCCGGAAAGCATGGGCGCCCGACAGCTCAACGATGTTTCCAACGTTGAAGTCCTGCGCGGCCCCCAGGCCACACTGGGCGGACGAACGGCTTCCGCCGGCGTTGTCAATCTGGTAACGCGCGGACCATCCAACACACTTACGGGCGACTTCGGCGCTACGTTTACCGAGGACAACGAGCAGCGCCTGCAGGCATTTCTCGCTGGCCCCATCACGCAGCAGCTCGCATTCAGCGTATCCGCATTTGGCAACAGCACTGAATATCCCACGCGCAATCTCGCTACCGGCGACGATGATCGCGAACGCGCCTACGGCGGCCGCGGGAAATTGCGCTACACCCCGATCGACGACCTGGACATAACGTTCACGGCAGGTGCTTCCAACACCAAGGACCGTGGTACGTTCACGAGCTATATCAGCATCGATCCCACGGCGAACTTCCGTGGCAGTCCAAAGATTCCCCAGAGCGTTGCTCTTCCGGGCATCACCGTCAACAGCAGCAACCGCGACTACAACGTCATCAGCTCGCCGTATCCAGGCATGGACGGCAACGATCGCTTCTACTCGATGATTGTGAACTATCGATTCAGCGGCTTCACGCTGAGCTCAATCACGGCGCGGCAGGAAGAGGACCGGCGGCTGGTTTACGACCTGTACGACGAGGCCGCGGATAGCGGCGCGATCCTGGGGGGACCTGCCTACACCTGGAACATGAAGCAGACCTTCAACTACGTCATCCATACCACCAGCCAGGAGTTTAAGCTCGATTCGCCGCAGCTGGGTTTCGTACGCTTTCTGGCCGGCCTGTATTTCGACCATGACATAACAGGCTTCGACTTCGTACGCGCCTCCTACACCACCGGCGGCGCCGGTCCGCCACCGTTCAGCGGCTACCGTGTTCCTGACACTAAGACATACGCAGCTTACATCCGGGGCGAGTGGACACTGCTGCCGGAACGGCTGAGCCTCATCACCGGGCTACGCGTCAACCGTGACGATATCGCCTACAGCTATTCCTTGCGCAACACGCCGGCTCCAGCTCCTCAGATCACGCCTTTCACGCGTACCGACTCCGCGGCGGAAACAACCACCGTGGGTGACGTAACTCTGCGCTATCGCTTCGACCAGGATGTGATGGCGTATGCGAGTTATACGCGAGGTTACAAGCCGGCCATCTGGAACCTCGACGGGACAGTCACTCCAACCAACGTGTTCCTGCCAATCAAACGCGAGGATATCGATTCATACGAGCTCGGCCTCAAGAGCACGCTGCTGAACAATCGCCTGTCGTTCAACGCCGCTCTCTTTACGACCTACGACAAGAACTTCCAGGTACAGACGTTCGATCCAAACGCCGTGTCGGCCACCTTCGCGCTGGCCAACGCCGGCAAGGTCCGCTCTCGCGGCGTCGAACTCGATTCGCGGGCACTGCTGCCCGGTGATGTGCGCCTGAACACGAGCCTGGCGTTCATTGATGCGATCTTCGACACCTACGATGCCGCCACCTGCTATGGATCGCAGACCGCGGCACAGGGGTGTCTCAAGGCGCCCAGCGGCAACAGTTACCAGGTACTGAGCGGCAAACGCATGCCGAATTCGCCCCGCTGGAAAGGCACTGTCGGACTGGACAAGCTCGTGCGGCTCAACCTGCCCGTCAATGTCACGCTCAGCGGCAACTACGTGTATCAGAGCGCGGTCGAATACGATCCCAACCTGAGTCCCTACGCGATTCAGGGCGCGTATGGCATCCTGAACCTCAGTGCCGGCATCATCGATCAGGACGAGCGCTATGACGTGTCCTTCTTCGTCAACAACGTCACCGACAAGCATTATGTGGGCGGCATGCTCGATCAGACTGCTCGCTGGGGCAACAAGGTGGCTATTACGGGCCTGTGGAACCGGGACGCGGATCGCTACGCAGGGGTACGCCTCCACTACCGGTTCTGAGATGCGCACGTCCCGGTTTCGCGGGAGTGCGCTTGCGGTGTCGTGGCTGTTGTTTGTGTGGCTGACGGGGTCGCTCGCTTCTGCGGCGGCCCCTCAGCCCGAGACGTTCACCAAACCTCGCGTGATCGTCCTGACAGACATCGGCAACGAGCCCGACGACTCCGAATCGATGGTCCGGCTGTTGTTATACGCCAACGAGCTCGACATCGAGGGACTCGTCGCAACGACCTCGACATGGCTCAAAGACAAGGTGCACCCGGAGCTCATCGAAGAGCGGGTGCGCGCCTACGGCGAGGTGCTTTCCAACCTACGAGCGCACGCCGAAGGCTATCCCGAGGCGGCACGGCTGATGAGTTCCATTCGGAGCGGGCGCCCCGTCTATGGAATGCAGCAGGTCGGGCCGGGCCAGCATACGCCCGCCTCCGATCTCATCATCGCCGCGTTGAAAAAGCCGGACCCGAGGCCGCTATGGATTTCCATCTGGGGCGGTGCGCGTGAGCTGGCGCAAGCACTCAGTGATCTTCGCGCAACGTGCAAACCGAAGGAGTTGCAGGCGTTGTTGTCAAAACTACGCGTGTATTCCATTTCCGACCAGGACGATGCGGGCGCCTGGGCGCGGCGCAATTTCCCCCAGCTGCGGTGGATCGCCAGCATTCACGGATTCAACGAGTACGGTAACGCCGCGTGGATCGGTATCTCCAGCCGGCCACCCACGGTCGAGGGCGCTGACGAGAAGCTGGTTTCGCATGAGTGGCTCAGTGAGCATATTCGCAAAGGTCCGTTGGGTAGCCTGTATCCCGACTGGAAGTACATCATGGAAGGCGACACAGCGAGCTTTCTGTACCTGATCCCCAATGGGCTCGGTGTGCCCGAGCATCCGGAATTCGGTAGCTGGGGCGGCCGATATGTACGGATGTCGCCAGATGAGGGCCTGTATGCCGATGCGACCGACTCCGTGACGGGACTGGACGGAAAACCCTATCGGAACAACAAGGCGACCATCTGGCGCTGGCGTGAGGCCTATCAGAACGATTTCGCCGCCCGTATCGCGTGGACTCTGAGTGCCTCGCGCGCAGCAGGAAATCATGCGCCCGAGCTGGTCGTGAACGGCCAGCCAGGTCGCGAGCCCCTGACTGTCCACGTCATCGCCGGGCAAACCTCGACGCTGGACGCCAGCGGCTCCAGCGATCCCGACGGCGATACCTTGAGCTACCGGTGGTTCGAGTACACCGACATCAATCCCGCCTACACGGGTATCACGCCTCTCACTTTGGACGGTGCCACTTCGGCGCAGGTGCAGTTGAGCAGCGTTGCGTCGCAGGCGCGGACCCAACATCACCTCATTCTCGAAGTGCACGACAACGGAACGCCATCCCTGACCCGCTATCGCCGCATCATTGTTAGTGTTGACGCCGGCCAGTCTCCATGAGGGCGGCACGGCTCGCATCGCTTGTGCTCATTGGTTGGTGGGTCCTGCCCCTGGACACACACGCCGCAGCCGATGTCGAGCAGTGGGGTATCCAGGAGATCACTTTTCACAGCAACGGCCACTACGACAACCCATTCTCGGCTGTAACGCTGGATTGCCGGTTTTCGCAGGGGGGCAGGCAAATCCGGGTCGACGGGTTTTATGATGGTGAGCACACTTGGAAGGCGCGGCTGATGCCGGACGCCGCGGGGCACTGGACCTACCGGTGCACCTCCAACGATCGGGATCTCAACGGCAAGTCGGGCACATTCGAGGTGGCTCCCCCCAGCACGGGTAATCACGGACCGGTACGCGTCCATGACACGTATCATTTTGCCTACGCCGATGGCACACCCTACTTTCCGCTAGGCACCACCTTCTACACCTGGTTGCAACGCGGAGCGCAGGTCCAATTGCGTACGCTGAGCTCTCTAGGCCACGCGCCATTCAACAAAGTCCGATTCATGGTCCTCCCACGCGGCGGCAGCTTCGGTACTGAGGTGTCCTCCCCGTACGTGCGCCGCACGGACGGCAAGCCTGACTTCGACCGCTTTGATCCAACGTATTTCGCCCACTATGAGGAAGGCTTGCGGCAGCTACAGGCCCTGGGCGTGCAGGCTGACCTGATCCTCTTCCATCCGTACGATCGCAGACCGAATGGATTTTCGAGCCTCGACGCCGCCCAATCGGATGCCTATTTGCGATACGTGGTAGCTCGGTTCGCCGCCTTTCGCAACGCATGGTGGACACTCACCAATGAATTCGACATCTATCGCGTGCAGAAGGACTGGCGGCACCTGGGCGAGCTCGTGGCAGGCGCGGACCCGTACCGCCATCTGCTCGGGATCCACAACTGTTGCTTCGCTTTCTACGACAACTCACAGCCGTGGATCACACATGTCATCCTGCAGGACATCACGTTGCAGCGCCATGCAAGTGAATCCAGAAATGACGCGTCACTGGAACTGGATGCGCGTCGCATTGGCAAGCCCGTCATGGTCGATGAGTACGGCTATGAAGGCAACCGCGCGATGGCGTGGGGCAGCTTCAGTGGTCGTGACATCGTCGAGATGCACTGGAGCCTCACCATGGCAGGCGCGTACGCGAGCCACGGCGAAACCTATGTGCATACGGCCGGCGGCGACCTCGTAGGAGACTCTCCGCAGCGGTTAGGTTTTCTCCGGAGGGTGTTGACGGCAGCTCCGTACACCGAAATGGAGCCAGCACCCGACAGCGTCAAAAGTGCGGACCCCTCCATCACGGCGCTTGCGAAACCCGGCAAGTACTATCTGATCCACTTCGGCCAGCCGCAGGAGCGCGCCGACTGGAATCTCGGGGTGTTTGGTCCCGGCACGCCTGCGCGGCCTCTTCCGGTCGATCCCGTTAAACGCGCGGCATTCGTACCACCGGCCGGTCCCACTGTGGAAGTCAACATGGGCAGCGGCGTGTTTGAAGTCTCGTTGATCGATACCTGGAACATGAAAATCTATTCGCTCGGCTACACCCCCGGTGCCGTCCAGACATTCAGCTCCAGGATGGCGCCCGGCGTGATCCGCCTGGTCGAGGTCGGCCGAATTCCGCCGGATGCCCCGTCGGGCTCGATCGCGGAGTTGCTGAGTCGCTTTGAAACGGATCCAAACTGACATGATTCGAATGGCGTCGTACTTGGCCCTGCTCACTGCCCTGCTACCCGCAGTGGGGAACGCTGATACCGAGCAGGCGCAACCGGCGCTCGGCGTCCGTTCGGTCCCGCTGTTGAATGTGGACGGACTGCAATTCAAGGATCTCAATCGCAACGGCCGCCTCGACCCTTACGAAGACTGGCGGCTGCCGCCGTCCCGGCGCGCGTTGGATCTCCTCGAGCGCATGACCCTCGAGGAGAAGGTAGGAACTCTGTTCCACAGCAATGCTCCAGGCATCGACGCAGCGGTGGGCCACTCAACTCGTGGCTACGATTTCACGGCCCTGACCAAGCTCCTGACCGAGCGCCACATCACCAGTTTCATCACCCGGCTGGCGGTGTCACCAGAAACGCTGGCGCGTGAGAACAATCACGTCCAGGAAATTGCAGAGTCAGGCCGCCTGGGCATCCCCGTCAGCGTGAGCTCGGACCCCCGCAACCATTTTCAATCCGTCCTGGGCGCCAGCGGCGATGCAAACGGCTTTTCGCAATGGCCCGAGATCCTGGGAATGGGTGCGATAGGCGACCCGAGCATCGTACGCAGCTTCGGCGACATCGCCCGCCAGGAATACCGGGCAGTCGGAATCCACATCACCCTGTCACCGCAGGCCGACCTGGCCACTGAACCGCGCTGGCCCCGCCTGCTGGGCACGTTCGGCGAAGATCCCAAGCTGGCGAGCACGCTGGTAAACGCCTATATCGCCGGCTTTCAACATGGTGATACAGGCGTGGATCGCCAGGGTGTCGCGGCTGTGGTCAAGCACTGGGTGGGGTATGGTGCCGAGGCGAATGGGGGTTTTGACGCTCACAATTATTATGGGCGCTATGTCAGCTTGTCCCATAACCGCCTCGATGAGCACCTCGAGCCTTTCAAGGGCGCGTTCGCCGCGCATGTCGCCGGCGTCATGCCGACTTATGCCATCCTTCAGGGCGCGACACTCAACGGCCGGCCTTTGGAGCCGGTGGGCGCAGGTTTCAGCGGCCAACTGCTGACCGATCTGTTGCGACAACAATATCGCTTCGACGGCATCGTTTTATCCGATTGGGCCATCACCAACGACTGCAACACCGCTTGTATGACCGGTCACCCTGCGCAGCAGGCCAGGGATATCGGGATGCCCTGGGGTGTGGAAAACCTTCCGATGGCGCAACGCTTTGTGAAGGCCTTCAACGCCGGCGTCGATCAGTTTGGCGGCACCGACCGGGTTGACCTGTTGATACAGGCAGCACGCACGGGCGCGATCCCGGCGGCCCGGGTTGACGCCTCCGTGACACGCATCCTCCGCCTGAAATTTGCTCTCGGCTCGTTCGAGAATCCTTATGTCGACCCCGAGCAAGCCCAGCGTGTTGTGGGTAACCCCGAGTTTGTGCGGGCGGCCCTGGAGGCACAGCGGCGTTCTGTCGTGCTGCTGCAGAACGACAAGCAGCTGCTGCCTTTGAGGGCGGGCAGCGCTGTTTATTTGAGCGGCATCGATGCCGATGCAGCACGCGCCCAAGGCTGGCAGGTTGTGGACGATCCACAAAAGGCGGTCGTCGCCGTTATCCGGCTCGATGCCCCCCATGAGGACTTGCATCCGACTTTCTTCTTTGGCTCGCGACAACACGAAGGCAGCCTGGCCTTCGCGGCTGATAATCCGCAGTACCAGCGGTTCAGGGATCTCAGCGCGCGCCTGCCGACAGTGGCGATTGTCTTTCTCGACCGCCCCGCCATTCTCACCAACATACGCGACAAAGCACGTGCCGTCGTGGGGGAGTTCGGCATATCCGACTCGGCATTACTGGATGTTCTCTCGGGAAAGGCGCGGCCCCGCGGCCACCTGCCCCTCGAGTTGCCCTCCTCCATGGCCGAAGTCGAGCAACAGCAGCCGGACGTGGCCCACGACACCGCCCATCCGCTGTATGCCATGGGAGCCGGATTGGATTATCGGTGAGCCGGCGGATCAGTCGCTCGGAATGCGCACGATGATCCCATCGAGCCGTTCCTCCATGATCAGCTGACAGGTGAGCCTCGAGTTGTAGCGCACACCCTCAATCGCATCGAGCATGGCGGCTTCGTTCCGCGATACCGGCGGCAACTTTCCCAGCCAGGCGAAATCAATATAGGCGTGACAGGACGCGCAGATACACGAGCCGCCGCATTCTCCAATGAGATAGGGAGCCAGCCGATCCCGGGCGGCCTGCATGATCGAGCGCCCCACATCGGCGTCGACACTGTGCTGCCCACCCCCCTGATCCACGAAGATGATCCGGCTCATGCGCGGAGCGTGATCTCGAACCGGACCTGGTTATAACGACAGCCCCCCAGCCAGGGTAATTTCCATTCATCCATAGCTATTCCGCCTGCTGGGCATAGCGTACATCCGAGGGTGGCCAAAGGGTAAATTGCGCGACGGTGGTGCACCGTCTTGGGCCTCGCGGATGCAAGACCCCTGATTAGGGCACCTCGGCGCTCAGAAACCGTTCACAGCGAGGGGGTCACTGTTTTCAGCACGCGGGCGCCGAGGTGCGGGAGTAAAGATAGCCGCTGGCAGACGAATTGACAGGCGGAATTTTCTAAACTGTAAGATGAGAAAAATTCAATTCGACCGCTGCACTGAATGCAACAAACCGGGGGTCTACTGAAATGTGGCGGCTGCTGCTCACAATCGGCTGCATTTCCTCTATACAGGCTGTGGCGGCCGACTGCGGCGCGTACGGCGTCGCTTTACAGGTGTTGGGCTCGGGAGGACCCGAGCTGCAGGACAAACGCGCCTCCAGCAGTTATCTCATCTGGCGTGACGGTGCCGCACGAGTCCTTATCGACAGCGGGGGCGGCGCGGCTCTGCGTTTCGGTGAAAGCGGCGCGACGGTGTCAGATCTCGATGTCATTCTGCTGACACATCTGCATGTAGATCACACCGCGGACCTGGCCGCCCTGGTCAAATCATCCTACTTCGAGGAGCGCGCGCGCCCGCTGCCGGTATTCGGACCGGCAGGCAATCAAAACTTTCCGTCCACGACCCGCTTCACTCAAATCCTGTTCGGCGGCGCCGACGGCGCCTGGCGCTATTTGAGTGAGATTTCCCTCGCACCGCATAACGTTGCCCCCGATGAGCACGAAGCTCGCCAGATCTACAACTCTGCAGGAATCCGAATCGTCGCAGCGCGAGTCGTGCACGGCGGCGTGCCGGCAATCGCCTATCGCGTGGAAACCGACAATGTCAGCATTGCATTCAGTGGTGACACAGACGGCAAGAACGGCAACCTCGAAAAGATTGCCCACAACGCGACCCTGCTGGTGGCCCACAACGCAGTGCCCGAAGGCGCCACCGGGGTCGAGCGCTCCTTGCACATGCCGCCCGCGGTTATCGGGAGAATTGCTGCGGCGGCCGAGGTAAAGCAACTCGTGCTGTCACATAGGATGTTACGGACACTGGGACGCGAGACCGAATCACTGGCCGCGATCCGCTCGTCCTACAGCGGAGCAGTGACTTTCGCCGACGATCTGCAGTGTTTCCCGATAAAACCCTGACTCACGTCTCACTGGTGCGCCGCATCAATGACAACCAGCGTCGCCGATCAAAGACACAACCTCCACCAGGTGCAGCTTCCTCACCAGAAACGTGAGGTGAATCATCGAGGCTCCGCACGCGATACGTAAACTGCGCGCGCCTGAAACACCCAGAGGATCTGCTTGTGTATTTTATTGTTGTAACTCAGTTGGTCGCGACCGCGGCCCTGCTCGTCGGCCATCTCGCAGTCATCGTGCGGAACCGATTCGCCCGCGCGCGCTGATTAAACACGCGACCCGCACGTATCTCGAGAAAAACTATGATTGATGCGGCCGGGCAAGGACTGCCCGGACGAAGCCGGGCAACGAGTGCCCGGCATCTGCCATCCGACCGTTATTTCTTCTTCTTGGCAGCGGACTTTTTCGCTGCACGGAAGGAAATTCCAGCCCGCATTGCCTTCTGCTGAACCGCAGCGGCCGTACGACCGAGCTCCTTTGCAACCTGGCTGGTGGGAGTTCCCGCCTTGGCGAGTTGCTTCAGGGTTCGCAGTTCCGCGGCGCTCCAGCCTGCACCGTCGTTCGAAGGACGCTTTGCCATTAGTCTAGTCTCCAATCATACCCACTGCGGGCATCTTGGGAATGATAGCGGGCGTTTTGACTGCGCGCGCGCCCAACATGGTGTATTGACATGTTGTATTAATTTATGTTTGTGAGATGAGTGTCGGTGTTGCCGCCCGTCGGTTGGTGGCGGCGGGCGCTGCGGTTGGCAACTGTAGTCAGATGTAAAGAAGTGTCGGCGGCGTCACTGGGCAGTTTGCGTTGCAAAGGCGGCGCGCAACTGCTCGAGGTCGGCCGGGTCCACATCCGATACCGCCCAGAACTCGAGGCCGCGCTGACTCCAACCGAGCACGTTGTAGCCGTCGTGGCGCGACGACGCCGCAACGGCGCCACCCGCGGTCGCCGGCCACACAAACACGTTGATGATGTGTTGCCGTCTTTTGTAGACGATGGCCGCGACTACCCGGCCGTGGATGTAGTCGAGGCGGCCGCCGACGAGCGGAAAACCGCGGTCGGCCAGCTCGAGCACGGGGGGTGAAAAGTCGACTTTGCCGGCAAACCATGGCTTGACCACATGCCGGTCCGAGGTTTGTACGTCGACGAGATGGGTCGCGAGGAGCGAGCGGACGTGGCTGGAGACCAACTCGTCCGACATACCTGCCTGCGGCAGGTGCACGAACAGGACGAAGGCCAGTGAAGCAGCCAGCGCCGCGACGGAACCACCCCAGCCCCAGGCGAGCCAGCGCTGCCTTGGCCCACCCGAACGGGCGGTGCCGATGTCGACAACGTCCGCCCTTCGGCCAACGTCCGCGTGTTGATTAACCGCAAGTGCTCCAACTCCATCCGCCGCTGAACCACCGCTTGTGACGACCGACGCAGGCGCGCCGGCGAACTGCGCAGCATCCTGTGCGCGGGCGCCTCCGCCAACCAGGTCCGGGGCAACTTGGTCCGCAAGTGCCGACGAATTGCGCGCCGCTGCCGAGCCGGCAGCAGCCCCGAGGGCTGCGCTGATCCGCGCTCGCAATGCAGGCGGCGCCTCGAACGCAATCCCGGGCGTTCGCAATCGACTCCGCAGCGCCTGCAGCCGCGCAAACTCCGCCGCGCACCCGGCACACTCCTGCAAATGAGCTTCGCAACTCAGCGTGTTGGCCGCATCGAGCTCGCCATCGAGCAGCCCATGCAGCAGCAACTCCTTATCAGGACACGCACTCATCGCGTTTGCTCCAGCTCAGCACCGAGCATCTGCCGCGCACGTGCCAGCCGTGACATCACCGTTCCCACGGGAACCCCGGTGACCTCCGCAATCTGCTTGTAGGACAACTCCTCCAGCTCGCGCAGCACCAATGTTTCGCGAAACGGCTCGGGGAGCCGGCGGATCATCGATCGCACTGCTTCTATCTCGCTCTGGCGTAACACGGCAGTCTCCGGTCCGTCCTGGGTGCAATCACCCAGCTCATCGGGATTGGGAATCCACCTCTCCAACGACTCTCCGCTCGGGATTTCGCTCGCCGTGCGGCGACGCGACTTGGACCAATCAAAGGAGCAGTTGCGCACAATCGCCAGCAACCACGATTTGGCGTCCCCGCCGCGATACGTTCCGAAGGACCGGAACGCCCGCAGGAACGACTCCTGGACAATGTCATCGGCCGCGGCAGGATCGCGCGTCAGAAAGCGTGCGAGGCTGTACGCCGCATCCAGGTACGGAAGAAAAAGATCCTCGAATCCCTGTCCCAAACCCAATCCCCAGTGGCCCTCAGCACTAAGACCAGCGAGTGGGACTTTTTATTCCCAGCTAACCGGCCGCCCGCAAAACGCCAGGCAACCATAATGACAGCGCTGGCACATACGCAACCGTCAGGAGCACGCCCAGGATGGCAACATAAAACGGCCAGATTGTCCGCAACACATCCACAATACTGATGCGTCCGATGGCGGCGCCCACAAACAGCACCGAGCCGATCGGCGGGGTGATCAGGCCGAGCCCACCCTTGAGGATCAAAATCACGCCGAAGTGTACGGGATCGATACCGATTGCCTTCGCGACCGGCAGAAAAATCGGTGTACAGATAATAATGAGCGGGGCCAGGTCCATGAAAGTGCCGAGGCACAGCAGGATCAGGATCATCAACAACAGGAGCAGATACTTGTCGTGTGTGATGCTCGTCAGCACGGACACCGCGGCGGCGGGTACCTGCAGATAGGCAAGCAGCCAGCCGAACGAGGCTGCGGCGCCGATGACGAAGACAATGAGGCCGGTGGTGCGCACGGCGCCCGCGCAGGCATCAACAAAGTTTTCCCAAGAAAGCTTGCGGTAAACGACAGCTGTGACTGCAATGGCATACACAACTGCGATCGACGCGCTCTCGATGGCAGTGAACACGCCAGCGCGAATGCCGCCGAAAATCACACCGATCAACAACAATCCCGGCAGCGCGGCCACCAATCGACGCAGCACGACACCAAAACCAGGGAACGCCTCGACTGCGTAATTCCTCCGGCGGGCCATGGTCGCACCGGTAATCATCAGGACTACCGTCAACAACAGGGCGGGAATGATGCCCGCGGCAAACAGATCAGCGATGGAGATTCCGCCGCCGGCTGACGCGGAGTACAGAATCAGGTTGTGCGAGGGGGGAATCAACAGCGCCACAATGGCCGACGAGACCGTGACACTGACGGCAAAGTCACGGTCAAACCCGCGGTTCACCATCTGCGGAATCATGGCACCGCCGATGGCGGACACGTCGGCGATCGCGGAACCGGACACGCCGCCGAAGAACAAAGATGAAAGAACGTTAATCTGGCCGAGGCCGCCGCGCAGATGCCCCACCAACGAGGAGGCAAGCGCAATCAACCGGTCGGATATCCCACCGCGCATCATCATCTCGCCGGCGAAGATAAATAATGGGATTGCAATCAACGTCGTCAGGCTGGCGCCGGCCGCCAGCTGCTGGACGACCACAATCGATGGCAGACCGAGGTACAGGACCGTTGCCAGGGAAGCGGCGGACAGCGCGAACGCGACCGGCACACCGATGATCAACAGAACAGCAAATACCCCGAAGAGCAGCGCGGTGGCCAAATCAGTGCTCCCCGCGCGGCGCTGCCGAGGGTGCGACCAACAGCCGCTCCAGGGCAAACAGGGCTATCAGGGCACCGCCCACGCAGATGGGGAAGAAGTACAAACCTTGCGGGAGTGGCGCGCCCGCCATTCGGACATCCCAACCATCCATGAGCAACACTGCACCCCAGTAGGCCAGCAACGAGCCGATGGCCATGATAATCAGCCGAGCGATACCGACGAGCACGGCGCGAACCGGCGGTGAGACGACGTGGACCACCAGGAAGAAGCCGAAATGAGCTTCGTTGCGCACGCCCACGGCGGCACCGAACATCATGGCGGCGCTCATCAACAGGAGGGCGACGGGTTCGGTCCAGCTCGGCGAGTCATTGAGGACGTAGCGCGCAAACACCTGCCACCCCTCGACCAGGGTCATGGCAACGAGCGCCACGCAGGCAATAACGATGGCGCACCGGGCGACCACGCCCAACCCGGCGCTGAAAAAGGCAAACTGACGTCCCATCCGGCAATGACCCCCAACAAGTCGGGCGCGCTCAGGCGACGGCGCGAATTTCCTGGTATATCCGCTGCAGTTGCGGATCTTTCATATATGACTCGACGATCGGAGCGGCGACCTTCTGGAAGGCGGTCCGGTTGACCGGAGTGGCGCGGATTCCAGCTTTCTCTACAGCGGCACGCGCCTGTGTCTCACTACTGTCCCAAAGCGCCCGCATATACGGAACCGACTGGGCTGCCGCCGTGCGGATCAACTCCTGCTGGCGGCTCGTCAGCTTCTGGTAGCGGCGCTGTGACATCAGTACGGCTTCCGGCGAATACGAATGCTCCGACTGGGACCAGTACCGTGCCACTTCGAAGTGGCGGCTGGTCTGGAATGTGGTCCAGTTGTTCTCCGCTCCGTCGATCAGCTTGGTCTGCAGGGCCGAGAAAATCTCACCGTATGACAGCGGTGTTGGATTCGCGCCCAGGGCCCGGACGAGACTGACAAACATGTCCGAGGGCGGTACACGGATTTTCAAGCCCTTCAGGTCGCCGGGCTCATTCACGACCCGCAAATGGTTGTAGAAGCAACGGGCGCCGGAGTCATAGATGGCGAGGCCGATCAGGCCGCGCTTCTCGAACGCATCCAGAATGGCACGCCCAGCGGCGCCGTCCACGGAGCGGCGCATGTGCTCGGTCGAGTCGAATACGTATGGCAGCGACATCGCCTGCGTCGCCGGAAACGTATTGTTCAGCGAGGCGAAGTTGATTCGGGTGATGTCCAGAGCACCGAAGCGGGCCAGGTCAACGGTATCGTTTTCCCGGCCTAGCTGGCCGGAGTGATAGACCCGTACGCCGAGCTCACCGCCGGTCTCACGGCTGATCATGTCACCCATCCAACGGAGCGCCTGCACCGTTGGATAGTCGGAAACGTGGACGTCGGAGGCCGTCAGTACCCCACCCGCCGCCGCACTCGTGTTGGGCGCGGCGCGCACCTGAGCACAGGCGGCCGCAGCGGCCAGAAGGACAGCCCGTCGACTGATCAAAGAACCGTCCTTCCGCGAATCACAACGCCCGCGCTCCCTTCTGAGCGGAAGGCGCCTTCTGCGCAGGA
>Ga0181534_10001766_pt1 | contig 13864 bp, 11 predicted proteins | sample PEATcosm2014_Bin_37_FD_119758 | JGI IMG/M metagenome (GOLD analysis project Ga0181534, IMG submission 119758) | Peatland microbial communities from MTU Mesocosm Facility, Houghton, MI, USA - PEATcosm2014_Bin17_10_metaG | ecosystem: Environmental > Terrestrial > Soil > Wetlands > Peat | place...
AAAGACCCGCAGACTTTCGAAATGCAATGGCGCTATTACGAGACTCCCCATTTCGATACCGTCACCCTTCACTTCAGTGAGCGGCGCATCGAAGTGACCTTTCTGAACAGCATGACCCAGATGTCAACCTCCCTGCATTCCGAGACGAGGCCTGTACTCAAGGGCCTCGCGAGCACCTGATCGTGCCTTTTATCAGCGCCCAAGCGGCGGCCCACAAAGACTACGATGTCATTGTCGTCGGCTCAGGAGCAGCCGGCGGCCAGATCGCTTACACACTCACTATGGATGGCGTGCGTGTACTGATGTTGGAAGCCGGCAGGAAATATGACGCGTCCGAGGCCGCCATGTTTCAGACCCCGGACGTTGCCCCGTTGCGGGGGATGGATACGCCTGACAAGAACTTTGGGTTCTACGATGCCACGGTAGATGGTGGCTGGCAGGTACCAGGCGAGCCTTACATCGTCGGCAAGGGCGAGGGCGAAACAGATTTCAAATGGTGGCGGGCCCGCATGCTCGGGGGTCGGACCAACCACTGGGGCCGGATCTCATTGCGAAACGGGCCCTATGATTTCAAGCCCCGCACCCGGGATGGCCTGGGCATCGACTGGCCGATTGCCTATGAGGACCTCGCGCCGTACTACGACAAAGTCGAAATGTTGGTCGGCATCTACGGCTCCAATGACGGCTTGGAAAATACTCCCGACTCACCCGCGGGCTGCCTGCTGCCCCCGCCGAAACCGATTGTCAGTGAGCTGCTCGTCCAAAAGCACACGGCCCGACTTGGATTTCCCACTGTTGCCGGCCACAGGGCCGTGCTGACCCAGGCGTTGGATTGGCGGCGCCTGCCGGCGAAGTTGCATCCGGGAAATCCGACGGCACAGAAGATCATTGCTGCTGACATGCAGAAGCGTGTGCCGTGCTTCTGGGCGACACCGTGTGGTAACGGTTGTTCGATCCGTGCCAACTACCAATCGACGACCGTTCACCTGCCCCCGGCCCTTGCCACCGGAAAACTCGACATCGTCACCGACGCCATGGTCGCCGAAATCACCCTGAGCAAAAACGGACGAGCGTCGGGCGTACGCTTTGTCGACAGACACAGCGGAAAGCGAGTCGAGGTCCGCGCGCGCGCCGTGGTGCTCGCTGCGAGCGCCTTCGAGTCGGTTCGTATTCTGTTCAATTCGCATCCTTCCGGCCACGCCGCGGGCCTCGCCAACTCGAGTGGGCGGTTGGGCAGATACCTGATGGACACAGTCGGCAGCTCGCTCGGCGGTCAGGTGCCGCTCCTCGAAAACCTGCCGCCACACAACGAGGAGGGCGCTTCGGGCGGTCACTTGTACGTGCCGTGGTGGGGCTACCAGGCGCAGGCAGCCGGCAAACTCGACTTTCCCCGCGGCTACCACATTGAATTCGGGGGCGGCCGGCGCATGCCCGACTTCGACACGTTGGAGGGCCTCGAGTGGCTGACCAACGGCAGCTACGGCACGAAGTTGAAAGAAGACGCCCGACGCTACTACGGCTCATTTGTCCACTTCTCCGGCCGTGGAGAAATGATTCCCAACGAGAAGTCCTACTGCGAGATCGATCCGACCGTGAAGGATCGGTGGGGCATTCCCGTGTTGAGATTCCATTGGCAGTGGTCCGAGCATGAGACCCGGCAAGCCGCCCACATGCAGCAGACTTTCGCCGCCATCATCGAATCGATGGGCGGCCGCGTTCGCAACCAACCCCAGGCGGACGGGGCCAAAGCGATTTCCGCGGGTGGCAGTATCATCCACGAGATCGGCGGCGCCATCATGGGCGATGATCCGCAGACCTCGGTTGTGAACCAGTGGTGTCAAACCTGGGAGATCAACAATCTGTTCGTGGCTGACGGCGCCCCATTCCCGTCCAACGCCGACAAAAATCCGACTCTGACCATCATGGCCAACGCCTGGCGCGTGGGCGATCACATCGTAGATCGCATGAAGCGACGGGAGCTGTAATGGACCGACGCGAAACCATCAAGTGGATGTTGGCTGCCTCCGCCGTTATCCCACTTTCGCGCATACACGCTGCTGCGGCAGAGTCATATGGCACGGACCCAAATCTGCAGCGGGTCTATCATCCCGGCGACTTGTGGCCGTTGACCCTGACCCAATCGCAGCGAGATCGGGCGACATTGCTGTGCGACACCATCCTCCCGGCCGATGCCACATCGCCGAGCGCCTCCCAGGTTGGCGTCGTGGATCTCATCGACGAATGGATCAGCGCTCCCTATCCAACACAACGGAAGGATCGCGACCTCGTCCTGCGGGGCCTCGACTGGCTGGACTCCGAGTCCCAGCGCCGGTTTGCAAAACCCTGGCTCGACATCCCAGCGCCACAGCTGCAGGCGATTTGTGATGACATCTGCTGGGTGCCCAAGGCGAAGCCGGAATTCCTCGAGGCGGCGCGCTTTTTCGCACGCTATCGCGACCTGACCACAGGTGGTTTCTACACCTCGCCCCAAGGGCGGGCCGATCTTCGCTATGTTGGAAACACACCGTTGCCCCGATTCGACGGTCCGCCGCTGGAAGTACTGAAAAAGGTAGGTTTGGCATGAGACATCTGGGACTGTTGCTGGCGTCGCTCCTCGTCACGGGCATCGCTCTCGGCGCCGAGGAGGAGGCTCCAACCGGCTACACCGATACACCGCTATTGCCCGGAAGCAAATGGCACGTGCACGATGGTAACCGTCCGCACCCACAACCGGTCACCCCCGGCTCCTTCAGCTCGGATCAACAACCGGGCAAGCCGCCTTCCGACGCAATCATCCTTTTCGACGGAAAGAACCTCAACGCCTGGCAGGCCGAGAAAGGGGGCCCGGCCGGTTGGAAGGTTCAGGACGGCTATATGGAAGTAGTCGGCGGCAGTGGCGACATTGTTACAAAGCAGAAATTCAGCGACTACCAGCTGCACGTTGAGTTCCGCGAGCCGGCTCCCGCGCAAGGTCATAGTCAGGAGCGCGGTAACAGCGGGGTCTTCCTGGCGGGTTTGTACGAGGTCCAGGTGTTGGATGGCTATGACAACATCACCTACGCCGATGGTCAGGTATCGGCGCTCTATGGACAGTCGCCACCGCTGGTCAATGCAGCCCGGCCACCGGGTCAATGGCAGACCTACGACATCATCTTCACGACACCCCGCTTCGCCGGTGGCAAAGTCAGCAAGCCCGGCTACGTCACTGTTCTCCTCAATGGTGTAGTCACTCAGGACCACACCGAGTTGCTGGGCCCGACCGTGCATCACGCATTGCCGAAGTGGGTGGTTCACGATCCCGACATGCCGGTCAAATTGCAGGATCACCACATGCTGGTCCGCTTCCGCAACATCTGGATTCGGCCCCTGGCCCGCACCAACTGACCGCAAGGCATGCCGATTGCTGCCCCTCCGTTATTTCTTGGGCGGAGGGCGGCTCTCATGCAGTTCATTATCAACGGCACGTCGACGAGCGTGGAGGCGGACCCGCGCACCTCGCTGCTGGATCTGCTGCGGGACCATGTCCATCTATTCGGTGCGAAAAAGGGCTGCAACCAAGGTGCGTGCGGCGCCTGCACGGTCTTAGTAGACGGAGGCCAGCGCATCCTCTCCTGCTTGGCCTTGGCCGCTCAGTACGAAGGTCGTGAGATCACGACGATCGAGGGCCTTGCCGATGAGCACGGCCTCCATCCACTCCAGCACGCCTTCATCGAACATGACGGCTTCCAGTGTGGCTACTGCACACCAGGCCAGATTTGTTCAGCGGTTGGGATGATTGCCGAGTGGAAACGGGGAGTCCCGAGCCATGTCACCGGCGATGTCTCTGCAGAGCAGATACCGCTCAGCTCAGACGAGTTACGCGAGCGGATGAGCGGAAATCTATGTCGTTGTGGTGCCTACAACGGGATCGTCGACGCGATTGTTGAGACTTACGCGGAGGCGGCCAAATGACTCCGTTCACTTACGCTCGCGCCCACGATACAGCGGAAGCCATCCAGCTCGCGGGGACCAGCGCTGCCAAGTACCTGGGCGGCGGCACAAATCTCGTCGACCTGATGCGTGAGACGATCGAGCGACCCACTGCCTTGATCGACGTCACCGGCCTGTCGAGCTCCATCGAACAGCGACCCGATGGCGCCTGGCTGATCGGCGCCGCCGCAAGCAATACGGCTGTCGCTGAACACCCCGCCATTCGGACAAACTTTCCCGCCCTGACACGCGCCATCGTGGCGGGCGCTTCCGCGCAGATAAGAAATATGGCCACCGTCGGTGGCAATCTGATGCAACGCACCCGCTGCAGCTATTTCTATGACGACGATGGGGCGCGATGCAACAAACGTGAACCTGGCCAAGGCTGCGATGCCATCGGCGGATTCAATCGAATGCACGCCATTTTGGGTGGCTCCGACCAATGTGTCGCCACCCACCCGTCCGACATGTGTGTTGCGCTGGCTGCGTTGGATGCAGTGGTTCATCTCGAGTCAGCGGCAGGCAAGCGCGCCGTTCCCCTGACCGACTTTCACCGTCTGCCCGCGGATCAACCTCAAATAGAGACAGTGCTCAAACCAGGCGAGCTCATCACCGGCATCGAGCTGCCTCCCGCATCGTTCGGTAAATACTCCACCTATCGGAAAGTGCGTGATCGCGCTTCCTACGCGTTTGCACTGGTATCAGTCGCCGCTGCGGTTGATATCCAGAGCAACACCATCAACGAGGTTCGCCTGGCCTTGGGCGGCATAGCCACCAAGCCGTGGCGTGCCTGGAAAGCGGAGCAGAGCCTGAAGGGACAGCCCGCGTCCCATGCGAGTTTTCAACGCGCCATCGACGCAGAGCTGGCCGACGCCCGGCCGCTGAGTGCCAACGGCTTCAAAATCGAGCTGACACGCCGGACAGTGGTCGCGGTGCTGTCCGAGCTCACCGGAGTTTCCGCATGAGCGTCATTTCAGATGCAGCCCAGGCCCTGATGCAGAAAGCCATCAAACTCGCGCCGGACGGCTGGATGCCCGGTGGTGAGCCCGACCCTCTCATTCAAAACAATCGCGGCCTGATCGGCAGCTCGATTTCGCGCCTCGACGGCCCGTTGAAGGTCCAAGGCAAAGCCGCCTTTGCCGCCGAGTTCCCGTTGGACGGCATGGTCTACGCGGCCGTCCTGTTCAGCACGATCCCCAAGGGTCGCATTCTCTCAATTGACACGGACTCAGCCCAGTCAGCCCCCGGCGTCGTGTTGGTCATGACCCATCTGAATGCGCCGCGCCTGAAACCGACTCCCGGCTTCGGCTCAAAGCCAAAAGCGGCCGGCCCTGACACCCTGCCGATCCTGCAGGACGATCGCGTGCAGTGGAACGGCCAGGCAATCGCCGTAGTGCTCGCAGACACCCAGGAACAGGCTGATCACGCCAAATCACTGATCGCAGTGCGCTACGTGTCCGAGCCCGCCATGACCTCTTTCGAGGAGGCAAAGGCCCAACATACTGAGCGGGCCACCTTCCAGGGCGAGGAGCTGAAGGTCGAGCACGGTGATCCGGACGAGGCGCTCGCCAAAGCGGCGCACAAAGTGGACCACGTTTATCGCACGCCTCGTCACAACCACAATCCGATCGAGCTTCACGCGGTGACTGTTGCGTGGAATGGTGACGATCTGACGGTCCACGACGCCTCGCAGGCGGTGGTGCAGACGGCGTGGACGCTTGCGCAGGTATTCGGGATTGAAGAAAAGCAGGTCCATGTCACATCGCCGTATGTTGGCGGTGGCTTCGGGTGCAAGACGTTATGGCATCACCATGTCCTGGCCGCCGCTGCCTCGAAAGTGGCCGGACGACCGGTGCGCTTGATGTTGTCGCGCGAAGGTGTTTACCGCACGGTCGGCGGACGGACGCTGACCGAGCAGAGAGTTGCGATAGCAGCCTCGGATGACGGTCGCTTCGAGGCGATCATCCACACGGGCGTGGCGCCCAAGACCGCATACAACTCCATGCCGGAACCCTTCACCCTCTGCACGCGCCACCTTTACGCCGCGCCCAATCTGTCTCTAAAGCAAGATGTGACGATGCTCGACATGCTTGCCAACACATTCATGCGCGCACCCGGCGAGTCGGTCGGCACCTTCGCGATCGAGTCTGCGGTCGACGAGCTGGCCGTCGAATTGGGTATCGACCCGATTGAGCTGCGCATCAAAAACGAGCCTGAGCGTGATCCTGCAGAGGGCTTGCCGTTCTCTTCCCGGAATCTCGTCGCGGCTTGGCGCGCTGGCGCCGAGCGCTTTGGTTGGTCCAAACGCCGCGCCACTCCCGGTTCGAATCGAGAAGGTGAGTGGCTGGTAGGAATGGGATGCGCCACCGCTACCTATCCTTACTACAGAATGCCTGGCGGAGTTGCCCGCCTGACTTTGACTAACAAGGGACACGCGCACGTTGAGATTCCTGCGCACGAGATGGGAATGGGCACGCAGACCACAACGACGTTGGTGGCTGCGGAGAGGCTCGGGTTGCCCATGGAGCAGGTCAGTGTCGCGTACGGCGACTCCAGTTTCCCGGGACAGTATCTAGCTGGAGGCTCATCTCAAACCGCGTCCGTGGGGGCCGCCCTCGTCGCTGCGCATCGACAATTGGTGACTGAACTGCTGAAGCTGGTCGGCAAAGACTCCCCTTTGGCCGGGCTCAAAGCGAGCCATGTTGGAAGCCGGGACGGTGGGCTGGCAGCGCTGGAAGATGACGGTCGCTTTGAGACGTACGCGTCCATTCTTGCCGGTGCCAAGCGTGACCATCTCACCGTCGAGGGAAGCGCGCCGGCCCCAATGGAGGTCAAACATTGGTCGATGCATTCATTCGGCGCAGTATTTTGCGAGGTGCGTGTCAACGCTGTGACCGGCGAGCTGCGCGTGAGCCGCATTCTCGGGTCCTACGATTGCGGGCGCATCCTCAACACCAAAACGGCGCGCAGCCAATTCAGGGGCGGCATCGTCATGGGCCTCGGTCTCGCGATGATGGAGGAAACCGAGTTTGATGAGCGCAACGGTCGCATCATGAATCCCAGCCTGGCCGGGTATCATGTCCCTGTGCACATGGACATTCCCGAGATCGAGGTGATCTGGACCGATATTGCCGACCCGCACACGCCCATGGGGGCCCGCGGCATCGGGGAAATCGGCATCACCGGGGTCGGTGCAGCAGTGGCGAATGCCGTGTTTAATGCATGTGGGAAACGAGTGCGCGACCTGCCGATCACCCTGGATAAGTTGCTGTGACGCAGCGCGCAGTGTTTGATGCGTTGCGGAAGCCGACTCGGCCGATTGTCAGTTCCGACCCGGCTGTTGTGTGTTGTGTCCAAAGCGCTATCATGGTCACGGCAGTAACTCGAAAGATTGCTGAAAGGTTGCGCTCGACTGTGAGCGAGAGCCGGTAGCGCTACCAAGAATTGCCCGGCGCGCCTTCGGTCGGCCGATACGTCAGGATCGGGAAGTGCCGAACAGAGGCGCGCCGGACATGTCTCACCAACAGAGCCATGCCTGGTGCCTCAGCCGGCGTATTCGACCAGATCGTACCGACCGTAACCGGTCTTGTTCTTGAGATATGCCCGGACCTCACCCCTGACTATCAGATAGTCAGGATGAGTGCACCACAAGTCATAAGAGCGCGGTGGTGCCATCACCAACCGATAGTGGTGTGTGTCGAACCGTCCGGCAGCGGTGGTGATGGATTCCGGACCCACATACTCAATCGAGCGCTCGCCATCCAGGCTGAGAAAGGGCCCACTGCCGCCATCCAGTTGAGTGGATGTCGACAATCCGCCGCGCCACGTCTGTATGCGATCTGACTTGGAGTGATCGTAGCGGGACAGCAGCAAGGCATCGGTGCTGATTGGATGCGATACCAATGTTGTTGCAGGCGCGGGCAACGGCATCCGCTGCTGTACTCTGCCGAGAACGGTGCTGAACACCTCACACTCCGCTTCAGTGTCAGTACAGCGTATCCACCCCGTGCCCGAGAACTTGCCGCCAATGTGGAGCCGCACAAAACAGTCCAGCGGCTCAAACTGAGAGGTCATGCTCTGAACAACGTCGCGCTCGACGCGCGCGTCGTCAATCTCGCAGTAGGCGCGGAGCGTGACCTGCCCATCTTCGCGGCGACTGACACCAAACCATTCGCGACCGCGTTCTTTGCCATCGTCGCCGATGTAGGAAATCCTGCCTCGCGTATTCTTCACCCATCCCGTCGGTGCCGCGATTGCCAGCTTCCCAACCGCAGCGCCCGCGAGCCCCGCCACGAAAAACTGACGACGATCCATATTCAAGCAATGACCCCTTTAGCTGCCAGCCTCTCTACTTCTTCGGGCGTAAATCCTGCACCTTGCAACACCTCGAACGTATGCTCCCCAGCCCGCGCCAGCATCGAAGAGGAGGCGCTACGACGGCCATCCATCTCCACAGGCAAGGTAGGCAGCCTGGTCTCGGTTCCATCAGGTAAAGTCACCGCCGCGAGGCCCCCACTAGCCAACAAGTGAGGATCCTCGAACATCTCTTCCGGCTTCCCAATGGGCGCGAATGGCAGCCCCGCATGCTCCAGTTTGGTCAGCAACTCAGCCTTGGTGTAGCGTGCCAACACGGCACTGACCTGTGGCAGCAATTCAGGACGTGCCTGCACGCGCTGATTGTTGGTCTCAAACCGCGGGTCCCGGGCCAATGAGGCGAGCTCGAACACTTCGCAGAATTTCTGCCAGAGGCCATCCGAAACGACGCCCAGGAACACCTGCTCGTCGTCGCTGGTCTTGAACACGTCATAGATGGCCCAGGCCGATACCCGGACAGGCATCGGCTGGGCGGCCTGCCCGGTGACAGCCTTCTGTGCCATGTGTTGACCCACCAGATACACGCTGGTCTCGAACAGGGCGCTGGTCAGTCTCTGCCCGCGGCCGCTGCTCTGCCGTTCCAACAAGGCCGCCAGAATCGCAATGACCGCAAACATTCCGCCGGTCACATCGATCACGGACGATCCGGCTCGCAACGGTCGGCCTGGCGGCCCCGTCATGTAGGCAAGCCCGCTCATCATCTGGGCGACTTCATCCAAGGCGGTGCGGTGCTGATAGGGCCCTTCCAGAAAGCCCTTCTCCGAGCAGTAGATCAAGCGCTGGTTTTCACGGCTCAAGCTCGGGTAATCCAGGCCCAGTCGATCCAACGTTCCCGGCCGGAAGTTTTCAATCAACACGTCCTGGGTCGCAATCAGTCGCCGCGCAGTCGTGAGTCCTTCGGGAGCCTTGATGTCCAGGCAGATGCTCTTCTTTCCGCGGTTGTACATCGGAAAGTAGCCGGCGCCGGACCCTTTCAGGTTGCGGGTCGCATCGCCGCCGCGCGGCTCCACCCGAACCACCTCGGCTCCCAGATCAGCCAGCACAGCTCCCGCCGCCGGGCCCATGACCATGTGAGTGAACTCAATGACCTTCAGCCCGTGAAGGGGCAGCGCTCGCGTATTCATGGGCGAAATCCCAGTGGCAGTCCTGCCAGCGGAGTGAAGCCATACAACTCCTCCGACTCCGGCAGCGCCCGACGCAGGGTGTCGCGAGCCGCGAAAAGCGCCGGCAGATCAATTCCGGTTTCCAGTCCCATCGCCTCCAACATGAACACGAGATCCTCGGTGACGATGTTTCCCGATGCTCCCGGAGCAAACGGACATCCGCCCAACCCTCCCAGCGAGCTGTCGAATGTCCCAATCCCCACTTCCAGCCCCGCCAGCACATTGGCGAGACCCAGCCCCCGTGTGTTATGCAAATGCAGCCCGTTCAGCGCATGCTCACCCACGGCCAACCGCACTCGTCGTACGAGTGTTTTGACTTGCGCCGGATTCGCATAACCAGTCGTATCCGCCAGTCCCACCTCGTCGCACCCTGCGCGCATCAGCTCTTCCGCCAGCGCCACCACTCGATCCGCGGGCACATCCCCCTCCAGCGTGCATCCAAACGCGGTCGACAATCCTCCCTCCAATGTCGGTCGCCTATCAGAAGGGACTGAGCGCAACAGCGTCGCGATGTCACGCGTCTCCGCAAGCATCTGCGCATGTGTCCGCCGAACGTTCCGCAGGCTATGCGTCTCGGAAACCGACAATGGAATCGTGATCTTGTGCGCACCCGCCTCAACAGCAGCCTGCGCACCCTTGAGGTTTGGAACCAGCACAGCTACCGTCAATCCCGGCAAAGTCCGTGCGTATTTGACCACCTCTGCGGTGTCCGCCAATTGAGGCAGCACTTTCGCGGGCACGAAGCTGCCCACCTCGATTTCGCGAACACCCGCCGCCGCCTCGGCTGCAATCCACGCGCACTTGGCTTCGAACGGCAGAATGCTCTGAATGCTTTGCAGGCCGTCGCGCGGCCCCACTTCACTAATGAGAATCTGTGTCATGAGAGATAGATCCACGGGCGCGCCACCGCGTCCCGCTCAATAAAAGCCCCGATCGCCGCGCGGTTCTTCAGGGCCACACCGACCGAATCCAGCCCTTCCAACAACATCTCGCGCGCCAGCGGCTCGAGATCGAAAGGGAAGGGCCCGACACCCGGTGCCGATACCTGGCACTGAGTCAGGTCGACCGTCACAGGATCGCGGCCGGCCATCTCGCTGATACAGGAAGCGGGCAACACCACTGGCAGCAAGCCGTTGCGAATGCTGTTACCGAAGAAAATCGGTGCAAAACTCGGCGCAATCACCGCCCGAAAGCCGTATTCAATCAGCGCCCAGACCGCGTGCTCGCGACTCGAGCCGCAGCCAAAGTTATCGCCCCCCAGCAAAATCCGCGCATTCGCATAGCGCGCCTGATTCAAAACGAAGTCCGGATTCGGCACTTCCTCGCGCGGATCGCTGTACCGCCACCCCGCGAATAATCCGACCGCCAACCCCGTCCTGCCTACCGTCTTGATGTGCCGTGACGGAATGATCGCGTCAGTATCGACGTTGGCTCGAATGAGCGGTGCGGCAACGGAGGTCACTGTAGTGAAAGGTTGCATCGCCAGTCAGCCTTGCAACTCACGAGGATCCGAGATGTACCCACGGACAGCGCTCGCGGCAACAGTCTCCGGGCTCGCGAGATGGGTGCGCGTCTCCGGCCCCTGGCGGCTCTCAAAGTTCCGATTGGTCGAGGACACCACTCTCTGCCGGTATCCAAAACTCTCGCCACCGGCATAGAAGCACATGGAGCAGCCGGCCTCGCGCCATTCAAATCCCGCCTGCCTGAATACCTCGTCCAACCCTTCCTGCTCAGCCAGCTTTTTGACGTTCGTTGATCCTGGCACGCAAATAGCTCTCACGCCTGGCGCAACGTGCCGCCCCTTCAACACGCTCGCCGCCCGCCGCAGATCACTCAGCCGACTGTTGGTACAGGACCCGATGAATGCCGCATCAATCTTCAAACTCGACAGCGCCACACCCGGCTGCAAATCCATGTAGCTCAACGCTCTTTCATAAGCTTCCCGCGACGTGCCCGATTGCTCGAGCGATGGCACCCTTCCGGTCACTGCAACTGCATGCGCAGGATTGGTGCCCCAGGTCACCATCGGCGCAATCGCCGCTGCATCGACCCGCAGCTCGAGATCAAACGCAGCACCGGGATCGCTCCTCAAACCGTGCCAACTCTGCACCGCCGCCGGCCATTGCTCCCCACTGGGCGCAAACCGCCGCCCCGCGAGATGCGCCAGCGTCTTCTCATCCGGCGCAATCAACCCGGTCACGGCTGAAAATTCGGTAGTCAGATTGCACAAGGTCAATCGCGACTCGATATCCATCGCGTCAATGGCTGCGCCGCTGTATTCAACAACGCACCCATTCCCTCCGGCCGATCCATGGCGCGCAATCAGCGCCAGGCTGAGATCTTTCGCCGTGACCCCGACGGCCGGGTGCCCGTCAAACCAGACCCGCATTGATTTCGGCTTCCGCATGCGCAAAGCCCCGGTCGCGAGCGCCTCCTCAGCATCTGTCGACCCAATCCCCCACGCCAACGCCCCCAACGCTCCCTGCGTGCACGTATGACTATCAGGACAAACGACGGTCGCTCCGGGCAGCGCAATCCCCAGCTCCGCCGAAACAACATGAACAATGCCCTGCTCAGGATCCTGAATGTCGAACAGGCGGATCCCGGCCGCGCGAGCCGCGGCGCGCGTCTCAACAATGAACTGTTTTCCACCCGGCATCATCGTCTCATCCCCACGACCCGGGAGCGTATCCACGATGTGATCCATGGTGCAGAACACGCGCTTCGGGTCCAGCACCGGCGTGCCTCGCGCCGCGAGGCTTTTCAGCGCGACCGATCCGGTCCGCTCATGCAGAAAGACGCGGTCGATAGCCACGACCGCGCTGCTTTCGTCACTATCCTGGGCAATGCAGTGCTGCCGCCAGATCTTCTCGAACAGCGACAGTCTGCTGGCGGAGTCAGCCATAAGGTCTGGCAAGGTACTTCCCACGCGCGGGGCCGACAATCTTGCCGTCCTGATAGATGGGTTGGCCCCGCAGGAATGTAGTCACCACGCGGGCATTGAGCTCGATGCCTTCAAAAGGCGTATAGCCCTGAGCGGAAGCCGAATCCGCAGCGTGTACTACATCCTCAACATCCGTCTGCACCAGCGCGATGTCCGCATCAAACCCAGGCGCCAGCTTGCCTTTCGTCCGCAGGCCGAAACGCTCTGCCGGGTTGGTTGCAGTCAGCTCGGCGATCCGATGCATCGGCAGTCCGCGTCGCTGTCCCTCAGTGATGAGCGCAGGCAACAGCCATTCGCTCCCACCGAAGCCCGACTTGGCCTTGAAGATCTCTGTAGGCTTCGCCGCGTCGACCTTCATCTCGTGTCGGCAGCACGCATGATCCGAAGTCACCCAGTCCAGCTTCCCTTCCAACAACGCACCCCACAGGTACTCGACGTCTTCCGGCGAGCGAATGGGCGGATTGACCTTGGCCAACGGGCCGGCCGGCGAGTCATAATTCAGGCACAGGTGTCCAATGGTCACCTCCCGCTTGAAATTGACATGCGGAAACACCTGGGCCATCTGCAACGCCGCCTCGACGGCCTTGCGCGATGACAGATGCAGCAGGTTGATGTTCAGACAGTTTGTTTCATTCGCCAGATAGCCGGCAATAAAAATCGCCAGCCCTTCCGAGTGTGGCGGGCGGGCCGCGCTATACGCACGCAGTCCCTGCAGCTTGCCTTCGCGCTGGACGATCTTGGTGTAGGCATTCATGATCTCAGCAGTCTCACAATGCAGTGAGAGCGAGATGATCTCCGCCAACGCGGGGTTGGCCTGCGCCGCGGCCTGCACCCCGCGCATCACGAACTCGAAATGCGCGATGTCGTAGTTCTCATCCTCTCCGATCATCAGAAAGTCGCGTTGCGAAGCCGACGCACCGTGCAGCCCGTAGCCACCGTAGAACATGAAGATCTTGTAACTGGTGACGCCATGATCCTCAATCAGCTGCGGGATCTCCTTGATCTGATGCGAGTCCACCGGGGCGAGGTGATAGGCGTAATCGACATGGAAATTTCCCGCGGACAGCTTCAAGGCTTCCGGAAACAACTCACTGTAGGGGCCTCCCTTGTTCAGGTAGTACTGACCGGAGCGAAAGTAGTTGAGACTGGAAGTCACGCCACCCTGGGCAGCCGCCTGGCTTTCGGTGACTGCGTCTTGCGCCAGCGGCGAGTAAATGCCCGTGTGCATGTGAGCATCGACCACCCCCGGAAACGCGAAGTAACCCTTGCCGTCGTAAACCTGGCGAGCCGTGCTGACATCCAGGTTGGAACCGATGGCGACGATCTTCTCGCCGAGGATGGCGATGTCGACTAACGGCGTATCCTTCTGGCCCGGGCGAACGGCGCGAACATTGCGCAATACAGTGTCATAGTT
>Ga0181534_10001767_pt1 | contig 13849 bp, 11 predicted proteins | sample PEATcosm2014_Bin_37_FD_119758 | JGI IMG/M metagenome (GOLD analysis project Ga0181534, IMG submission 119758) | Peatland microbial communities from MTU Mesocosm Facility, Houghton, MI, USA - PEATcosm2014_Bin17_10_metaG | ecosystem: Environmental > Terrestrial > Soil > Wetlands > Peat | place...
CACCTTGCAATATTACTTCGATATCAAAGTAAATCCAAGGGCCTATTCGAAGTCGCCTGCCGCCCGGCGCATGCGGCCCAGGGTCTCGAGCAGCCCGATGAGCGCTCGCGCGTCGAGTCCTACGTCGCCGAAGACCTCGGCGTTCATGCGGCGCGTCGCCAGGTCCGCGATGCGCCGCCCCTTCGCGGTGATAGACGCCAGGGTCCCCCTCCCGTCGCGCGGGTTCGGACGTCGCGTCACGAGGCCGTGCGCCTCGAGGTGGTCGACGGCGTTCGTGACGCTGGAGGCGTTCACCTGCAGCCGCTCCCCTATCTTTCCGAGCGGCAGCGCACCGTTCGTCGAGAACGTGAGGAGCATGAGCACCTCGTACCGCGCGAAGGTCAGGCCGAACGGTCGCAGCTGGGCGTCGGCACTTGCCAGGAACACCTGCTGGAGACGCATGATCGAGGTGACCACCGCCATGGCCGGAGCCTCGTGCTGCCAGCCATGCCCCTCCCACTGACGGCGCGCCTCGGCGATCGGGTCGAACGCGAGGCGACGTCGGTCGGGCACCGGCAAACGCTAGCCAATCGAGGGGATGCCGCCAGCACCCGGTGCCGTGCACAGCACCGGGCACGAGGCCCTCACTAGTGTCGTCGCCTTGTGTCCGACCCAGAACCGAAGCCGTCGAGCCGACTGCTCGCGCGTGTCCCCTTCGACACGACCGCGCTCAGGACCGGGCCGGTCAAGCGGTACTACCTCGCGACCCTGATCGGTGCGCTGGGCACCGGGCTGACGCTGTCGCTGTTCGTCGTCTACTTCGTCCAGGCACGCCACTTCCACGTCGTGGTCGCGACACTGCTGCTCAGCTGGGAGTCGATCCTCGGCCTTGGCATCTCCCCCGTCTACGGCACGCTGGTCGACAAGTACGGGCCGTCGCGGGTGCTCACTGTCGCGATGCCGGTGGTCGCGCTCGGCATCGCGTCGATCGGCTTCGCATCGACCGTCCCGCTGGCCTTCGCCTCCGCGACGGCGATCGCCATGGGCGGAGCGGGCACATGGGGTGCGCTCACCGTGCTCCTGACGAGGATCGTGCCCGAGCCCGACCGCCAGAACGCGTTCGGCGTCAACTTCATGATCCTCAACCTCGGCATCGGGCTCGGTGGCCTCGTCGGCACGTCGCTGGCGAACGTGCAGCGCATCGCGAGCTTCGAGTCCCTCTACCTCGCGAGCGGCTCCCTGGCGATGGCCGCCGCGGTCCTTGTCTTCACGCTTCGCCGGTTCGGCGGTCCCTCGCAGGCGCCCGTGCACCACGAGACCGTTCGCGAGGGGTGGCACGAGGTCGTCCGGGACACGCGCCTCCTGCGCTACCTCGCGGTGACCACGCTGCTCGTGATCTGCGGCTACGGGTCGGTGGAGGCGGGACTGCCGCTCTTCGTCACGAGGATCGTCCACCTGCCCATCAACCGCGTGGGCCTGCTCTTCTTCTTCAACACGTTCACGATCATCTTCGCCCAGCTGTTCGTGCTCGGACGCATCCAGCGTCGGAGCCGGTCGCTGCTCCTCGGGGTCGTGGGGCTGGCGTGGGGAACGTCGTGGCTGCTTGCGACCGCGTCCGTCGCGATGGGCGCGCTAGCCGCCGCAGCGACGCTCTGCCTCGGCCAGGTCATCTTCGCGCTCGGCGAGACGATGTGGGCGCCCGTCGCGCCCGCGCTCGTGAACGACCTCGCGCCCGAGCACCTCCGCGGCCGATACAACGCGCTCTCCGGGCTCGTCTGGGGCGTGTCGGGAACGATCGGCCCGCTCATCGCCGGTCTCTTCCTCGCTGGGGGGCACGGCACCGCGTGGACGCTCACGATCGCCGCGGGTGCGCTCGTCGGGGGGATCGGTGCCACGACGCTGCGTCGGGTGCTGACACCCGCCGAGGACGGTCGCGACCTCGCAGCACCGTGACGGGCGCTCAGGGCCTCCAGCGCGCGGGACGCTTCTCCAGGTAGGCGGTCATGCCCTCGCGCGCCTCGTCGCTCGCGAACAGCTCGGCGGACAGGCGCGCCGTCCAGGCGAACGCCTCCTCCTCGCTCATCGTGGGCACTCGCGCCGTCAGCTGCTTGGTGGCCGCGATCGCCTCGGGACCTCCGGCGAGGAGGTCGTCGACGACAAGCGCGATCTCGTCGTCAAGGCGTTCCTCGGGCACCGATGCCGTGATCAGGCCGAAGTGCACGGCCTCGCCAGCCGTGAACCGATTGCCCCGCAGGAACGCGGCCTGGGCGTCGGCGGGACGCATCTTTCGCAGACACACGACCGAGACCATCGCCGGCGCGACGCCGACGCGGACCTCCGTGAAGCCGAACCTGGCGTGGTCGACCGCGATCGAGATGTCGAGTCCCGCCGCAAGCCCCATCCCCCCTGCGACGCAGTGGCCCGCGATGCGGCCGACGTAGGGCTTTGGCGAGTGCCGAAACCGTCCGAACAGCGCGGTCGGATCCGCGCCCCCGAGCACGCCGCCGGTCGCCCCTCGCGCCGACCGCTCCGAGAGGTCGGCGCCCGCGCAGAAGACCGTGCCGTCGTTGGTGAGCACCACCACTCGCACAGCCGGATCGCGATCAGCGGCATCGAGCGCAGCGACGAGTTCGGCGACGAACCTCCTGTTGAGGGAGTTCCGGTGCTCGACGTCGGCCATCGTGATGGTCAGGACGCCCCCGTCGAACGTGCTCTCGACCAGTGCCATCAGGTCCTCCTCGGCTCGGGTGGATCGGTGGGGCCACCGGCGAACGCCTGGGCACGGAGCAGCCAGTGCCTGCCGAGCTCCCCCGTCGCGAGCGCCGTGTCGTCGAGGTGGCGTCGCTGCGTCACGACCAGGCAGAAGTCCTCCGCCGGACCCGTGACGGTGTCAGCCGCGGTCTCGGGCCCGAACGTCCAATGCCCGCCGGACGGGGCCGCGAGCACCACGCGCACGTCACCGTCCGGGGGGGTCTCGCCGCGCACCGTGTACGACCACCCCCGCGTGATGAACCCGAGCTGCGCGATGTGGCGGAGCCGGTCCGAGGGCTCGGGCACGGCTCCAACCGCGTCGGCGATGTCCGCTCCGTGGGCCCACGCCTCCATCAGCCTGGCGGTGAGGAACGAGCGTGCGCCCATGGAGGGCCCGTACCAGTCGACGCGCCGCGCGTCGGTGAGCGTCGCCGCCGCCACGCCCAGTCGACGGCGGTTCGCGCGCCAGGCGTCCAGGCGGCCCGGGACGTCGAGGCTCCGGAACGGTCCGAGCGTGTACTCGTCGAGGTCGACCGAAGCATCGAGCGCCGCTGTGTAGAGCCCGTCGGCGCTGTCGGCGAACGCGGGCGGATCTGTGATCGCGAGCGCCGCGGTCCCGTCGAAATAGGTGAGATGCCCGATCTGGTCGGAGACGGTCCATCCTGGACTCGGGGTCGCGCGGTCCCAGTCGACGCGCGCGAGCGGTGCGACAAGCGCGTCGAGTGCCGACTGCTCCACCTCGAGGTCGCGACGCACGTCCTCGACGCCGCTCATGCCGCACCCTTCCTGCGAGGAGCCTGTCGGGTGGGAACGGCGGTGGCCGCGGCCGTCCGGCTGGCCCGCAAGCCCAGAATCATGAGGCTCACGATCGATCCGGCGGCCTGCTTCGGGGACGTCTGCAGCGTCGGCATGACAGCCGGCCTGGACAGTTCGACGCCAAGGCCCGCCATGACCCGGGCGACCGCGGCCGTGTCGACCTCGGGGATCTCGCCGCGCTGCACCGCGAGGTCGAGGAGGCACCGTGCGATCTCGACCAGGTAGCCGGCGTGCAACTCCCACTGGCGCTGCGCCGCGGGCATCGATGCCAGGTCGCGCGCAAATGGCACCGTCATGCCGTCCACGGCCTCATTCGCCGCTTCGAGGTAGGCCTGAAGGGCCTCGAGGGGCTCCATCTGCGGCGTGATCATCTCCTTGGCGCCCCGCCCGACGCGCCACAGGTTCCGGTCGACGACGATGAGCACGAGCTCGTCGCGGCTCGGCGCGAGGCCGTACAGCGTTCGCAACGAGCAGTTCGAGCGCGCGGCGATGGTCGCCATCGTGAGGCCCGCAAAGCCGTCGTCGAACATCTCGCCGAGGTGGTCGAGGATCTCGCGCTGCCGGGTCGTCAGGCGACGCTCGCGCTCCCGGTCGAGGACGGCCGGCGGGGGCTTGACCGCCCGCAACCGCGCGAGCAGCTCGCTGTGCTCCGCCATGGACACGTCGCGAGGCTCGTGGCCCTGGCTCACGGTCGCTCCAGGAGGGCGACCGGCACCTCGACGACGCGGCTCCGCAGCCACTCTCCCAGGCCCTTTGCCTGCGCATCCTGCCGGGTGGACGCCGCGACCCCCTCGTCCAGCAGGTTGTGCAGGACGAAGTTGAGCGACCGGATGTTGGGCAGCGCGAATCGGTCGATCCGCAGAGCCGCGGTCTCGGGCAGGAGCACTCGCAGGCGCTCGGTCGACAGGTACGAGTCGAGCCACCGCCATCCCTCGTCGCTCCTCGCGAAGACGCCCAGATTGGCGTTCCCCCCCTTGTCCCCCGACCGGGCGCCAGCGACACGTCCGAGGGGCGCCGCGACGGTCGGGCCGGGTGCGGGCGGCGGTGCGGGCGGCGTGTCGACCTCGATCGCGACAGCACCCTCCGGAGCGACGGAGTCGATCACCGTCCGCTCCCCGCCGAGGACGACCACATGCTGGGGCACGAGGTCGGCGGGGACCACCGCGGGACGGAACACGCCGTACGGGGATCCGCCTCGCATCGCGCCGCCGATGCCGAAGAACCCCGGGACCGTGGCGAGGGCGATCTCGACTGCCGCATTGGAGAAGGCCCTGCCCACCTTGCGCTCGTCGGGATCCTTCACGCTGACCCGCCAGAGGGCCACCGCCTCCTCGTTGGTCGGCGGGTCGGCCTTGTCCGTCCGCACGAGCCGGGTCGTCACGCTCTCGAACTCGTCGCGCTCGTAGGGGCTCGCGGTCCAGAACGCCTCCTCGACGACGCGTGCCTTCTCCTCGATGTCGAGGCCTGTGAGCGCGACGGTGAGGTCGTTGCGGAATCCCCCGACCTCGTTCATGGCGACCTTGAGGGTCCTCGGCGGCGGCTCTCCCCGTGTGCCGCTCACAGAAACGCGGTCCGCGCCGATCTGCCGCAATGCGACGGTGTCGAACCTCGCCGAGACATCGGGGCCGAGGTAGGTCGGGCTCGCGATCTCGTAGAGGAGCTGCGAGGTGACCGTCCCGACGGACACCTCTCCCCCGGTTCCGTCGTGCTTGCCGATGACGCATGAGCCGTCCTCGGCGACCTCGGCCCACGGGAACCCCACGCGCGCCATGCCCGGGACCTCCGTGAAGAACGAGTAGTTCCCCCCGGTCGCCTGGGCGCCGCACTCGATGATGTGCCCGGCGACCACCGCGCCGGCGAGCGCGTCCCAGTCGTCGCGCGCCCATCCGTGGTGCCACGCCGCGGGTCCGCACACCACTGCCGCGTCGGTGACGCGCCCGGTGATGACGACGTCGGCGCCGAGGTTGAGTGCCTCGACGATCCCCCAGCACCCGAGGTAGGCGTTGGCCGTGATGAACCGCGAGACGTCGCCGACCGGCTCACCGGTCTCGAGGTGCGCGAGGTCCACGCCAGCATCGAGCAGCTCGGGCAGCCGGGCGAGGAGATCGTCCCCGCTCACATAGGCGATCGTGGGAGCGAGGCCGAGCCGCATGGCCATCTCCTGGACCGCCTCGGCGCACCCTGCGGGGTCGAGGCCCCCGGCGTTCGACACGACCCTGATCCCCCGGTCGAGGCACGTCCCGAGCACCTGCTCCATCTGTGTCACAAAGGTGCGCGCGTAGCCGCCCCCGGGGCGCTTCAGCTGCGTGCGGGCGAGGATCAGCATGGTGAGCTCCGCGAGCCAGTCGCCGGTGAGGACGTCGATCGGGCCGCCCTCGACCATCTCGACCGCCGCGGAGTGCCGGTCCCCGTAGAACCCCGAGCAGTTCGCGATGCGGATCGGCCGCGCCACGGTCACACGTCCTGGTCGTCGTCAGGCTCGAGCAGCAGCAGCGCTGTGCCGTTCTCCACCTGCTCGCCCGCCGTGACATAGACCTCTGCGATGTGCCCGTCCGACGGGGCGACGATGTGATGCTCCATCTTCATCGCCTCCATGACGACGAGGACCGCACCCGCTTCGACCCGGTCGCCCGGTGCCACGCGCACCTGGACGATCGACCCCGGCATCGGGGCGGTGAGCCCCCCTGCGTGGACCGCCGTGCCCGGGACCACGAACTGCGGCACGACCTCGAACGCGATCGTGCCTCGGACCACCTGGACGTGGAGGGTCCCGCGCGCGTCCGTCACCCGCGCCACCGCCCGACGTCCGTCGACCTCGACGTCGATCGATCCGCGGTCCCAAGCATGCACATGCGCGGTCGCACCCCCCTCCAGGGTGAACGACCCGTCGCGGGCGCGCCGGTACGAGACGATGGTCTCCTCGGCACCGTGTCGCAGCGTGACCGACTGGGCTGGCAGCCGGGCGTTGCGCCACCCGCTCGGCAGCTCCGCGAGCACGGGCGCGTCCGCGCGGTGCCGGCCCTGCAGCCACAGCGCGGCCGCTGCGGTCGCCCAGCGGAGCTCCGAAGCGTCGAGCGCGAGCGTCCTCGACGGTCCCACGCGATCGATGAAGTCGGTCGTGGTCTCGCCTGCGAGGAATGAGCGGTGGCGCAGCGTGGCGGCGAGGAAGTCGCGGTTGGTCGCCACCCCGCCCAGGTGGAGCCGCTCGAGGCCGAGTGCGAGCGCCGCGGCCGCCTCGGACCTCGTCGGTGCGTGGGCGATGACCTTGGCGAGCATCGGGTCGAACGAGATCGAGACCACGGAGTCGCGCTGCACGCCGGACTCCCACCGGAGCTTCGGCTCGGCAGCCGGCTCGAACGCGACGAGCACGCCCGTCGCGGGGAGGAAGCCCGCCGCCGCGTCCTCCGCGCAGAGCCTCGCCTCGATCGCGTGGCCGTTGAACGCGATGGCGTCCTGGGCGTAGCCGAGCGGCTCGCCCGCAGCGATGCGCAGCTGCTCGCGAACGAGGTCCACGCCCGTCACCTCCTCAGTGACGGGGTGCTCGACCTGGAGGCGCGCGTTGACCTCCAGGAAGAAGAACTCGCGCGTCGCGTCGTCCACGAGGAACTCGACGGTGCCGGCGGACTCGTAGCCGATCGCACGGGCGAGCGTGAGCGCCGCCGTCCCCATGGCGGCGCGCATCTCGTCGTCCACCACGGGCGACGGGGACTCCTCGATGAGCTTCTGGTGCCGGCGCTGGATGGAGCACTCACGCTCCCCGAAGTGGACGAGCGAGCCGTGCGCGTCGCCGAGGATCTGGATCTCGATGTGGCGCGATGCCGCGACGTACCGTTCCAAGAAGACGCGGTCGTCTCCGAATCCCGAGGCCGCCTCCCTGCGCGCCGATGCGACGGCGTCGTCGAGCTCGTCGGCTGAGGCGACGATGCGCATCCCCTTGCCGCCGCCGCCGGCGGCGGCCTTCACGAGCAGCGGGTAGCCGACGCCGGCCGCATCCGCCGGGTCGTCCGACGACGGGAGCGTCGCGACGCCCGCCTCGATCGCGACCCGCTTGGCGGCGAGCTTGTCCCCCATCGTGGCGATCACCGCGGGGGGCGGGCCCACCCAGGTCAGCCCTGCGGCGACGACCGCGGATGCGAACGCCGCGTTCTCCGACAGGAAGCCGTATCCCGGGTGGATCGCCTGCGACTCGGTGCGCAACGCCGCGGCGACGAGGGCGTCGATGTCGAGGTACCCGGTGTCGAGGCGCACCGCCTCGTCGGCATCGGACACGTGCGGTGCGTCCGCGTCGGCTCGGACGTAGACGGCCACCGTTCGGATGCCCATCGTCCTCGCCGAGCGGATGATCCGCCTCGCGACCTCGCCGCGGTTGGCGATGAGGAGGGTGTCGACGCTCACAGCCGGAACACCCCGTAGCCGTCAGCGCCCTGCACGGCGCGGTTCGCCGCCGCGGAGAGGCAGAGCCCGAGCACCGTCCGCGTGTCTCGCGGGTCGATGATGCCGTCGTCGCTGATCGCCCCCGTCGCGGTGAGCGCGAGCGAGCCCTTCTCCTGCACCGCCTCGACCATCTCGACGATGGCGCGATCCTCCTCCTCGTCGAACGCCTCGCCCTTCCTCGCCGCCTGGCCACGCCGCACGAGGGACATCACGCCGGCGATCTGCTTCGGTCCCATGACGGCGATCTTCGCGGTGGGCCAGAGGAACGTGAACCGGTTCCCGAACGCGCGCCCGGACATGCCGTAGGTGCCCGCTCCGTAGGACGAGCCGATGATGACGGTCAGGTGCGGCACCGTCGAGTTCGTGACGGCGTTCAGCATCTGCGAGCCCTTCTTCACGATGCCCTCCGCCTCGAAGTCGCGGCCGACCATGTAGCCCGTCACGTTCTGCAGGAAGACGAGCGGGACGTCGATCTGGTTGCAGAGCTGGATGAAGTGCGCGGCCTTCTCGGCGCCCTTCGGGTAGATCACGCCGTTGTTGCCGATGATCCCGATCGGGTAGCCGTGCAGGCTGGCCCAGCCGCACACGACCGTGCTCCCGTAGCGCGCCTTGAACTCCTCGAACCTCGAGCCGTCCACGACCCGGGCGATGACGTCTCGGACGTCGACGGGCTGGCGAAGGTCGCGGCTCACGAGACCAAGCAGCTCCTCGGGGTCGTGCACCGGGGGCTCCGAGACGACCGACGGATCCGGACCGGGCTTGCGCCAGTTGAGATGGGACACAATCTCGCGGCACATGCGGATCGCGTCCATCTCGTCCTCCGCGAAGTAGTCCCCGAGCCCGGAGACCTCGGCGTGCATCCGGGCCCCGCCCAGCGTCTCGTCGTCGGACTCCTCGCCAGTCGCCATCTTCACGAGCGGCGGCCCGGCGAGGAAGATCTTCGACTGCTCCTTGACCACGATGTTGTAGTCCGAGAGTCCGGGCTGGTAGGCACCGCCGGCGGTCGAGGACCCGAAGGTGACGCAGACCGTGGGGATCCGCTGCTTCGACAGCTCGATCAGGTCGTAGAACGCGCGGCCGCTCTCGGCGAAGTGGGAGAGGCCCACCCGGAACGTGTCGCCCTTGCGACCCTGGATGCGAAGGTCGGCCCCGGCGGACTCGACGAAGCTCACGTACGGCAGCCGGTTGTCGCGCGAGATCTCGAGGGCGCGCAGCCACTTCTTCCACGCGTAGGGCGTGAGCGCGCCGCCGAGCACCGAGGGGTCGTTGGCCATGACGACGCACTCGGTCCCGGCGATGACGCCGATGCCGACCAGGAGCCCGCCGCCGATCGTGTAGTCCGAGTCGTAGGCGGCGAGCGCGCTGATCTCGAGGAACGGGCTGTCGGGATCGAGCACGTTGGCGATCCGCTCGCGAACGGGCAGCTTGCCGCGCGAACGCATTCGGTCCATGGCCTTCTCGCCGCCGCCGGCCTCCGCCTGGTCGAGGAGGTCGTCGACGACCGCCAGCTGCTCGAGCATGTCGGCGCGGTTCTGGCGGAACTGCTCCGACCCCGTGTCGAGCGTCGAGCCGAGCGGCGGCGCGAGTGCGGGACGTCTCATCCCCAGATACTAACTGCGGTAATATCTGACCTGCACGATGACCTGCCAGGTGGTCTGGATACCATCGTTCGCACTGGAGGATCGATGAAGACCGCCATCACCGACCTGTTCGGGATCGACCTGCCCATCCTGGCCTTCACCCACTGCCGCGACGTGGTCGCCGCGGTCACGAAGGCGGGCGGGATGGGCGTGCTCGGGGCCGTGGCCCACTCCCCAGAGCAGCTCGAGATCGACCTCGCGTGGATCGAGGCGGAGGTGGGCGACCGGCCCTACGGGATCGACCTGATCGTCCCGGCGACGTACGCCGGATCGGACGCGGGCGGCTACACGTTGGACGACATCCGCCAGCTCATCCCCGCGGAGCACATCGCGTACGTCGAGGACATCCTTCGCCGCTACGACGTCCCGCCGCTGCCCGCCGACGAGGAAGGTCCCGGGATCCTCGGTCGCTACGGCGGATCGGGCTCCGTTGCGCCCTTCTCCGCGAGCCAGGCGGATCCGCTGCTCGAGATCGCCCTCGCGCACCGGCCGTCACTCGTCGTCAACGCCCTGGGCCCGCCCCCCGCGCACATGATCGAGCGCGCGAAGCAGGAGGGCCGCCTCGTCGGCGCGCTCGCGGGCAAGGCCCAGCACGCCGAGCGCCACGTGAACGTCGGTGTCGACGTGATCATCGCCCAGGGCGCCGAGGCGGGCGGGCACACCGGCGAGATCGGCTCGATGGTGCTCATCCCCGAGATCGCCGACGCCGTCGCCCCGGTGCCCGTGCTCGGCGCCGGCGGCATCGGCAGGGGTCGCCAGATGGCCGCCGCCATGGCCCTCGGCGCCGCGGGCGTGTGGTGCGGGTCCGTCTGGCTCACGACCGAGGAGGCCGAGACGCACCCGGTCGTGAAGCAGAAGTTCCTGAGCGCGACGTCGTCGGACACAGTCCGCTCCCGCTCGCGGACGGGCAAGCCCGCACGCCAGCTGCGCACGGCGTGGACGGACGAATGGGACGATCCCGCATCTCCGCAGCCGCTCGGGATGCCGCTGCAGCCCATCTTGGTCGGCGAGGCCATCGCGCGCATCGACCGCGCCGCCTTCCGGCCCGGCTCGGGCGCCGAGGCGCTCGCCAACTACTTCGTCGGCCAGGTCGTGGGGACGATGAACGAGACCAAGTCATCCGCGCAGGTGGTCTTCGAGATGATCGACGAGTTCATCGAGACGGTCCAGGCGCTGGCGCGCCAGCTCGAGGACTGAACGGGTCCAGGGCGGTTCCCGCCGGACCGCGCGTCACGCCAGTCAACGGCGGATCGATGACGGCGCCGACGAACGTGGACCGGCTGGCGTCGTGCAGCCCCAAGGCGGTGCCGAGCGTCGCGTAGAAGCCCGGTTGCGGTTCGATCCACCGGTTCGCGCCGAGGCCCGTGAGCGTCTCGCACCCCGTGGGATTGAAGGCGACCGACTCGCCGCGGATGCCCTTCTCCCCCCGCGCCGCGAACGTGAGCTCGTAGGAGACTGCGAACTCCGCCGGGCACGAGTACCGGCCGCGCATCACGGGCAGGTCGCACACCGCTCGGGCAACGATCCTCGCCCTCGCCGCACTCGTCACCGTGACGAGGGCCGGGAAGGTGAAGCCGAAGTGCTCGTCATCGGCGGTGCGCTGGACGCTCAGAGAACCGACTCGCGAGACGACCGAGCACAGGGTCGCGGTGCGCTGCGACGCGCGCGGCGCCGCAACCCTCGCCGCACCGGACACCGACGGGCCGACGCAGGCGCCGATCAGTGCGGCTCCGGCGAGCACCGCGGTCGCGAGCACCGACGACCGGGGTGCCCTCTGTTCGAACCGATGTGCCATCGCCCCTCCTTCCACGGATATGTCGCGAAGGGCAGCATGCTTTCCAGGGATCGGTCCTGCGCGCGGCTAGGCACGACCTGTGTGCGAGCCGACGACCACCGTGCCATCGACCCGGCGCGGGATCCCGAGGGGATTCCCCTCGCGGAGCGCCGCTGGGAGCAGGTCGTCCGGGACGTTCTGGTAGGCGACGGGTCGCAGCCAGCGCGCGATCGACGCGGCACCAACCGAGGTGTGCAGCGGCCTCGTCGTCGCCGGCCAGGGTCCCCCGTGGTGCATCGCCCAGTTGACACCCACCCCCGTGGGGTACCCGTTCATCACCACGCGACCTGCGGCGCGGCTCGCCCGATCGACGAGACCCGGGGTATTCGGGTCATCGGGCTCGGCGTGGATCGTGAAGGTGAGGGCAGGGTCGAGGGCGTCGAGGGCCGCGTCGAGGTCGGCACCCGATGCGTAGCGCACGACGATGGACACCGGCCCGAAGCACTCGTGGCGCAGGACCCCGGCACCGGCACTCGCGAACCGCGCCGCGCTGGTCTCGAAGAGCGAGGCGGTGACCTCCGTGCCAACCGCCGGCTCCGATGCGAGGAGCGCACGCACGCCGTCGACCTCGGCAGCCGACTGCACCCCAGCTCGGTAGGCGTCGGCGATGGCGCCGGTGAGCATGTGGGCGCCGGGCACCGCGGCAGTCGCCGCGACGAGCGCTGCGACGACCCCGTCGCCCTGCGGGCCTTCGGGGACGAAGAGGAGCCCGGGCTGCGTGCAGAACTGACCGACACCGAGGGTCAGCGACTGGGCGGCACCCGCCCCGATCTCCTCGCCTCGCGCCGCGGCAGCACTCCGGGTCACCACGAGGGCGTTCGCGGCGCCGAGCTCGCCGTAGAAGGGGATCGGGTCGCGTCGCGCACTGGCCCGATCGAAGAGCGCGCGGCCGGCTGCGAGCGAGCCGGTGAATCCGACGGCGGTGATCGCGGGGTCCTCGACGAGCGCGATGCCCGCTGCGAACCCGTGCACGAGTGCGATGGTCCCTGAAGGCGCGTCGAGCGACGAAGCCGCGCGAGCCAGCGCGGCGAAGGTCGCCTCGCTCGTCGCGGGGTGGGCGGGGTGTGCCTTGATCACGACCGGGCATCCCGCGGCGACCGCCGAGGCCGTGTCACCTCCGGGGACCGAGAAGGCAAGCGGGAAGTTCGATGCCCCGAAGACACCGACCGGCCCGATGGGCACCACCATCCGTCGGATGTCGGGCAGCGGGCCCATGGGAGTCTCGGCCGCATGGTCGATGGTGGCGAGGAGGAACGAGCCCTCCTCCACGACGCGGGCGAAGAGCCGCAGCTGGTAGGCGGTGCGACGCAGCTCGCCCTGCAGCCTCGGCAGCCCGAGGGCCGTCTCGCGGTCCGCGGCCCCGACGATCGCATCGCCGTCCTCCTCGAGCGCGCCGGCCATGGCCTCGAGCAGGCCGGATCGCCACCGGAGGTCCCGGCGTGCGAGATCGGGCGCAGCGACTGCCGCCACCTCGCACGTGGCCCGCACGGTCTCGGGGGTCGATTCGACCGCATCGACGGGCTGCGCCTCGCCCGTCCGCGCGTCGATGCTCTCGATGCCGCTCACCGCGTGTCTCCCTCGAGTGGATCGAGCACCGGGTACGCCAGCGCGACGCCCCTGGCGGGCGGGGTGATGGCGACGAGGTCGTGGCCGCACAGCGATGCGAGCGCGAGGTCTCCGAGCGCGTCGCCGAAGAAGGCGATGTTCGTCGGGGAGAGGATGTACTCCCCCGTCCAGTCCTCGAAGACGAGGTCGAGCCCCGACGCGGTCGACCAGTGCCACAGCTGGTTCGGCTGGTAGCAGCAGATGAAGAGCCCGCCGGCGTCATCGAGGGCCATCCCGTCAGGGACGCAGCGCTCGAGCCGCACGAGCTCGGTGAGCTCCCCGCCGCCCAGGGGGACCGTGCTCACGCAGGGCGTCGACGACTCGACGACGAAGAGCGTCCCGTCGCGCAGGGCGAGGCCGTTCGTGTAGGCGATCGGACGCGTCGCGAGCCGCGAGGTCGTTCCGTCCGGATCGATCACGAAGACCGATCCCGTCGGTGTCTCGAAATCCCCGGAGTCAGAGACGAACAGCCGGCCGTCGGGGGCGAACACGAGGTCGTTGGGGTAGTCGATCGGGTCGCCGTGGGGTGCGGGATCCGAGCCGGGATGAAACCGCCAGACCTGATGATTGGCGATGTCGCAGGCATAGACGCGGCCGTCTCCGTCGACGGCCACGCCGAGGATGGTCCCGCGCTCGATGGTCGCGTCGACCGACACCGACCCGTCGAGTCCGATCCGATAGACCTGCCCAGCCTCGCCCCCCGCCCAGAGGCATCGGCGCCGGGGATCCCAGCACACCGCCTCGGAGTGGTCGAAGCCGCTCGCGAGCACGCGCCGCTCGAGGATCGTCG
>Ga0181534_10001768_pt1 | contig 13849 bp, 6 predicted proteins | sample PEATcosm2014_Bin_37_FD_119758 | JGI IMG/M metagenome (GOLD analysis project Ga0181534, IMG submission 119758) | Peatland microbial communities from MTU Mesocosm Facility, Houghton, MI, USA - PEATcosm2014_Bin17_10_metaG | ecosystem: Environmental > Terrestrial > Soil > Wetlands > Peat | place...
GAAGTGGGATCCCCTCGTCGGAGACCCGTACCAGCGACAGTCCGCCAAAGAACGATGCCGGCGTTTGCCAACTCACCGCCTTCTTGGATGGTTGAAAATCGGCGCAGCCGGCATGCGCCAGCGGTGCGAATGCGCTTCCGAGGGTCAGCACCGCGAGGTACGCAGCGGCGGCTTTGAACGCCCGCCGGGTCGAACTGGTCCATTGCATGTCCCTTCTCCTACGTGTGTTGAGGTTTGATTCTTTGGATCGGAGCTGCCGAGAGGCAGCTCACCCGAGTGTAGGAAGGGCGATCTTTCCGATCGCTTTCACGGAACGCAGCTTTTCCAGAAACCGAATGTTATTTGATTTAAATATCAATACATTACGACGATATGTTAGATTATTTCGAAAGGCAGGGTGCGCGGCTAATCCGCCGGCGCGGGCGCTGCTTGGGAGGGATCCGGCGGCAGCGTCTTCGGATGCGCGGGACTGTGCAGCTCGGCGGTGGACCAGCCGCCGCCGAGATCGCCGATCAACGCCACCGCGTCTGCCAGCCGGCTCTCCTCGACCGCGAGCGCCGCTTGCTGGTTACCCAACTGCACCTGCTGCGCCTGCGCCACCGTGGTGTAGTCGGCGGTACCGGCCTTGAACTCCGCCAGGGCAATGTCCGTCCCGCGAATCGAGTCGCGCACGGCCGTATCGAGGGCCTGCGCTTGCTCGCTGAGAATGCGCAGTCCCGACAGGTCGTTCTCGACCTGCTCGAAGGCGGTCAGCACGGTGTTGCGGTAGCTCGCGACCGTCGCCTCATAACCGGCGCGAACGGCTTGAACCTCGGCGCGCCGCTCGCCGAAATCGAACAAGGTCTCGGTGCCGTTCGCCCCGATCGACCAGATGTGATTGGCCGAATGCAGCAGCCCGTTCAAGGGTGACTGCGTGAACCCGCCCGCGGCCGACAAGGAGATGAGCGGATAGTAGGCGGCCACGGCCACGCCGATCGCTGCGTTCTGCGCCTTCATCGAACGCTCGGCGGCGGCAATGTCCGGGCGGCGCTCGAGCAGCGTCGACGGGACACCGATCGGAATGCGCGGCAGGGTCGGTAGGGTGGTGCCGCGCGGAATGTCCAGGTCCGCCGGCTGCCTGCCGACCAAAACGGCGATGGCATGTGCGTACTGCGCGCGTGCGACGCCGAGCCCGATCAGATTCGCCTGCGCCGTCTCCAGGGCCACCTGGGCCGTGATCACGGCGGAGGGCGGCGTCGCCGAGATGCCCGAAACACCCTGCGCCTTGGTGATCCGCAGCGCCTCGCGGTAAGCAGTGACTGTTTTTTCTTCCAGGTCGATGTTCGCATCGGCCACGCGCAGCTCGATGATCGTGGTCGCCAGCAATGTCTGTTCGGACAGCGTCGCGTTGGCGAGCAGCGCCTCATCCGACTGGGCGATGGCGGTGTTTTCCTCGACCAAACGGCGCACCTGGCCCCAGATGTCGAGGGTCCAGCTCGCCGTGCCCTCAAGGGTAGCGGAGGTCACGCTGCTGCGCGAAGCCGTGGTACCCGCGGTGGTGCTGGTGCCCGCCCCGGTCCCGGTGGTGGTCGTGACGCCGCTGCCCTGGTAACCGGACCCACCCACGCGGGAGACCGATCCGGTCAAACCGATGGTCGGGAACAACTGCGCGCGGGCGACTTTCACTTCGGCAATCGCCTGCCGATAGTTGGCGTAATCCTGTCGCACGGTCTGGTTCGACACGGCGACCTGGGGTTCGAGCTGATCGATGAGCGGGTCGTCGAAGGCGGTCCACCAATCGCCCTTGGGAGCCGCATCGGCCGGCGAGGCCGGGGCCCACCCGTCGGGGGGCTGCTCCTTGAACGCCGGTGCCACCGGCGCGCTCGCACGGTGATAGTCCGGGCCGACCATGCAGCCGCCCAGCGCCGCGCCGAGGACCGTGATGCAGGAGAATTTGCTCAAGTTCATGGCGTGCCACCCGCTGTCAGGCTGCCGCCCGGTGCCGCTGCCCCGGCGAATCTTGCGCGCATGCGCTGGCGCAGCCGCTCGAAGCCCAGATAGATGACGGGCGTGGTGTACAGCGTGAACACCTGGCTCAGGATCAAGCCGCCGATGACGGTGATGCCGAGCGGCTGGCGCAACGAGGCACCCTGACCGATGCCGATGGCGAGCGGCAGGGCGCCGAGCACCGCGGCGGCGGTGGTCATCATGATCGGCCGCAGTCGGATCACCGCCGCGTCATGGATGGCCTTTTGCGCCTCCATGCCCTGTTCGCGCTGCATGGTCAGCGCCACGTCGATCATCATGATGGCGTTCTTTTTGACGATGCCGATGAGCAGGATGATACCGATGATGGCAATCACGGACATCGGCGTGCCGAAAATGAGCAGGGCCAGGGTCGCACCGATCATGGCGGATGGGAGCGTCGAGAGAATCGTGACCGGATGGATGGTGTTCTCGTACAGAATGCCAAGGACGATATAGATCGTCACAATGGCGGCCAGCAACAACAGCGGGAAGCTCGACATGTTCTGGGCGAACACCTGACCGGCGCCGGCGGGGCTGCCGCGTATGGAGGCCGGCAGGCCGAGATTGTGCATGGCCTCGGTGATGGCCGATTGAGCCTGGCTCAAGGAGCCTCCCGGCGGAAGATTGAAGGAGATGGTGGCGGCCGCCATGCCGCCCTGATGATTGACCTGGGTGGCCGTGTGATTGTTGAGGTACGTGACCATCGCGGGCAGCGGCACCATGGTCTCCGCCGCCGTGCTGTCGGCGCTGCCGGTCGAGCTGCCGCCGCGGCTGTTCGAAATGCTGTTGGTGAGTGCGTTCGCCTCGGCATTACCGTTCAGCGCGTTCGTCGAGGAATTTCCCGCCTGTGCCGCCGAGATCGCCGAATAGGGCGTCACGCCGCTCACCGTGCCCGGCGGGGACTGGGTCTGCTCCGAACCGCTCGGATTGCCGGCGGCGGTGCTCAAATAGGTGCGATCGAGCATCTGGGGGTACTGCCAATATTGAGGAGCCACTTCCATCACCACGTAGTACTGGTTGAACGGATTGAAAATCGTGGTCACCGTGCGCTGCCCAAATGCATCATAGAGCACGTTGTCGATCTGATTCGGCTCGAAGCCATAGCGCCGAGCCGTGCCGCGCGCGATGTTGATGTAGGTTTGAAGACCGTTTTGTTGCATGTCCGAATTCACGTCCACGATCCGGGTGTGGTCCTTGCCGATTTCATCCAACACCTGCGGCGCCCACCGATAGAGGGCGGCGCTATCCTCGCTCGTCAGCGTGTATTGATATTCGGCCGCCGATTGCCGGCCGCCGATGTGCAGGTCCTGCACCGCCTGCAGAAACAGGCGCGCGCCCGACACGCGGCTGAGCTTCGGCCGCAGCCTCTGGACCACCTGGTCGGCGGATAGTTTGCGATGCGCCAGGGGCTTCAAGGCCACGTAGATATTGGCGGTGTTCAAGGCGCGGGTGCCGGTGAAGCCGATGACCGAAGCCACGGCCGGATCCGTCTGGACGATGCTTTGCAGCTGCTCCAGTTTTTTCTTCATCGATTGAAAGGAAATGCTCTGATCGGCAATGATTTGTCCCATGAGAATTCCATTGTCCTGCTCCGGAAACAAGGTGAAGGAGACCAGGCGCAGCAGGAAGCCGTTGGCCACGATCATCAAGACCAGCAGCACACCGACGAGCAGCGCATGGTCGAGCACCTTGGCGAGGGAGCGCGAATATCCTTCTTTGAAGCGCTCGAACTGGGCATCCACCCACACCGCCCAGCGTGCCGTCGAATGCAACGCCTCGCCGCGCGCGAGCAGGTAGGCGCACATGGTCGGCGTCACGCTGAGCGAGACCAGCAGGGAGATGAGAATGGCGATCGAGAGCGTCACGGCAAATTCGTGGAACAACAACCCGACGACACCGGGGAACAGCAGGATCGGAATGAACACGGCGATCAGCGAGAGGCTCATGGAAACCACGGTGAAACTCACCTCGCCGCTGCCCAGCAGCGCCGCCTCGTGCACCGGCATTCCGGCTTCGATATGGCGCACGACGTTTTCCAGCACCACCACGGCGTCGTCGACCACGAAACCGGTGGCGATGGTGAGCGCCATCAAAGACAGGTTGTCGATGCTATAGCCGAGCAGATACATCGGACCGAACGTGCCCAGGATGGAGATGGGCAGTACGACAGCCGGGATGAGCGTCGCGCGCGGCGACTGCAGGAACACGAACACCACGCCGATCACCAGGACCACGGCGATCATGAGGCTGCGCTCGGTGTCACCGACCGCCGCGGTCACCGATTGCGATCGATCGATGGCGATGTTCACATTGATGCTCGGCGGCAGCGTCGCCTGCACCGAGGGCAGCACCTTCTTGATCTGGGCCACGGTCTTGATGATGTTCGCCCCGGGCAGCGGATACACGATCACGCCGACGGTCGGCAATCCGTCGTAGAGACCGGCGTTGCGGATGTTCTCGTTCGAATCGATCACCGCGGCCACATCGTGCAGCATCACGGGCGCCTGGTTGCGGTAGGCGATGATCAGATCCCGATAATCCGCGGCCTTGGTGGCCTGATCGTTCGACATCACCTCGTAACGCTGATCACCCTGCTCGATGTAACCCTTGGCGCTGTCGGCGTTGGCCGAGGAGATGGCCGCGCGCACGTCCTCGAGACCGATGCCGTAGCTCGCGAGTTTGTCGGGCTGAATTTCGACGCGCACCGAGGGCAGGGCGCTGCCGCCCAGCTGGATCTGGCCGACGCCGGTGATCTGCGAGAGCTGCTGTTGGATCACGGTGTCGGCCGAGTCATATAACTGGGCCGTGGTCAGCGTGCTCGAGGTGAGCGCCAGGATGATGATCGGCGAATCGGCGGGGTTGTACTCCCGATAGCTCGGGTTGCCGCGCAGCGTGGTCGGCAGGTCGGCGCGCGCTGCCTGAATGCCGGCCTCCACGTCGCGGGCGGCACCGTTGATGTCGCGGTTGATGGAGAATTGAACGATGACCGAGGAGGAGCCGACACTGTTGATCGAGGTGAGCTCGGTGACGCCCGAGATGGTGGCCAGGCGCCGCTCAAGCGGTTCGGCCACGGTCGAGGCCATGATCTCGGGGCTCGCACCCGCCATGGTGGCCTGCACCACGATCACGGGCATCGTGACATTGGGGAGCGGCGCAACCGGCATATGAAAGTAGGCCAAGAGTCCCGACAGCGCGATGGCGATCGCCAGCAGCGAGGTGGCGACGGGACGGCCGATGAAGAGCGCCGGGATATTCACGCCGCCGGCTCGCCCGAGGGTTGACCCGCCTTGCGGCCGAAGCGCAGCGAGAGCCGGTCGAACAGCAGGTAGATCACCGGCGTGGTGAACAGCGTGAGCATCTGGCTCACCAACAGCCCGCCGATGATCGCCAATCCCAGCGGCCGGCGCAGTTCCGAGCCGGTGCCGGTGCCGACGAGCAGCGGCAGCGCTCCGAGCATCGCGGCGAGCGTCGTCATCAGGATCGGCCGGAAGCGCAGGATCGAAGCCTGAAAGATCGCCTCCTCGGAGGATTTGCCGTGCTTGCGTTCTGCCTCGAGCGCGAAATCGACGATCATGATGCCGTTTTTCTTCACGATGCCGATGAGCAGCACGATTCCGATGATGCCGATGACGTCGAGATCGTTGCCCGCCAGCATGAGGGCGAGCAGGGCGCCGATACCCGCCGACGGCAGCGTCGAGAGAATGGTGACCGGGTGAATGTAGCTCTCGTACAGCACGCCGAGCACGATGTAGACGGTCACCAACGCGGCGAGCAGCAGATACACCTCGCTCGACAGGGAATCTTGAAATGCCTGCGCGGCACCCTGGAAGGAGGTGGTGATCGAGGGCGGCAGGTGCACGCTCCGCTCGGCGCGTTGGATCTCGTCCACCGCCGTGCTCAAGGAGGCACCGGGCGCCAAATTGAACGAGAGAGTGACGGCCGGAAATTGCGCCAGGTGACTGATCACCAGCGGCGACTTGGTGACCTTGATGTCCGCAATGCCGCTGAGCGGCACCTGCCCGGTGCTGCCGGTCTGGGTCGGCAGATACAGGTTGCCGAGTGCCTGCAGGTTCGGCAGGTTCTCGGGCTTCGCGACCAGCACCACCCGATACTGGCTCGACTGATTGAAGATGGTGGAGACGATGCGCTGGCCGAGCGCGTCATACAGTGCGTTGTCGATGGTGGCCGGCGTGATGCCGTAGCGCGCGGCGAGCTGGCGGTTGACCTCGACGTTGACGCTCAGCCCATCATTGTTCAAATCGCTCGACACATCCGAAATGGAGTTGATCTGCTTCATGCGCGTCACGAGTTCGGGCACATATTCCTGGAACGCCTGCTGGCTCGGGCCGCGCAGCACGAATTGGTACTGGTTGGGGGACACGACGGTGTCGAGGGTGAGATCCTGCTCGGGCTGCAGGTAGAGTTTGATGCCGGATATGTTGGCGACTTCGTCCTGCAGGCGCAGTGCAATCTCGCGGGCCGATTGCGAGCGTTGGCTGTGGGCCTTGAGATTGATCAGAAACCGGCCGTTATTGAGTGTCGTGTTGGTGCCGTCGATGCCGATGTAGGAGGTGATGGAGGTGACGTCCGGATCCTTCAACAGGACGTCCGCCAGCTGTGCCTGTCGGTTCGACATGGCCGCGTACGACACCGAGTTGTCGGCAATGCTGATGCCCTGGATCACCCCGACGTCCTGTACCGGAAACAACCCCTTCGGGATGACGACGTACAAGATACCGGTCAATACGATGGTGAGGACGGCGACCGTGAGCGTCAGGGTCTGGTGGCCGAGCACCCAGCGCAAACCGCGCTCGTAGGCCGAGAGCGTCCGATCGAACAGCCGCTCACTCATTTGCTCGAACCGGCTCGGGGTCCGTTCAGCCTTGCGGCGCAAAATGCGCGCGCACATCATCGGCACCAGCGTCAAGGAGACCACCGCCGAGATGCCGATGGTGACGGCGAGCGTGACCGCAAACTCGCTGAACAGCCGACCGATCACCCCGCCCATGAACAGCAGCGGGATCAGCACGGCGATCAATGAGATGGTCAACGACATGATGGTGAAGCCGATCTGGCCGGCGCCGGCGAGCGCCGCCTCCATCGGGCTCATGCCTTCCTCGAGATAGCGCACGATGTTCTCGATCATGACGATCGAGTCATCGACCACGAAGCCGGTGGCGACGATGAGCGCCATCAGCGACAGGTTGTCGATGGAGTAGTTGAGTTCGTACATGATCGCGAGTGTCGCGATCAGCGAGACCGGCACGGAAATGCTCGGAATGATGGTCGCGGGCACGTTGCGCAGAAACACGAAAATCACCAGCACCACGAGGGCGATGGACAGCAGCAGCTCGATCGCGGCGTCGGACACCGAGGCGCGGATCACCCCCGTGCTGTCGGCGACGATCTGTACGTTCATGGCCTGCGGCAGGCTCGCTAGCAGCTGCGGCAGCTGTTTTTTGATCTGATCGACCGTGGCGATCACGTTCGCGCCCGGCTGGCGCATCACGTTGAGCACGATGGCCGGAACGTGATTGAACCAGGCTCCCTGTTCCAGGTTCTGCGCCGCCTGGCTCACCCGCGCGATGTCGCGCATGAACACCGGCGCACCATTCTGGTAGGCGATCACCGTGTTCAAATAATCGTTGGGGTCCTGGATCTGGTCGTTGGCGTTGATGGTGTAATCGAGCTCCGGGCCGTCGAAATTGCCCTTCGGCTGGCTCACATTGATGTTGGCGAGGAGCGTGCGGATGTCATCGATGCTGAGGCCGTACCCGGCGAGTTTCTGGGGATCCACCTCGACGCGCACCGCCGGCACGTTGCCGCCCGAGGGCGTGACCTGGCCCACCCCGGGGACTTCGGAAATCTTCGAGGCGAGGCGGTTGTTGGCGATGTCCTGCAGCTGGGTGAGCGCCAGAGAATCGGAGGTCACGGCGAGCGTCAGGATGGGCTGATCGGCGGGATTGACCTTCGCATAGACCGGTGGCGCGGGCAGCCCGCTGGGCAGCAAGCTGTTGGCCGCGTTGATGGCCTCCTGAACGTTTTGCTCCGCGATGTCGAGATTGAGCGCGAGATTGAACTGCAAGGTGATGACCGAAGCGCCGGCCGAACTGGCGGAGGTCATCTGCGTCAGGCTCGGAATTTCCCCGAGCTGCACCTCGAGCGGGGCGGTCACCGTGGTCGCCATCACCTGGGGACTGGCGCCAGGATAGAAGGTCTGCACCTGGATGGTGGGATAGTCGACGTCGGGCAGCGAGGAGACCGGCAGGAATCGCACCGCGACGAGGCCCACGAGCACGAACGCGATCATCAACAGCGACGTGGCGACGGGCCTTAAGATGAACAGGCGGGAGATATTCATGATGCGCGGGTCGATGCCAAGCGGCGGCTCAGTTCGATGAACTCGCGCCTGGCGCGCCTGCGCTCGGCTGCCTGCCCCTTGGCACCGCCGCGCCCCCCGGCGCCGTCACGGTGGGTGTCGGCGCGGCGACGCTGATCTTTGCGCCATCGCTCAACCGGTCGGTGCCATCGACGACGACCGTGTCGCCGGCGGCAAGTCCCGACAGGATGGCGGTGAAGCGGCCATTGCTCGGCCCCAGGGTCACCTTGCGCACGGTCACCGTGTCGTTGGCGTTGGCGAGGTAGACGTAGTCGCCCGGCGCACCGCTCAGCACCGCCGGGGTGGGCACGAGCACGGCCTGGGACAGCGTATCGACCAGGATCTTGATATTGACGAATTCGCTCGGGAACAACGCCTCGTCGTCGTTGGCGAATGTCGCCCGCAAGGTCACCGTGCCGGTGCTGGTCGCCATCTGATTGCTGAGCGCATACAGCGTGCCCGTGGCGATTTGTTGGCTGTTGTCGCTGGTGTAGGCCGTGACCGGGAGCTTGGCACCCCCGTTGACGCGCGCAATGACCTTGCCGACGTCGTTCTGGGCCACGGTGAATTCCACGGTGGTCGGCTTGATGGTGGTGATCACCACGATGCCCGGTGAGCTCGATGCGGTCACGTAGTTACCGGGATCGATCAAGCGCAGCCCCACGCGGCCCGCCACGGGGGCCGTGATGCGGCAGTAGACGAGGTCGAGTTTGTACTGGGCGATGTTCGCCTCATCCACCTTGACCTGGGCTTCATCCTGATTGACCAGAAATTCCTGGTCGGTCACCGTCTGGTCGGCGATCGCCTTCTGAGCGCGCAAGTCGTGGTAGCGGGCGAGATCAGAGCGCGCCTGGGCGAGGCTGGCCTGATCCTTGAGGAGCGCGGCCTGCGCCTGCTGCAGGTCGATTTCATATTGACGGGGATCGATCTGGGCAAGAAATTGACCTTTCTTGACATCCTCGCCCTCCCGGTAGCCCACCTCGGTGAGATAACCGCTGAGCTGCGGCAGCACCGTCACCGTGGCGATGGGAGTCACCGTGCCGAGTTCGGACAGGGTTTCCGGCATGTCCCCGCGGGTCGCCTTGGCGACTTTCACCACCTGGGGCGGGGCACTGCGCACCGGCTTTTTGTTCCCGACGAGATGGATGATCACGAAAACCAGCAAAAGCGCCGCCACGGCACCCGCGACCCAGCGGATCCAGGGGCGCCGAGGGGAGGGTGGTTGAAGTTCGTGTTGGATTTCGCTCATCCCATCTCCTGATGCGCCGATGCCTTTTTGAGAGGCTTCTATGAAGAATGTTCCCGTGCAGAATGCCCGGGATAGGGCCTTTAATCCATTGCAGACGCATGGGACCCCCCCTGGGCGGGTGGTCGCCGGTTAGCCCGACAACGATCGGCTAAAAATATCCAAACTCATTGGATGGCTATTCGCAGTGACGCTGATGGCCGGCAGCCTGGCCGGTTGCGGTCAGAATAATGGCGGCACGGGGCAATTCGCCAAGCAGCGCGGCTATCGGGCCGTCGATGAACACAGAGCGTCAAATACCTTGGAGTGGCGATCAGAGTCCATCGCGCGGGACGGCTGGACCGGCAGCGCATCAATCATACGTTTGCGTGAAAAGGTCGTGCGTGACGCGGATCGGCGACGTCTCAATGGCGGTAACTGGAATCAAACTTATGGATAGGCGCATTGCCGGCGATGGTCCGAGCGACGGCTTCCTCCAGGTCATCCAACGAGAAGGGTTTGGCGAGTTTGGGCACATCGAAAGGAGCTTTTGATGGCAGTTCTGCGTAGCCGCTCATCAGAAGAATGGGCAGCTCAGGCCAGTCAATCTTGATGGCCGCGGCCAGCTGCATGCCGGTCATTTGCGGCATGGCCTGATCGGTTATGACCAGATCGACGTGGGGACTCTTGCGGATTGCGTCCAGCGCCTCCACGCCGCTGGGGGCTTTGATCACGGTGTGCCCAAAATCCTCGAGCATGGCGGTGGTGTTGTTCAGAACCAGTTTGTCGTCGTCGACGACCACGATGCAGATGGGTCGGACAATCGATTCGGTATGGGGGGGCATCGCGATGACGAGGGGAGCAATTTCGCCGCGTGCGAGGGGCAGCCAGAGTTCAACCGAGGTGCCTTCGCCCTTTTGACTTTCGATGCGCATACGTCCGCCGAGCTGTTCGGCCATGCCGTGGACCGTCGAGAGACCCAATCCGGTGCCCTTTCCGACACCTTTCGTCGTGAAGAACGGTTCCAAGGCGCGCGAGAGCGTGTTGGCATCCATGCCCTCGCCGGTGTCGGTCACCGTGAGCACCACGCATTCGCCATTGAGCGCGTTTTTTCCCATCATGGGTGGAGTCTCAATCGTGCGTGCGGAGATTTTGATGACGCCTCCCTCGGGCATGGCATCACGGGCATTGACGGCAAGATTTAGGAGGGCGGTTTCCAGTTGATTGGCATCGGCCCTGATGCTGGGAAGCTCCTGCGGAAAATCGGTCACAATCGTTATCAGGGGCCCCAGGGTGCGACTGAGCAACTCCCCCATTCCGAGCACCAACGGCTTGAGATCGACGGCCGTCAATGCCAGATCCTGACGCCGCGCGAAGGACAACATGCGCTGTGTGAGGCTGACACCGCGGCGCGCACCTTCGAAGGCGTTGTTGAGCAGCATCTTCAAGCGTGGATCTTCCGGCATGCGTTTGCTGATCAATTCGAGACTGCCAAGGACCGCCATCAGAAGATTATTGAAATCGTGGGCGACACCGCCCGTGAGCTGCCCGATTGCGTCCATCTTTTGCGACTGCGCGATTGCCTCGCGGGCCCGCTCCAATTGCTCCTGCACCTGCTTTTTTTCGGTCATGTCGCGGGTGATCTTGGCGTATCCAATCAGCTCACCGGCCGGGTTGCGGATGGGATCAATGACGACGTTGGCCCAAAAGCGCGTGCCGTCCTTGCGGTAGCGCCAGCCTTCCTTTTCGAAGCGGCCTTCGCGAACGGCGATTTCCAAGCCCTTGGCCGGAACACCGGCCGCCACTTCTTCGGGGCTGTAGAAGCGTGAAAAATGGGAACCAATGATCTCTTCGGGTGCATACCCCTTGATGCGCTGGGCGCCGGCATTCCAGTTGGTTACGATCCCCTCGGGATTGAGCATATAAAGTGCATAGTCGGTAACGCCCTGTACCAACAGGCGAAATTGCTCTTCGCTCTTGCGCAGCGCCTCCTCGATCATTTTGCGCTCCGTCAGATCGCGCATCACTTGCGCATATCCGATGAGCGCACCCGTGGTATCGAAGATCGGGTCGATGAGGGCGTTTACCCAAAGCCGGGTGCCATCCCTGTGCACGCGCCAACCTTCTCCCTCGAAGCGGTGCTGTTCACGCGCGCACTGCAAGGAGCGGAGCGGAAGGTCCGACCTGCGGTCCTCCTCAATATAGAAGCACGCGAAATCCTGGCCGAGAATGTCGGATGCCTCATAGCCGGTCAGGCGCTGTGCACTGGGATTCCAGGTCGACACCCTGCCACTGGGGTCGAGCATGAAAATGGCATAGTCGGTGATGGAATCGATCAGGAGCCGGTAGCGGTTGCGTCGCTCGACGCGGTGGCATACGTCGTCTTTGGCGGATAAATCATTTGGTGGCTGCATGGAGTGTCCTCGAAACGATATCGCGATCTTTCAGCGGCGCGCTGCGCCGCGATCCACGCTGGCTGGGGATAGGGAACTCGTCGCGAACGCCTGGACGAGCGGTGCCTTACGAGAGCGCCGAAATGGATGCTTCTACCCTAAGCATCGAGAATTGCGTGACAGTCCGGTAGCGGAAAGCATCGCAACCGCTTGTAGGATCATCGCGGCGCCGGGGACGTCTTGGAATAAGCTCTCGATACCTGTTCATTTAAAAGCTCTGTATTATGTCAACGCAAGCGATTGCGATAGGCAAGGAGGTGTTATGAACCCTTCATTGGCATCCCCGGCGGGGCTCTCGAAAGTCATCTTCACCGCCATGCTGCTGGGATCAAATCAAATGACTGCCGCCTTCGAGGCACCCACGGATCCGTGCTCGCTGTTTACGACGGAACAGGTCGGCGCCGCGCTCGAGATGAAGGCCACGCCCGGCAAACATGTCGTACCTACCCTGTGCGAGTGGGATGCAGGCGGTAAAAAACTTACCGTCGGTTTTCTAAGCGCGAGCGCTTGGGAGCAGACCAAGGCATTGCGGGAAAGTATGAAGGGCATCACCCGCACTCCGATCTCCGGGCTCGGAGAAGAGGCGGTATTCGCCGTGACCCCCGTGACCGATACCTTGCAGGTTAAGAAGGGCGGCGCCGTACTCGACATACACGTCTACGGCTTTGCGCCGGATCAAGCCAAAGCGAAGGCGATTGCGCTTGCACAATCGGCACTGAATAAGTTCTAAGGCCCGCGCCGACGTAGAAGCGTACTCGGTGCACGAAGGTCGACGATTGATGCGATCATGCGCGGATGACTGAATTCTCCACTTTGGCGCTGATCGACCCACTGCAGCGGGGTCTCAAGGAGGTCAGGTATGACGAGATGACGCCGGTGCAGGCGGCCAGCTTGCCGGCCATATTGTCGGGCCGGGACGTTGTCGTCCAGGCGCGAACCGGCAGCGGGAAGACAGCGGCGTTCGGGTTGGGACTGCTGGCGGCTCTCGACGTCGCGTCGGTCAAGCTGCAGGGCTTGGTATTGTGCCCAACGCGCGAATTGGCCGACCAGGTCAGCCGCGAGATCCGCCGGCTCGCGAGGTTCATTCCCAACACAAAAGTGCTGACCCTGTGCGGCGGGGTGCCGCTGCGACCGCACCTCGCCTCGTTGTCTCACGAACCCCATATCGTCGTTGGCACGCCCGGCCGCATTCTCGAGCTGATCCGCAAGCAAGCATTGCCGCTCAAGGCCATCAAGGTACTGGTGTTGGACGAAGCAGACCGCATGCTCGACATGGGCTTTGCGGATGATCTGCGCAGCATCATCGAGGCCGTTCCCACCCAACGACAGACATTGCTGTTCTCAGCAACGATCCCACCGTCCATTCGGGAAGTCAGCCGGGAGTTGCAACGTGAACCCCTGGACATCACGGTACCCGACGCGCCGGACGAGACCACGATCGAGCAGACCTTCTTTGAAGTCGAAGAGCAGCAAAAGCCGGCCGCGCTCGAAGCGCTGCTCCTGCAGCACCGCCCGGAATCCGCAGTGGTGTTCTGCAATACCCGACAGGACGTCCGCGCGGTGGCCGAGGCACTCGCCGCGCGCGGTTTCGCGGTGCTGGCTCTGCATGGGGAACTCGATCAACGCGAACGCGAGGAAATGCTCGTGCGATTTGCCAATCGCAGTTGCAGCGTCCTGGTCGCCTCTGACGTTGCGGCGCGCGGTCTCGATATCACCGGCCTGTCGTTGGTCGTGAACTTCGATATCGCTGCCGACGCCGATACCCATCTGCATCGCATCGGCCGC
>Ga0181534_10001769_pt1 | contig 13843 bp, 12 predicted proteins | sample PEATcosm2014_Bin_37_FD_119758 | JGI IMG/M metagenome (GOLD analysis project Ga0181534, IMG submission 119758) | Peatland microbial communities from MTU Mesocosm Facility, Houghton, MI, USA - PEATcosm2014_Bin17_10_metaG | ecosystem: Environmental > Terrestrial > Soil > Wetlands > Peat | place...
GACGCTCCGCCGGCTGCCGCCCACCAAGATCGGCATCATGCCGCGCGGCGTGGGCGATCTGGCGCGCCACCTCGGCTTCGCCCGCATCATCGAGCTGGAACCTTGGGAAAGCTTTTCGCAGGGGGATTGGAAGGTGACCTTCACGCCCAGCAAACATTGGGGCGCACGGACGTTGCACGACCAGCACCGCGGCTACGGCGGGTTTGTGCTGGAACATCAGGGCCGGAAGATTTATCACGCGGGCGACAGCGCGTATTTTCACGGGTTCGAGGAGATCGGCCGCAAACTCGCGCCCGAGATCGCGCTGCTGCCCATCGGCGCGTACCATCCGGCGTCCTTTCGCCGGGTCCACATGGGGCCGGACCAGGCGGTGCAGGCGTTCAAGGATCTACGCGCCAAGTTTTTGGTGCCCATGCATTACGGCACCTTCAAGCTGTCCTTCGAGGAGTTGGACGAGCCGCCGCGCTGGCTCCGCGAGATCGCCATGGAACAAAATTTGACGCAACAGATAAAAATTCTCGACGAAGGCGTGCCCAAGGTGTTCTGATTGTCCCAACTGGAGCGTTTGAAGAAAAACTATAGCCAATGCGGAGCGAGGATTTTTGGGTTTTGGCGAGCGGTGCCGATCATCGGCCTTTGGCGAAGGAGTCCCGACGTGTCGGGATAACTGAGCCGAAACGAAGCCAAAACCCAAAAAGACCGCTCTTTCAATTTCACCAGCCGCATGGCTATAGTTTTTCTGAAAATGCTCTAAACGCGCCATGTTTGACTTTGAACTGCCTGCAAGATTCCGCCGCCACGTGCCGTCGGCCGTCTGGCTGCTCGTCGCGCTCGTCATCCTCGCCATCCCGCTGAAGATCATCGGTTACGGCTACCTGCCCGCCGATGATGCGCTGCGCCACGCCGCCAAGGCCGTCAGCGGCAAGCCGTGGCCGGAAATCCTCGTGCTCGGTCCCAACTACAAGATCGACCAGAGCCTGGGCTGGCATGCCATCCTGGGCGCCGTGCATCAAGCGACCGGCTGGGACGCGGAGGGATTGGTGGTTTTTTCCGTGGTGGCGCTGTTCATCATCGTCAACGGCGCGATGCTCCCCTGGCTGAAGCGGCCCGAGGCGTGGCTCGTCGCCTTGACCATCGCCATGCTCATCTCCGACCTGCCGCAGCGCGAGCTGCTCGGCCGCCCGTTCGCCCTCACCATGACGGTGCTGATGACCCTGCTGTTCGCCGTGCAATACCGGCAGCCGGACTGGCGGATGTTTGCGCTGGTGGTGGTTCTCATCACCGGCTGCACCTACATTCACGGCGTCTGGTATTTGTGGCTGCTGCCCATCGCGGCGTTCCTGTTCGCGGGCCGGTTCCGCTGGACGCTGCTGCTGACCGGCGCCTGGCTCCTCGGCACCCTGTTCTCCATGCTTTTATCCGGTCATCCGCTGGATTACGCCAGCCACGCGCTGGTGATGGCGTTGACCGGGGTCGGCGGCCACTTCACCAACCGCACGGAAGCGACGGAACTGCAGCCGTTCAACGGCGAAATCCTGTCGGTGGTCCTCGTCGGTGCGTTGGTCGGCCTGCGGTCGCTGGCAAGACTGCCCGCCCCGCCGCTCGCCCGCAGCCCGGCCTTCTGGCTCGTGTGCGGGTGCTGGATCCTCGGCTTCCGCATCAGCCGCTTCTGGGAAGATTGGGGCTGGCCCGCGCTGATGGTCTGGCTGGCACTCGACCTGGAGCTTTTGCTGGCCGCCAAAATGGCGGCGGATTCGCTGCGGCGGCTGTGGCTGGCCCTCATCCTCGCGGCGGCGGCGTTTCTCTGCGTGACGAGCGATTTAGGCGGACGCTGGACGCAGGCGCTGACCTGGCAGTTCCTCACCCCGGAAAATCCGGACGTGGGCGACTGGATGCCCGAAAAGGGCGGCATCCTGTACTCGGCCGAAATGCCGATTTTCTACCAGACTTTTTTCAAAAATCCGCACGGGGACTGGCGTTACATCTTGGGCTTCGAACCGGCGCTGATGCCGGCGGATGATTTTGCCACGTACCAGAAGATCCTCTGGAACAGCGGCGATGTGAAAGGCTACGCGCCGTGGGTGGCCAAGATGAAGCCCGCCGACCGCCTCGTGGTGCCCGGCACCTATGCCGGCGGCACGGGACATCCGAACATTCCGGAGCTGGAATGGAAATACGCCGTGAGCGGCCTCTGGATCGGTCGCCTGCCGCCCCCGGCCAAATAAAAAAATGGTAAGGACCATGCCGCCGCGGTTCCCGCCGGTTTGCCACGAAATCGTCACGCAGCCAGGCGGCTATTTGTTTGCTTTCGTGGTGGCAAACGCTTAAAAACCTCACCTTCAAGAATGTCGTCACCCGTAGTCATGTGGATCTGGTTGTGCGCGTATCTCAACGCGGCGGGCTGGATCCTTTCGGCGCTGCACCAGCTCAATGAAACCGGTTACGCCGCCGTCTTCGCCCTCGGCCTGGGCGCTTGGCTGATCTGGCGGCAAAAAACCGGCAGCCCGTGGCTGCCCAAAATCCATCCGCCCCGGCTGAAGCGCCGGTTCCGGCGGGGATTTCCGCTGATGTTTCTGCTGCTGGCGACGCTGGCCTTTCTTGGCGGCGCCTTGCACGGCGCCTGCAACTACGACGCCCTGGCCTATCGTACGCCGCGCGTTCTCCATTGGCTGGACGCCCAACAATGGATCTGGATCCACACGGATTTTCAACGGCTCAACACCCGCACCGCCGGGTTTGAATGGCTCACCGCCCCGCAGTTTCTGTTTTTGCACACGGACCGCTTCGTGTTCCTGCTCAACATCGTCTCGTTCCTTCTCCTGCCCGGACGCGTGTTCGCGGTGTTGACGCGGTTGGGCGTCCGGCCGCGGGCGGCCTGGTACTGGATGTGGCTTTTCCCCGGCGGCTACGGCTATGTTCTCCAGGCGGGCAGCGTGGTGAACGACCTGTTCGGAGCGGTCATGGCGTTGACGGCTTTTGAATTTGCCCTGCGCGCCGCCCGCGAAAAGAACGTCGCCTGCCTATGGACTTCCGGGCTGGCGGCGGCGCTGATGACCTCGGCAAAGGCATTCAACCTCATCCTCCTCCTTCCCTGGGCGATCGCGGCCCTGCCGGCGGCCCTGCTGCTCCGCCGGCGGCCGGCGGCCTCGCTGGCAGTGATCGTATTTGCGGCCCTGGCGTCCATGCTGCCGACGGCGGTTTTGAACTGGCACGAGTGCGGTGACTGGACCGGGCTGAAGGCGGAAGAGGCCACCATCGGCGGCGGCGGTAAACCGATGCGTTTCATCGCCAACGCCATCAACTTGCCTGCGAACAACCTGGTGCCGCCCGCTTTCCCCTTGGACGACCAATGGGAAGCGCTCGTGAACCGCATCATGCCTGCGGCGTTGCACGCCCGCATGGCCGGATCCATGGAACCGGGACTGGCCAGTGTGCGGCTGCCGGAACTCCAGATGGAGGAAAGTGCCGGGCTGGGCATGGGGCTGTCATTTTTACTGCTGGTATTGCTCTGCAAAAAAGCCCGGGCCGGCGAACTCCGGCCGCGCCGGTGGCTGGCGCTGGAAACCGGCGTGCCGCTCGCCATCTGGCTGACCCTGGGCATCTTCATGGTTCAGGTGGGATCCGCGGGGCCGGCCCGCTATCTGCTGCCGTTTTATCCGTTGCTCGCCCTGCCGGTCTTGCGCGGCGCGGGTGCGGACAACTTTTTCCGGTCGGTCGGCTGGCGCGTCACGGCGCTTTATTTGACCGGCATTTCCGTATTGCTGCTGGTGGTCGACCCGGCGCGCCCCTTGTGGCCGGCCACCACGGTGTTGCGGTCGTTGGATGCGGAGCATTCCAGCAACCGCTGGCTGGGGCGGGCGTGGAATGTATATACGGTATATGGTTCGAGGGCGGATGGCTTCGCCCCGGCCATCGCCGCATTGCCGGCGGGGGCGGACCCCCTGGGCTATATGGCGGCCGACGCACCGGAAGGGGCGCTCTGGCGGCCGTTCGGGCAACGGCGTGTTTCACACATCTGCCACGATGAAACTCCGGCTTCCGTCCGCGCCCGTGGCATCAAATATGCGCTGGTCAGTGAACAGTTTTTAGCCCAGCATGATGCGATGCAACCTGCCGAATGGGTGGCCCGCATGGGCGCCGAAACAATCCAGGTTTTTGATTTGAAGCTGTCGGCAGGACTGGAACCCCACCGCTGGCTGCTGGTACGTTTTAATTAGACCGCTTTTGATTCCCGCCATGGCACATTCAACCGAAATTTACCCCGTGGAGATCGACCCGTTTTTTGCCGAGGACCTTCGGCAAATGGAACGGGCGGTGAACTACCGCCGCTGGCAGTTTGACATGGTCGCCCCCTTTATCCGGGGCCGGGTGCTCGAGGTCGGTGGCGGCATCGGCAACTTCACCCCCCAGCTCGCCGCCATCGCCAAATCCATCGTCAGCATCGAACCCAACGAATATTGCCACCGCCAGCTCCTCGAAAAAACCGGCGGCATCCCCAACCTCGCCGCCCATCGTGCCACCGTCGAATCGCTCGACACCGTGATCCCGGCGGATGACCGCTTCGATACGATCATTCTCATGAACGTGCTCGAACACATCCAGGATGACCGGGCCGTCCTCGCCACCCTCCAGCAGCGGCTCACCGTTGACGGCCGCCTCGTGGTCCTCGTCCCGGCGGGCCCGTGGGCCTTCGGCACCACCGACGACCGGCTGGGACATTACCGGCGCTATTCCAAAGGCTATGCCCGCACCCTCTTCGGCGGCTTGGGTCTGGATATCGAATTCACGCGCTATTATAATTTCATCGGCATCTGGGCCTGGTGGTGGAACGCAAAATTTCACCGCCGGGCCAATCAGAGCGACGAACAGATCCGTTTCTTTGACCGGCTCCTCGTGCCCTTCGCCTCGCAGGTGGAAAAGTTCATCCACCCGCCGGTGGGCCAGTCGGTTTTGATTGTTGGCCGCCGCAAAAAATCATGATTATGGCTGGCACCCCATCCCCAAGCCCGTCGATCGCCGTCGTGATCCCCTGCTATCAGGAGGCGCTCACGATTGGCAAGGTCGTCGCCGATTTCCGGCGCGAGCTGCCCGCCGCCCGCATTTACGTCTACGACAACAACTGCACTGACGGCACCGCCGAGATCGCCGCCAAGGCTGGGGCCGTGGTCCGCCGCGAGAAACGCCAGGGCAAGGGCTACGTCGTCGCCGCCATGTTCGAGCAGATCGAGGAGGACATCCTGGTGATGGTGGATGGCGACGATACCTACGAGGCCGGCCATGTCCACAAATTGCTGGAACCGATTCTGCGCGGCGAGGCGGACATGACCGCCGCCACACGGCTCACCAGCCACGGCGAGGATTCCTTCCGCCCGCTGCACATCGCCGGCAACCGGATGATTTGCGGCATCATCAACTGGATGTTCAAGTCGGACGTCTCGGACATTTTTTCCGGCTATCGCGCCTTCACCCGCGAATCCGCCCGGCAGATCCCCATCACCGCCGCCGGCTTTGATGTGGAGACGGAGCTGACGCTGCAGGCGCTGTATCGCGGCCAGATCATCCGGGAGCTGCCCGCCCCGTATCGGGCGCGCCCGGAAGGCAGTTTCTCCAAGCTCAACACCTTCTCCGACGGCATCCTCGTGCTGCTCCGGCTTTTTCTGATCATGAAATCCTACAAACCGCTCACCTTCTTTGGCGGCATCAGCCTGCTGCTGCTGGGCCTGGGGCTTGCCATCGGTTCGTTGCCCGTCTATGAATTCATCACCGAGCATTACGTCCACCGCCTGCCCAGCGCCATCCTCGCAGCGGCACTCGTGATGTTGTCCTTTTTCTCGCTCGGCCTCGGCCTGATCCTGAACAGCATGAACCTGCGCCTGCTCGAACTGGAAAAACTCGTGGCCAAGGCCGGGAAGTAAAAATTTACCATGAGTCACGCCGCCATCATCGCCGAGGGTCTGGGGAAAAAATACCTCCTGCATCACCAGCAGGAGGGCCGGCGTTACAAGGCGTTGCGCGATGTCATTGCGGGCAAGGCAAAATCAGTCGTCCAGCTCGGCATCCGGAAAGAGCGGCCGCCGGTCGAGGAATTCTGGGCGCTCAAGGATGTTTCATTTGAGATCCAGCACGGCGATGTCATCGGCATCATCGGCCGCAACGGCGCGGGCAAGTCCACCCTGTTGAAACTCCTGAGCCGCATCACCGAGCCGACCACCGGCCGCATCCGCCTCCGCGGCCGCGTGGCCAGCCTGCTCGAGGTCGGCACGGGCTTCCACCCCGAGCTCACCGGCCGCGAAAACATCTTTCTCAACGGCGCCATCCTGGGCATGAGCAAGGCCGAGATCACGCGCAAGTTCGACGAGATCGTGGCGTTCGCCGAGGTGGAACAATTCCTCGACACGCCCGTGAAGCGTTATTCCAGCGGGATGTATGTGCGCCTGGCCTTCGCCGTGGCCGCGCACCTGGAGCCCGAGATCCTCATCGTGGACGAGGTGCTCGCCGTGGGCGACGCCGCCTTCCAGAAAAAATGCCTCGGCAAGATGCAGGATGTGAGCAAGGGCGGTCGCACGGTCCTCTTCGTGAGCCACAACATGGGCGCCGTCACCACGCTCTGTCACACGGGCATCTGGATGCAGTCGGGCCGCCTCATCAAAACCGGCCCCGCCCGGCAGATCGTGGATGATTACCTGACCACCAACGCCAATTCGCAGCAGGCGGTGATGGAGCTTGGCGGCCTGCCACGTCTTGGCGAATACGGCCGAAAATTCAAGATCGAAAAAATTGAATGGCTCTCCGGCCTGCCGCTCCAGCACGGCGAGACCATTTCCGCCCGCATCCATTTCCGAACGACCGATGAGGTTGAAGAGGTCGCCATCGGCCTCGGCTTTTCCACGCTCGAGGGGGTCCGGTTATTGACGGTGGAGACGGATTTTCAGGACGGCCACCGGCCTGGGCTCAAGAAAAACAGCACCGGTCATGTGGACCTGCTTCTGGCCAGCGTGCCGCTCGCCCCGGGACTTTACAGCCTGGACATCGGCGCGCGTTCGGGCGACAACTTTGCGATCGATTTTCTGCCCGGTTTCACCCAGTCCGAAATCGCCATGGGCTTGAAAACACCCGGCTATATCGCCCGGCAGGGGGCCGGGGTGCGGCTGGCGAGCGGTTGGAACTGGAAAATCATCAACCCGGCGACACCACGGCCACCGGACGCCGCCCTGAAACCATGAGCTCCCCGCCATCCGCAAAACGCAACCGCCTGATCGCTCCGTTCAAACACGCGGCCAAAAAAATTCTTGGGCGGCCGGCGGCCGGCTACGCCAGCGAAACCTCCAAATGCCGCGCCCGGCTGCTGCCCTACTGCACCGGTTACGGCGTGGACCTTGGTTTTGGGGGCGACCCGATCTCCCCGCAGTCGATCCGCGTGGACAGCCCGCGGCCCTATGCGGAAACCGGCGCGGCCGCCGTACAGCTCGGCGGTGATGCGACGAGGCTCCACTGGTTCTGTGACGGCGTGCTGGACTATGTCTATTCCTCCCACCTGCTCGAAGATTTTCCAGACACGGAACACGTGTTGCGCGAATGGTTGCGCGTGCTCAAGCCCGGCGGCAACCTCATCATCTTCTGCCCGGACGAACAGGTTTACCGGACGCATTGCCAGCGCACCGGCCAGATGTACAATGAAAACCACAAGCACGCCGACTTCTCGCTGCAAAAGGTCAAAACCATCCTCCAAAAAATCGGCGGCGTAAAATTCATCCACGAAAATCCGCTGGTGGACATCTATTCGTGGGAGTTGGTCGCCCAAAAACTTCCTGAACCAAAACCATGATCGCCAAAATCCTTTCCAAGATCGCCGGCAAATTTCCGCAGTTGCGCTCGCGCGAATTTTATGTCGAATCGTTCGATTTCAAGTCCGGCCTCGGCGATTCCGCCTGGCTGCTGTACGGCCTGGCCCGCTCGCTCAAACCCAAGGTGTGTGTCGAGATCGGCTCGGCGCGCGGCCGGTCCGCCTGCGCCATCGGCCTGGCCCTGCGCCGCAACGGCGGCGGCCGGCTTTACGCCATCGACCCGCACAGCCCGACGAACTGGAACGACACGAACTCCGTGGATTCCTTTGCGATCATCAACGACCATCTGCGCCGGGCGGGCGTCGACGGCTTTGTCGAGATCGTCCGCAAAACCTCCGGCGACGCCGCGCGGGGCTGGGACAAGAAAATCGACCTCATCTTCATCGACGGCGATCACAGCTATGAGGGTGTGAAGTCGGACTGGGACCTGTTCCTGCCGCACCTGAACGAATTTGGCGTGGTGGTTTTCCATGACACCCTCTGGGACCTGCGGCCGGACGGCGTGCACAACCGCGCGGACATGGGCGTGCCGCGTTTCGTGGAGGAGCTCCGGGCGGCGGGCTACCCGGTCATCACCATCGACCAGAACTTCGGCGTGTCGCTGGTGCAGCCGCGCATCGGCGGCGTAAAACTGCGTTGACCTCAAGACACCATGCCTGACCTGCTCAAAAAAATTTATCACGCGCTGCCCGTCGTCAGGGAACTCCGGGCGCTCCGGGAGGGGCTGAGCCTGCAGACCCGCATTCTGGACCGGTACGCCCGGGTGTCGGCGACCAGCGCCTGGATTTGCGCCTGGGAGGCGCTGCGGGCCGGCGACGAACGTTACCGCGATCCCCGGCGGCTGCTGGCGCATGGCGCCCAGTATTGGTCGCAAAACTTCGAGGACGGCATGATCCGCGAAGTGTTCCGCCGCATCGGCGCCAATGCAAAAACATTTCTGGAAATCGGCGCCGGTGACGGCTCGGAAAACAACACCACCGCCCTGCTCGCCGACGGGTGGACGGGCTGGTGGATCGAGGGCAGCCCCGAATCATGCGCGGCCATCGCCGCCCGGCTCAAGGTCATGCCGGCGATGGCGGCGCGGCTGCAAGTCCGACAGGCCCTGGTCGCGCGCGAGAACATCGTCCGGGTGCTGGAAGAAATGCGCGTGCCCGCCGAAATCGATTTGTTCTCGCTCGACATCGATCTGAACACCTATCACATCTGGTCGGCCTTGAAAGATTTCCGTCCCCGCGTCGTCGTGGTGGAATATAATTCCGGCATCCCGGCGGAGCAGGGCTGGATTCAGCCCTATGAGCCGGACCAGACCTGGGACATCACCCAGGCGCAGGGGGCCAGCCTGAAGGCCTACGAAGAGCTCGGCCGGAAATTTGGCTACAGCCTGGTTGGCTGCGATCTGGCGGGCGTGAACGCCTTTTTTGTGCGGAGCGACCTGGTGGGGGATAAATTCGCAGCCCCATTCACGGCGGAAAACCACTACGAGCCGCCCCGCTACGGGCTGAGCTACCGCTTTGGCCTGCCTTCGAAATTTTACGGCGAAACCGACCGTTCAGGTGCCGCGTAAAATTACGTTGATATTTCCGCGGCCACGCGGAAACTTTAACGCATGGCTGATGCCGATGGATTTGTACGGAAGACGCTCTCGCCCTTTGCCGGGGTGGTGAACCGCGTCCGGCTGGGCTTTCCCACCCATTACTTCCAAGGGACCGGCGGAATCGGGGATGACCTGATGTGCTCAACCATCTTCCGGGAATTAAAGAAGCGCAGCCCCGCCCGCATCGCCATGATCACCCGGCATTCCGGGCTGTTTCAGAATAATGCCGATGTCACTTACATCCTGCATCACCCGCGTCCGCGCGTGGAGTACTGGCTGCGGGCCGGCCTGCCGCGTAACTGTTTGAGCTATGTCGAATACGATCCGCAGCGTGACGCCGACGTGCCCCCGGCGAAACACATCCTCATCCACATGTGTGAACGGGCCGGGATCAAGGGGCCGGTCGAAATGCGCCCCTACCTGTTTTTGACGCGCGAGGAATTCGCCGCCGGCAAGCTTGCCGAAAACCAGGTGGCCATGCAATCCTCCGGCCTCGCGGCCGCCCACGCCATGCGCAACAAGGAATGGTACCCGCAGCGTTTCCAGGAGGTCTGCTCCGAACTGCGCACCGACGTGCAGGTCGTCCAGCTTGGTTCCGCGGGCGACCCGAAGCTGGAGGGCGCGATCGATTTGCGCGGCAAGACGACCCTGCGCCAGTCGGCCGCCATCCTGGCCAATTCGTATGTGTTCATCGGCCTGGTCGGTTTTCTGATGCACCTCGCGCGGGCCGTGGACTGCCGCAGCGTCATCCTCTACGGCGGCCGCGAAAAGCCGGCCCAGACCGGCTACGTCGCCAACAAAAATCTTTACACCCAGGTCCGCTGCGCGCCGTGCTGGCTGCGCAACCCCTGTGATTTTGACCGCAAGTGCATGGACATGATCACGCCCCAGCAGGTCATCGCCGCCGCCGCCGAGCAGATCAGCAAATACGGCACACTCCTCGAAGTGCAGACCGCAAACTTGTGAACCAACGGTTCAAACCAACCGCCGCAGGCTGCTTTCAATTTTGTCCACCATGGCTTCGAGCGTGTGTTTTTCGCTGACTTCACGCCGGGCCTGGCGGCAAATTTTTTCAAACAGGTCCCGGTCGGCGCAGAGTTCCCGGATGGCGCGGGCGCAATCCGCCGCGTCGCCCGCCGCAAAGGTCATGGCCGTCTCGCGGTTGCGGAACAGTTCCCCGCTGCCGCCGGTCGTGGTGCCGATGACCGCCAGCCCGCTGTGGATCGCCTCCAGCGGCGTGATGGCGAAGGGTTCCTCCCATTCCGAGGGAAAAACCAGCGCGTCGTGTTCGGCGTACACGCGCGGCAGGTCCGCGCGCGGCACGCGGCCGAGGAAGTTCACCCGGTCGGCGATGCCCAGGGCCGCCGGCAGCGCCCGTAATTTTTTTTCGTAATCCGGCTGCAGGCCGCCGCCGGCCACCGAAAGCGTGAGGCCGGCAAACTCCTTTTCCTGCGCGAGCCGGCCCAGCGCGGCGATGGCGGTATGCACCCCTTTCTGCTCAATGAGCTGGCCGACGTACAGCAGCCGCCGCACCGGCCAGCGCCCGCGTGACCCGGCGGCGAACTGGGCGAAATCAATGCCCCAATGCGCCACGAGGGAATCCCGGGGGGGGATCAAGACCCCATTTTTCAGCGCGTGCCGCCGCAGAAATTCGCTGGCGAAATGACACGGGCGGTTCCGGACCACGGGCCAGCCGCGCACCAGAAATGTTTCTCCAAACAGCGCGCGGACGAGCCGGTTTTTTTGCGCCACTCCGGCCAGCCACGCGCCGATGCGCCAGGAAACAAAACTGGTGTCCGACAAAAAGAACGCCGTGGCGCAGCCGTGCCAGTACGCCACGAAGGGCAGCCACAAGGAAAGCCCCGACTGGTTCCAGAAATACACCACGTCCGGCGAAAATTGCCTGATGACAAGCGTGAGCCTGCGGCACTCCACCCGCTTGTCGTGCGCCGGGCCGGAGGGGCCGGCGTTGAATTGCAACGTGCGCGTGGTTGCCGGCTCCCCCGGCGGGTTTTCGGTGCTGCCGTTGCGAAAATCACTGGTGAGCACATGCACCGCGTGTCCCCGGGCGCGGAGTTTTTCCACGACATCGCGGCAGCCCAGCTCGTAGCCGCCGACATGCTGCGGAGGATAAAGGTTGGTCACCACAAGAATCTTCATGGCGGAAGGATTCCGTATTGGGCCCATCCGCTTCAAGGTTAATTCAATCTAGCAAAACGGCCCGCCCCCGCTATCTTGGTGCGGCCACGTACCCTGACATGAATCATTTCGAGCACATCCAAAACACTTTTACGCTGGACCACCGGCCGGCGAATGTCCGGGCGGGCAGATTATTTGCGCGGCTCCCGTTTCTCCACCGCTACCAGCGCTGGCCCATCGGCCTCGGCCTCATCCCCGCCGAAGGCAGGTTCACTTACCGGCGCGCCGGGCGGACACAGGTGGTAACATTCAACGGTCGCAACCTGCAGTTCCACGCGTTGTACGAAAGGAGTTACCGGTATGGTTATGAACTGGAAACCGCCCTGTTGATTTCCGCGTTGTGCCGTGACCAAAGGCCGTTCTTGGATATCGGCGCCAATTGGGGGTATTTTTCACTCCTGGCCGCCTCGCTCCCGGATTTCAGCGGCCCGATTTATGCGTTCGAGCCCAATCCGCGCACGTTTGCTGATTTGACAGCCACCATCAAGCAGGCTGCAGTGGCCGACCGGGTGACCGCCTGCCAAATCGGGGTGGGGTCGAAGGCTTGTGAAATGACGGTGACGGAAGTAAGCCGGTTCGAAACCGGCGTCAGCCGGCTCACCGCCGGTGGCGCAGGCGCGAAAATTCCAGTCAAGCCGGTGGACGCCCTGGAGCTTGGCCCACCAGGGTTTATGAAAATTGATGCCGAGGGCATGGAACTCGACATTTTACAGGGCGCGGTCGGCACCCTTGCCCAAGCCAGGCCCTTTGTCGTGCTGGAAAACTTCCTCGATTATGCCGCACCCGAAAAGACGTATGGCATGATGGATTTTCTGTCCCAAAACGACTACCGCATCTTTCTCCCGGTCCTGGAATTTGCCCAGAACAACACGTCGGTGTTGCTGACGTATGATCAGGATTATGCGGCCAGCATCGAGCGCGCCGGCCCGCCGCGTTTAGGCGTTGTGGAGGTTTTCACCCCCCGCCGGTTTCTGCTCGGCCTGCATGTGAACCTGCTCGGCGTGCCGGCGGCGAACGTTGACGAACTTTGGAAGGCAGGCATCCTGGATTTTGGAAAGATGTGAACGGCGTCAGGCCGCCAGTTTTTTTAAACAGGCCTGCAATACTTCCTCCGGACTGATTTCCTGCATGCACCGGATGTTGTTCGGGCAGTTGGTGGTGTAGGGTGTGGCGGCGTTCCAATGCCCGCAACCCCGGCATTCGACCTGGCTGACCACAAAAGGCCGGCGGTATTTTTCCGTAAAGAGGAATTCCGGCAGGGTACAGCCAAAAATCCCGATCGCCGGCGTACCCACCACCACCGCCACGTGCAACAGCCCCGAATCGACGCCGATGTGCAGCCGCGCCAGCGAGATCACCCCCATGCTTTCCTCCAGCGAAAGCTTGTCGATCAACGACACCACGCCGGGCACCGGGTCAAACGCAATCTTGTCGAGAGTGAGATGATGACTCGCCCCCAGTTGAACAATCTGGGTAAAGCCGTGCTCCCGCAGCAAGGCCACCAATCTGGCCCAATATTTCCGGGGATATTCCTTCACGGGCAGGGTCGGGCCGGCATGGATGGTGATGAACAACCCGGGATCAATCCGGTTTTCCTCGAGGGTTTTTTTGGCCCGCGCTTTCCATGCTTCCGGCAGGTTCAAGGGCGGATGTTCTGCCAGGCCGGGCACGTTGAACTGGTCGCAAAAATTTTTGACGGCGGTTCTGACCACCAGGGGATCCCCGTGGCTGAAAGGGTAAAATCCGGCAGTTAAAAAACGATACCAATGGCCGATCAAAGCCATATGTTCAAACGAGGTAATGCGGTCAACGACGCCATACAACTGCGGAATGGCCACGAAATCCCGCCGGCAATTGTAAATGAAGCAGGCCCCGGGATGACGCAGCTTCAATTCACGCGTTGCGGGGATGGTGCAAATGATGTCGCCCATGCCCGTATCCCGTGAAAATATGACCGGCCGCCGCCCCGTTCGCACAATCACCGGGACGATCACCCCCAGGACGTAGCCCAAAGCCGCCCAATGCCGCGCCATCAATTTTGTGAGGGTTGAGGCCATGGTTTTCAATCTGTCCGCCGGTGGATCATTTCCGCTTCCGGTAAACCGCCTGGATCATGTCGCCTTCCAGCTCACAGCGCAAAACTTCCAATTGTTCCGCAAAAACCTGGTTCACATTCAGTGCGCGGCCGCCTTTCCAGACGATCAAC
>Ga0181534_10001771_pt1 | contig 13837 bp, 9 predicted proteins | sample PEATcosm2014_Bin_37_FD_119758 | JGI IMG/M metagenome (GOLD analysis project Ga0181534, IMG submission 119758) | Peatland microbial communities from MTU Mesocosm Facility, Houghton, MI, USA - PEATcosm2014_Bin17_10_metaG | ecosystem: Environmental > Terrestrial > Soil > Wetlands > Peat | place...
ACGGTATGCGCCTAATTAAAAAGCCGTCCCGCTTGCGCGCCTTGGCTTCGGCTTTCTCTTTCGAGTTGTAAGAACCGTGAAAGGCATACAAGTAGCCTTCCCCTGCGGGTTTCTTTTTGCGCTTCATACACTCACCTCAATTGCATTTGGGCTTGTATTGCTTGCTTCACAGTCCCACCGGTCCAAGGTCTCGAAGAACTGAATCAATGCGGCAATGTGGGAGTCTTCAAGAGCATAGGGAAGAGCGGAATCAGTTTGAACAGACTGAGTAAAGGAGCACGGCGCTTCGCGCCGGGACAGAACGACGGGGCTCTGCCCCGCACCCCGGCCAGTTTTACGCTGAGTAATTCCCGCTGCGCGGGCCCTGTATTTCGATTTGGAATTTGTTGCAGGAAGGAATTGAAGTGGAGGGCGAGCCGCTGGCTTTCGGCCAGCCGTCGATGGAGGTGTAGGCCGCCTCAGCCCCGGATCGGACTGGCGAACCGACTCCCCGGATTTTGGTCCAACCGCACTCCGCTCGCCCATATTGGCAGAGAGCGGCAAGTATCCCTTGCGGTCGTGAGCATCGGAATCTGGTCGCCTCTGCATGAGAAAAACAATACCGCTTGTTGTTGATTCTGTATCGTTTTCCCCGAATACGTTCTCAACAGTCTTTCCACATATAAGGAAGAAGCGGTATATTTCAAGACATTATGAGGATAAAGGCGATTTCGCAGGATATTTCCAAGGAAGGAATTTCTTTGAAGATGGTCTTGGACCAACTCTCCGAGCTGCGCGGGCGCATCGAGCAGCTTGAAATTGAGTTTTTTGGTTACCCCTCTTTGCCGCGCAATTTCATTCCTCCGCAAAGAAAACCCCGTAAAGGGCGCAAACCGAAGCTGGAGACCAATGAACTTCTGGAGCGGTGGAAGTGCCTGACGACATGGCTCGAACAGAACTGGCCCCTCCTTTTGATACCGATGCGCAAGGCGGAAGGCTCAGGCAATGCTCCAGACGCAATTGCAGCAATCATGGCAGCCAAGAAGCACGGAATCTCAGGTGTGCGTCAACCGAATTTCTACCACGAGCCCGAAGAGTTTGAGACCGATTTAGCGGCGTTTTTGAAAAGCGGGCGCTATCACGGAAACCCAAGAAACCTAGCGGCTGCAATGGCTGGGCTGCCAGAGTTGGGTTGGAAGCGCTCATTCGACATTTGCGCGGCACACCCGCACAAGACGGGTGTCGTACTTCAAGCGTATTGGGACTACATGAGACGTAACTTTCCTGACCGGCTCCGCGAGTTGGAAGAAGCTGGAACAGAGTTGAACGTGAAGATCGTGCTTGCGCGGTCAAGGACCAGCGATCCTGTCTACCTCCACCTAAAGGAGAATCCCGGCAAAGTAAAGGAGTGGCTCGAAGCTGGCAAGCCCGTGAACACAGAATCAATTTCCTATTCCGAAAAACCGGTTAAGGCGATCATACGGATACCCACCGAGCAAAGAGGCGACGATCATACAGGCAGTGCACCGAAAGGAGTCAATCATGTTCGCCGATAAACGAGATTATTCAATTGACACGATTGAGCGGAATATAGGAGACTGCTTCTTATAATTCAGAGAATACAAAACGAGGGCAAGGAGTACGTTAATGAGGTGCGCACGACGCAGTCCGATTTTTTCTTGGATTTGTGCCTTTTTCGTTTTCATATTCGCTATCAAGGCCGGATTTGGCACTTGTGCTGTCGCTCAGGACATTGCTGGACTAGAACAAGGCATCAAGCCTTATGGTTCTTACCACGGTGGCGATCTTGACTCAGTGAGCATGGTCAACGGTAGCCTCACCGTTCATATTCCGCTGATCTCCTATCCGCAGCGTGGCGGAAAACTTCACCTCGGCTTCTCGATTGTGTACTTCACACCCTCGATTACCGTTCGCCAAACGACGACTTTTTGCCCAAAAGGGGGACCAGACGGAATCTGCTACCCAGTGGGCATGTACTACCTGCCCTCCAGCAGCCCGAGTGTGGGTGGCGACGGGGAGGACGGTATTCAAATCAAACCCGACTTTATTCCAAATGTGATTGTTAACTATCTGAATGTCAACGTTCCAATTTGCAACTCTGGCAATGGCGAACCGTACAATGGAGGATGCGAAGGTGTTGAACCGCGCTTTGTAGACTATTCTGTCGAAGATTACGACGGCGCGATCCATCATCTTGGTCAGTCTGGCCCGAACTCCTGGATATCGACGGACGCCACAGGATACTCGCTAAACACCACAGTCACAGCGGCCAATACACTGGTGATGACAGACCGCAATGGGACTCAGTATACCTATATGGCTGGTAACGTTCCGACTGAAAACACTGATTCGGGTCCAATTCTGATCGGCCCCGCATACTGGGGGCCCCTTGTAAAGATCGAGGACACGAACGGAAATGTTATCACGGCAAGCTACACAACCTCCGGCACTGGTAGCGCGATGACATACAAAGTCACCGGATGGACTGATACGATAGGTAGAATAATTCTGTCCGCGCTTCCGGGGCCAAACGGCGGTACCTTTTCATTTACTGGATCAGGTGCGGTGGACAACTTCTCTTTTCCAGATACGATTGGACCACTCTGCAACATGCCAATGCAAGAATTTTGCGCGATACCCGGTTACAGCAACGGTGTAACCAAGAGCATTGGTCTGCCGAATGGGACGGCATATACATTTTCCTACGATCCTGTCACAGGCGGACTATCGCAGATTACCTTACCTACAGGCGGGACGATCTCCTATCAATGGACCCCGTCAACAGCGTGCAACGGCCCTGCCGGAATCGCGGGTTATCCAACTTACTCTTTCGTCGTTACATCAAGAACGGTAGATGCAAAAGACGGCACTGGACCTCATACTTGGAATTACACTTATAGCACTTTAGGACAATCCAGTTTTCCGTCTCCCTTTCAGACAATTGTTACCGACCCTCTTGGTAATGACACCGTTCATACAATGACAGCACTCGGCCCGCAAGTGTGTGCCAATGTTTACGAAACCGAGACGAACAAGTACGCTGGAAATTACAGGAGCGGAACGCCGCTTGAGCAAACGGTCACTGCCTACCAATCGGCTCCAGACCCCTATGTTCTGGCTAACCCGCAGGCCGATCATAATGTTCTCGGTGGTCTATCGGGCTTGGCTATGAACGTCGTTCCGATCTCTATTACAACGACAGATGCCGCCAGCGGGGAAACCTCAAGAGTAACGAAGTCTTATGACCTAGGCACTCCCATACCGGTGACTGGATTTTCACCTCCGAATGTAAACGCCATTTACGGCGACGTGATTCAGGAGAATGAATATGATTATGGGACGACAAGCGGGACGCCTGGCGCGTCGCTTCGCACTACAAACACATCCTACATGGCCTTGAGCGGACCAAACGCTGCCCAGTACCTTGCGAACAATCTGTTAAACGCCCCTTATCAAGTCCAGGTGCTGAACGGCTCTGGAGTGCAGGCATCTCTGACTCAATACAATTACGACGAGGCGACGCCGACGGCTTCCGGCATGTCAATAGCTCAGCAACTCGACACAGCGCCGCCAGACGGAGCCTATCGTGGGAACAATACCTCTGTTCTTCGCTGGCTCAACTCCGGTTCTTTAGCCTGCCCAAATGGCAAATCCGGCGGTTCGGGGTCAAACGTCATCTCGAAAAATGCTTATTTCGATACAGGTACGGTCAACACTTCCTCCGACCCATGCGGAGATACGACGGCCTACGCCTATTCCTCCACCTACAATGGTGCGTTCCCAACGACAGTAACCAATGCTTTAGGTCAATCTTCCACTTTTACCTATGATTTCAATACCGGCCTGAAGACCAGTGCACAAGACCCGAACAAGCAGACGACGACCTACGGCTATGATTCGTCCTGGCGGCTCACGTCTGTCACTCATCCCGATGGAGGTACGCTTAACTATTGTTACAGCGATAGCGCCTCAGACTTGTGTTCAGGAGCGGTGGGGGCCCCATCCGTGCTATTGACAGAGACGATGAATTCATCCGGCCAGGCTCAGCAGTTGGAGGCGGACGTCGACGGCTTAGGTAGGAGGATTAAGGAGCGCGTTCTCAGTGACCCGGACGGCGTTGATATGACCGATACCACCTATGACGTATTGGGCCGCTTGCAGAGCGTATCAAATCCATATAGAACAACCCGTGATTCGACTTACGGAATCACCTCATATGCGTATGACGCATTGAGCAGGAAGATCGATCAGTGCCAACCGGACAATGGCAGCGCGACTCCCACCATATGCACACCTCAAAACAGCTACCTGAGTTGGAGCTACAACGGCAACGTGGTCACCTCTCAGGATGAAGTTGGAAATCAGAGGCAACAAACAACCGATGCGTTGGGTCGATTGACAAAAGTTCTGGAGCCGAACGGGTCCAGTTCCGCGCCGTCGATGGTAACGAGCTACACATATGACGCTCTGAGCAATTTACTGACGGTGGCACAAGCGGGTGCCGCTGGCGTAGACACGCCGCGCCCGAATCGGAGTTTCACTTACGACAGCCTGTCGCGACTGCTCACATCCTACAACCTGGAGAGCGGAACGGAGAACTATGTATACGATCCAGTCGGCAATCTCGTGAGCAAGACTTCGCCTGCGGTCAATACCACTTCCGGTACTCAAACCATCGGTTACTGCTACGACGCTCTGAATCGCATGACCTACAAGTTTTATTCCGCGCCACCATCAAGCTGCACAAGCCCCACTGGTTATGCGGCGTCGTATAGCTACGACTCATCCTCGTTCACTGGAGCCACCTATGACATTGGAAGGCTTACGGATGAGAAGGCCTACATTGGCGGCACTCTGGTTTCAGAGCGCAGTCCATACCAATATGACACGATGGGCAGATTGAAAGGCGAGCAGCAGATTCCGTACAGCCCGGCTGGAACGGCTTATCAGTTCCTTTACGACTACGATTGGACAGGAAACGTGACCTGCGCGAACAACGGCTTCGCAACCGTGACTGCCACGAGCGACTGCATCAAAAACCCCACAGCGTCAGCGTCGAGCATTCTGGAGCAATTCAGCTACGATGGTGTTGGCCGCCTTTCCGGGGCTGGCACGTCGATTCTGCCCGCGACATTCACTCCCGCGGCATCCTATCCGGCCACTCTTTTCCAGGCCAAAGCAACGAGTCCCGCCGCCTATGATCCGATGGGCCATTTGGTGAATGCGCAGTTGGGCTTGGCCCCAGCTATTCAAGTTGCGGCCCTTGGAATCGCGAGGCAGTATGACAATCGCGGGCGAGTGTCTTCTGAATCCGAGAGCGGGAATGCCATCAGCAGCGCCGCTACCAGCGGAGTTGGCTTTGTCACGGTGAACGGCACGGAAGCCGCAGCGCCCGCGACCTCCGGCACGGGAACCCTAACCATAAGCGGGGCAGATGGCACATATCAGATTTGTACGTATGTTCCGTCGTTGAAAATATATCGTTGCAATTCCGTGCCAGACACAGGAACATTGAGCGTAACGATCGATGGCTTCACAGCTACAGCTAGCTATGGCTCCGGGACAACCGACGCGAATGTCGCTCAATCTCTGGCTGCCTCCTTAAACGTCTCAGGCTCGCCCGTAACAGCCATTCAGAACGGTGCGTCGGTCACTCTGACCGCCATCGCTTCCGGAACGGCAACCAATTATCCCATTACCATCTCAAACGGCGGCGGATACACCATCACCGACCCCAACTCTGCCTTAACCGGCGGGCTGAATGCCCTTTCCGCCTACGACGCCGGGACCGCTGCGGTCACCGTGACCAACAATTCTGTCACGCATCCCGTCAGCTACACCACTGCGAACGTTGCCTGGGGCCAGGGCGACACCGCCAGCAGCGTAGCGACTCATCTGGCCTCCGCCATCAACACGGCGGCTGGGTCTATCGTTACCGCGACCGCCAACGGGGGCATCATCAGCGTGGTGGCCAAGGCTGCGGGCGCGGGCACCAACTATGCGGTCTCCGCCTCGATTGTTGACACCCAGACAGCCAGCTACCCCGCATTTTTCCCCAGCCCTTCCTTTACTGTGAACTCATTTGACCTGACCGGCGGGGCGGCTGCCCAGCCCAGCTACGGAACTCTCCACTCCTACCAGGTTCCGCCCGGCGGTTATGCGCCCAACGGCAACCTTCTGCAACACGTCGATTCCGTAATGGGAGCGTGGAATTACAGCTACGACACCTTGAACCGGCTTGTCACGGCGCAGAATCTCGCGGCGACCAGCGTATCCGGCCAGTACGCGGGCCTCTTCGGCTGCTGGACTTACGACGGCTTTGGCAACCGCAAGCTGGAGGCATTTTCGACGGCTACTTCGACCCCCTGCGCTGCGGGCGCAAATGACAACGCGCAGTTGACTTCCGTGACTCCGACGGCCAACAATCAAGTGTCGGGCTTCGTTTACGACGGTGCGGGCAACGTGCTCAATGACGGCAATAACCAGTACATCTACGACGCCGAAGGGCGGCTTTGCGCCGTGGCGTACCCCAACGGCAGCGGCGGAAATTACTATGAGCAATACTTCTATGACGCCTCAGGAACCCGCGTAGGCAAGACAGCGGCGGCCAGCCTAAGCTGCGGCGCGCCGTCGAGCCCGCCAACAACGCAATATCTGCTCGGCCTGGGCGGCGAGCAAGTCACGGAGTTATCCGTCTCCGGAACAACCGCGACGCCGATGCACACCAACATATTCGCGGGCGGCAAACTGCTGGCTACTTACGATCTGGGCAATGGCGGCCTTCATTTTGCGCTCACCGATCCGCTGGGCTCAAAGCGCGTGCAGGTCTCCGGAGCCGGAGTTGCCGAGTTGAATTGCCTGAGCCTGCCCTTCGGAAACAATCTGGGCAATACGCGCACAACGGATTGCGTACCGGTCGGCAACGGAGGCGTTGACGCCACCGAACACCACTTCACCGGCAAAGAACGCGATACCGAATCAGGTAACGACTACTTCGGGGCCAGATACTACGCCAGCAGCATGGGGAGATGGATGTCACCTGATCCGATCAACCTAACGAACGCACGGGCGATGAACCCAGCCAACACGCTCAACAAGTACGCTTACGGAGCGAATAACCCGCTCAAGTACATCGACAAAGATGGCAAGGACATCACGATCTACTACAGTGCGCCCAGCTTAGACAGCCCCACTGGGCATATATTCATTGGGGCTCTGAATCAATCCACTGGCGCAGTTGCATTCCTCAACTTTCATCCGACAGGCAATGAACTCTACGGGGGCGGGTCATTTCAAAACAATCTCAAGGCAGTAGGCGCGTCTGGAGTTGACCGCACATTCGCATCTCTCACGATTCAAACTAACCCAGAGGAAACCCAAAAACTCATTGATCTGATCAACAAGATCAACAGCGGAGAGGCTCCAAATTTTTCTCTTTTCACGAACAATTGCACAACTGTCTGCGAAGACGTTCTGCATGAGTTAGGTCTAGATTTTGGCGACATTACTCCAACTGGATTCTGGACAGATGTGTATGACAAGTTTTCTCCGGATGTGCAAGAAAACCCATTCAAGCTGTTTGTATCTGCGCCTAGTACTCCTGGTCACGATTATGGGGACCAACGACGTTGGGGTCTTAACACGAGCTACACGCAGTTCATGTTCAATCTTTGGAATCCTCCCGAAGATAACAGCAGCGTGACGACTCAGCAGGGGCCTGGTACAACACAGTGCGGAGGCAATACAGGAGTACCGTGTCCCAAATGAGGCATAACCACCTGAACAGCGTAGGATGAGATGCCTAATTACGGTCAAAGGTCACAGGGCGGAGCACCGCCCGGACGCGTTCATAGGAGCGGCGAGGAATGTTGACATTACTCGGAAAGAAATCCCGGAGGACGGTCTTTCTTATACTCCTCCTTGCGGTTGCGTCTTGGTGTATATTGAAGAGCGCTAGGTCGATGGCAATTGCTGGCTACTATGCGTCGGACCCAAGCGGAATCCAGATTTTTCATAATGCAGTCTTCGGCTGGCGGATCTATTTGCTTGCATGCTGCGTTGCGATAGCACTGGCTACATGGATAATGGCACGAATGCTCGCCGACTTGTGGGACGACATGATGTTGACAGTGCGGTATCTAGTTGCATTATGTTCTGTTCTTTTCTCTGTTGCCGGGCTTGTCGTTGTAGCCAGCATCTTGATCGGACATTCTACGGGTAGTGTTGTTCATTGAATGAGGCGACATAGACCCGCCCTTGCTGTTGTTGCCGGGTGCCCCAGGTCTCGATTCTGAGACCTGGGATTCACTTACGATGGAGGCATCCACATTTATGATGCACCCCGCCGTTTGTGCAACCAAAGTGTGTTTTTCGCGATACCTGTTTACCGGCAAAGAAAGAGATACCGAGTCCGGCAACGACTACTTCGGGGCAAGGTACTACGCAAGCAGCATGGGAAGATTCATGTCGCCTGACCCAGCTACGAATCTAAGTAGAGTCTTGGCAAATCCGCAGCGGTGGAACAGATACGCCTATGTCATCAACAATCCATTGATTATGCTAGACCCAAACGGCGAGGAAGATGTTTATTTGACGGTTTGGAGGGACACTTCCACCAAGTACTCAACAACAGGTCGAATCGATATGCGCGGAGGCAATGGACGAAAGCTTTCGGGATACTATCTTGAGCCGGAGAAGGGCGCGGGAGGAATTCACCCGAAGGGTCGCATCCCTGAAGGTGAATACAGTGCTTCCTACCTCGACCATCTGAATCATAAGACCGCAAGTGGCGGTACAATCTGGGCGCTCTTTGGGCTTTCGGGAGTAGATGGATTTTCTAGCGTTGATGTCCATAACGGCAACTTTCCTAGAGACACGGAAGCGTGCTTGCTGTACGGAACAGGTTTGGGAACGGACCAGGTTACTGGAAGCGGTGCATTCCGCAGTCTCGCCGAGGACTTTTTGGGGAAAGTTGCGGGAGATAATGGCACAGATGTGGAGGATTTGACGATACACATCAGCATTCCTCTCGGGAATATCGATACGTTTACGCCACCGGAACCATTCGGTCCTGGCAATTCGACGACAATGGCTGCTCCTCCACCTGGTACGCCTGGAACAGGGCATTGGGACGACAATTTCCATTGGATTCGAAATGAGAATACCGATCCAAAACAAGATCATCTTGGATGGCATTGATTGTGAACTGGGAGATGGAATGAGAATGCTGAAACTTCTGTTTCGATGCTGTCTAGTCGCTCTGATCGTTGGAAATACGGCCAGACCATTGGCCGCTAGCCAGCCAGTGCATTTGAGTGAGGCAGAGTGTGTCTATACCCGGGGGGCAGCAGAAGACGTTTTTTACTATATAGAGGAACCAGCATCGAGGTTTGACGGTGAAGAGGAGAAGCTTCATAAAATCCAGAATGCATCTCTTCGGTCCCTATTAGTGTTTAGCATTTGCCCGTCGGTCGGGGAAGAAGTTCTTACTCGTCACTCAGATAGTCAAAGCCGCTGGACAGCCGTGATCAACAGTGCTCTGAAGGGACCGGATGCTGTTTATTTCGAACAGGGAGTGACTGCTATCACCTGCCTGAAATCCACTCCACTACTGTGCGGAATGAAGCGAAGAATTGAAACAACATTCCAAGGCCCAAAAGCACTTGGACGCAACTCTAAAAACCAGGAACTTTCTTTTCCTCAAAGGATCATGAGTGATGCTGTGGATGAATACACTGCGGCCACAGGCGAAATACTGGCAGCAACAGATAACCTTGCGTTTGTCTTGTCAATTTATCCGGAGCAGTTTTACGCCTACATGGAGGCACACCAAGATGCGCTTGATAGCTGGCTCAGTCAAGCAAGTGCAACTCTTTTTCGTGGAGAGCCTGCCTCGCGCGACGGACTTGTGGAATACAAAAGGCAATTCGTTGCCAGGGTAGAACATTATGCACCTGTGGAGCCCCGTCTTGCCTCGACGAAGAACAAGGTACTCACAATGCTGAAGTCTGCTCCTGTTAGCGTCATCGATTGAAGCAGTGTATGAACCGGACCGGCGTCTATGGCTTCCGTTGGCGGGTGGCCCCGGTCTCGATTACGAGACCGGGGATTGATCTACGACGGAGGTATCCACATCTATGACGATCTCTGCCGTTTGTGCAACCACAACACGATTTCCGTCATCCCGTTTCACCGGCAAAGAACGAGATACCGAATCAGGTAACGACTACTTCGGGGCCAGGTACTATGCGTCTACGATGGGCCGGTTCATGTCGCCCGACTGGAGCAGCGTTCCGGACACAGTTCCATATGCAGATTTCAACGATCCCCAAAGCCTGAATCTGTATGCCTATGCGAGTAACAATCCCCTTGTGTTCAGCGATAGCAATGGCCATGTGTATCATGTTTGCGACAACAATGGGAATTGCAGCAAGATGGACGATTCCACTTTCGAGAATGATGAGGCGGCTGATCGGAAGAACGGAGAGACCTTTTCGGGCGGCCAGATGTACCACATGGATGGGGATCAGAAGGTCGTAGACGGAACCTACAGTTGGCTTGGTCCTGATCTTCCTGGCAATGCGGCGAGCAATCAAGCCGGTGCCAATATGATCGGTAACGGCGGCATGGGCATGGTGAACATGTTCATGAAGAACATGGCCTATACGGTAGCTGGCGGATTGGCTGGACGAGCCATCGGCTGGGGCTTTGAAGCGCTTTCGGACGCAGCTGCGCTTAACACTGGAACCAATGTAGTTTATCAATCGGTCAACGCAGCGGGCGAAGTACAATACGTAGGAATCACGAGCAATCTTGAGCAACGTACGGTTCAGCACGCAAGCAGGTTTGCAATCAGCGAAATTCCTGGCTTGTCCAATCTTGCCCGAGCAGATGCACAAGCAGTGGAGCAAGCGCTTATCGAAATGCATGGTCTAGCAAGAAATGGGGGAACTTTGTTGAACAAGATTAACAGCATCGCGAGTACGAACCCCGGGTATGCCCGAGCACTTGCGCATGGCTTGGAACTACTGGAGAAGGCTGGGTACGTAAAATGAGTGCACGAGTCAAAATCGAAATAGGTGAATGTTTCCGTATGCCATTACCAGACGGACGATGGGCATATTGTCAGCACGTTGAGTATAACAGTCCCTATGGCTACTTAGTTCGGGTCTTTGATCGGATCACGACCGAACCGTTGGATTCAACGGCGGAATTGGATGGGGCAGGTCTTCTCTTTCCTCCTGTATTCGTTGGCCTTCTTGCCTCCGTTGGGAGTGGCCGTTGGAAGAAGATCGGAACCATGCCCGTGAAAGATTTCGTATTTCCAAAATTCCGCCAAGCTATGGGCACAAAGCCAGGCACCTACGATAGTTGGTTTATATGGGATGGGAAGAAGGAGCGCAAAATCGGAACCCTCCCGGAACAACTGCGTTCCTTGGAACTTCGATGTGTCTGGGGTGATGAAGGACTCGAAGAGCGGATCGTTGCTGGAACCTATCGCGGCGACCGCATGTTATGATCGGCCAGGAGTTGAACATCATGACAGGTACACGGACAGAGAATCAAGAGGCTGTGCTAATTTCCCTCGACGCTCAGGGACTCGACGATGCGGTTTATGAGGCCTACGACCTGAGCACTCTTGAAGACCTGCTCAGCGAGCAGATCGAGCCGGATGGAATCGGCGAACTTGACGGCCACGAATCCGGGCCAGGGCACACGACGATCTATCTCTACGGCCCCGATGCTGAGACGCTCTTCTCAAGAGTGCAACCTGTTCTTGCCAGCTATCCCCTGTGCCAGAACAGCCGAGCGGTCATTCGTCGAGGCGGCCCTGGTTCCAGCCAGCGCGAGGTAGTCCTCCCGTTGGCGAAGAGGCTTAACTGACAACCGACTTCGCCGCTCCGATCCAACCGCAAGCCGTCCCTCGGGGCGGCTTGCTTGCGTATGGGGCTTCCGTCCGGCGTCTTGTTGGACATGGGCGGAAGAGTGCGGTGCTTCGCACCGGGAGTATAGGGGTAAAGGGACACTTCACCCTTTGGCGCTCTCATGCGCGCATCATGACAGATGCGGGGCGATTGGCGCAGGATAGCAGCTTGTTTTCTGGCCTACGAACCTCACTGTAGCTTAAGGGACAAATTGGAGAAGCCATCATGCCGCGCCGAGCAGAAAAGTTCTAAAATCGTCCTCCAGAGCCGACCAATATTTTCAATAACTTACAGAATAGCGATCCCGACCCTCTGGTATTGGCCCGGGTGCGTTGGCGCCACAACGCGCGTCAATACTGAATTTCTCGTCGAGTCTTGGGTGCAGGACCATCTACAAAAACATCTACAGCTGGCAGAGATGAGCCAGTCTCATATCCAAGCTGCGAAACTGGGCACACTACCCATCTGTCTGATTCAACAGCAGATCGCTATTTTGGCTAGCAACAGGGCAGCAGGCCGACCCATCAGGGCGGTCCCTGCTGCGCGTTCTGTCGCGGGATCATTTGGCGGTCACTGTGACAGTGATCGCTGTTGAAGTTGCCGTAAGGTAGTTCCCATCGCCGCCATAGCTTGCCGTGATGCTGTGCTTTCCAACCGCAAGCGTGCTGGTGGCGAGCGTGGCCACACCACTGCCGTTCAGTGTGCCCGTGCCCAGTTTCGTTGTGCCATCAAGGAAGGTCACCGTGCCGGTGGGCTTGACCCCGCGGCCTGTCAATGTTGCCGTGAAGGTTACCGATGTGCCAGAGCTTACTGAACTGGCAGAAGATGTCAGCTTCACTGTCGGCGCAGCCTTGTTCACCGTTAGCGTTACACTGTCCGCGGCTGTCGCGTAGTCGGTGGCATTGGTTGGCGCGAAGGCGACGGATAACGTTTGCGAACCTGCAGTTAGCACCGTCCCGGTTGCCGGTGAGTAGGTGAAGGTTCCTGCAACTGACGAGTTGGCGTTCAACTGCGTTGGACTCAGCGCCGTTCCGTAGGTGATGGCTGCGGGCGTCGCCCAGGTGATCGTCGGCGCAGCCTTGCTGACGGTCAGCGTCACGCTGTCTGTGGCCGTTGTGTAGTCGGTGGTATTGGTCGGGGCGAAAGTAACGGATAAAGTTTGCGAGCCGGCACTTAGCACCGTTTTGGCTGCCGGCGAGTAGGTGAAGGTTCCAGCCACTGTCGAGCTTGCATCCAGTTGCGTTGCGCTAAGTGCCGTTCCATAAGTGATGGGCGTGGGTGTCGCCCAGGCGATCGTCGGCGTAGCCTTGCTCACCGTCAGCGTGACCGTGGCGGTCGCCGTTGCTGTCGTGTAGTTGGCCGCATCGGTTGGAGTCAGGGTCACAGTCAGCGTATGGCTTCCAACCGCCAGCACCGTTCCCGCCGCCGGTGAATAGGCGAAGGTTCCGGCCGCCGTCGAGCTGGCATCAAGCTGCGTTGCACTCAGCGCCGTGCCGTAAGTGATCGCCGCGGGCGTGGCCCAGGCGATCGTCAGCACCGCTTTGTTCACCGTCTGCGTGACACTGTCGGAAGCCGTTTTATAGTCGGTGGTGTCGGTTGGCGCGAAGCTCACCGTCAGCGTCTGTGTACCCGCATTCAGCACCGTCCCCGCCGCTGGTGAATAGGTGAAGCTCCCCGCTATCGTCGAACTGGCGTTCAACTGCGTTGCGCTCAGCGCCCTGCCGTAAGTGATCGCCGCAGGCGTGGGCCAATTGATCGTCGGAGTCGCCTGGTTCACTGTCAGCGTGACGCTTGCGGAGGCATTCGTGTAGTCGGTGGTGTCGGTCGGCGCAAAGGTGACTGACAAGGTGTGCGGACCCGCAGTCAGCACCGTCCCCGCCGCCGGTGAATAGGTGAGGGTTCCAGCCACCGTC
>Ga0181534_10001774_pt1 | contig 13829 bp, 12 predicted proteins | sample PEATcosm2014_Bin_37_FD_119758 | JGI IMG/M metagenome (GOLD analysis project Ga0181534, IMG submission 119758) | Peatland microbial communities from MTU Mesocosm Facility, Houghton, MI, USA - PEATcosm2014_Bin17_10_metaG | ecosystem: Environmental > Terrestrial > Soil > Wetlands > Peat | place...
CTGATCGAGGCCCTGCAACAACGCAATCCGAAAAGCGAGTACCTCGCCAAAGCCATGGACACGCTGTTCGTCTCCTATCAGAAATCGGGCGCCAACGATAAGGCGGTCGCCATCGCGCAACAAGTCGCCGCCACGGGCAATCCCAGCGAAGACATGTTGCTGGTGCTCACCGCCGACGCCGTCAAGAGGAAGGATGGGGAGAAGGTGCATGCTTACAGCGCCAGGCTCGTCCAAGTCATCAGCTCCAAGCCCAAGCCCGAGGGGGTCGCCGACGCGGATTGGGCCAAGCGCAAAGACACCTTCCTCGGGCTGGGCTATTCCATGAACGGCGAGCAACTTTTCAACGAAGGGAAACTGGCCCCCGCCGACGCGGAATTGCGCAAGGCGCTCCCGCTGGTGGAAGCCAACGCGGCGTTGAAGACGGAGGTTCTCTTTTACCTTGGCTTGGCCAACTACAAGATGCAGAAGGTCCAGGACGCCTACACCTTCTTTAAGGCGTGCGCGGCCGTGAGCAGCCCCTTCCAGGCGACGGCCAACAAGAATCTGGCCGCCATAAAAGCTCAGTATCACGGCCTCAAATGAACCTCCTGGTTCCGAATCTGGGCTCTACGTCGCTGAAGTACCAGATTCTGGAAATGCCCTCCGAGAAGGTGCTCCGCCAAGGGCGCATTGAGCGCGTGCGCGAATACGGCGAAGCCATCGAACGGATGCGCACCGGCGGCGTACGGGTGGATGCGGTAGCCTTCAAGGCCGTGCATGCCGGACCGCAATACTGCGGAACGTTCGCCATTGACGATCATGTCCGGCTGGCCCTGGAAGAGTTCCTGCCCGCCGCGCCGGCGCACAACGCTATCTACCTCGCGGCGATCCGCGCCTTCCGGCAAAGTCTTCCAGGCATCCCGCTGGTGGCCGCTTTCGAGCCCGAGTTCCACTGCACCATACCCGCCTGCGCGCACCTCTACGGAGTGCCCATCGAGTGGCTCGCCGAGGGCGTGCGCCGCTACGGATTCCACGGCGCTTCACACCAGTACGTGGCCGAGCGCACGGCCGCCCTGTTGGGGCGCCAAACCCGGCTGGTAAGCTGCCACTTAGGCGGCAGTTCGTCGATGTGCGCCATCGATCGCGGCCGGTCCATCGACACCACCATGGGCTTCTCGCCGCAATCCGGCCTGGAGAACGCCACCCGGCATGGCGATCTGGATGCCTTCGCCGTGCTCTTCATGATGGAGCGCCACGGCTGGACGTGCGCGCAGGTGCGCGAGCAGCTCGCCAAAGGCGGCGGGTTGGCCGGTCTTTCGGGCATCGCAGGCGGCGATGTGCGCGATCTGGAGCAGGCCGCCGCGGCGGGCAACGCGCGTGCCGCCGAAGCGCTCGAAGTCTTCGTCTACCAGGTGAAGAAGACCCTTGGCGCATACGCTGCCGCCCTGGGTGGGCTCGACGCCGTGGCTTTCACGGGCGGCATCGGCGAAAACTCCGCCACGCTACGCGCCGCTTGTTGCCATGGCCTCGGATTTCTGGGAATCGCGCTCGACCCGGGATCGAACGGGCATGGCAGCGGTGACCGCATCGTATCGAACGGCCAGGTAGTGGTACTCGCGCTGGCCACCAACGAAGAGCTGATCGTTGCGCGTCGGGCTTTCCAATTGCTGACTTCCGCGTAGTGGGTCAGTTTGCAATTGGAGGGCGGGAAATTCTGCCTGGCAATTCTGCCCGCAGCCGGCTTTCAGCCGGCTCTGGCCGCCTAAAAAGGCGGCTGCGGCCAAGATTGGCCGCCCTCCAAGACGATGCTACGCAAGTTGCCCACTACCGGCTGCCGCCTGCGGTACACTTGCGTCATGATCGATGCGGCAGTGCTGACCATCAGCGATTCCGTGGATGCCGGTACGCGCGCCGACCTTTCCGGCCCCGCCGTGCGCGAACGGCTGGAGCAATTGGGCTGGAGCGTCCCGTTAACCGAAGTCATCCCGGACGATGCCGCACTCATCGGCCAGCGCCTGGCGGCCTTGGCGGACAGCCATCGCGTGGCGGCTATCTTCACCACCGGGGGTACGGGCGTGGCCGCGCGCGATGTCACTCCGGAAGCCACACGTGCGATATTGCACAAAGAGATTCCAGGCCTCGGCGAATTGATGCGGGCCCGCGGATCGCGTTCCACGCCCATGGCGGCGCTCTCGCGGGCCCTCGGCGGCACGCGCGGCAGCGTTCTGATCGTCAACCTGCCTGGTTCCCCCAGGGGCGCGGTCGAGTCACTGGATGCTATCGTAGAGTTATTGCCCCACGTGCTCGACCTGCTGGGAGGCCGCACGGAGCATCGGGATGCGCAACGTTTTGAAAACTCGTAACGTCTGGAACTGCATGGCTACTACTATTCGATGGATATCTGCCGGACTGCTGGCGGCCGGGCTATTTGCCCAAGGCCAGCAGGATGCCTCCAAGCCGGAGGTGGTCGTGGAGAAGCCTATATCCGTCTCGGTGGAGGTGGTCATGGCCCCGGTAAGCGTGGTGGATCGCCACGGCGATAACGTCGACGGCCTGGGCCCCGAGCAATTCCACCTTTACGACAACGGCAAGGAGCAGAACATCAAAGTAGACGTGGCCTTCCCGCCCATCTCGCTGGTGATCGCGGTGGAGGCCAACGATCGCGTGGAAACGGTGCTGCCGCAGATTCAGAAAATCGGCGGGATGATCGAGCCGATCGTAATCGGCGATCAGGGGGAAGCATCCGTGCTGGCCTTCGATTCACGCATCCGGGTGATGCAGGAGTTTACTTCCGACGCCGCCAAAATCACCGAAGCGCTGAAGAAAATTCATGCGGGCAGCAGCCAGAACCGCATGATCGACGCCGTGGAGGAAGGCGTGCGCGAGTTGCACGGCCGGCCGAAGAACCGTCGGCGGGTCCTGCTGCTCGTGAGTGAAACGCGCGACAAATCGAGCGAAGCGCGCCTGCGGGAGACCTTGATCGCCGCCCAAGTGGCGAACGTGAGCGTGTACACGGTGGATATCTCGCGCATGGTTACGACCGTGATGGCCAAGCAGGACCCGGGGTATATCGACAACCGGCCTCCCGCCATGACGCCGATGCCTTCCGGCGTCCCCCAAACCCCCAATACCGTGATGCAGACCACCGGCAGCCTGGGCAGCAGCGCGGAATTCGTCCCGGCGATGGTGGAGGTTTTCAGGGATGCCAAGGCCATTTTCAAGCAGAATCCGTCGGAAGTCTTCACCCGGGGCACGGGTGGCGAGCAGTTCGGTTTCATGCGGCAGCGGGGACTCGAGGAGGCCATCGAGCGGCTCGGATCGGAACTGCACAGCCAGTACCTGATCACCTACAGCCCCAACAACAAAGATGAAGGCGGCTTCCACGAGATATCGGTGGAGGTGGCCGGCCGCAGGGACCTGAAGGTCCGCACGCGGCCCGGCTACTGGCTGGGCCAGAAGTAGCGCCGCCCTAGGCACTCGTGCCTGTGTGGGGCAGGCTCCCAGCCTGCGGCGGCCTCTCAGGTCGCCTTTCCGCATTTTCGTTCGATTGGAGGGGGCTTTCGATGCTGCCGCGACCGCATTCTCCTGCGGTCGCCTGGCGCTGGTTTCTGGCGCCAGAGAGGTCCCCGAAGGGACCCGGCCGTATTAATGGCCCTTCCGCATCCACTCCAGCGTCAAGGCAATGCCTTCATCGTAGCTGGTTTTGTGCACCGGCCCCAGCTTCCGGCGCAGCTTCTCATCGTCCAGCAAAACGGGCGTCTCCTGCAGATACAGCATCTCGGGCATCTCCCGCATCAATGGATTGAACCAGCCCAGCATGCGCAGCAGGGTTCGGCCGGCGCTTCTGAATTTCGGTTCGCGGCCCGCCGCCTGATAGATCTTCTGGATGAAAGCTAGCGCGGAAATCTCGCCCGGCCCCGCGAAATTCCAGGCTTCTCCGTAGCAATCGTCGCGCGCCGCCAGCTCCGCGATCACTGGTCCGGCGTCCGGCACAAACACGAATTCGTGCAGCGGCGCGATGGGTCCCAGCCAGTTGGCCGTCTTCCCCGCCAACGCGGCGTCGAAGACAGAACTGGCAAGGCCGTAAGCATGCGGTCCATAGAAATCCGGCAGCCGCACGACCATGCTCTTGAATAGCCCGCGCTCGCCTGCAGCCATCAGGATGTCTTCCTGCTCCTTGCGTAACTGGCCCTTTACCGAGACCGGCACGCGCGGGTGCGTCTCCGCCACTTTCTTCGTTTGCGGAATTCCATAGCTATAAACGCCGCTCACCACCACGAACCGCTGCACTCCGGCGGCCGCCGCCGCGTCCACCGCGACGCGCATCATCTTCGGGTAGAGTCCAAACTCGGTGTACTTAACGCCCAGCGTATAAATGATGGTGTCCACGCCGCGCGCCGCTTGCATAGCGCCGCCCGAATCCGACAGATCGGCGGCCACCACCTCCCCCCGCGCCATCTTTCCAAAAGCCGCTTCGAGCTTGCCAGCCGTGCGTCCCACGGCGCGGAACGCCACTCCGCGACGGTCCAGTTCCGTTCCCACGTACCGGCCAATCGGTCCGGCTGCGCCAAAAATCGCCACTCTGTCCATGATTGCTACAATAGTCCCACATTGGCGGACGCCTTGAACACGCGCGTGATCCAGTTGGAGGAATCCCTGGGCCGGGCGAGTGCCGCGATTGAGTCGCTCACCGAGAATAACAAGAAAGTGGACAGGGCCCTCGCTCGCCTGTGGGTAAGGCGGCGATTCCTGCCGGCGTCGCTGGTTTGGGGACTAAAAGCCGCGCCGATACGGCTGATTCTGATTGGGGCGGCGCTCTGGATTTGGGCTCCGCTGCACTATTCGAGGGCAAGGATCCAGCCGGCGGCACAGACCCCGGTCCTCGCAACTCAACCCCCTGCGACTCCGGAGCTACAGCGCCAAGTCGACGAACTGACCAAGTCCCGCGAGGCGATCAAAGATCGGCTCGACGCCATCTCGCAACAGGCGACCCACGTTCAATGGCGGCTCTCGATCGTGCTTGGAGTTGCCGGCCTGTTCACACTGGCACAGGGTCTATTCGCTTTCTTCAGCGCTCAAAGTTATGTGAAGCAGGCGGATGAAACGGTTGAAAGGATCAATCTCCTCGCGACGGAAGTGCGCAGCAAGTACCCGATGTTCTCCGAAATCGAAGAGCAGCGGAAAGCGGCGTTCAGCGAACTGGAGTCGCTCGCAAGAGGACTGAGAGTCGATGAGAACCTTTATGAGAAACTTCGTCCGCTCCGGCAGCAGAAAATCTTGGCGCTGGAGAGCTTCGCCGCGATCCAGTTTCTGACCTCCGTGGACAGCCCAGAACGAGTGATCAACTGTGTCCGGCGCCTCGGAAGATTCTATCAGGATAAATTCAGGAGCAAGAAGTCAGGCCTTCACACTGATTTTGATCGCGCGCTGTACTACTTCACACTTGCGGTTCAGGAGTCAAACCGGACGGACATCTCCGCGCTGAACGATCTGGGATCCCTGATGCACATGGGAGGCCAGGTTCCTGAGGCGCGCGAATTGTTCGAAGAAAGTCTGGGCGTCTGTGCGGACCAGCAGCGGGCACTATACGATCTCGGCAACACTTCCTTTGAGGAGCACGACTTCGAGGGGGCACTGCGTTATTTCAAACGGGCCGCGGGGGCAAAGAACTGGGAGAGGTTGCCGGATCGAGACATGGCGAGTTACGTACATTACAACCTGTTGACGACGACCTTGACCTTCTTAAGTCCGGGGACTTGTATGAGTTGAGCCAAAGCAAACGCTTTGCCCCTCAATTTGCCGGAATCAGGGAATCGTTTGAGCAGGGCTGGGCTGCCCGGGAATTGCCCGGTTAAGCGAGGGGCTGGCTCAGATTACGGGGATCTTCTCTACGTGCATAATCGTTCTCTGCTGATTGTGTACCACAACTGCCGTTGGCCGTAAGCTTGATTTGGGCCAACCGAATCGTGCTGCCGGTGCCGGGGTCGCTGCCTTATCCGATTGCTACAATAGTCCCAAAATGATCCAAACGCTATTCGGCGCGGTCGAACAAGAACCCACTCTGCTGGAACGGTTGAAGAGCGGCGTGCAAAAGACTCGCGCCGGTCTGGTCACGCGCCTCGAGGACATGCTGCAGGGCGCCAAGCAGATCGATGCCGACCTGCTGGACGAATTGGAGTTCACCCTCATCAGCTCGGACATCGGCGTACGCACCACCAGCGAGATTCTGGACCGCATCCGCGAGCGCGTGGACCGCCGCCTGGTGGGCGATGCCGCCGAACTGGAAGGGCTTATCCGCGAGCACCTGCTAGAAATCCTGCAAGCCTCCGAACGCCCCATGCCGCGCGTGGCCGAGCCGCCCGCCGTCATTCTGATGGTGGGCGTGAACGGCTCCGGCAAAACGACCACGATCGGCAAACTCGCGCACCGCTTCCGCGCCGAGCAGCGCAGCGTGCTGTTGTGCGCGGCCGATACTTTTCGCGCCGCCGCCATCGAGCAACTGGAGGTCTGGGGCCAACGCACCGGCACCGAAGTCATCCGGCAGAAACAGGGCGCCGATCCCAGCGCGGTGCTTTTCGATGCCTTGCAATCGGCGCGCGCGCGCAAAACCGATTACGTGATCGTGGACACCGCCGGCCGCCTGCAAACCAAAACCAACCTGATGGCCGAACTGGAAAAGATGCGCCGCACCGCCGCGCGCGTGATCCCCGACGCGCCGCACGAAGTGCTGCTGGTGATGGACGCTACCACCGGGCAGAACGGCCTGGAGCAGGCCCGCAAGTTTACCGAAACCTCCGGCGTGACCGGCATCGTGCTGACCAAGCTGGATGGCACGGCCAAAGGCGGCATCGTGATCGCCATCGCGCGCGAGTTGAACATCCCCATCCGTTACGTGGGTATCGGCGAGAAGGCGGACGATCTGCTGCCATTCGACGCCGAAAAATTCATCGCCTCCCTCTTCGAAAAATGAACGCCGCGGAACAGGAGACCGACGCCCGGTATCTGCGCGAAGCGCTGGACCTGGCGCGGCAGGGTAACGCCCAGGCCAGCCCCAATCCGCTGGTGGGCGCGGTATTGGTGCGCGATGGGCAAACCGTGGGACGTGGCTTTCACACCTGGGCGGGCGTGAAGCACGCCGAGATCCTGGCGCTCGAAGAGGCCGGCGAAAGCGCCCGTGGCGCCGCTTTATACATTAACCTCGAACCCTGCTGCCATCGGGGGCGCACCGGACCCTGCACCGCCGCGCTGATCCAGGCGGGCGTGGCGCGCGTGGTGGCCGCGATCGAAGATCCCAATCCGCTGGTCGCAGGCGAAGGCCTGCGGCAATTGCGCGCGGCTGGCATCCGGGCGGAAATCGCCACCGCCTTCTCCGCCGAGGCCGAAAAGCTGAACGAGCCTTTCGTGCACTTCATGCGCACGCGCCTGCCGCTGGTCACCTTGAAGACTGCCCTGACGCTGGACGGCAAGATCGCCGCGCCGGACGATAACCGCGGCTGGATCACCAGCGAAAAAGCGCGCGCGCGCGTGCAGCAGCTTCGCCACGATGCCGACGCCATTCTCACCGGCATCGGCACGGTGCTGGCCGACGATTGCCTGCTTACGGATCGTTCCGGCCTGCCGCGCAGCCGGCCGCTCCTGCGCATCGTGCTCGATTCCCGCCTGCGCCTCCCGCTCGATTCGCAGATGGTCCGCAGCGCCGCCGCCGATCTGCTGGCGGTGGGAACTTCGGCGGCGCCGGCCGAACGCCGCAAAGCGCTCGAAGACCGCGGCGTCCGCGTGCTGATCCTGGATGGCCGCGATGGCCGCTCCGATTTGCGCGCCTCGATCGAGGCTGTCGCGCAGCAGCAGTACCAGTCCGTGTTGATCGAGGCGGGTGCGAAAGTGAATTGGGCCGCGCTGGAAACCGGCGTGGCCGACAAAATATTTTTCTACTACGCGCCCAAGATTCTGGGCGGCCTGGAATCGTTGTCCATGGCAGGCGGCGTGGGCCGGCGCCGGCGCGCCGACGCCATTCGCATCAGCCGGACCGAGTTGCACCGCATCACTCCCGATGAATTCGCCGTGGAAGGCTACATCGTCAAAGAAGGTTGAATGTTTACCGGGATCATCGAAGAGTTGGGCGCGGTCGAATCCATCCACGCCAGGGCCGCCGGCGCGCGGCTCAAAATCAGTTGCAAGACCGTGCTGGCAGACATGACCGAGGGCGCCAGCATCGCAGTGAACGGCGTATGTCTCACGGCGGTGGATTTGCGCCCGGAGTCCTTTTCGGCCGACCTGGCCCCGGAGACTCTCGAGCGCAGCAACCTGGGCGCTCTGCGTGCGTTGTCGCGCGTCAACCTGGAGCGGCCTCTAACGCCCGACAGCCGCCTCAGCGGGCACATTGTGCAGGGGCACGTGGATGCGACCGGCGAATTTTTATCGTTGGATGCGCTGGGCGACGAAAACTGGTGGCTGAAGGTGCGCGTCCCCGCCGCGCTCGACCCGTACCTGGTCTACAAAGGTTCGGTCGCCATCGACGGCATCAGCCTGACCATCGCGGCGCTCGAGGCCGACATGCTGTCGGTCACCATCATTCCGCACACCTACCGCAATACTACGCTGGGCACTTACCAGCCGGGAAGCCGCGTGAACATCGAGTGTGACATCCTGGCCAAACACGTCGAGAAGCTGATACGCAAGCTGGACTTGCAGCCGCGCCTGACCGTCGCGCGCCTGCGCGAGGAAGGCTACTGAGTAGCGGGCGCCGCGGTAGTGCTATGTAACGCCAGCGTGGCGGTAATCGGCTTCCCGGTGGTGGCCGGGTCCTCCGACCCTACAATCCACACGTTGCCCGGCGCCGTGACCACTCCGGCAAAAAGAACGTCGCTCAGGAAGTCGCCGGGCTTTGGGTCCGGACTCGCAGCTATCGTCCAGCTCGTGCCATCCCAATGCTCCAGCAAGGTGGCTTGGAAGCCGGAGCCATCGGCGGCGAAGTAGGACCCGAACGCCCAGATATCCGTCGCGGAGACCGCCGTGATACCGAATAATCGATTCGATTGATTCGCACTCGCCGGCCCCACGTTGGGGCTGGGCACGACCGACCAGCCGGTGCCATCGTAGTGTTCGATCAGGGTCAGCGTGGGATCGTGCAGAGCCGCAATCGATGTGCCCACTGCCCAAACGTTGTTTGGGGCCAGCGCCGCGACCGCATACAATTCGTCCGAGACGCCAACGGTAGGGCTCGCCACGTGCTGCCACTTCGTGCCGTCGTAGTGATACACCAGCGTGGCGCTATCGCTGCCCAGAAAGCCCGAGTAACCCACTGCCCAAACGTCGTTCGTGGCATCCGAGGAAGCTCCCACCAGAAACGCGCCGCCGTTGGCAATGGTGGTGGGCGTCCAGGCTGTGCCATCCCAGTGTTCGAATAGAAAGTTCCCAAGGCCATCGGTGACCAGGCTGCCGACAGTCCAGATATCGTTCGCCGAAATGGGCGTTATAGCGAACAGCAGACCCTCATCCCCGGGCGCAGTAAAGGGTGGGCTTGGAAACAAGCTCCACGCCGTCCCGTTCCAATTCCAAATCTCTTGTCTGGGGCTTGTCCCAACATTGCCCACGGCCCAGGCTTCGGTGGGAGAAATGTCCGCCACGCCTTCCAGCGTGCCGTTGTTGTCCCCTTTGATGTCGGGGACTGGAAAAGCGGTCCACGTAGTGCCGTTGAAATGGATCGCCGCCTCACCCACCGCCCAGATATCGTTCGCAGACGACGCGGACACGGCGAACAGGCCGTTGTTGGGGTTCTCATTAGGGGTTGGGACCACCTGAAAAATCGATTGCCCCGCGGCCCTGGCCGGCACACAGACCGCCGCCAATCCCGCCAGCAACAAGCTAGAAGCTACTTTCGTTTTGTTTATTCGCATGATTCAAACCTATCAGTAAGTCATGCAGGTTCGGGTGAAAACGAAGTAAATAGCTTGTAAAAGGCGCGTGGGGCGGCTGTCCACACTCCGCAAGCGGGTCTCCAGACCCGCGCACAGTCGAAAACCCTCCGACCTTTTCATCGCTATTCGTGGGCCGCAGGCTAACTTAAGGCGCTGTTGCGGGCCGTAGAGGCGGTCCGATCGGCCGGGCATTCTCCGAGTGGCTCGCCCGGAGCAGGTCGGCAGCGCTGGAGCCGTCGGTAGACACGCGCGACTCTCGGCTACTTTGCGAAATTCCGCCAGCACCCGCGGTGGCCGTTCCTACGCCCAGAGAGCTATCATTGCAATTGAGCCGCTTTATGCGCCACTTAGTGGCCATCGTGACGCCGCGCCTAGTCTTGCGTCCGCCGGTTCTTGAGGATTTGGATGCTATCCAGGCCGCTAAGGAAGATGCCTGGAATGATTTGCAGCTCTGGATGGCTTGGGCGTTCGACAACCAACGACCGCGGCAAGCGCTGGAACACTCCATTCGACGGACGATGGATTTCCAGAGCCAAGCAGGTATCGCACTTGCCGGATTCCATAGGATCAACGGAGATTTCGTCGTCCGAACCGCATTGGATCTCACCGATGATCCAAAGGTCTATGAGACCGGTTATTGGGTGGCGCGGAAATACGCCGGACGGGGCATGGCGACGGAGGCTGCCAACGCCGCGATTCGTTACGCGTTCGGCCGCCTTGGCGCGAAGGCCATCACCATCGGGTACTTCGACGGCAACGACGCTAGCCGCCGCGTCGTGGAGAAACTGGGATTCCAGAAGCTTCGCACCGCCCGTCAAGCGGCGACACGATGTCTCGACGGCACGAAGCTCGACCGTCATGAATACATCTTGACCAACCTCGATGTACTTCCCAAGCTTGACGTTTCTTGGGGTTGAAGCATCGCGGGTTGAAGCAACAACACTGGGTGGATCGCCGGCAACTGGGAGAAAGCTGCGCTTGCGTATGCCGGAGGATTACTCCTGAAGTCTCCTGGCTTAGCGCCAGATCTCCGTGGATCGCCTGCGCTGCGCGGCGAGCGCTACCGATTCGGCCGGGCAGTCGTGCTATGAAGCAGCAGCGTGCCATTACCGTTGTCGGCCGTCCCGACCAGCCACACATTGCCCGCCGACGGCGCCACACCGCCGAACAGGGTGTCCGGGTTCGAGGGACTCGGGCAAGACGCGAGGCTCCAGGCAGTGCCGTCCCAATGCAGCAGCAGTGTCTCTCTGCCTGTCGTCGTTTCATGGTTCCCGAAGGCCCAGATATCCGTCGCCGAGACAGCCGTGATCCCGTACAGTTGATTCGGATAGTACGTCCCGTCCTTTATGTTGGGGCTGGGCACCACGGTCCAACCGCTTCCGTCCCAATGCTCGATCAGCGTTAACGTGGATGACTCCGCGGGCGGCGCCTCGGGCGTATAGTAACCCACCGCCCACGCATTGTCGGCCGCCAGCGCCTGCACGCCCCACAACTCGCTGGCGCCCTTGCCCACGGTGGGGCTCGCCACGGTTTTCCAGCTTGTGCCGTCATAGTGCATGATCAAGTCCTGGCCTAGCTGCGAAACGGGATACCCCACCACCCACACGTCACTCGTGGCGTCCGCGGCGATGCCCAGTGGATAGCCCTGGGGACCCACAGTCGCGCTCCAGGATGTACCGTCCCAGTGTTCGAACAGCAAGCCCCCGCGCTGCCCGCTGTCGCTCAACAGCCAGCCGGTGGCCCAGATGTCGTTGGCGGAAATCGCGGTCATGGCGACCAGGCTGGACTCGTCTCCGCTAGGGAAGACTGGGCCTGGAAACAAGCTCCATTGGGTCCCGTCCCAGCGAAAAATTGTCTGTGCGTAAGCGCCGACGGTCCCGACCGCCCAGGCTTCCGTGGGGGAGATGTCCGCCACCCCGCTCAGAAAATTGGTGGAGGGGACCGAAAATGCCGTCCACGTCGTACCGTCGAAATGCATCAGGAACTGATCGTCGACACCCACCGCCCAGATGTCGCTCGGAGACGACGCGGACAGGGCCTCCATTCCCTCGCCCACAGGCGCCTTCGCCACCTGGAAAACCGATTGGCCCACCGCGATCGCCGGCATGGCGGCCATAAAGAATATGGCTGTCATTCCGGCTGGCAATAAGTCAACTATGCTGCGACTTGCTATCCTCATGAGTCAACTCTACAGCAGGCCACGTATGTGAATGTGAATGGACCGTAAACAATTTGTAAAAGTGCCTTCCACAACTTGGCAACCTGCCGAATCGTCGTACAGAGTTGCACGTGACAACTACTGGATCTGCAGTTCCGTTTTCCCCGTGACCGTCGCGGTGCCCACCGTGGTCGTCACCGTGACCAGGACCTCGCCTGTGTGCGATCCGCTGAGTGTCGCGTCGTACACATAGGCGAAATAAGTCCCATTCGCGGAAACGGGAAACGTGATGCTGCTGTCGCTGAAAAGGGTCTTCGTGCCTTGCGTAACCGTCACTTTCAGGTCGGCCGTTCCAGTGGCTGTAGTGGTTGTAAACGTCCAGAAGATCTCGCCGGTGCTGTTAGTCCCGAAAATCTGATACGGATACGGGATTACCAGGCCGCCCGTCGCTATGCTGGAACATGTTGCCTCGCCTCCGCCCCCGACGCAGGGCCAACTCGGCGGAGGGCCGCCGATCGGCGGATTCGGGCCCGCCAGGACGATTCCCTGATATAGGCCTGCGGCTGCGTCGATCCCGCCTTCGGGGATGACGTCCACTTGTCCTGCCCGAACGAGATGGATTACCGGCTTCCCAGCCTCTTGGGCTTTGAGCTCCTGCTGGGCGCAAACGCCCAATACGGCGGCCATCGCGACGGCGCCGTGCAGCAACATGCGGATCTTCTTCATGGATTTAAACCTCGGTTTCTTGGAATTAGAGTTCCACAGACTCAACAACTATACCAGGATCTTAAGGGAGCAGCGCCCCGTCCGGTGTCTGCTAGTGCTTGAACATCAGGAACAGATCCTTGCCCTGCCCGAGGCCGCAGCCGGTAATAAACAAAATCCGGTGCCGATCGAGGGCGGCCCGAAAGCGAATTGGGCCGCGCTGGAAACCGGCCTCTCCGACAAGGACTCTTTCTACTACGCGTCCAAAATCCTGGGCGGGCTCGAACCTTTGTCCACGGCGGCGCGCCGATGCCACTCGCATCAGCTGTACCGAGTTGCACCGCATCACTCCCGATGAGCTCAGCCGCGTAAACGTCGAGTGCGACATATTGGCCAAGCACGTCGAGAAGCCGATTCGAAAGCTGGAGTTGAAGCCACGGCTGACGGTCGAGCGTATGCGCGACGAGGGCTTTGAGCCAAACCGGCAGCCCTACCGCACCACTTCCGCCGGATCGTCCCTATTCACCCGCGACCGCGCGGATTGCGGAACCTGGTCGCCGCCATCGGCGATATGCTCGGCGAGATGCACGTCGAGTCCGCCCACGCTGCCACGACCGAGTGCCCAGCTTCGTCGCCTTTCACGCGTGGTCAACGCACCCGGATAGCTTCCGATAACACCGCACAAACGTGCCCGAACCGTGAACTGCGATTCCAGACTACACCCCCAAGTGCTGCGCGGGCAACGGACTGAGGATATTTACGCATCAAAAGAGCGCGTGTCCGCTGGCTGATAAATCCAACTCAATCGCCAACGGCACGTACCGTTTCGTCTGCCACAACGAAAAAACCCTGGGGCCGGAGAGGCTCCAGGGTCGAAAGTTTTTGAACAGACCAGGATACCCTTGACCACCGCGACTGCAAGGCAATCAGAACGGGGGAGCCTCCCACCAGTGGCACGGCTCTTCGCCGTGCTAGGTGATGGTTCGGATGTACGCGCATGTCGCCTGGCTGTACACCGTGATGTTGTTCAGTCTCGAGTTGGATACATAGACGTTGCCATTCCCGTCCAA
>Ga0181534_10001775_pt1 | contig 13828 bp, 11 predicted proteins | sample PEATcosm2014_Bin_37_FD_119758 | JGI IMG/M metagenome (GOLD analysis project Ga0181534, IMG submission 119758) | Peatland microbial communities from MTU Mesocosm Facility, Houghton, MI, USA - PEATcosm2014_Bin17_10_metaG | ecosystem: Environmental > Terrestrial > Soil > Wetlands > Peat | place...
GTGAGCTCCGCCTCGGCACCATTGATTCTCGTGCTCGGAATGTTTGAAGTCTGCCGGTAAGGCGGCGTCGAGTTGATGTGTACTGCTGATCCGAGTAATTGATATGGAAAGCATCGAGGTTGAGCGTCACGCGGTGATCGGCGAAGTTTCGGCAGATAACACTTTACCGCCGATGCTGTGCCAGCTTGGAAAGCCAAACTACGGTGACGAGGGTCGCTTTTGAGCCGGGCGCTATATCTTCCAGTACATGCCTTGCAGTGACAAAGCCAACACCTTCAAGCCAAAACGCCCCCCAGCCCCGGCAAAATGTCGCACAGATCCGCCAGGCCGGTGATGAGGGTGTCCCGGAACACCGCCTTCGGGTCGGACATCGACGTCAGGCGATGGTCTGCGGGCAGCACGACGATTGCGGGGCATGGCAGGTCCCATGCGATCATCTAGGTGGATAGCTTCTTCGAAAACGTACCGACTCACCTGTTTGAGAAGCAGGCGCTCAGCGAGAGCGAGCAGGACACCAACACCGTATTGCACTTTCAGCCCAATCCGCCGGAACCGATGATCGTCGCGTGCCTTCTCATCACCAGGTCGCATCGAACAGCTCGATACCCGCCTTCGCGAGTAACACGGTGGTCCGCATGGGTAGACTGTTGCTTGTCGGAGATTCGCAGTTGTAGCAGTTTTTTTTGGCTTTTTTGACTCGAAAAAAAGACCACCTCTCTTGTACGTCAGACGCCGTGCGTGACAGAGCTCCATCGGGTGGAATTCACATGGCGTCCACGTGAGGCGCAAACGGAGGATCAATGGCTGTCAAGGGCGTTACTCTCTGTGTTGAGTTCACACATCGAGAGGCCGTTGGTTTGGCGCGATTGGCGGATAAGACTATCGGTGGAACTGAATCGTAGGAAGTGCTGCGACGCCGAATGAGCTATGAAACGAGGCCAGCGCAAACTTCCAGGCGTCACGCTGAACGGTTCAAACACGAACAGGCATCTAAGTACGCAGACACGAGCATGATGCTTGGCTCCCCGCCTCGCTCACCGGACATGCGTGTGTCATGGCAATTGGATCTCGCTAAAAGATATGACGTCGACCGGGTGAACATTTACCGGTCGGAGCGAGCGAACCGATTGCCCCCGCCCGATGTAATGATAGGACGCCATCGTGGTCGCTACGAAACCAAATTGATCTCGTTTGAGCGTTCGTCCGTCGAAAGAGTCTAGATCCGATCGCGAAACGGGATCGAACTGTCGATTGCTTGATTTGGACACAAAACTGGCCACACGGTGGCAGTTCAAATCCCACCGGGGTCGGTAAGCGTTTGAGTGGATTGGTCGGGACGCCGAGATTTGAACTCGGGACCCCTTGCACCCCATGCAAGTGCGCTACCAGGCTGCGCCACGTCCCGACCGAGCCATCAATGATACCGCGATTCGCGGACAATTACCGCCGCAAAACTTTGAGCAGCTCCTCGAGCTCCAGGCGCACCTGTTTCACGATCTGCTGGCTCTGGCTGACGTCCACGCGGGCCTCTTCGCCACCCAGCTTTTGACGCGCGCCACCGATCGTGAAGCCCTGCTCGTACAGGAGGCTCCGGATCTGGCGGATGACAATCACGTCCTGGCGTTGGTAATAACGCCGGTTGCCGCGCCGTTTGACCGGCTTGAGCTGTGGAAACTCCTGCTCCCAGTAGCGCAGCACGTGAGGTTTGACGCCGCACAGGTCACTGACTTCACCGATCGTGAAGTAGCGTTTACCGGGTATCGCCGGTAACTGGGCGTTATTCTTTGGCTCCAACATAGGCTTCGACCCGTGCTTTCAGCTTCTGGCCCGGCCGGAACGTCACCACGCGACGGGCGCTGATGGGGATCTCTTCGCCTGTCTTGGGGTTTCGCCCGGGCCGCTGGTTTTTGTCTCGCAGATCGAAATTTCCAAATCCGGATAGCTTGACCTGCTCCCCGTTCGACAGTGCGGCCCGGACCTCTTCGAAGAACAAATCAACGAGCTCACGCGCTTCGCGCTTGTTGAGCCCGAGCTGATTGAACAGCGCTTCCGCCATCTCCGCCTTGGTCAGGGCCATCTCGTTATTCTCGTATCTTAGCGTTCGAGCTCGTACGCAAATCGGTGACGATGGAAGCAATTGCCTGCTCCACGTCTTCATCAGTTAGAGTGCGAGAAATATCCTGAAAAATCAAGCCTAAAGCGACGCTTTTTCTACCCGGTTCTACCCCAGGGCCGCGGTAGACGTCGAATATTCTTAATTCGGACAATAGGCTGGACGCGGACAAGCGTACACGCTCAGCGAGGGCACTTAAAGCGACGGTTTCATCCACCACCACTGCCAGGTCCCGGCGGACCTGCGGAAAGCGCGAAATTTCGTGGTACTGCGGTTTTTGGACAGCCAATGCAGCGATTTCCAGCTCAAACAGCACCGGTGTATGAACGAAGTCGAGCTCTTTGACCAGCGAGGGATGCAACTCGCCGAGCCAACCCACCTCGCGACCCTGGCGGAGGATCCGTGCACTGCGTCCGGGGTGCAGGCAGGCGAGCGCGGTCGCCGGGGCCTCGAAAACGAATGAATCGCTCAGACCTGTGGCCGTGATCAGGGCCTGCAGATCGGCTTTGACGTCATAGAAATCGACGGGCACGCGTACTTCGCGGGGAATTCCCCACTGCTCCGGCAATCGCGCTCCCGTTGCAACACCTGCCAATGAATCGATCTCGTGGCCGCCGACGAACTTCGCACCATGCTCAAACAGCCGGACGCGGTCCTGTTGACGGCGTTGGTTTTCAGCTGCAGCACGAAGCAGTCCCGGCCACAACGACACGCGCATCACCGCCAGATCGCTGGCGATGGGGTTGGCCAGCGGCAGGCCGGCGACGCCAGGAAAGAGTTTCTCCTGCAGTGTCGGATCGACAAACGCGAATGTAATTGCCTCCTCGTACCCGCGCATGGCAAGGGCCTCGAGAATCACATGCTCGTCAGCGCGTTCCTCGGGAGCCGCGCGGAATGCCTGCGGCCCCATGGCATCCGCTTCCGGGATGGCCTGGTAGCCGATGATTCGCGCCACTTCCTCAATGAGGTCGGCCTCGATCGAAATATCAAATCGATGCGGGGGCGGCGTCACGAGCCAACCGTCCGCGTTGGCGACGACTTTCATCTGCAGACCTGACAGCGTGGCGGCGATCCGGTCGTCCGCGATTCCGACTCCCAGTAGACGCGCCAGCCGTGCGCGCCGTAGCGGGACGGCCTTGCGTACGGGTTGGTTCTCCGCGGATTGGGTAACACTGACTTGTGCGGCAATACCGCCGGCAATCGAGTGCAACAAGCCCAGCGCCTTGTCCATTGCCCGCTGCTGCAGCGTCGGGTCAACGCCTCGCTCGTAGCGTTGGCTCGCGTCAGTTACGAGGCCCCAACGACGGCTGCGGCCTGCAATCGCCTGGGGTGAGAACCAGGCAACTTCAAAGAAGACATCGACTGTTTCGGCGGTGACAGACGTCCGCTGGCCGCCCATGATGCCGGCAACACCTACTGGGCCTTCTGCATCAGTTATGAGCAGAACGTCGGGACGGGCTTCAACGGTTTTGCCGTCCAACAAAGTAATGGATTCGCCCGCGTGAGCAGTACGCACGCGAATGTCGCCCTTCAACTTGGCGAGATCGTAGGCGTGCATCGGCTGACCCAGCTCGAGCATGACGTACTGGGTTACATCGACTATGGGGCTAATGGAGCGAACGCCGGCCCGGCGTAGTCGTTCCCGTATCCACACGGGCGTGGACGCGCGGTTGTTGACGCCGTGGATGACGCAGCCGACGAATGTCGGGCAGGCAGTGGGGGTGTCGAGGTGCACGACGACGGAGTCGCGCGACGACCAGGTCGCGACGCTGGCGCCAGCGTCGGCACCTGCGCCACCCCCGGCACCCGCGCCAGCAGCCCCGCCGCCTGCGCCAGCAGCCGCACCGCCTGGGTAAGCCCGGCCACCTGCGCCAACAGCAGCACCACCTGAGTCAGCCCGGCCGCCTGCACCGGAGCCCGCACCTGCGTCGGAGCGCGGACCTACGCCAGCCCCGGAACCTGCGCCAGACGGTGCAGCGGAACCCTCGCCAGACACAACGACACCTTCGCCGTCAGTCCACGCTTCGATGGTATCGGGGTCCGTGGCCTCGAGAACTTCGACTTCGCTGGTGAATTCGTAACTCAACTCGGCCGTGACGCCGACAGTGCTCGGCGCTTGAACGCTGACTGTCAGGGGTGCGGCTGTGGAGGCGCCCTTGAGGCCTTTACCCGTGAGCGCCGCGACTTCCCGAGCGATTCCGAGGACAGACATCGCATCGCCCCGATTCGGGGTCACGGCCAGGTCGAGGACGGAATCGTCCAAGGCCAGATACTCGCGCAGTGGCGTACCTACGGGCGCATCGGCAGGCAACTCGATGATCCCCGCTGAGGTATCAGCGAGTCCCAGTTCCTTGGCGGAGGCCAGCATCCCCTGCGACTCAACTCCGCGGAGCTTCGCCGCCTTGATGTTGAGACCACCCGGCAACTCTGCGCCAACAGTTGCCAACGCGCTCTTCAGCCCTGCCCTGGCGTTGGCAGCCCCGCACACAATCTGCACAGGCTCGCCGGAGCCGACTGACACCTTGCACACCTGCAGCTTGTCCGCCTGCGGATGCCGCTCAGCCGAGATGATTTCCGCGACGATGACGCCGCTGAAAGCCGGGGCCGCCGCCTCGAGCCCGTCGAGCTCAAAACCCGCCATGGTCAGCCGGGACCCGAGCTCCGCGGCATCCCATGGAATATCGACCCAGTCCGCCAGCCAGGAATAGGGAACCTTCATAAGGCTAAAACGTCCGGAATTGCCGCAGGAAGCGCAGGTCGTTCTCAAACGCCAGGCGCAGATCGTTGATCCCATAACGCAACATGGCCAACCGGTCGATACCCATGCCGAAGGCATATCCGCTGTATTGTTCCGGGTCCACGCCGCTCGACTGCAACACCGCCGGATGCACCATGCCGCAACCGGAAATTTCCAGCCAGCCGGTGTTCTTGCAGGTTCGACAGCCCTTGCCCTCGCAGAACACACAGGACATGTCGACTTCAGCCGACGGCTCGGTGAACGGGAAGTACGAAGGACGCAGGCGCATGGCCAGGTCTTTCTCGAAAAAGGCCTGCAGGAAGCCGTGCAGTGCGGCTTTCATGTTCGCGAAACTAACACCCTCGCCCACGACCAGCCCTTCGAGCTGGTGGAACATCGGTGAATGGGTCATGTCGTGATCGCTGCGATAGACGCGGCCTGGCGCGATGATCGCGATCGGCGCGCCCTTGGCCAACATCGCGCGCACCTGTACCGGTGAGGTGTGGGTGCGCAGCAGCCGGCCGTCCGCGAAATAGAAAGTGTCGTGCATCGCGCGCGCCGGATGATCGGGCGGGATGTTGAGCGCTTCGAAGTTGTGGAAGTCGTCTTCGATCTCAGGGCCGGTGGCCACTTCGAAACCGGCACGCCGGAACAGGTTTTCGATCCGCAGGCGCGCCTTGGTGACGGGATGCAATCCACCCCGCTCCTCGCCGCGCCCCGGCAGCGTGACATCGATACGGCCAGCCGCGAGTTGGCTGTCGATTTCAGCCTGCTCGAGGGCTGCACGACGCTCGTCGAGCGCCGTTTGCAGCGCTTGTTTGGCTTCGTTGATTTTCGCACCGGCATCGCGGCGCTCGGCCGCCGGCAACGCACCGAGCGATTTCAACTGCTCGGTGAGTGCGCCTTTCTTGCCGAGCCAACGGACTCGCACCTCGTCGAGGGCTGCGAGGTCACCGACCGCGGTGACCTCGTTCAGCGCCTGGCTGACGAGGGAGCTCAGGTCTGACATGACCCAAGCCCTCGATTAAGCGATGCCGAGGGCTGCTTTCGCCTGGGCTGCGATAGCACCAAACGCCGCGGCGTCGTGAACGGCCAGATCGGCGAGCATCTTACGGTCGATCTCAACTTCCGCCTTCAACAGGCCGTTGATCATGCGGCTGTACGACAGGCCGTGCAGACGTGCGGCCGCGTTGATACGCGCGATCCACAGGGCACGGAACTCACGCTTCTTCTGCCGGCGATCACGGTAGGCGTACTGACCTGCCTTGATGACAGCCTGTTTGGCGGCACGAAAGACTTTGCGCCGGGCGTTGTAGTAGCCCTTTGCCTTGCCGAGAATTTTCTTGTGACGGCGACCGGCCATCACTCCGCGTTTAACTCTTGCCATGATGTCCCCTTATTTGTGATTCGGAAGAAGTGCGGTTACACGCCCGAGATCACTTTCGTGGACGAGGCTCGAGCCGCCTGAACGCGCATGGCGTTTTACCTTGCGGTCCTTGTGACCGAGGTTGTGGCGACGCTTGGACTTGTAGTGCTTGAAGCTTTTGGCCGTTTTACGGAAACGCTTCGAAGCCCCACTGTTGGTTTTCAACTTGGGCACGATCAATCAACTCCTATGGCTACCGTTCACAGGCTGCGCATTGCAGCCGCTCCCGGGCGAACAGCGTCAGGCCAACACGGCCTGTTGCGCTGTTACTTCTTTTTTGGTGCAAACACCATGACCATCTGCTTGCCTTCCATCAACGGGTTCTGCTCCACCACGCTGTGCGCGGCGAGATCCTCCGAAACCCGTGCCAGAAGACGACGGCCGATATCCTGGTGCACCATCTCGCGGCCGCGGAACCGTAAGGTCACCTTGGCCTTGTCACCCTCGGTCAGAAAGCGAATGAGATTACGCAATTTGATCTGGTAATCGCCTTCACCCGTACCGGGACGAAACTTCACTTCTTTAACTTGAATCTGCTTCTGCTTGCGCTTGGCAGAGTGGGCTTTCTTGTTCGCTTCGAACAGGAACTTCCCGTAATCCATGATGCGCACGACAGGCGGTTCCGCCGTCGGCGACACTTCAACCAAATCCAGCTCGGCCGACTTTGCCATGTCCAGGGCTTCGAACCGAGTCATGACACCGGCCTGCGATCCATCTGCGGCGATCACTCGCACCTGTGGCGATGTGATGTCGTCGTTGCGCCGAACGCGCTTACTTGCACTAGCGATGCGTTATCCCTCCAACGTCTGGCGCCCGCGGCTGTTGAGCTCGATGCGAAGTCGTTCCGCGAACGTCTCCGGGGACATCGTGCCCAGATCCTTGCCGCTTCTTGTGCGCACTGAAATTAGGTTTGCGGCCACTTCCTTGTCGCCCGCGACCAATAGATACGGCACACGCTGTAGCGTGTGCTCGCGAATCTTAAATCCGACCTTCTCGTTTCGCAAGTCGAACGCAACTCGAAAGCCCTGATTTTTCAGGGATTCCGTAATGCGACGGACATAATCGTCCTGGCGGTGGGTGATGGTCATGAGCACGGCCTGAACCGGGGCGAGCCACGCCGGCAGGCGCCCGGAATGGTGCTCGAGCAAAATGGCCAGGAACCGTTCCAAAGAGCCAAAGATGGCCCGGTGGATCATGACCGGGGTGGCCTTGGCACTATGCTCATCAATGAAGTACGCGCCCAACCTGCCGGGCATGTTCAGGTCGACCTGGACCGTCCCGCACTGCCAATCGCGCCCGATGGCATCCCGTAAAACGAACTCCAGCTTGGGCCCGTAGAAGGCGCCCTCACCCGGGTTCAGGGTGTATTCGATGCCCGCGGCCTTGGACGCGGCAATGAGCGCCTTCTCGGCAGTATCCCAGACGTCGTCCGAACCGACCCGCTTGGGCGGACGGTCCGCGAACTTGATCCGTACGTCGTCAAATCCGAAGTCCTTATAGATATCCAGCAGCAGCTGGGTAATCGCCTTCGCCTCTTCCGTGATCTGCTCTTGAGTAATGAAGACGTGGGCATCGTCCTGGGTGAACGCACGGACGCGCATCAGGCCGTGTAAGGCGCCCGACGGCTCGTATCTATGCACCTTGCCGAACTCGGCCAGGCGGACCGGCAATTCGCGGTAGCTACGCAGGCCATGCTTGAAAATCTGGACGTGACCCGGGCAATTCATGGGCTTGATGCAGTAGGTGCGGTCATCCGGAGTCTTGGTGAGAAACATGTTCTCCCCAAACTTCTCCAGGTGACCTGACTGCTGCCACAGGCTCGAATCCATCAGTTCCGGCGCGCTCACTTCCTCGTAGCCGGCCGCCAGCTGACGCTCGCGCATGTACGCGATCAGGGACTGGAAAACCTGCCAACCCTTCGGGTGCCAGAACACGGCGCCCGGCGCCTCTTCCTGCAGGTGGAACAGGTCCAACTCTTTGCCGATGCGGCGATGGTCGCGCTTCTCCGCCTCTTCGAGACGGTGCAGGTACTCATCGAGCTGCTTCTTGTCCGCCCAGGCGGTGCCGTAAATCCGCTGCAACATCTCGTTGCGCGAATCGCCACGCCAATAGGCGCCGGCGACCTTCGTCAGCTTGAAGGCTTTCAACTTGCCGGTGGACGGTACGTGCGGGCCACGACACAGATCGACCCAGTCGCCCTGACCATACAGGCTGATGTCGTCCTTGTCCGGGATGCCGGCAATGATCTCGGCCTTGTAGACCTCGCCCTGATGTTTGAAAAACTTCACGGCTTCATCGCGAGTCAACACGCGGCGCGTGACCTTCTGGTCCGCCTTGGCGAGCTCGGTCATCTTCGCTTCGATCGCAGCGAGATCCTCCGTAGTGAAGGGTCGCTTGTACGAGAAGTCGTAGTAAAAGCCGTCCTGGATAACCGGGCCGATCGTGACCTGGGCGTCCGGGAACAGCTGTTTCACGGCCTGCGCCAACAGATGCGCGGTCGAATGGCGGATGACATCGATGCCGTCCGGATCTTTGTCCGTGACGATCGCCAGCTCGACGTCGCCCGAGATCAGATACGACGTGTCGACCAGCTTGCCGTTCACGCGCCCCGCAAGCGCGGCTTTACGCAGTCCCGCGCCGATGTCACCGGCGACTTCATCAACCGTTACGGGATTGTCGAAACGGCGTTGACTGCCATCGGGCAGGGTCACGACAGGCATGGGCGGAAATCAGGACCATGAATGGGGCCGCGAACGATACAAGAGCGTGCTGGGTGGTGCAAGGAAGCCACGGGCAGGCAATATTCGCGCGCCCTTCCTCATCATGGCCATCAGGGAGCTGAAATGGACGATCGCAAGCGAACTTCACTCGATCCTTTGCAGGTACTTCGCGAAGGTACGGCGGTTGTCATCAGCATGGTGATCCTCGGCCTGGCGGCCTGGACCATTGGGCATACGTTTCTAGCGGCCGGCGGCGACAGCGTCGACGCATACAACCGGGAGAAGGACATCATGCTTTACGTGGTGTCCTTGTTTGGGACCGTGACGGGGTATTACCTGGGACGTGTGCCTGCTGAGGTGAATGCGCGGCGGGCCGAGACGGCTGCCAACGCGGCTCAAGAGCAGTTGTCGGCAAGCCAGGAGAAGCTGGGGGTCGCGACTGCTGAGGCGACTACGGCCCGGGCTGCCGGTACCCGGGCGTCGAAGCGGCTCGTTCGCGCGGCTAGTGAGCTAAGGAATGTGTCGGAGGCGATTGGAAACACGCGACGTTCACCCCGTCCGGCACTTGGCGGCGCGGCGGGGATCCGGGCCGACGATGACGCGCTGGAGGGTGGCGACCGCGCGTTGGCCGAAGCGAAGCGCCGCATCGATACTTTGCTGGAGCAACTGGCCGAAGACGACGGACTCGCCTAACAGGGGAAGCGGCGCTCGCACCGAGACCAAAGTCCTATTTTTCCAGGGTAAGGTGACTTTGTCGGCAGCGGCACGATTCCTGCGAAACCCGACTCCATGAATGGTCGAGTCCAAGTCACTGGAACCACCCGGATGGCGCTGTTCACGACGGTCATCGTCGTGGCGGTGCTTAAACTCGCACAGGAAGTCTTCATCCCCCTGGCCCTGGCCATCCTGTGCACTTTCCTGCTGGCGCCCCTGGTGCTGCTGCTGACCCGGCTGCGCATCAACCGCATGCTCGCCGTGATCCTGTCCCTGAGTCTGGGTTTGGCTCTCATCGGCGGCCTCGGCACATTGGTTTTCAATCAGTTCGCAGATCTTGCTCGTGAGCTTCCGAGCTACCAGCAGCAGCTCCGGCTCAATCTGAAGCAATGGGGTGGTCTCGTGCAGGGCGGCGTCGCCGAGACGACAGCGGCTTTTGACCAACTCACCAAAGAGATTGACCGGGCGGCCCCCTCCTCGGAGCCGAAGCCCCGCGGGGTTTCCAAGGTTCAGATCGTCGATCCACCGGCCACCGCGCTCGAAAAGGTTCGAGATGTGGTGGGCCCCATCACCCGACCCGTGGGTACGACCCTAGCCGTCATCGTTCTCGTGGCGTTCATGCTGCTGCGCCTGGCGGACCTCCGAGACCGCGTCCTGAGGCTGCTCGGCGCGCGCTATCTGCATCTGACGACCGAGGCATTAAATGATGCTGCATCAAGGATTAGCCGCTATCTTTTAATGCAGATTGTCATCAATGGCTGGACCGGCTTCTGCGTCACCGTCGGCCTATGGGCACTGCACGTGCCTAACGCGGTGCTTTGGGGTGCGCTCACCCTGTTGCTGCGATTCATTCCTTATATTGGCGTCTGGATGGCCGCAGCGATTCCGCTTGCGTTGTCGTTCGCAGTGTTCGACGACTGGACCCGGCCGTTGGCCGTCTTCGGGCTGTTCGCAGTGCTGGAGCTGTTCGATTGGTCCGTGCTGGAGCCTTGGCTCTATGGCAGTCACACAGGCGTTTCCCCGGTGGCATTGCTGCTGGCCGCCGGCTTCTGGACCTGGTTGTGGGGATTCGCCGGCCTGTTCCTCGCGGTGCCCATGACGGTGTGCGCGGTGGTGATGGGAAAATACATCCCACAACTGAATTTTCTGCAGGTACTGCTGGGAGATGAGCCAGTGCTCGAACCGTTCGAGCGGCTTTACCAGAGACTGCTGTCCAGCAACCGCGACGAAGCCGATGCCGTGTTGGAGTCTGCTCTGCGCGAGAGCTCGATCGTGGAGGTGTGCGACACGATCATTGTCCCGGCGATTCTGAGGGCGGAAGAAGATCACGCCCGCGGCACGCTGAGCGATGCCAAGCGGCATCTCATTCTCGAGCATGTGAATGAGTGGGTGGATGAGCGGCTGGAAGAGATGACGCCGATGAGAGCGGTGTTTGCCAGCCAGACTCCCGAGAGCAATCCGCCAATCCTTTGCGTTCCAGCATCTGATCGCGCGGATGAAATCATTGCGAAGCTGTTCGAGGCGGCTCTAGTCGAGCACAAAGTCAGCGTAAAGATCATCGGCCCCCGGGACGCAATTCAGATGGCGTGCAACGGGTTCGGCCCCCAGGCAGTAGTCATTTCCGCATTGCCCCCGGAGGCGGTCACCGCCGCGCGGGCTGTCTGTAAACGGATGCGGAAGGACAACAGCGAAGTACCCGTCGTCGTCGGTCTGTGGTGTGCCGCAGGGGACTTAGACCGGTCGCGCCAAAGGCTTGCGGCTGCCGGGGCAACGCGGACGGTCAGCAGTTTCGCGGAGTGTTTTGCCCTGCTCCAGGCCAACGTCCCGTCGGATGCGCTACCTCGGTCCGAAGCACCACCGCCGGAGCTGGCGCCGCTGGCCAGATTCTAAGGGTCTGAATCAGAAGGGCTAACGCTCCCGGTTGGCTTGATTCGGCCCGAGACCTCTTGTATCGTTCGCGGCCCTCGTAGTCGCGTAGCTCAGCGGTAGAGCACCTCCTTGACATGGAGGTGGTCGGTGGTTCGATCCCACTCGCGACTACCATTTTCCGTGCCACCCTCCAGAGAACTTCCGCGCCGCCGCAGGCATACTCGTGCTCGAGCTCGGGTTTATCGATTGACGGGGGGAAGCCGACGGCCTGCTCTGGCACACACCCTACTGGAATGAGACGGCCTACTACACCCTGTCAGATCAAGACGTCTCAACCATAAAGTCCGCCACCGAGGAACTCTACGAGATGTTCCTCGAGGCGGGGAAATACGTGGTCGGCCGCAACCTTTTTCACGAGTTTGAAATACCCCAGTACATTGTTCCCACCCTGATCAAGGCGTGGGCGCGCGAGCCGCCGGCATTGAATTACGGCCGCTTCGACCTGGGATACAACGGCGATGGGCGACCGAAACTGTTTGAATTCAACTGCGACACGCCGACATCGCTTCTGGAGGCGTCGGTCATTCAGTGGCGCTGGAAGGAGGAGCAGTTTCCACACGCGGGCCAGGCCAACGAGATTCACGAGTATCTATTGGCGAAGTGGCAGGACATCGCCAACTACCTGCCGGGCCGCGACATCCACGTGATGGCGCTCAGGGATTCGCTGGGTGAGGACATCATCACCGCGACCTACATGGCCGAGCTCGCGCGTGCAGCCGGTCTGCGGCCTACCTACCTCGCACCCCAGGATGTGGGTTGGAACAGCCAGACGAACACTTTCGTGGATCTCGATAATCGTCCGATCCGGACGATGTACAAACTGTACCCGTGGGAATGGATGCTGCGCGAGGAATTCGGCCGGAACGTGGCCAAAGCAGGCACGGTCTGGATAGAGCCGGTCTGGAAATCGATGTGGAGCAACAAAGCCATTCTGCCCGTGCTGTGGACACTCTACCCCAACCATCCACTCCTGCTCGAGGCTTCGTTTGCGCCGTTGGCGGGCGACCAGGTCATCAAGCCTATTTTCGGTCGCGAAGGCCGGGGGGTGCGATTTTCAGGTGAACCGGACCCGCACGACGCAGACCTCGGCCGAGAGATCTATCAGCGACGCTTTCCGACCGTGTCCTGGAACGATCAATTCCCGGTGATTGGCAGTTGGATCGTTGACGGCGCCTTCTGCGGAATCGGCATTCGCGAAGGCGGCGTGATCACGAGCAACACGTCCGCGTTTGTGCCGCATATTGTGACGTGACTCATCCCGCTGCCTTACTCGGGAACCCCAACTCCAACTGCTTCAGGCGCTCGATTTCGTCCCGCAGGCGCGCGGCCTGCTCGAACTCCAGGTTGCGAGCGCGTTTGAACATCTCGGCTTCCAGCTTCTTGATCTGCCGCACGATGGTTTCCGGACGCAGATCTGCAGGCGCAGCCACTTCGCCCTTCTTCTTGCGTCCGGCGGGTGTGGGCGCGGATGCCCTCGCCCCTTCCATGATGTCCGCCACGGACTTGGTAATTCCGCGCGGCGTGATGCCGTGCTCTTTGTTGAATTCCACCTGGCGCTCGCGACGCCGCGCAGTCTCGTCCAGCGCCCTTTGCATCGAGCCTGTAACCCTGTCGGCATACAGGATCGCCCTGCCGTTGATATGCCGCGCCGCTCGGCCGATCGTCTGGATCAGCGAATTGTCCGAACGCAGAAATCCTTCTTTGTCGGCGTCCAGGATGGCCACCAGCGATACCTCAGGCATATCGAGGCCTTCGCGCAGCAGGTTGATTCCGACCAGCACATCGAACTTCCCGAGTCGCAGATCGCGAATGATCTCCGTGCGCTCCACGGTTTCGATGTCTGCATGTAGATAACGCACGCGGACGTTGTGCTCGTGGAGGTATTCCGTGAGATCCTCAGCCATGCGCTTCGTCAACGTCGTAATCAACACGCGCTCATTCAACTCCACGCGTTTGTTGATTTCAGACAGGACGTCGTCGACCTGGGTACCGACTGGACGGATCTCAACCTCAGGATCGACCAGGCCGGTGGGACGCACCAACTGCTCTACGACCTGCGCCGAATGCTCTGCCTCGTACTTACCCGGGGTGGCCGACACGAAGATCATCTGGGGCGCGAGTCGCTCCCATTCCTCGAACTTCAACGGACGGTTATCGAGCGCCGAAGGCAGGCGGAAACCGTATTCCAC
>Ga0181534_10001776_pt1 | contig 13824 bp, 14 predicted proteins | sample PEATcosm2014_Bin_37_FD_119758 | JGI IMG/M metagenome (GOLD analysis project Ga0181534, IMG submission 119758) | Peatland microbial communities from MTU Mesocosm Facility, Houghton, MI, USA - PEATcosm2014_Bin17_10_metaG | ecosystem: Environmental > Terrestrial > Soil > Wetlands > Peat | place...
CCTGCGACGAGCGTCGTGACGGAGCCGCCGCCGACCGGAACGCTCAGGACCGCGCCGCCGCTCGAGGCCGACCCCTCCTGCATCCAGTAGACGCTCTCCCCGTCGACGGCGATGCCCGCGGTCGAGCTCTGACCCGAGGCGAGCGTCGTGACGCCGCCGCCTGCGAGCGGTGCACGGAGCACCGCGCCAACCGAGGTGCCGACCGCGTCGACCCAGTAGACACTATCGCCCGCGACGGCGATCGCCCATGGGCTGGAGAGCCCGGACGCGACGGTGGCTGTCGCCCCACCGCCGAGGGCCGTCCTCAGAATCGTGCCCGTCGTCCCCGGCCCGGTCCCGAGGCTCGACCAGTAGACGTCGCCGCCAGCCACCGCGATGCCCGCGCCGTAGGTGGTCATCGCGATCGTCGTCGGGCGCCCGCCGCCGACGGGGAGCGTGACGACGCTCCCGAGGCTGCTCGAGTCGAGCCAGCACAGCGTCGAACCGGCGACGGTGACCGCCTCGGCGTAGCGCTCGTCCGAGGCGAGCGTGGTCGGTCCGTCGAGACAGCCCCCGACCGGGCACTTCATGACCGTGCTGCCACCCCAGGTGGTCCAGTAGACGTTCGTATCGTCCACGGCGATGCCCCAGGGCTCGCCCTGGCCCATGGCGATCGTGACCGGCTGGCACTGGCCGTCGGCGCACGCGCCCCCCTCGCAATCGTGGCCACATCGCCCGCAGTTGTGCGGGTCGGTCTCGGTCGCTGCCATGCACGGCGGGACGGACGACGCGGCGCCGCTCGAGGTCGTTCCCGACGTGGTGCTCGTGCTCGACGCCGAGCTGCTGGGTCCGGTGGAGGCGGGTGGAGCCGCGGACGCAGGGCGTGACGCCGTCCCGCCGCGACCATCACTCGAGCCTGCCGGCGCTTCGCCGCCGAGGTCGTCGAGTAGCTCGCTCCGGCCCCCGCACCCGGGCGCGATGAGCGCCGCGAGGGCCGCGAGCCAGGCCGTCCACCTCCGCGTCATCCGAGGATGATACGCCCCGCGAGACTGCGGCGTTCGTGGCCGACTTTGGGTCCCGCGTGCGGACGGACGGACGTTCCCCCTGCGGGCGTCTTCAGTGCCGCGCCCGCCGGCCGTTCTGAATGCGAGCCGACTCGAGCGACTCACCCGTGCGTGCGATCGCGAGGTCGACTGCGTGGGCACGGCCCGCGCGCGAACCGGCCAAGGAGCGCCTGCCATGCCCTACATGCTTCGTCGTCATCTCACCTGTGCTCTCATCCTCGCGACCGCGAGCGCCGGCGTCGCCTGCACGTTTGGTCTCAGCGAGAACGAGGTCTTGCCGGGCGACCTCGAGCCCGACGGCGGCGGGAGGGTGGAAGAGTCCCCCTCCGCGTCGACAGTCGACGCCACCTTCGGCAGCTCGTCGGGATCGTCAGGCTCCTCCGACGGATCCGGGTCGCCCTCCGTCGAGTCGAGCGCAGCCACCCCCAGCGTGAGCGCGAGTCGGACCGCGACCGTCGGCGCGACGTCCTCCGCGCCAGCGTCCATGAGCGCCACGACCAGCGGCACGCAGGCGACGACGAGCCTTCAGGGAGGCAGCTCGGCGACTGGCGTGACGGAGTACGGCTCGTCCGGTCAGACGACCACCCGAGGTGCGTCCTCTGGCGCGACCTCCCCCTCGTCGGGCGCCACGACCACGACGCCGGGCGGCTCCTCAGGGGTGACCACCACCACGCCTGGCGCGTCCTCGGGTGAGACGACGACGACGGGCGCTTCGTGGGGCGCGACGACGACAGTGGCGGCCACGACCAGCAGCACGTGGCCCTACACGAGTCAGACGTCGACCGCGACGTCCTCCACGACGACAGAGTGGACGACGACACCGTGGACCGGGCCCACCAACAACACGTCACGCTTCACGACCACGACCGAAGCCGGCGGCACGGCCACCGTGACGACACCCCCCGGAAGCACCCTCGCGACGACTGTCGCCACGACGGACACGTCGGCGCAGACCGGTACGTCGGCGACGGTGCTCAGCTCCGGCACCGTCGTGACGTCCAGCACCGATGAAAGCTCCGGTACGGTGGCAACCTCTGGCACGGTCGTCACGTCGGGTACGGTGGCAACCTCTGCCACCGTCGTCACGTCGGGCACGGTCGTCACGTCCGAGACCACCTCCGGTACGACGGTCACGGTCGTCACCAGCGCGACGTCGGGGACGAGCGTCACGGCAACGACGGAGGCAACCTCCGATACCGTTGGAACGACCGTCTCCAGCGGCACGAGCGACCCGTCGAACACCGGAACGACGGACACGTCGGGCGGCTCCGAGACGACCGACGCATCCGGAACGACTGCCGCGACCAGCAGCACGTGATCAGGCAGAGTCGAGGGGAGCGGCGCCTTTGCCCCGCTTCTTTCGCGGCTCGAACGCGCCTTCGATGAACACGGTCGTCAGAGCCTCGACCCGGCGCGCGAGCCCGCCTCGCGAGGCCTTCGGGAGCTGACCGCCGACGACGAGCGACGCGAGCCCGTGGACGAGCGACCAGGCCGCCAGCGCGACGTCCCGCGTTCGCAGCCCCGCGCGGAGGGCGCCCTCGCGGTGCGCCGCGTCGACCACCTCCTCGAGGACGGCGAAGCTCGCGCGCGCGGCGCGGGCGACCTGCTTCGACGCGCCTTCGAGCGGTCGCGAGAACATCAGCCTGAAGTGGTGCGGATGCTCGGAGGCGAAGCGGACGTAGCCTTCACCCAGCCTCGCGATCTTCGCGCTCGCGTCGTCGGCGCCGCCCCCCGCCTCGCGCGTGAGCGTCTCTTCGCGAAGCAACACGAACCCCTCCTCGGCGAGCGCGTCCAGCAGCGCCCAGCGATCGGCGAAGTGGCGGTACGGCGCGTTGTGGGTGACGCCTGCCGCTCGCGCCAGCTCGCGCATGGTGAAGTCGAACCTCCCCCGCTCCGCGAACAGGGCGAGCGCCGCGTCGAGCAGGGCGCGGCGCAGGTTCCCGTGGTGGTAGTCGCTCCGCACGCTCCGGAAGCTAGCTCGCGATGTGGACATACGCCACATTGACCTTGCGCCGGGCGTCACGGCGGGGCAATGTGGACATACGCCACATCGGAGGGACAGGCCTTGACAGAGCAGCAGGAGCAGCAAGTCACACCGGAGTTCAAGGCTGGGACGCGCCGCGCCCACGTCGCCGTCCCCGAGGCCGTCGACGTCGCGATCATCGGCGCTGGGCTCGGCGGCCTCGTCGCGGCGGCCCAGCTCGCGAGGCGGGGTCTCCGGGTCGCCGTCTTCGAGCAGCACTACGTCGCCGGCGGCTGCGCGACGCAGTTCTCGCGGGGGCCGAAGCGCGCCCGCTACAACTTCGACGTCGGCCTCCACTACATCGGCGACTGCGGGCCGGAGGGGGTGATCCCGCGCATCCTGCGCGAGGTTGGCATCGAGCTGGAGTACGAGCCGATGGACCCCGACGGCTTCGACACCCTGGTCTTTCCGGGTCTCCGGTTCCGCATTCCGTCGGACGTGGAGCGGTACCGCGCGCGGCTCGTGGAGACCTTCCCGCGCGAGTCCTCGGCCATCGACAGGTACGTGAAGCTCCTCAGGGCGACGATGAAGGCGACCCGCATTCTCGACGCACGCGACGGGCGCATGTCCCTCGGCGCCGTGGCCGCGATGGCTCTCGACGCCCTCCGCGTCGCCGGCATCCAGGCGAAGACCATCGGGCAGGTGCTGGACGAGTGCGGCGCGCGCGAGCCGGCGCTCCGCGCGGTGCTCCTCGGGCAAAGCGGGGACTATGGCCTGCCGCCCAGCGAGGCCTCCGCCGTCCTTCATCTCGGGCTCGCCGGGCACTACTTTCGCGGCGCGTACTATCCCCGCGGCGGCGGGCAGGTGATCGCCGACTCGCTCGCGCTCGCGGTCGAGCGCGCGGGCGGCAGCGTCCACCTCCGACGGGGGGTCGAGCAGATTCTGGTGGGGCCGGACGGCGCGGCCCGCGGGGTTCGGCTCGAGTCGCGCGCCGGCGAAGCCGCTCGTGACGTCCGGGCGCGCGTTGTGCTCTCGAACGCCGACCTGAAGGCGACGCTGAAGCACCTCATTGCTGCCGAGCATCTGCCGTCCTCGTGGCAAGCGCGTGAGAAGGGCTTCAAGATGGCTGGCGCCCTCTTCCTCACCTTCCTGGGGGTCTCGGCCGACCTCCGCGCCCTCGGGATGCGAGGTGTCAACTACTGGCAGTTCGACGACTTCGACGTCGAGCGCATGTACAGGCCCGCACCCGGAGACGACCCGCTCCGCCCACGCGCCTGCTACGTCACGAGCTCCTCTCTCAAGGACCCGACGAACGCTGCCCACCACGCTCCCGCTGGCGTCACGAACGTCGAGGTCATGACGCTCGTGCCCGGCGGCACGGAGCTCTGGGGCGTGTCCCCGGACGCCGCAGAAGCGTGGGCGTACCGCGACAGCGGCGAGTACCGCGAGAAGAAGGCTCGCGTCGAGGAGCAGATGATCGCCAGGCTCGACGCGCTGTTCCCTGGGGCAGCTCGGGGGATCGTCTTCCGCGAGTCGTCGACGCCCGTGAGTCACGTGCGCTTCACGCGCGCGAGCGACGGGACGGGCTACGGGCTCGCGGCGACGCCTGGCCAGTTCCTGCGCGGGCGGCCTGGCTACCGCGGGCCGTTCGCGGGACTCTACTTCTGCGGGGCCTCGACGCGAGCCGGCCACGGCGTGGTTGGGGCGATGTCGAGCGGGCGGCAGGCGGCGCTGCGGATTGCCGCTGACCTCGACAAGCTGGCGGTCGCGAGGGTCTGAGTCCGCGGCGTATGAAGGGACACGAGCCCGAGAGCCGAGAGAGCGCTCGTGCGGACGAGGTGCGGGTAGGCGATAAATTATAGGAACAGCGCTAGTTCGGTCGATTGACTTACGGCTCGGTCGTCGTATCTCCTATGGACCATGGACGTCACGGACCGGAAGATCGTCGACCTCCTCCAGGCTGACTGCCGCGCGACGCAGCAGGAGATCGCCAAGAAGGTCGGCCTCTCCCAGCCCTCCGTCGCCGACCGGATCCGCAAGCTCGAGGAGGCGAAGGTGATCCTCGGGTACACGGCGCGGGTCGATCCGCGCGCGCTCGGCCACGACATCACCGCCTTCATCGGGGTCTCGATCGAGCACCCGAAGTACTTCGACACGTTCGCTCGACGCGTCCTCGCTCTGCCGGACATCCTCGAGTGTCATCGCGTCGCGGGCCCGGAGTCCTACCTCCTCAAGGTGAGGACGCGGACGACGGGGACGCTCGACCAGCTCCTCGTGGAGCACGTGCGGGTCATCCCGGGCGTCTCGAGCACCCACACGACCATCGTCCTCGCCTCGATCAAAGAGAGCAGCCAGGTCCCTGCAGGAGACACCCCATGACCGTGCACCCGAGCTTTCCGTTTTCCAGGCGAGTGGGCGGGACGCCGCCGTCGGCGGTCCGCGAGATCCTCAAGGTCGCCGAGCAGCCGGACGTGCTCTCGTTCGCCGGAGGGCTCCCGGCGCCGGAGCTGTTTCCTGCCGAGGCCATCGCCGAGGCTGCCGCCTTCGTCCTGGCGAACGAGGCGGGCCCCGCGCTCCAGTACGGCGTGACCGAGGGACACGGCCCTCTCCGGGAGTGGATCGCCGCTCGTTTCACCGCGTCGGGCGTCCGCACGCGCGCCGACGACATTCTCATCACGCATGGCTCGCAGCAGGGCATCGACCTCGTGGCGCGCGCGTTCCTCGACACCGGCGACCGAGTCGTCGTGGAGGACCCGACGTATCTCGCCGCGCTCCAGGCGTTCTCGCTCTGCGAGGCGGTCCCGGTGCCCGTCCCGAGCGACGAGGAGGGGCTCTGTACCGCTGCGCTGGGCGACATCGACGAGGCGGCCGGCGACGAGCCGCCGTCGCTCCTCTACGTCGTTCCGACGTTCCACAACCCGACGGGACGGTCGCTGTCGGAGACACGTCGCCGCGAGCTCGTGCGCTGGGCCACGACGCGCGGCGTACCCATCCTCGCCGACGAGCCCTACGCCGACATCCGCTTCGCCGGGGCTCGCTGCTCCCCCCTCGCCGCGCTCGACGAGGACCTCGTGATCCAGCTCGGCACCTTCTCGAAGACGCTCGCGCCGGGCCTCCGGCTCGGCTGGATCCGTGCCCCGGAGCCCATCAGGAAGAAGCTGACGACGCTCAAGCAGGCCGCCGACCTCCACACGTCGACGATGAACCAGCGCGTCGTCGCGAAGCTTCTCGAGACCTTCGACTTCGACGCTCACCTCGAGCGCGTGCGCGCCACGTACCGGTCACGTCACGCCGCGATGGACCGCGCGCTCGCTGGCGTGATGCCCGCGGGTACGTCCTGGAGCCAGCCGGAGGGCGGGCTCTTCGTCTGGCTCACGCTTCCGCCCGGAGTGCGCGACATGGACGTCTTCTCGGCTGCCATCGCCCGCAAGGTCGCCGTCGTTCCGGGGTCACCGTTCTTCGTCGCACCCCCGCGGCGTGGCCACCTCCGCCTCTCGTTCGGCAACCGCAGCGAGGCACACATCGAGGCGGGCATGGCCACGCTCGGAGACGTGGTCCGCGGTCTCGCGGCGCTGGCGGAGCGCCACGTCGCAGGAGCCGCTGTCGCCACGGCCTGAGCCGCCCGATGTCAGGGGGCGACTCGCCGGACCATGTCGCGGACGTCGGCCGCGCTGAAGGGCTTGTCGAGCCGCAGAACCCCGCTGTCGAGGAACGCTCTCGCGCGCGCGGTGTACGCGCCGCCCGTCATGAACGCGAGCCTCGGCGCCTGGTCCGGGAAGCGCTGGACGACCTCCGCGTGCAGTTCCATCCCGTCGAGGTCCGGCATCATCAGGTCGCAGAGGACGAGGTCGAAGCGCTCACCGCGCTCGAGCCGTTCGAGCACGTCGCGCGCTCGAACGGTGGAGATGACGTCGTGATCACGGGAGAGGCTGCGAGTCACGGTTCGGCCTATGAACGGGTCGTCATCGACCACGAGCACCCGCGCGCGCCTGGTGCGGGCTTCCGCCTCCGCCGGCGGCGTCGGCCTGGACGGGGGCTTCTGCACCGGCCGAGCGCCGGGGAGAGTGACGCGGAGGCGCGTGCCGCCCTCGGGCAGCGTCTCGGCGGAGACGTCGCCGCCGAGCGTCTGCAACATCATCTGGCTCACGCTGAAACTGAGCCCACCGCTGCTGGCGAATGACGTGCCGAGCCCACCTCCCACCGCCGCCGGCGGAACGCCAGCCCCAGTATCCTCGATGAGGACGACGGCGTGCCCTTCCACGTCCGTGCGAGTGACGAGGCGCACCTGGTGCTTCGAGGCGTCGCCCGACGGGATGTTGCGCGCCGCGTTCAGGAGGAGGTTCACGAACGCCTGGACGAGCCGTGCCTCGTGGGCGAGGACATCGGGGACGGGCCCATAGTCCTTGAGGACGCGGGCGCGGTGGTGGAGCTCGGTGGCGGCCGTCGCCGCGGCGACGTCGAGGGCCTGCGGGATCGACACGACCTCCTTCTCCGCGTCGGAGCCCACGGTGAGGCTACGGAGGTCGTTCACGACCGCGCACACGCGCTCCGCGCCCTCGCGCGCATCCGCAAGGAGCAGCCCGAGCTCCGTCAGGCGGTTGGGGAGACTCGCGAGCAGGTGAGGCGCCGCTGCCTCGGTCGCACTCTGGAGGAGGTCGCTGACCTCATCCGCGGCGAGCTCCAGGTTGCCCATGATGTACGCGAGCGGGTTGTTGACCTCGTGTCCCACCCGCGCCGCGAGCATCCCCACGGCCACCACCCTCTCCATGCGTGAGATCGTCGCCTGCAGCTCGTTCCGGGCGGCGACGTCGCGCGCCACGATCGCGTGCGCCGGTCGACCGCCCCACATGGCCGGCGCCGCCGACACCTCGACCGTGAAGGTCGTCCCGTCGCGACGGACGGCGCGCCGCTCGACCAATCGGAGACTCGTGTCCGGATTCGCGGTCGCGGCCCTCACGGAGGAGACGTCCACCGGATGGACGACGTCCTCGATCCGGACCCCGGCGAACGCCGCCGGGCTCTCGTAGCCGAGGAGCGCGCACGTCGCCTTGTTGCCGTAGACGAAGCGTCCCCCCTGGTTGACCAGGACGGCGTCGGGGAGGTCGTCGAGCAGCTCGCGGTACCGGTCATCCGGCTCCGCTCCCCGCATGTCGGCCGCGGTGGCGACGACGTCGGGAGGCGGAACGGGCGGGTCGCGGGTCATGGGCGAGAGTTCCAGGGAAGCGCGTGGACCGAGCGCGGAAGTCTCCAACGTCCGCCTCGGCAGCGGGCCGCCGGGTGCACGCGGCGAACCCTCCGTCACGGAGTGTCCTTCGGGGGGAGCCTGCGAGGCAACTGGGATTGCGGCTGGGCTGAGCGTCAGTGGCCGCCTGTCAGTGGGCGTCGGCGAGCCACGCGAGAGCCCGTTGCCAGGCGTCACGCGCGCCGGCGTCCGTCACCATGGCCATGTGCCCGGGCGCCGGCCCTCCGGCGTCATTCTTCGTGACGCAGTGGTGCGTGCAGCGCGCGACGGGTTGGAGCAGGCGGCCCGCGCACACCGGGCGGCAATAGAGGTTGTCTCCGGCGCTGGTGAGGCTGAACGTCGGCACGGAGATGCTCGCGAGGCCCGCCTGGTAGTCGACGTCGCCGCTCCTCGACGTCCACCGGCCCGACAGCCCGAAGCGCGTGAAGTCGTCCACATAGGGGGTGGCCTCGTCGTCGGTGCCGAGGCGGAGGGCGCGGGCAGGAAAGTAGCGATGACGCGTCGCGACGGCGGCCATGCTGGTGAGCATCGCGAGCTTCAGGAGCCAGACGCGACGGGAAGGCTCGAGGCGTCGCATCCAGACGTTCGTTCCAGCCACGACGAGCGCGTCCGCACGGACCAGGCCCGCTCCCTGGGCGGCGAGCGCGACGTGTCCACCGAGCGAATGCCCCACGACGATCAGTCTGTCGTTGGGCCACCGGACCCGCGCCGCATCCACCACGGCAGGGAGGTCCCCCCGGACGAGGTCGTCGTAGCCCCACGGCCGCTCCTCGGGGGTCGGAGATCTCCCCGCGCACGTGCTCTCGCCGTGCCCTCGGAAGTCGAAGGCGAGGGTGCGCCAGCCGGCGTCGCGGAAGAGACGCGCCACTCCGGCGCCCCGGGGGCGCGAGAACACCGACCGGTTCGCGAACATCGGATGCGCGAAGATCGCCGTCCCCACGGGCGCCCGTGCCATCGGCTCGTCGAGCTCCGCGCCCAGGCCGCGCCCATCTGCGGTGCGGATCTCCAGCTTCTCGGGCGAGTCGGGCACGCGCGGCATGGGACCACATGCCCGCCGCACCCGGCAAGGCGCCGCCGCCGCAAATAAGTTGCGCGGCGGATGGAAAGGAGTAGAAGCCGCGCCATGCGTAAGAGAGCTCGTCGTCTCGCTGACCGTCTTCGCGCGCTCTTCCCGCGTTTCGCCTTCCCGACCGCCGTCGGCGCCTGAGGCGCCGAGGCGGACCGGGCGCCTTAGCGCGCGCAGGGCGCGGCTACCTGGGTCGCCAGCGCAGCTGCCCACTCGTCGTAAGCGGCTGCCGATGGGTGTAGGCCGTCGCGCGCGAGCATGTGCGCCGCCGCCTGTCGCTCCATCAACGGGAACAGATCGACGTACTCTCCGTGCACTCTGGCGGTCTCGGCCGCGAGCACGGCGTTCTCCGCAACGATGCTCGCGTGGAGCGCGTCGGGGGACCCAAACGCCTGCGCAGCGGGCGACTTCGACCAGTCGGGCTGTGGGATCGTGACGATGCGCGTCACCCCCGCCGCCACCACCGCCGCGAGGATCTTACGGACGTGCGCCCTGTACGTGGGTTCGTCCACGCCCTGGACGATGTCGTTCGCGCCGATCGCGAGGGTCACGACCTGAGGAGCGAAGCGCCGTAGCTCTCCGAGCTCGACCTCGATGACCTGTTGGCTCGTGAAGCCGTTCACGCCGAGATCTTCGAGCTCCGGGCCGTTCGGGCAGCCCCATCGCGCGACGAGTCGCGCGGGGAAAGCCTGCGCAGGCATCGACCCCGTGCCCGCGGTGAAGGAGTCACCGAGCGCGACGAAGCGCGACGACGAGGCCGCGCTCGTCGTGACCGCCGTCGCGGCGGGCGTGCTCGCCTCGCTGCATGCGCAGGCTGGCAGGGCGACGGTGATGACGGCGACGACCGAGGCGCGCGCGATGGACACGACCAAGACTACGCGCCGGACGCGAGCCTGGATCACCGAGGCGCGCCCTACCCTCACTCCAGCGCGGCGAACCCCGTCGCGTCGCTCGAGCCACCGTCATCCACGACGCCCGGGTCGGGCAGGAACTCGACGGTCATCACCTTGCCGACGCGGACGACCGACCGCGTCGTGAGGCGCACCTCTTCCCCCTTGGCCACGGGGGCGCCGTCCACCTCCGTCGCCTGATCGGTGACGGAGCGAAGCTTGAAGCCTTCCGGGTGCCGGCGCAGCTCGAAGTGCCAACGGCTCACCTGCTGGGTGAGCCCCTTGTCGGGGACGGCGAGGACCACGTCGTTCGCGAGGATGCCGTTCTGTTCGCGGAGGCGCCCGAACGTGATGGTGTCCTGCGGCGGCAGCGGGAGCTCCTCTCCGCTCTCCTTGATGCGGAACCTGGTGGGGAATCGGTTCCGGTCGAGCCACTCCAGCGTCATCATCTCGACGGGGCGCGCCACCCCCTTCAACGTCGCGGGGGGCAGGCCCACGCAACGGAGGCGGAGCTCCTTGGACAGCTCCGAGAAGGTCGCCTTGCTGATGCGGATCTCGCCGCCGCTGGCGGAGGTCGTCACGCGCGAGCAGAGGTTCACCGAGTCGCCGCTGACCACCGTGCCGTCGGTGAGCACGGGACCCCAGTGGATGCCCAGGCGCACTTCGAGCTGGTGCTCCCGCGGCTGGGTCGCGTTCTGTCGCGCGATCTCCTGCTGGAGCGTCATCAGCGCCAGCGCCGCGTCGGTCGGGGTCGGGAAGACGAGGAACGCGCCGTCGCCCGCGGTGTCGATCACCCGCCCCTCGTGCCGAGGGACGATGCGGCCGATCATGTCGAAGTGGAGCTGCTGCATCCGACGCCCCGCCTCGTCGCCGTAGGTGGCGAAGTACTTCGTGCTCCCCACGATGTCCGAGAACGCGAGCGCGACGTTCCTCTCGAAGCGCCGGCGCAACACTTCGCTCAGCTGGGTCTGGAGCTTGATGATCTCCGTCAAGCTGAGCGTTTCGGGATCCATGAGGCCTCGGGGCGCACGATAACTCTAGCCTCCGCCCTGCCGGCCAGGCAATCACGCAGCAGAAGCGTGACGCCGTTCCTTGCAGGTCGCCCCCGGCGTGGGAGACTGGCGCCGCATGAAGGCACGGCTCATGGCTCTCGGCGCTGCGCTGGCACTCCTCGTGGGGACGTCGCAGGCGCATGCTCAGCAGGCTTCGACGGCTCCGCTGCCGCCGCCGCTCTCGCCGGTCGTGATCGCGCCTGCACCGGCCGACCCGCGCGCAGCGAGCGCGGACGCGGTGACCCTCCCGCTGCGGATGTCCTTCCTCACGGCCGGCGGTGGCTTCATGCCCGTGACGGGGGGCGGGAGCGGCTGCAGCGAGCCGTCCGTCGACGCAGCCGGGACGATCCTTCCCGTGCAGCCGCACATGGAGGTCCAGGTCACGATGCGGCTGACGCTGGTGGCGTTCTCGAACCTTGGCTGCCCGGGCGATCCCTACGCCGCGTTCACGACCGGCGTCGGCGCGGGCGCAACCTATGCCGCCCCGCTCCGCCCGAACCTCTTCCTCGTCGGGAGCGCAGGGTCGTACGGCGGCGGTCGGCGCCCGCCCGCGCAAGCGGCGGCGGTGGACCTCGTGTGGAAGACGCCGGAGCGCAGCACGAGCCTCGGAGCCGTGGTGAAGGCGCCGCCGGGGAGGGGGGTGCAGGTCGTGGGGCGAGTGGGCGGCAGCTTCTGAGGCGGCGGGGACGCGTGTCTCACTTCGCTGCGTCCTCGACCTCCTGCAGCACCCGCAGCCTCCGGTAGTGGATCCGCCAGGTCGCCGGCGGCGCGAGGCAGACGTGGTCCGAGCGCACGAGCGCGCAGACCTTCGGGGCGCGGTTGTCCTTGCAGTGGCACGCGTTGCGGTGCCTGCACCCCAGCGTGCGGCTCTCGGACTCGCCCGGCTGGACCGGAGCGAACATCCCCTCGTCGAGCTCGATCATTCGCGCACACTCCGGACCCACGGCATATCCGCCCTCCTCATGTCCCCGCGATCGCCGCCCTCGACCCTGCAATGGGTCGAAGGCGCCTCCGGGATCACGAAATCGTCCGCACGCCCGCGCGTGACCTGCTCGTCGACGAGAGTCTCGAGCGGCTCCGATGGCGTCGGGTCGGTCATGGCGGTTCCGCGCGCCAGCAAGGAGCAAGTCCTGGGCCGCGAGGCCGCTGAACCTTGCGGCACGACGATCGTCGGTCGGCGTCGGCAGTAGCCGGAGCCAGGAGGCTGGGTGTTGGTCGAATTCGGCCAGCGCTTGGTCGGATTCGACCACCACCCGTGTCGTGGCGAGCTCGTCCCACACGACGCACGCGCGGGCAGGCCCCTGCGCATCGTGCGAAGATGGGCGAGCATGGGGTCGGGCTCCAGCGCCGCGTGGTTGCGTGCACGCGACGTCAGCGCGGGTGCCGCACTCGTCCTCCTCGGCGCCGCGTGCGTCGGGCTGGGGAGACCTCCGTTCAGCACCGTCCTGGACCTCGCCTGGGCCGTCTGGGCGCCCGCGACCGGCATGGCCTTGCTCGTCGGGGCGCGGCTCGTGCGGCGCGCGCCCGTACCGCCGCTGTTCGTTCCCAGCGTCGTCGCGCTGCCAGTCCTCTCGACCATCCTCCTGTCGCTGCAGGCCCCGCCTTCGCTGCGTCTCCGACCGGGCGCCTACGACATGGCCGCCGACGGCACGCTGCGGCTCGTCGTCCTCGGCCTCGCCCTGGGAGTCGAAGCGCTCGCCCGCGACGCTCGCGGACCAGGGCGCCATCGCATCGCATCCGTCGGGTCGCTCGTCGCGACCCTCGCCGTCGGATTCTTCGCCGTCGAGGCTGCCCGGCTCGTGAGCGATCTCGACAGCGGCTTCGGGGCCTTCGACGTCGAAGTGGCGCGCGCGCTCGGGCGGGTCGCCCAGGCCGCGTGGACCGCTGGCGCTGCGGTCCTCGTCCTCCTCGTTATCGCTCTTCACGCGCTGGCGACCGCCCCATCCGGGCTGACCCGGCTCCGCGCTCTCTCCCTCACGCTCGTCGCGGGGGGGCTCGCGTCATTCGGGGCTCCGCTGCGCGGCGCGCTCGCTCCCCACGAGGACCCGATGGCGACGGCGCTGGGCCTCGGCGTCGCCCCGCCCACGCAGGCTTGGACCGAGCCGCTCTGGGTCGGCGCGAGCAGCCGATGGCGGCGCGAGTGTCCGCTCGTCGTGGTCCGCGCGGGGGCGCCCCCGACGTTCGTCGCGCGGCCCACGAGGGGCGAGCCGCTGCGGGACGCGCCGTGGCCGCGGCCGGGCGACAGATCGGCCGACGAGGTCGTGGTGCTGACCGCTGCGCAGGCTCCCTTTCGCGAGCTTCTCGCCGGTCTCGCCCCCCTCGGGGGGCGGCGGCACGGGCTCTGGCTCGCCGTCGCCCCGCCCGGCTGGCAGGAGCTTCGCGGCCTGCGAAGGCTGGCGGGGGATCCCGAGACGCTCGCGCTCGGCGTCGAGCCCGGGGCGTCCTTCGACGACGGTCTCGTCGGGGAAGGGGATGCGCTGCTCCCGGACATGGACCCGACGGGACACGCCATCGGGCTCGTTCCGCATACCGGGCAGGAGGCGCGCTGCGTCCTGCTCGACGTCACCC
>Ga0181534_10001777_pt1 | contig 13823 bp, 22 predicted proteins | sample PEATcosm2014_Bin_37_FD_119758 | JGI IMG/M metagenome (GOLD analysis project Ga0181534, IMG submission 119758) | Peatland microbial communities from MTU Mesocosm Facility, Houghton, MI, USA - PEATcosm2014_Bin17_10_metaG | ecosystem: Environmental > Terrestrial > Soil > Wetlands > Peat | place...
ATGGCGAAGGAAAAATTTGATCGCAGCAAGCCGCACGTGAACGTGGGAACGATCGGACACATCGATCACGGCAAGACGACGTTGACGGCGGCCATCACCAAGGTGTTGTCCAAGCACAACCCGAAGAACTCGTTCCGCTCGTTCGATTCGATCGACAACGCGCCGGAAGAGCGGGAGCGCGGCATCACCATCGCCACGGCGCACGTGGAGTACGAGACGGCCAACCGGCACTACGCGCACGTTGACTGCCCCGGCCACGCCGACTACATCAAGAACATGATCACCGGCGCGGCGCAGATGGACGGCGGCATTCTCGTCGTCGCGGCGACTGACGGCCCGATGCCTCAGACCAAGGAGCACGTGCTCTTGGCCCGCCAGGTCGGCGTCCCCTCGCTGGTGGTTTTCCTGAACAAGTGCGACGCGGTCGAGGACGAAGAGCTGATCGAGCTGGTCGAGATGGAAGTCCGCGAGTTGCTCTCGAAGTACCAGTTCCCGGGCGACGACGCGCCGGTGATTCGCGGCTCGGCCCTTGGCGCCTTGAATGGCGAGGCCAAGTGGGAGAAGTCGGTGGACGATCTGATGGAGGCCGTGGACAAGTATGTTCCGCAGCCCAATCGCGCCGTCGATCTGCCCTTCCTGATGCCGATCGAAGATATTTTTTCTATCTCTGGACGCGGAACTGTGGTCACGGGCCGCATCGAGCGCGGCAAGATCAAGGTCGGCGAAGAGGCCGAGATCGTGGGCTTCCGCGAGACCCGCAAGACCGTGGTCACGGGCGTCGAAATGTTCAAGAAGCAGTTGGACGAAGGCCTGGCCGGCGACAACGCTGGGCTTCTGCTGCGCGGCATTCCCAAGGAAGACGTGGAGCGCGGCATGGTGTTGTCCAAGCCTGGCTCGATCACGCCGCACACGAATTTCAAGGGCGAAGTCTACGTGCTGAGCAAGGAAGAGGGCGGCCGTCATACGCCGTTCTTCAAGGGCTACCGTCCGCAGTTCTACTTCCGGACTACTGATGTCACGGGCGTGGCCGAGCTTCCGGCGGGCGTGGAGATGGTGATGCCGGGCGACAACGTGCAGTTGTCGATCGAGCTGATCACGCCGGTGGCGCTGGAAAAGGGCCTGCGGTTTGCCATCCGCGAAGGCGGCCGCACCGTCGGCGCCGGCACCGTCTCGGAGATTACGAAGTAAGTGAGTGGACAGTGAGTAGCGGTCGGTGAACAGCAAGATCTGACAACTGATCACTGACCACTAAAAAACAGGGGATCAGGGAACAGGGCTGAAGCAAGACTGCTGCCTGAGCAAGTTGGCGCTGATTGCTGATCCCCAACAAATCAGGTGCGTGGGCCTTCTGTAAAGGATGCTCGCGGGGAAGACAGAAATATCATGGTAGGTCAAAGAATACGCATCCGGTTGAAGGCATACGATTATCGCGTGCTCGATACCTCGACCGGCGAGATTGTGGAAACGGCCAAGCGCACCGGAGCAACGGTCGCCGGTCCGATTCCCTTGCCGACCGTCAAGAACAAGTACTGCGTTCTGCGTTCGCCCCACGTTGACAAGAAGTCGCGCGAGGCCTTCGAGATCCGTACGCACAAGCGGCTGATTGATATTCTCGAGCCGACCCAGCAGACCGTGGACGCGCTGATGAAGCTCGATCTTCCGGCCGGCGTCGATGTCGAGATCAAGGCGTTTGAGAAGTAGTGATCAGTGGTCAGGGATCAGTGGTCAGCAAGTGGCTGGCGGCTGAGAGTGGTACAAAACTGACATCTGAAAACTGACAACTGAAAACTGGTTTTACCGGCAGTGCGATGAAACAAGCATCGCATGATGAGGCGAGGAAGATATGTCAGTTACGGGAATTTTGGGTAAAAAAATCGGCATGACGCAGGTCTTCGACGAAAAGGGCGATGTGCATCCGATTACGGTGCTGCAGGCCGGTCCCTGCGTGATTACGCAGTTGAAGACACTGGCCAACGATGGCTACGAGGCCGCGCAGATTGGCCTGGTCGAGTTCGTCAAGGCGAAGAACGTGACCAAGCCCCAGGCGGGCCACTTTGCCAGGACCGAAGCTCCTCCGGTAAAGGTGATTCGCGAGGTTGATCTCGAGGCCAACGCCGAGGGTGAAGTTGCCGTCAAGGCGGGCGACCGCGTTCTCGTGGACATCTTTACCGAATCGCGCTTTGTGGATGTGATCGGCACCTCGAAGGGCCGCGGCTTTGCCGGCGTTGTGCGCCGTCACGGTTTCGGCGGCGGACCAAAGTCGCACGGACACATGTTCCAAGTCCAGGGTTCGATCGGTGCATCCAGCTTTCCCTCCCGCGTTTTCCCTGGCCAACGGATGCCGGGACACATGGGCGCGAAGCAGATCACGGTTCGCAACCTGCGCATTCGCGGCATCGACATCGAAGAGAACCTGATCATGGTCGAGGGAGCAGTACCCGGATCGCGCGAAGGATATGTGCTGATCTCGAAGGCCAAGACTCCGCCGCGTGAGCGCCGTGGTTTCGCGGGTTCCGGCACAGTCGATCCGTTGAAGGCATCGAAGAAGGCCGGCGGCAAGAGAAAGTAACCAGCTTTCAGCTTTCAGCTCTCAGCTTTTTTAGCGGGAGCCAAGATGATTGCTTTACCGATGAAAGAACTGAGAGCTGACGGCTGAAGGCTGACGGCTGGTAGGAAGAAGACGATGGCAAACGTGGATGTTGTAAATCTGAACGGGGACAAGGTTGGCTCACTGGAGCTTTCCGACGCTGTCTTTGCGCCCGAGCAGGTCAATGAGGCTTTGCTCTGGGAGGCGGTCAAGCACTACCGCGCCAGCCTGCGCCAGGGTACACACAAGACCAAGAGCCGCACCGAAGTTGCCGGCTCGGGCAAGAAGCTCTGGAAGCAGAAGGGCACGGGCCGCGCTCGTATCGGCTCGGTGCGCTCGCCGCTTTGGCGTCACGGCTACACGGTTCACGGACCGCAGCCGCGCAGCTATGACTACGCCTTCCCGCGCAAGAAGCTGCTGGGTGCGCTACGCTCGGCTCTGGCCGCAAAGCTCGCCGACGGCAAGCTGACCGTCGTTGATTCGCTTGAGATCAAGGACGCGAAGACCAAGCTTTATCGCGCCGCGCTCACGAAACTAGACGTCACACGCACTGCCTTGCTGGTCGAGAACGGCAAGACGCTGACCTCGGCCTTGGTCTTGGGCGCGCGCAATCTCAAGGGCGTCGAGCTGGTGCTCAACAACGAGGTTCACCCTTACGATCTGCTGCGCTATGAGCGGGCCATCTTCTCGAAGGCCGCTATCGAGCAGTTGAATGAGGTTCTGGAGAAAACCGTGTCCAAGCGCAAGCTCGCGGCACAGACGGAGGCTGCGTAATGCCGACACTCTATAACGTGATTCGCCGCCCGCTGATTACCGAAAAGGGCCTGCAGGTGAAAGAGACCGAGGGGACGCTGGTATTTGATGTCTCGCCCGACGCCTCGAAGACCGAGGTCAAGCAGGCAGTCGAGGCTCTCTTCAAGGTCAAGGTGGCCGGTGTGCGTACCGCCAACGTGCTCGGCAAAGAGCGCCGCCGCGGCAAGTTTGCCGGCTTCAAGCCGGACTGGAAAAAGGCCTATGTGCGGCTCAAGGCCGGCGAAAAGCTGCCTGAGTATGTGAGCAACCTCTAAGGCGGCTCTTAGCTTTCAGCTCTCAGCTTCCAGCCCAGCGAATGCGGGAACGAAGCGAAGAGTATGAGGGTAAGTAACAGAAGATTGTTTGAGCAGGACGAGCTGAAAGCTGAAGGCTAAGAGCTGAAAGCTGGTCAAGGACAAAGAATATGGCGATCAAGACATACAGACCGATAACGCCGACGCTGCGCTTTCAGACCTCGCTGGTCAACGACGACCTGACGACGAATAAGCCGCACAAGCCGCTACTGGTAGTCAAGCAGCGCACCGGCGGTCGCCGCAACTCGGGCGATCTGACCATCCGCCATCATGGCGGCGGGCACAAGCAGAAGCTGCGCCTCATCGATTTCAAGCGCGAGAAGTATGGAGTTCCGGGCAAGGTTGCGACGATCGAGTACGATCCCAACCGCTCGGCGCGCATTGCGCTGATTCATTACCTGGACGGCGAAAAGCGCTATATCCTGCAACCCGTCGGCCTCGCGGTCGGCGCCACGGTGACCTCTGGTCCCGAGGCCGATATTCTGGTCGGCAACGCGCTGCCGTTGAAGAATATCCCGGCAGGTACTACGGTTCATGCCATCGAACTTCGCCCCGGCAAGGGCGCGCAGATGGCCCGCTCGGCAGGAACGCAGGCGCAACTGGTTGCCAAAGAAGGCGACTACGCGCTGCTCAAGCTGCCCTCGGGCGAGACCCGCAAGGTGCTGGCCGAGTGCATGGCGACGATTGGCCAGGTAGGCAACACGGATCACGAGAATGTTTCGATCGGCAAGGCGGGACGCAACCGCTGGAAGGGCATCCGCCCCACCAACCGTGGCGTTACGATGAACCCTGTCGATCACCCGCACGGCGGCGGCGAGGGCAAGACCTCCGGCGGACGTCATCCGGTTACCCCCTGGGGCCAGCCGACGCGGGGATTCAAGACGCGCAACAACAAACGGACCGACAGCTTCATCGTCAGCCGCAGCAAGAAGTAGAAGTGCAGCTTTCAGCTATTAGCTATCAGCTTTTAGCGGAGATGCCGTACTGCAAGAGTCAAGACAAGGGCTGACAGTTTGCCGCGCTGATTGCAAGCTGAAGGCTGAGAGCTGAGAGCTAGGAGCAGAGATTTATGGCACGTTCGACAAAGAAGGGTCCGTTTGTGGATGCGCACCTGACGGTGAAGATCGAGGTGCTCAACCAGGCCAACGACAAGAAAGTGGTCAAGACCTGGTCGCGGCGCTCGACGATCTTTCCCGAGTTCGTCGGTCACACCATCGCGGTGCACAACGGCAAGAAGTTCGTTCCCGTGTATGTGACCGAAAACATGGTGGGCCACAAGCTGGGCGAGTTCGCTCCGACGCGCACCTTCAAGGGACACACCGGCGGCAAGGCCGAGGCGGGCGCGAAGGCGCGGTAAAACAGCTCTCAGCTTTCAGTCATCAGCTTTCAGCTTTCGTGCTGAGCCGATGCCGGGGGCAGGAGCGGGATGAAGCTGAGAGCTAAAGGCTGATAGCTGATAGCTGATTCGAGGAAGAGACAATGGCAGTCGAGACAAAGGAATTCCGGGCCGAGGCAAGGTTTCAGCGGGTATCGCCGCAGAAGGCGCGGCTGGTGCTGGACCTGATCAAGGGCCGGGGAGTGGAAGAGGCGCTCACCGTCGCGCAGTTCACCAAGAAGCGCATCGCTCCGGTGATCCACAAGCTGCTGGTATCGGCGGTGGACAACGCCAAGTACGTTGCCGGCGAGCAGGGGCTGGATTTGGACGTGGATAATCTCTACGTCAAGTCGGCTCTGGCCAATGAAGGGCCGCGCATGAAGCGCATCCGCCCCGCTCCGATGGGTCGGGCCTTCCGCTATCAACGCCGTCTGGCGCACATTATCGTATCGGTTGCCGAGCGGGGAAATGGCGCGGATCTGGTGACCAAGGTGGAAGCGCCGGTCACTACGAAAACAGCCCCCAAGGCAACCAAAGCAGCAGCCACCAAGACGGCTACCGCAACCAAGAAGAAGGCCTCGAAAAAGGCCTAGAGGGTAGGAAATCGCATGGGACAGAAAGTCCATCCATATGGGTTCCGGCTGGGAGTGAACAAGCCGTGGCGCTCGCGCTGGTTCTCCGAGCGCGACTATGCAAAGCTGCTGGTCGAGGATGTCAAGCTAAAGGCCGAGCTGCGCGACAAGCTCAAGGCCGCCGGCGTCAGCTCGGTCGAGATCGAGCGCCCGGGCAACAAGCTGCGCTTCCTCATCCGCACCGCGCGTCCGGGCATTGTCATCGGCCGCAAGGGCGCGGAGATCGAGAAGCTCAAGGTTGACCTGGGCAAGCGCACCAGCCGCGATGTCTTCATCGATATTATCGAGGTGAACAAGCCGGAGCTCGACGCCCAGCTGGTCTCGGAGAATATCGCTCTCCAGCTTGAGAAGCGCGTCAGCTTCCGCCGCGCCATGCGCAAGAGCGTGGATTCGGCGCTGCGCTTTGGCTGCAAGGGCATCAAGGTGCGCGTTTCGGGCCGCTTGAACGGCAACGAGATCGCCCGCTCCGAGTGGTATCTGCAGGGCCGTTTGCCGCTGCACACGCTGCGCGCTGACATCGACTACGGTTTCACCGAGGCGCATACCACCTACGGCGTGATCGGGGTCAAGACCTGGATCTACCGCGGCGACATCTACGAGCAGAAGCGCCGCCAGCCGGCAGCGGTCGGCACGTCGGTGTTCTAAAGGCAGGGACTAGGGACTGAGGGAATAGGAACTAGGAAAAACAGTTCCGTTTGATAGTTCAGTCCGGTTGATTGGTTCAGGTGTTTGTTGTGATTTGAAGTGCGCGAGCCGGGAAGTGAATCGCGGCGGGATGAAACTAGTCCCTAGTCCCTATTCCCTAGTCCCTGCCGTTTCGAGGATTTCGCTATGTTGATGCCAAAGAAGGTGAAGTTTCGCAAGCAGCAGAAGGGCAAGATGCGCGGCAAGGCATGGCGCGGCTCCTCGCTTGCATTCGGCGAATACGGGTTGAAGGTTCTGGAGTGCGGTTATATTACCGACCGCCAGATCGAGGCTAGCCGTATCGCGATGACGCGGTTTATCAAGCGCGGCGGCAAGATCTGGCTGCGGCTTTTCCCGGATAAGCCGATTACCAAGAAGCCGGCCGAAGTCCGAATGGGTTCGGGCAAGGGCGCGCTGGACCACTGGGTTGCGGTGGTGCGGCCGGGCAAAATCCTCTTCGAGATGGAGGGGGTTGCTCCGGAGGTTGCGCAGGAAGCGATGCGGCTGGCCTCGAACAAGCTGCCGCTGAAGGTCAAGTTTGTGATGCGTCCAGGCGCGGAGAAGGTAGTGGCTGCGGCCAAGTAAGCCGCGCATCTGGGACAGTGAATCCTGTCCCGGGCTTATCAAGTTTGGTGCAATGCGTTCCCGTTAGAGGGCGCGGGGCGCCGGAGAGAGAAATACAATGGAACTCGCTAAGATTCGCAGTTTGAGCGACGAAGAACTTGCCCACCAGGTGAAGACCTCGGCGGAGCAGCTCTTCCGCCTGCGCTTTCAGGTCTCGCTGGGCCAGAACGACGGAGTGAAAAAGCTCCGTGAGCTGCGCCGGGAGATTGCACAGATCAAGACCGTAGCGCGGGAGCGTGAGCTGGCCGCCGCCAACACAGGGAAGGGAGCCCGATAGCAATGACGGCAATTTTAGATGCTGTTGAGGCGCCCCAAACCGGCGCCCGGCGAAATGAGAAGGTCGGCCAGGTGGTTTCGACCAAGATGCAGAAGACCATTGTGGTCGAAGTCGAGATGCGCAAGGCCCATCCGAAGTACAAGCGGATCGTGCGCAGCTCGAAGAAGTTTTACGCGCACGACGAGCTGAACTCGGCGCGCCTCGGCGATGTGGTCCGCATCCGCGAGACCCGTCCGCTGAGCAAGCTGAAACGCTGGTCCCTTGAAGAGATTGTGCGGCGCTCGGCTCTGGCGCACGAAGTTGCAACACCCAAGGCCGTAACCAAGACTGCCAGCTAACGCAGGCGAGAAGGAGAAACAACCATGGCAGTGCAGATGAGAACCATGCTCGCGGTGGCCGACAACTCCGGCGCGCGCAAGCTGCAAGTGATTCTCCCGCTGGGCGGCGGATTGGGCAAGAAGGCTGGACTCGGCGATGTGGTTACCGCCGCGGTCAAGGAAGCCTCGCCCGACGGCACGGTAAAAAAGGGTAAAGTAGTAAAGGCGGTCATTGTGCGCACCCGCAAGGAGTATCGCCGGCGGGACGGCACCTATATCCGCTTTGACGAAAACGCCGCAGTGGTCATCAACGACGCCAATGAACCGGTGGGAACGCGCGTCTTCGGGCCGGTGGCCCGCGAGCTGCGCGAGAAGAAGTTCCTGAAGATCGTCTCGCTGGCGCCTGAAGTTGTGTAGCAAGGAAAAGAACCGTGTTGTAAGAAAAATGCGGAGGGAGAAGGTTCATGGAAAAGAAGCTTGACCCGATACTGCGCGATATTGCCGATCACCTCGGGTTCCTTGGATACGAGGCGGAAGTCTGCGAGGGCAAGCAAAGCCCTTACATCTTCCTGCGGCACCAGCGCAACCCGGATTTCGTTCTGGATACTTTTGGCGGAGCGGTGAAGTTTGCGGCATTTCTTGGACTTTCTTCCGAGGCCCAGGCGGAGCCGCCCGAGCTGCTCGGCTTGCTGAACGAGCTGAACCGCAAGGCGATCGCCTTCAAGTTCTACACCGAAGGCAAGAACCTGGTGCTCGAAGCGGTCTTTCCGCGCGACTACACGAAGCTGTCCTTTGGCGCCTTCTGGTCGATGGTTGAATCGGATTTTAGACTTTTCATGGACGGGCGCATGACCCCGTTCATGGAGTAAGTGGAGACAAGCAGGATGCCGAGTTTGAATATTCATCGCAACGATACGGTTCAGGTGCTTACCGGCTCTGACCGTGGCAAGACCCAGCGCGTGCTGCGCGTCTTCCCCGACAAGGGAACGCTTCTTGTCGAGCATGTGCGCGTGGTCAAGAAGACCATGAGTTCGAAGAACGCAAAGCAGCGCTCCAAGGGCGGAATCGCCGAGCAGGAGTCGCCGATCAACGTGTCGAACGTGGCCCTGGTCTGCCCCAGTTGCGGGCCGGTTCGGGTGGGCTACAAGGTGGAAGGCGCAACCAAGCTGCGCGTCTGCCGCAAGTGCGGGCAAGAGCTGCCCAAGAAGAAGTAGTAAAACAGCTTCCAGCTATTAGCTCTCAGCTTCTAGCTCGGTTGCGGCGGATTTAGCGTCGCCGGATTGAGTTGAGCAAGCGGGAGTTGAATAGACAAGCTAACGGCTAATAGCTAAAGGCTAGTAGCTGATTCCGCAACGGTACACGGCCTCAAAGCCACTCCGGGCGCCGGAAGAGAGAGAGCAAAGCATCATGGCGGCACGTTTGAAAGAGAAGTATCACAAAGAGATCAAGCAGGCTCTCCAAAAAGAGCTGGGTCTCTCGAATCCGATGGCGGTTCCCGAACTCGAGAAGATCGTCATCAACATGGGTCTGGGCGAGGCCACGCAGAACACCAAGTTGCTCGACCCGCTGGTGGCCGATCTGGCCGCGATTACCGGGCAGAAGCCGGTGACCACCAAGTCCAAGAAGTCGATTGCGGCCTTCAAGGTGCGCGCCGGCATGTCGATTGGCGCAATGGTTACTCTGCGCTCGGACAAGGCCTACGAATTTCTGGATCGCCTGATTTCGACGGCTCTGCCGCGTGTACGTGACTTTCGCGGCGTCTCCACGAAGAGTTTTGACGGGCGCGGCAACTACACGCTTGGCCTGCGCGATCAGCTGATCTTCCCAGAGATTGACTACTCCAAGGTGGAGAAGCTGAAGGGCATGAACATCACCATCGTGACCACGGCCAAGGACGACAACACCGCACGTGCGCTGCTCAAGCACTTCGGCATGCCTTTCCGCCAGGGCGCGTAAGAACAGCTCTCAGCCGTCAGTTTCCAGCCTTCAGTTTGATCGAGGCGCGGCCAGCGGCGATGAAATATCAAGCGGCTCTTGTTTTCGGCCAATACGAGCGAGCAAAGAGCTGATAGCTGATAGCTGAAAGCTGTTAGCGGGATTCAAGAGGATTTATGGCAACCACTGCAAAACGGGTGAAGGACGCGCGGAAGCCGAAGTTTAGCTGCCGCAAGCACAATCGCTGCCAGCTCTGCGGACGTCCGCGGGCTTTTCTGCGCAAGTTCGGCGTCTGCCGTCTGTGCTTCCGGGCTCTGGCCTTGAAGGGCGAGATTCCCGGCGTCGTCAAGTCGAGCTGGTAAAGAACAGCTTTTAGCTTTCAGCCGTCAGCTCTCAGCTTTTCGAGGTACAGCGAAGACCTGAATGTGAGCAAGACGAACTGAAAGCTGAAGGCTAATAGCTGAAAGCTGTTTTACATTTCCGCTGGTTCTCCCCGAATCCATACGGGAGCGAACGGGGAATGAAGGAGAAGGAATGAGTCTGACCGACCCAGTAGCAGATTTTCTGGCGCGCATCCGGAACGCAATTCGGGCACGCCATCAGAAGCTGGATGTGCCGGCTTCCAAGCTGAAGGCCGAGATTGCCCGCATTCTCAAGGAAGAGGGCTACATCTCGAACTACAAGACCCAGGAAGAAGAAGGCAAGCTCGTCCTGCGCGTGTACCTCAAGTACGGCGGCACGGAAGCTGCCATCCGCGATCTGGCCCGCATCTCGCGCCCCGGCTGCCGTGTTTACATCGGCCGCGACGAGATCAAGCGCGTCCAGGGTGGTCTAGGCATCTCGATCATGACCACGCCCAAGGGCGTGATGACCGGTCGTCAGGCCCGCCGCGAAGGCGTAGGCGGCGAGCTCTTGTGCGAAGTCTGGTAGTAGCGGCTCTCAGCTTTCAGCCGTCAGCTATCAGCTTGCGGCATAAAGCGAGAAGCGGTTAACTGACAGCTAATAGCTGAAAGCTGTTTTATGGGCTGCAGTGGAACGGTGGAGCAAGAAAGCTGGAAGCTGAGAGCTAAAGGCTGAAAGCTGCTCTTCGGGACTCGCAAGCCGCAAAAGGATTGAAAGAATGTCGCGTATCGGTAAGAAGCTCATCCCGCTGCCCGCGGGCGTCAAGTACAAGGTCGAAGGCAACGTGGTCCATGTCGAGGGTCCCAAGGGCAAGGTTTCGGCGCTGATTGCCGAGGGCATCACGCTTGAAACCAAGGACGGCCATCTGCATGTCAATCGCGAGAGCGACAAGCAGGCTGCTTTTCACGGCCTGACCCGTGCGCTGGTTTTCAATGCCGTCGAGGGTGTCACCAAGGGCTGGACCCGCGAGCTGGACATTGTCGGCATCGGTTATCGCGCCGAGCTGAAGGGCAAAAAGACAGTGGTTTTCACGCTGGGTTATTCGCACCCCATCGAGTTTCCGCTGCCCACAGGTATTGAAGTTGCGGTCGATCCCAAGCTGACACACCTCACCGTCTCCGGCATCGACCGGCAGAAGGTGGGCCAGGTGGCCGCCGATATGCGTTCGCTGCGCAAGCCCGATCCGTACAAGAACAAGGGCGTACGCTACTCAGACGAGAAGCTGAAGAAGAAGGCCGGCAAGACAGGCAGCAAGTAAGAAGCAGGGACTAGGGACTAAGGGACCAGAGACTAGATGATCGGCTGAGTACAGGCAGAATCAACTAGTCCCTATGTCCCAAGTCCCTTAGTCCCTCAATCAACCGAACGGACCCGCAGGGCGGCTCCGCTAGTAGGAATCGAGAGACCAATGATTACGCAGACCAAGAGAAACGCAATTCGCCAGCGGGTACACGCGCGCATCCGCCGCAAGCTGGCCGGCACCGCAGAGCGCCCGCGGCTCAATGTTTACCGTTCGCTCAACCACATCTACGCACAAGTGATCGATGATCAGGCGGGTGCGACTGTGGCTTCGGCCTCGTCCATCAAACTGAAGACCGGCGGCAACCTGGCGGCAGCCAAGGAGATAGGCAAGGCTATCGCGGAGGCGGCTGTAGCCAAGGGCGTCAAGAAGGTGGTTTTCGACCGCGGCGGCTTCCTGTATCACGGCCGCATCAAGGCCCTGGCCGATGCAGCCCGTGAGGCAGGGCTGGAGTTCTAAAAGCAGCTTTCAGCCGTTAGCTTTCAGCTTCCAGTTTGCTCTTGGAAGGTTGAACGGCTCGACCCGGGCAAGAAAAGCTGAGAGCTGAAAGCTGATAGCTGGCAGCTCGAAAGAGACGAGAAAAAGATGACGATCTTGAAGAAGAAACTCGATGCCAACCAGTTCAACCTGAAAGATCAGGTGGTGGCCATCAATCGCGTGACCAAAGTGGTCAAGGGCGGCAAGAACATGTCCTTTGCCGCGCTCGTGGTAGTCGGCGACGCCGCTGCCGGAGTCGTCGGCCACGGTTCGGGCAAGGCCAAGGAAGTTCCCCAGGCGATTCGCAAGGGAATCGAAGCGGCCAAGAAGAACCTGGTGCGCATCAACCTGACCGAGACCACGATTCCTCATCTGGTGCTGGGCCGCTTTGGCTCGGGCCAAGTGCTGCTTAAGCCCGCCCCGGAAGGTACCGGAGTGATTGCCGGCGGCGCGGTGCGCGCGGTGATGACCTCGGCCGGCGTGCAGAATGTGCTGACCAAGAGCCTCGGCTCTCCCAACCCGCACAATGTCGTCAAGGCCACCTTTGACGCTCTGGTGCAACTGCGCGACAAGGCCGACGTGGCCAACGCGCGCGGCAAATCCGTCGAGGAGCTGTAATCATGGCCGAGACAAAAAAGATTCGCATCGAGTATTACCGCTCCAAGAACTCGACCCCGGAAAAGCACAAGCTGGTGGTCAAGGGACTGGGCTTTACGCGCCTCAACCAGATTGTCGAGCGCGTGGACAACGAATCCATCCGTGGCATGGTCAAGACCATCCCGCACCTGGTTCGGATTTTAGAGAACTAGCTTTCAGTTCATCCTGCTCAGGCCAAGGGCATCGTCTTTGCGCATTGGCTGAAGGCTGATAGCTGATAGCTTGGAAACAACGCGAGTCGCACGCGCTCAACGCGGTCGGCGCTACAGCGAGGAAATCATGGCAAAGAATCTATCGAATCTGCGCGCGCCCAAAAAAGCCAACACGGCGCGCAAGCGTGTCGGCCGCGGTATGGGCTCTGGCATGGGCAAGACTTCTACCCGCGGCCACAAGGGCCAGGGGCAGCGCACAGGCACCAGCATGATGCGCGGTTTTGAAGGCGGCCAGATGCCGCTCCACCGCCGCCTGCCAAAGCGCGGCTTTACCAACATCTTCCGCACCGAATACACCGTAGTCAATCTCGACCGCATCGTCGCCCAGACCGAAGGCCTCGCTGTTACCGAGATCAGCCTGGATGATTACAAGAAGCTCGGCCTGGCCTCGACCAAGAAGCCGCTGATCAAGATTCTCGGCTCCGGCGATCTGGTTTCGGCCATCACCATCCATGCCCATAAGTTCAGCAAATCCGCCGTTGAAAAGATCGAGAAAGCCGGCGGCAAGGCAGTCCTCTTGGGCGGCGTGGTATCGGATGCGCCCAAGGGCAAGCTGGTCGCGAAGTCCGCAAAGTAGAGGCTTGGGCGTCCGGCGGCATTGCTTCTGTCCTTTGTATTTAGATCCCAGGCCTCAAAATCGAGGCCTGGGGCACCCCGCCCGACCGGTCAGGCAACTGTGACAGCCGACATATCCGCGACTTTCCGGCTCCTGTAGGCTCACTGCGAATCCGGAAATGTTCTAAGATGATGTTGGGCCTTTAAACGGTTTCGGCAAAATGAATCGAGTGGCGGCAACGCCCTGAAGCGGATACCCAAATATGCTTGAGAAATTCATCAATATCTTCCGGATTCCCGACCTGCGCAAGCGCGTGCTCTTCACCCTTGGCATTCTCGCCGTCTACCGCCTGGGTGCGCATATTCCCACGCCCGGCGTCAACGGTAAGCTGCTGGAGCAGATGTTCAACTCGCAGAACGGCTCCGCGCTGGGATTGATGGATCTTTTCGGCGGCGGCAACCTGCGCCGTATGACCATCTTCGCGCTGGGCATCATGCCCTATATCACCGCTTCGATCATCTTCCAGTTGCTCACCGTGGTCTATGAGCCGCTGGCCCGTATCCAGAAGGAAGGCGAACTGGGCCGGCGCAAGATCACGCAGTGGACCCGCTACGTCACAGTGATTCTGGCCGCTGTCCAGTCTGTCGGCATCGCGCTCATGCTGACCAAGGGCGGCATGGTG
>Ga0181534_10001778_pt1 | contig 13816 bp, 8 predicted proteins | sample PEATcosm2014_Bin_37_FD_119758 | JGI IMG/M metagenome (GOLD analysis project Ga0181534, IMG submission 119758) | Peatland microbial communities from MTU Mesocosm Facility, Houghton, MI, USA - PEATcosm2014_Bin17_10_metaG | ecosystem: Environmental > Terrestrial > Soil > Wetlands > Peat | place...
AGCGCACAGTCGGGGCGGTTCACCTCATCCATGTAGGATTGCGTTCCGGCATCCAGCTTGACCCAGATTTCGTCCTCCTTTGTAAAGAGTTTAAAGCCCTCCCGCACTTGCGGCCGGTCCAGCCCGGTTCCATTGGTGATCAGCACGATCTTGAAGAACGGAAACTCCCCCAGCGCGCGGACATGGACGACGGTACGGAGGGCATCCAGGAAATTCGGGCTGAGCGTCGGTTCGCCGTCACCGCTCAAGGCGACGTGCCGCAGATTCAGCAATTCCGACGGCGTGGTGTTATATGGATGCAAGCTGCGGATCGCCCCGGTATCCACCATGGAAAGCATGCGCTGCAACTCCACCGCCACCAAGTTCACATCCAGGGATGTTTCCAGCGGTGGCTCGGTGCGATCCACCTCGCAATACTCGCAGTTGAAATTGCAGGCCTTGTCCGGGTTCATGTTGACGCCGATGGACAGGCCGCGCGCGCGCGACGACACCACGGCATAAACAAAATGATTGCCCAAAAATTCACGCGGGCGCGAATATACCGACCCCGTCAAATCCTGGTGGTTGTGGGCGATTCTGCCGGAAATTTTATGATGCGTTTCTGGTTCAGTGCTCATGCAGTGATGCCTTTTGTTCATTCGGGGTGGCGGCTTGTAGCATCGCCGGGTTTCTGCCTCGGTGCAGGATCGGGCGTTTTAATTAGCGCCAGTTGCAGCCTCCCGGCTTCCTCCGCATCAAACGCCGCCATTTCCTTTTCCATCATGAACGAGATCATGAACAGCCCCAGAAAGACCGCGCCCAACGGCAACGCCACCATCCACGGCGGGTTGAAGTTGAAGCCGCTGAAATCAATGATGCTTCCCGCGACGATTCCTGTCGCCGAAAGACCCAGCAAAGTTTTGGATAAAATTGTCATGTTGTTGTGCAATCCGCCCGCTGACCCATTCAGCAAGCTGGTTGAACATAGGTGAAGTCCCTTTTTGGCACTCTCCAGTTTTTGCCGGATGTCCATCGTTTTTTGCCACCGTTCAAAAAGGGGTGTAAGCGCTACCGCGCGCCTTTTCGTAGACCCGAAGTGATTTGCCCGTGGAATTTGTGGATGCCGGGCCGCGCTGGATCGCGGACAAACCGTGAAGTCCCCGCCTGCTATTTCAATTCTGCCGCAATCTGTTCACCCAGCGGAACGGCCTCGGCCACCGGACGCTTTCCCTCGCCGCGTTTTACATGCTCGTCACGAAACGAAACCGCGCGCATGAAAATTTTGCCGCCCGTGATCTCCGCATAGGCGCCTACCGGGCTCTGGCAGCCGCCGCCCATCGCGCGCAAAAACGCGCGCTCCGCCATAACGCAATGGAATGTGTTGAAATGATTCAACCGCTCGCAAATCTTTGCAATGCGCTCGTCTTCCGCGCGGATCTCGATGCCGATCGCGCCCTGCCCGACGCACGGCAGCATCACGTCCACATCCAGAATCGTCGCCAGCAAACCTTCCGGCACGGCGTCGCCCAGGATTCTTCCGTCCGGCTTGATTACAAAATTCAGCCGCGTCAGTCCCGCCAGCGCCAGGATTGTCGCGTCCAGTTCGCCGCGCTCCGCCACCTTTTGCATCCGCGTCGTCACGTTGCCGCGGATCTCCACGATGGACAGGTCGGGCCGGGCCGCGAGCAGCGTCATCTTGCGGCGCGTGCTGCTGGTGCCGACGACCGTTCCGGCCGGCAATTCCTTCAACGTCACATGCGGGGCCAGTCCCTTGAGCGCGCTCTGCCCGGGAATCCATTCATCGGATCTCATTTGCGCCAGTTGCGCGTAATACTTTGCATTGCGATAAATCAAAACATCGCGCACATTTTCGCGCTTCGGCGTGGCGGCCAGGATCAGACCCGCCGGAACTTCCGTTGGCAAATCCTTCAGGCTGTGGACTGCGAGGTCGGCCTGGTTCTTCAGCAGAGCCACCTCGAGTTCCTTGGTGAACAACCCTTTTGGCAGGCCGCCCTCGGTTTTTGCCATCGAAGCCTTCTGCAATTTGTCGCCGGTGGTCTTGATGATTTTCAGCTCGAACCGCAGGCGCGGAAAATTTTTGCGGCACTGTTCCGCAATGAAATTGGCCTGTGCAAGCGCAAGCGCGCTGCCGCGCGTGGCGATGATGATGGGGCGTTCGACTGGCATCTTCAGACACTATTAACAGAATTTGCCTGGTGAAGAAAGCAAGAACAGCTTCGTTCCCGCGGGCTTAAAATTCGCTCGTGTTACAAACGCCCCAGCAGACTTTTGGCACGACGAATCCACACACGGTCGCGCTTGCGTTGGAAAGCTGGTGCGTGCGGATCATCGCTCAAGACCTCGTTAATCTGGATGCGTGCGGCATCGGGCTGGTCTCTGGCGACATACAATTCCGCCAGTTGCATCTTGGCACGCGGATAAGAGTGGGTTTTTAAGATGTCCTGCCAGTAGAGCAGTGCATTGTCGGTTTCACCAATTGCGGTCAGGGTTTCCGCCAATGCCATCTTTGTATGTCCGAAGTCATGATCCGGTTTTTCAACCACGACTCCTTCAAGCAGTGGACGTGCTTCAGCGGGACGGTTCAAACGCAGAAGGCATTGTCCAAGGTGGGCGCGAGCATCAATTTCGTTTGGTTCCCGTTCAATGGCGGCACGATAACATTTTTCCGCCTCGGCAAATTGACCACGCTGGAAATATACATCCCCGAGCTGGTAATGATGATAGGCGTTGTCCAGATGGTGGATTTTTGCCTGAAGCTGTTTGATGCGGGCGCGACTTTGCGCGCCGGGCAGTTCAAACCCACCGGTGCCTTGACCCGAATTTTGATACGCCGAAAAATAATACCAAAGCGCGCCCAATCCCGAACCAATCAAGATGAAGACCGCCCAAAGCCATTCACGATTGCGGATGGCATGAATCAGCATCCATATTTGGAATGCCGTCATCACCAGCCATATCGGATTGGTCAGGATAAAACGCCAGTCCTCAATCCAGTAAAATATCGAAGCGAACATTATCGTGTCGGAAGCTATGCTGAACGATTTCGGCTGGCAATCACGTTTTAACGTGACCGAACAGCTTCCGGCGTAGGCAGACCAAAATGAATTGAAACGAAACCGGATAAGTGTTGTTATTAAAAAGTATGACCCAGCGCCGCGCTTTTACACTCATCGAACTGTTGGTGGTCATTGCCATTATCGCGATACTAGCAGCGTTGCTATTGCCGGCGTTGAGCCGGGCGAAACTCAAGGCCAAAGGCACCCAATGCCTGAGCAATGTGAAGCAATTGCAGGTGGCGTGGCAAATGTATGCGGATGACAATGGAGATGTCATCGTTCTCAATGACGGCGGGTCTCCAACCACGAACCAATCCTGGTGTGCGGGCAATTTCATCAACAATCCAACGGACAGCACCAATCTGGCTCTGATAAAAAACAGCCTCTTGTGGCGTGACACGGGCAACATTGGAATTTACAAGTGTCCCGGCGATCCCACCTCAAATATGCGGAGCATGTCCGCGAATTGGGCTATGAACGGAGACGATGTCACATCAGGCTTTACGACCTTCAAGAAGACAAGTTCCGTTCCGTCGTCATCGCAATATTTTGTATTTATTGACGAATCTAGCGACACCATTGACAACGCTCATTTTAAAATCGGTTTTGATACGGATTACAACAACGCCACCCTCTATGACAATCCTGCCGCCTATCATGGAGGGTCTGGAAATGTTTCGTTTGTTGACGGTCACGCCACTCCAAAGAAATGGGATGCCAGTCCGGTCTCGGACATGGAACCGGACGGAATCTGGTTGATGCAGCACGGCTCACTTCCTGCCGACGGCACGGCTTGGGGCAGTCCCCTCATTCCATGACGTCAAAAGACAAATGCCACAAATAGGTGGCATGGACAGCGTTTGTCCAAATCCCCCTCCCTTAAAGTAACAGGACATGAATTTCAGCGACCTCTGTCAAGCAATCGGCATTGCCTGATGTCGCTTACAAAATGTTCAAGGTTTGTAAATCGGCGTGATGTTCCTTGCAAAAGACGTTGGCTTTGGTGTCGGGGCACCGACGGCATTGATCAGAAGGTTGTCGAAGCAGGCGGTGTTGCGGGTTTTGTTGTCGCCGGTTACGAGGCCGGCCATGCCATGTGAAAAGGCGTCGTTTGTAGCGGATAAAACCTGAGTGCCATCCACGAAACCGTTGATGGTGGTTCCGGAAAATTGGAGCTTTAAGTTGTGCCATCGACTGGCATCAAATTTTTTTGCGGCACCGGCTACCACCTGTTTCTCGCCCTTGTCACCGGAATTGCCGGCGGCACGAACCGCTTCTTGATGCTCTGCGTCGCCCAGTTCCTCAGCGCCGGCTTTTCCATTGATTACAACCAGGGTGCAAGAACCGTCCGCCGCCAGCTTCAGGTAATATCCCTTTGGCGCACAACCATAGCCGTCGCCGACGTTGTTGACGCGGCCCATGACGCCGGCCCAGCCGCCGTCGTCCAAATAGATGTCGGCGCTGACCTCGTAATCATTCCAATTGTCATCTCCGATGATGGTGTAGGGCATCCATTCAGGTGCCCAGCTTTGAGGCTTCTGGCTTACGATCTGGCGGAGATACTTTCCGGTTTTATCCGGACGGTCGGCAATTTCGAAGACGTCGGCGATGTCCGCCGTGTAATGCGGCAGATAACCAAATTCTTGCGGCGAAGAATATTCGTCAAATGTTTCGTAATAAGGGAACGGAAATTTCTGTATTGCGGGAATGTTGTCAAACGATCCCTTTTGCTGTCCGGTGGTAGTGGAAATGGAATAAATCGAATCCGGTTCAAGCGCGACGGTGAATGTCCCGTCCGCAAGATTGTCAACGACGGGCGTGATTGGGTCTTGCTGGACAAACTGTTCCTTTGAGTTGCTGCGCCAGACACAAAGTTTGCCCGTGGACAGAACGCCGCTAATTTTAAAGGTGACATTCTGCACAAATTGCGCGCCCTTGGTTTCAATAATGACGCTGAAATCCTTGCCCGGCGATTTGAGCGTGACGAACGTGCCGCCGTTCGTCAGCCTGCCGCACGCGCCATTGAGATATTGCCATCCGATCTTTGAAAATTGTCCATAGTGCGCATAGCCCCACAACACTTCACGGGTGTGGTAATTTCCACTCCACGGAGAATTTGCGATCATGGCGGCGGGATCTTCGGAATAAGATTCCATCGGGTAAACGGAGCCGACGAGATACCAGTTCACGATTTTGGTTACGCCGCTGTTGAGATAATTTTCGTTGAATGCCTGCACGAGACTTATTTCGCAGTCGAAACCCTTTTTATAGACATGTTCTTCCGTGTTCCAAATCGGTTTATTCCATTCCCCGGCAAGCTGTTGCACATCCGGTGGCGTCGGGATGTAAGTCATCGTATGATTACTCAAAATGGCCACTGCGTTGCGCAGCACCAAATCGTTGGTCATATGCCTGACCCAGTTGAATTTAGTCTTGTCCCAGTTGTCGAAGCCATGAATTTTCACATTTTGCAAGCCGTTCGCATCAAGAGTCGCGCGAAATTTTTTCGCGAAGTCTTCATTGACACCCTTTTCATTACGACAACCAATCGCGTCCAAATCCAGACCGTAGACTGATTTTAGCCCTTGAATCCATTTGACGTAATAATCGCACATGTCCTGCGACCAGAAATTCCCATTGCCCACCCAGCCGGGACAGCCCCATGCGCAGGCGTCGAGTGACAGGTCCGGGTTTCGTTTTTTTGCCTCGCGCATCAGCCACCATTCATAGCCGCGGCTGAAATTCAAATCATCACGGCTGTGCATATGGCTCGGCTCGGCTCCTTGCGTGGCGTTGGCGTCGCCAGGAACTTCCACCAGCAATGCGCTCATGGATGCGCCAAACTTGGGCTTGAAGAGCAGGTCCAAAACCTGGCTGCGTTGCGGTTCGGGATAATCCTTCAACAACACCGAGGTCGCGCCGCCGCCGCTCACTGCGCCTATGCCGTCAAAGCGCTTGCCGCCAGCGTCGCCTTTGAGTTCCACGTTTTGATCAGCAAACACTGGCGAAAGCCAGCCAATCGCAAAAAAGAAACAGCCGGCCAAGATTGTTGAACAAGGTTTGAGCATGAAGGATGAGTGCCCGTTTCCAGTCGATTTGAAAGAAGGGTTTGAATTTTTCACAAGGTTGTAATTGTTAAGATGCAACAAACGCCGGATGGTTACGCCATTAAAATGCCGACTGCCCCGGCTTTAATTTCATGGAAGCGGCGCCCAATTTTATGCGATAGAATTGCGACGACCATGCGGCGGCGTTTGTATCTGTGCATTAGAACGGTATCGCCGAAAAGTAGATGATGAAAAGAGTGTTCCAATCCAGTAAATTTGTGGATGAATGCAATGCGCCATGCAGTAAGCCAAATTAAGACACCCTTTTTGAAAAGAATAAAATTGTTCGGTGACGCAAGATATTGACAGAAATGCACTAAATGCTGCAGGAGATTATATTCGGAATTGTTTTTTTGCTGGTGAATACATCTATTGTTCAGGCTTCAATCCCCGTTAGGGTTCACATTATCCCAAAATAAATATGTTTTTCCATTTGGTCCGGGACCCGAACCGGCAGTTTTATATTGATTAAACAGTACCGTCAGTACGAAATCAACATGGCCATCTAAAGCGCCTGCATTACCACCATTTTTGCTATGCAACAAACCAATGCCTTCCCCGGTGGCATCTGGCTTGTTGGCTCCGTCATTGTATTCAAAGGCTCCAGGGTTGCCCTGTCCCAATGAATTTTCATTCGGTTCCCATAACAAGTAACATAGCGGACTCCAAACGTCAGTTATTTTCATTGGAGTATAAGGAGAAACAAACGAGTTTTTTGGATCGTATCCGACAACAGCACCATTCATGACATAGCTGGACAACTTGTCATTCCGTCCGCCTCCGCCTGTGGGCAGCGAAAATGTTTTGCTTAAAATATCCACAGGGCAAAGATAAACGTTAGGATTGGGAGTGGATGCATACCACAAGCCTGTTTGATTGGCAGCAGTGCCTCTAATCTTCCAATAAGCAGTATCGTATGGATTTGGAATTGCACCGCTTGGAGCCCCTGCCGGCAAGGATGAGGGGTTCATGCTATACAGCCAGCCTTGGGGCGCGGTGGCTGAAGCGCCGCCATCCCAGTTCGGCCATGCCAGATGGTCGGCAAAGTCATCAGTATATATATGGTTGGACACCATCAACTGCTTGAGGTTATTAACACAGCGAATACTTTGCGCCTTGGCCTTTGCGCTCGCCAAAGCAGGCAACAACATCGCAGCCAAGATGGCAATGATGGCGATTACAACCAGAAGTTCAATCAAGGTGAAGCCGTGACTGCTTGAGGGTTTGTTTTTCATTTAAAGTTATTTACGCTTACTTTCTTATGTTTGAAATGTGGAGCCGTCAGCAAGACGGCCCCACATATATCCCAATTCAATGCATCAGCCTTTCCTTAAGGCGAGACCAGCAAGAAGAAGCTTGCCGGGTTGGTAAGTGTCGAGTTCGTATAGCCAAAACTGCCATCCGACGCAAACACGTTCGTCCAAACCGGCGTCCAATTTGCCAGCGGCAGCGCGACATTTGTTGAGTTCAATATTCGGTATTGTGCACCCACCGTTCCGTTGTTTCCGCTCAAGATCAGACTGCCGCCTGACAACACTGGCTTGTTAATCACCGGCGGAGTCGGGCTGGTCACGGAAACATAGGCAATATTGGTCACCGAGTTCGGGCTGTAGCTACCGTTCCCATTCGCCGTCAAAATAACTGTAAAGTTTCCACCTCTTGTATAGGTGTTCGTTACGTTACCGAAGGAACTGGTCGTCAAAGTGTGGCCATCACCAAAGTTCCACACAAAACTGCCGGAACCGGTCGAAGTATTGGTGAACACCACCTGCAAGGGCGCTGTTCCACTGGTAGGCGTGCCGGAAAATCCGGCCACCGGCGGATCATAACTTACCAATTGGAGCTGGACGCCATTGAATTCAGCTGCGCCATTGTTTGCACCAATATCCGTCAACAGAGTTCCCCCCGTGACATGGACATTAGTAAAGAGCCAGCTGTTATCTCCCGGCGAGAAATACTGGTCTTGGGTATTTAGCAGGCTAGCCGTTTGATTTCCATTTGCAGCATATACCGTATAAGCGGCTCCAGCGCTTTCAAATCCACCGTTAATGCCATAGATAACCATGTTGTAAGTTCCATCAGGAATACCCTGCATTATCAATCCGCCACCGCTCGCAGCTGATGAATTATTTACGCTGACATATTGATCCAACAGGGTGGTGATCGCAGTCGGGTTGCCCGGGGATGCCGCAGTAGAGTCGCCGCTCCCGTTTACAACGGCACTAATCCCCGAGTGAGTGGCGCCGTCCGCCTCGAAATCAGAAACGTTTGTGTAGTTGCCACCGGTAAATGCACCAGCAAGGTCGGCAATTGGATTCCAGTATGTGCCGCCTCCCAAGACACCGGCACCGGCATATTGACCTAAGCCATTGGTGCTGGTCGCAAAACCCAGCACATTGTTGGTCAATTGGAAGTTCACCGTCCACAAGCCGCCGGTCGGCACGGCAGTCACACTAACGGTTGCCACGTTTCCAGTAATTGAACCCGCCGAGTTAACGGCGATTTGGCGGTAATCTGCATCGTTATTTGTTTGAATGGAACTAATGATCAGTGTCGGCGAAGTGACACCGGAAACGTTGCCAACACTGGCAAGATTGGTGAAAACTCCGCTGCCGGTGACACCCGCCTGCCATTGATAAGTTATTGGGTCAGTGCCACCGGCGACGCCGCCAATTTGAATTTGTGACCCGCTATAAACAGATTGGGAGGTGAGCGGGGCCGGGGTGGGCGCGATGGCGATGGATACGCCTGTGCCGGTTTCAAACAACTTCAAAATTTCGGCCTTGCTCAATGCTTTGTTAAACAAAGCTGCTTCGTCCAATGTTCCATTGAACTCGCGATTTTGTTGGGTATCAGCACCCAGAGCCAGACTGTTTAGCGGTTGGGTCTGATGTGCAAGGTTGTTCACAGCCTGCAAAAAGTTTGTGGTATTTGCGTTGGGATCAACATAGCCAAGATAGGCGGTCATGTTGGTTGGAGTCAGGACATAAGCCACGAAATTCCACACGTTTGCCAATGGATGAAGGTGGGAGTTCCATCCCCACGTGCCGGAGGCATTCTGATTCCAGGTGTAACCCAATTCGGCCATGGTGCCAGCACCTTGATCCTGAGCGTTGAATCCAAAACCGGCAGCATTGTCAACAACTCCACGGCTGAACAACAATCCGGTCGCACCGTTTACATTTCCACTGGGGTTGATCCAACAGACGAACGTCACATTATTGGCGTTCATGTTCAATGGCGGCACGGCTAAATATCCATTGTTTCCAGTGGTGGTAACGATGGCCAGGTTAGTGGTTTCAAAACCCGGGAAACTTGGAGCTTGCGGGCCAGGCTGGCCCGTAGTCACTGCAGTTCCATATGTCGGATAAATGCCATGCCCGGAATAGTCAAAGGCCTGCAAAGCAGGAGGAACGGCCGGATTGCCAGTTTCGTTTAACCGCCAGTAGGCATAAGGACTATTCGTATAGATTTCATAAGCATAAGCTGTGGAAGGAACAGGAGGATAGTCCGGTGGATTGGCCGCGATTGAAAGTGTCGTTGCCGTGCTGTAGGTGTTTCCTTGGCTGTTAATCGCTTTTAGCTGATACGTTCCTGCTGCAGTTGATTGAATGTTGCTTAATACCAAGGTGGCATTTGTCTGGCCCGGCATTGGTTGATTGCTGCTGTTCGTGTTTGAATACCATTGATAGGTTATTGGATGTGTCCCGTCAAAAACCGCGCTTAATGTGAGACTGCCACCGACAAAAGTAGTAGCATTGTTCGTCGGGGATGTGTCTTGAATAATAACCGGCGCGGTGGCTGCATGCACCGTCACCGCAACAACAGAACTTGTCACTGCTCCGGCACTGTTTGCTACAACGAAATCATAATTTATGGTGTAATCACCTCCGGGATTTAAATTTGCCGGTATATTCGTATAGCTTAAGCCCGTGGCTGCCGGAATATTGGTCAAGGCACCGCCGCCGCCGCCATCGGTCTGCCATTGGTAAGTTAACGCTCCTGGCCCAGATGCAGTATCTTGAAGCACTAAAGATGGTGAAAGGGCATATATGGCATTATAGTTGGCTAAAGGCACGCCTACAGATGGATAACCAAGAAGAGTCAAGTTGATGGCAAAGGTGGCGCTGTCATTATCTGCCGAAAAGTATGTAACGGGTCCGCCGCCGGGTTGGATGCGGCAAATTGTCCCACCTGTGTAAGGAGTGCCAGTCGCATATCCCAAGTCGTCATAACCACCGGGCTGATAAATGGTCCAGGCGTAAGTGGTGTTTCCAAGCAGGGGTTTGTCAAAACCGGCCAACTGAATCCAGTCTCCTCCAGAATTGCCAGAACCCGTCAAAGTGCCTACAATATTGGTAGATATGGGTGTTGCATTTGTATTGCCTGTTCCGCTCAACTGATAGGTGGTGATAATCCATCCGGGGGAGAGGGTAACATCATTGCCACCAGCATATCCCACTGGCTGGCCTCCGCCAAATTTCAGAATCATACCATTCATCACATAGCCGCCAGCATTGGGTCCAGTGGTATAGGAACTTCCCACATAACCACCACCGCCGCTCTGGCCCGGAGTCGTATTGTCATAAAAATCATTGAGATTTCCATCTGGCAACGCAGTGGTATCACCGGTGGTGAGCAGCTGAGAAACATCATTGGGCCCAGCGGAGGGGGCGGTAGAACCTAAGTCTGACCCACCAAGTGTCGGAGGTATCTGTGACAAGCCTACATTAAAGCTGGCGCTGTCATTATCTGACGGAAAATAGGTGACTGCTCCGCCTCCAGGTGCAATGCGGCAAATCGCTCCGCTCTTATAAGGTGTTCCGGTGGCATAAGCCAAATCGTCATAACCATTAGGCTGATAAATGGTCCAGGCGTAGGTGGTGTTGGGAAGCAACGAACTTGAGAAGCCGGTAATATTAATCCAATCTGCTCCCGTATTGCCGGAACCCGTAAGCGTGCCAACTGTGTTTGTATAGATCGGAGTTGCAGTTGTATTTCCCGTGCCGCTTAATTGATATAGTGTAATGACCCATCCCCCATTTAGCGTGGTGTCATTGCCGCCTGCATATCCCACTGATCCGCCACCGCCAAATTTGATTGCAAGACTGTTCATCACATAACCACCTGAATCCGGCCCCGTGGTAAAGGAACTGCCCACATAAGGGGATCCTGTATTATCATAAAAAGAGTTGAGCGAACCGTCTGGCAACTGGACGGTGTCCCCGGTGGTGAGCAGTTGGGAGATGTCATAATATCCCGCAGTCGGGGCGGTGGCACCCAAATCCGCGCCACCGAGTTGCGCTGCTTGACTGATTCCGGTTGCTGCCGTTAGTAGGCTGCCGGCCAATGCCAAGCTGCCAAATATTCTTTTGTTTTTCATGCTGGGGATTTGTTTAGGTTTAATGGTTTGGGTTTGATCTTCAGAGACATTTTTTAATTCGGCAAATACGACATACTTTGGAAACAAGCATTTGTTGCATGAGCATTATTAGGAGCATGAATAAAGTGTATCATGATATCTATTGCTGTCTTGTAACGTAAATTACTTACGCAATAAGACCGGGAGTAGGCCTATGACGTAGGCAGATAGTGCATTAAACCTAATGTTTATGCGGGCGGAAGTGGACTAATTCAGACGCTGATTTTTGACAACTTTTTTAGTCTTTGCTTTCTTCATCGGCGGCGCGGATAGGATGCGCTTGGCCGCTTGTTCAAAGCTGACACCGTGAATGCGTAAATCTTTGGCTGGCTTTGGCATGGTCAATTTCTCTTTACTTGCGGACAGCTTGGCTCCGGCTAAAATCTGAAAAAACGGTCAAATATCATTTATCAGTCATTAGCAAACTGTGCTCAAAATAGCCGGCGATGTTCATCAAGCCAAAATTTCTGAGTTCCTTTGCCGTTAATTTTTCGGTCTTCAGTTCCAACTGTTCCCGCTGGCCCAAAGCATTCCAACATCCAACCCGGATGTCATTCAAGATTTGCAGCAACATCTCCCTCTTCCGAACTCACCGTCAACACCACTCCGTTTCCACGGGCATTGAATTTTTTGGGATTGAGCAGGTTCATGGCAGACTGCTTAAGCAGCGACAGTTATTGACCGTTCGGCTCCAGTTAATCAATGCCCCCAAGCGTAAGGCCATCAATGTTCAATGGAAAATTGCTCGAAAGGTCAACGAAAGACCGGCTGGTTGGCTTTCAGTCAGCTTGAATTCAAGTGGCAAGTGCGACAAGCTTACCGGGTGAAATACCGTCAATTAAGTGCCGATGATCTGTACGAGCTTTATGGAAGAATTGGTTTCATACTGCTTACTGCGGAATCTTAGGCACTTGTCTGGCGTAAATTATTGAATTTTTGCCGCCGGTTCACCAAAAACAATTCCCCGCCCGCTGGTCGCCAGATATACACGGCCAAAAATGCGCGGGTCGCCAGTCAGCTTTGTAATCCAGCCGAATTGATGTTCGTCGTCACTGATGCGCAACCAACGTTGCCCGGCATCGTCGGACCGGAAAACCCCTTGTTGCGAACCAATCTTTCCAAAAACAAAAATCGCCGGAAACGCTTCGCCACGCGCCGGCTGTCCGAACCCAAGTGCTGTCGCAGATTTCACGTTTTCAAGATGCGAAAAACTTTGCCCATTATCGATGGAATGCCAGAGTCCGCCAGAACCGAAAGCCAGCCACAGGTCTCCTTCCCTGCCGGGCGTAACATATAAATCAGCTCCGCTTGGTATATCGAAGCCGAATCCGCTGCGCAGTCCCGAAGACAAAGGAAAAGCTGCGGTTGTCGGCGCGAAGCTAGCTGCGCCGTTCGTACTGGTAAAAATGTTCCCGCTGCGCGGATCAAAGGCGTAAAAGCGCAGCGGATTTTTCATGTCAGCCACCACGCGAATTCCTGCGGCCAGTCCGGCGCAGGAGGACCAGCTTTGACCGCGGTTCAGCGTGAAGTGTGGTTCACTATGCCGAGTCGTCCAAACAATTGTCTGCCCATCGGAAGAAATCGCAACCGCGCCGCCACCTTCGCCGGGCATCGGTTCGCTTTCCAGCGGCAACCAGCTTGTTCCTCCATCGTCGGAAATGGCGGCATGGACGTTCCTGGATCCACCTGTACCGACGCGCACGACAGTTTGCGGTTTGCGGGCGGCGAACGCGATATCTTCGGTGTTTATAAATCTCGGGCCGGCAAACGCACCTCGCGCTGGTGAAACCTCCAGATCATCGTGACGAAAGCCGTCTATGTCACCGACTCCGCTCAATAAATGCGCACCCTCCGGTGGACTCGCCAGAGCGAGCGGAACTGTTTCTTCCAACCCGTTGTCTGAAAAAAACCAGTCCGTCTGCCGACCATGATCCGCCGCCGTCAAATTTGTACAACACCAGACGCCGAAGCCGGTCGTGAACCATACTTTGTCAGAATCAAACGGGCTGATGACGATGCCCCCCATCCAATGTGGTTTGATTGACTTGGTATAATTGGCGAAGGAAAAATCCATTTTGGCGTTTTGCAGCAGCGGAGCCCAGGTCGCCCCTGAATTGGTGCTGCGAAAAATATCATCGTGCTGTTTCCAACGGCAAAAAGTCGTAACCACGATTGTCGCCGGATGCTGCGCGTCCACCGCGACCGCGCCATAGCCGAATGGCTGGCCGTCA
>Ga0181534_10001779_pt1 | contig 13814 bp, 13 predicted proteins | sample PEATcosm2014_Bin_37_FD_119758 | JGI IMG/M metagenome (GOLD analysis project Ga0181534, IMG submission 119758) | Peatland microbial communities from MTU Mesocosm Facility, Houghton, MI, USA - PEATcosm2014_Bin17_10_metaG | ecosystem: Environmental > Terrestrial > Soil > Wetlands > Peat | place...
CGCGCGACGTGAGCGGCGAAGGCGTGCAGCAGGCGTTGCTGAAAATCCTCGAAGGCACGGTCTGCAACGTCCCGCCGCAGGGCGGCCGCAAACATCCGCAGCAGGAATACATCCGCGTGGACACGACGGACATTCTGTTCATCTGCGGCGGCGCGTTCACAGGTCTGGAAAAAATCATTCAACGCCGGCTCGGCCGGCACACGATGGGATTTTCCGCGATCGGCGAAACGCACAAAACTTCCTCGCACGCCGCGCGCGACGAAATATTGTCGCACGTCGAACCGGAAGATTTGCTGAACGCCGGTTTCATTCCTGAATTCGTCGGACGATTGCCGATCGTCACGACGCTCGCGGAATTGACCGAGGACCAGATGGTTTCCATTTTAACCGAACCGAAAAACGCGTTGACGAAACAATTCGCCAAGCTCATGGCGATGGAAGGCGTGGAACTGGAGTTCACGCCGGACGCGTGCCGTGAACTCGCGGCGCAGGCGTTGAAAAAGGGCACGGGCGCGCGGGCGTTGCGCGGGCTGATCGAGAAGCTGATGCTCGACGTGATGTTCGACGCGCCGGACAACGCGAGCATCGCCCACGTCAAGATCACGCGGCAGGTCGTGCGCGGCGAGAGCCAGCCGATCGTGCGCCGGAAGCAGGACGCGGAGGCGGCGTAGAATATTTGCACGCAAAATTGGCGGCGGCTCCGACGAAGTAGAAAATGTCTTTATGACTCTTTATAAAAAGCTATTCGCGGTATGCTTATATTTGGCACTGGCGCTGCCAACCTTTGCGTCTGATTCGGTAGAGAATCTTCAATATATTGGCGTTCATGTTCAATTCGAGACAAACATAGCGGTGGCCGAAGAACTTTGCGCAAAATTACTGCTTCAGTATTCCAATTCGCCGGAAGCCTTGGGAAAAATTTATTTGTCCTTGGCGTTAAATAATGAATACAGACATGAAAACGACATATCTAAAATAATTGAAAATTCCCAGATGGCTCTACGGTATCCGCTTGATGTCATGGACGCCTGCCGAGCATGCGATAATCTGGCAGGTGGCTTACGAATGAAAATGTTCAACGCGAGACACGGTTCCTCGCCACGGAAGAGTGAGCACGCCGAATCTGTCATGCGGAAGCAGATTCTCGATGTCTATTTATATGGGCTAAAATTCGTATTGATTCATGCAAAGACCCTGCAAAAACAGGAGCTGCCAGTCATGGAAAGTGGCGGTCCTCTTTTCGCGTTTACGTTGACCAATGCAATGCAAACACCGGAGGAGCTGGAGAAAATTGAAGAATTTAACCTAGCCTCTGCTTTGCAAAGTCAGGAGGATTCTCAAGAACGGCAGACTCGATGGAAGGCCTACTATGATGTTGTCGCAGCCAACAATCTGGTTGATCAATACAATTGGTTTAAGCGCGATGTAATTGATCTTTATCGCGGCATTTCTTCTGAAGAAGAAATTACGGACGAGGGAGAAAAAGTCGCGGCGGGCGATCCCAAAGTATTGGCATTGGCAAAAGAATTGGTGGCGGAGGTCAAAAAAACCAACGAGCCGACTCCTCCAACTTCGGAGACGAAACCATCTCCGTAAAAGTGTGAAGTGTGTTCATTCGTGGCTAAAAAATCTCACACGCCAATATCTTCATTCCAAAGTTCCGGCTTCGCCTTGATGAAATCGCGCATGAGCCGGATGGCTCAATTGCTTTTGATCCGAACCGAAGAACCTTTGAGGCCGTCGGATTCGGCACTGAGAATGATGGTTCCCTTCTGGCCGGCTTTTGCGCGGACGATCACGAGCGCGAGGCCGTTGAAGGCATTCCGTTCCGGGGCCTGAAATGATTCAAAGCTCGTGGCGTCACCGTTGTCCGTGGCGACGATTTCGCCGGGGCCTTCGATTGAAAACTTTATGTGGTTGTTCGAGCGCGGCACGAGCAGTCCGCTTTTGTCCGCCACGGTCACGGTGATGAACGAAAGATCCTGGCCGTCGTCGGCAATTTTATTGCGGTCGGCCTGCAAGGTGAGTCGAGACGCCGGGCCGGTGGTCTGCACTTCGTCGGCCGCCCATTTTTTCCCGTTTTTGTAGGCGACAACCTTGAGCGTGCCGGGCTGATAAACCACGTCGTCCCAGCGGAGGCGATATTCGAACTGTCCTTTTTTCTTGAGGCCAAGCGATTTGCCGTTGAGGAAAAGCTCGGCCGAGTCGCCGGAGGTATAGACCATGACCGGCGTGACTTGTCCCACGCGCTCCGGCCAGTTCCAATGCGGGAGGATGTGCGCCATCGGAAAATCGGGACGCCAGTGCGCCTGATAAAGATAATAGCGGTCCTTCGGGAAACCGGCGAGGTCAATGATGCCGAAATACGAACTGCGGGCGGGGTCGTTGCGTCCGCCGTAGGGCGTGGGTTCGCCGAGATAATCAAATCCTGTCCATACAAATTCACCCGCAACGAAGGGATATTGTTCCTGGCCTTTGAACTCCGTGTCCGGCGGCGTCGCCCACGGCGGCGCGTAGAGATCGTAGGAACTCACCTGGTTGTCCGCCTGCCCATTCTTTTTGTTATTGAAATACGTCACACCAGCCGGAGTGTTTATGTTGGCTGGGAAAAAGTATTCGCCGCGCGAACTGACGCACGAGGCGGTCTCGCTGCCGAAAATCGGCTTGGCCGGATTCGCCTCGTGGACGCGGCCGTATTCCGTCGGCTTGTAATTGTAACCGAAAACGTCCTCGTTTGTGATGAAGCCGTTGAACCCGGCGTTCACCTGATTGTTTGCGGAAGTCGTCGGACGCGTCGGGTCTTCCTGATGGGCGATGCGCGTCAACTCCGCTGGAATCCAGAATTTCGACCGGTTGTTCTGTTCACTCACTTCGTTGCCGATGCTCCACAAAATGATGGACGGATGATTGCGGTCGCGGCGCAGTTCCGCGCGCCAGTCACATTCATGCCAATCGTCGAACAGCAGATGATAATCATTCCGCGTCTTCTGGCTCTCCCAGCAGTCGAAAGATTCGTCCATCACGAGCATTCCGAGCCGGTCGCAAATGTCGAGCAGTTCCGGCGAAGGCGGATTGTGGCTGGTGCGAATCGCGTTGCAGCCCATGGCCTTCAAAATTTCAACCTGCCGTTCGAGCGCGCGCACATTGATCGCCGAACCCAATGCGCCGAGATCACTGTGGTCACAGACGCCGTTGATTGGGACACGCCGGCCGTTGAGCAAAAACCCGTTCGTGGCGGTGAACTCAATCGTGCGGATGCCGAACGGCGTTTCATAACTGTCCACCAGTTTTCCATCCTGCTCAACCGAAGTGACGACAACGTAACGCTGCGGTTTTTCAATGCTCCAAAGCTTCGGTTTATTGAATTTAATCTGCCCGTCGCCCGACTCGGATTGGTGCGCGCCGATTTTTACTCCTCCGACGGTGATTGACGCGATGGATCTTCCCTTGGATCCATCCTGGCCGAGGGGAAAAATTTCATTCTTCAACGAGACGGTGGCATCCGCATCCGCATCGTTATCCACATTGACTTGGATTTTCACGGTCGCCGCGCTCGCGCTGACCTCCGGCGTGGTGACGTAAGTTCCCCAGTGCGCGACATGGACGGGAGAATTTTTCACGAGCCAGACGTTGCGGTAAATGCCGCCGCCCGGATACCAGCGCGACGAGTCCGGCGGATTGTCGAGCCGGATGGCGATGACGTTTTCGCCACCACATTTCAAGAACGGTGTCAGGTCAACGCGCCAGGACGCGTAACCGTAAGGCCAGCCACCGACGAATTTTCCGTTGAGCCAGACCGTCGCGTAGGCCATCGCGCCATCCACGTCCAGATAGATTTCTTTGCCCGCATCAGACGCCGGAATATCCAGATGCTTGCGATACCACGCGATGCCAAACCACGGGAGCTTGCCCGTTGAACCGGACAGCGCCTGGTCGAACGGCCCTTCGATGCCGAAGTCGTGCGGCAGGTTCAGAAGCCGCCACTGGCCGTCATCAAAGTCCGGCTGCGCGAAGGAAATGTTCCCGGCGGGTTCGCCTTCGGGCCGCACGGCAGGAACGTTCGTCGTGAACGGATTTCCCGCCGGCAAAATCCACGCCTTGATTGCGGTATAATTCAAATTCTTTCCCGCATCGGGGGAATCGGCCTTGATGAAGCGCCAGCCATCATCCAACGAGATGCGTTCGCGCGGTAAATCCGCAGGCGCGGCGAAAAGTGCGGTTTGCGCCAGCAGCAACGCGGCCAATGGAAAAAGTCTGGATGTCGTCATGATGTTTCTATTGCGGTTGAACACATCCTTGTAAGGGAAAGAAACGACCCGGTCAACACGGTTTTTCTTTGCAAAGGCATCCGCGAATCCCGACAGCGCGCCGGCACTTGAAATCAGCACTCATCTGATCGAGCATAACCTGAACTGCGCCGGCAAAATTATTTTGCTTCAGGCGTGATGCCTTCCAATTCCAATTTAAGCGCGTGCAGTGAAAGGTTGATGTCGCAGATGAACGCGATGAGCGACGCGAACAGCGAGGCCATGCACGCTACAAAAATCAGCCCGATCAGAAATCCCTCTGGCAACTGGAACAGCGCGGTCACAAACAGCGTCACGATCAGCAGCGCCGCCAGCGCCGCGCTCGTGGCCGCCAGCGTGATGCTCAGGCGGATGATTTTTGCGCGACGGTAGAGAATCGCCACCTGCGCAAGGGTCTGTTCGCGTTCATGCCCGGTGCGAACAGAAAGCTCGTGCTTCAACTGCCGCGCGCGGTCAATGGCGCGTCCCAGCCGGTTGGTCATGGTGAGCAGCAGCAGACCGACGCCGGAAACCAGGATCACCGGGCCGATGGCGTCCCGTAGTTCCGGAATGATTTGTTCAAGCGAAGTCGGTGACATTTTAAAACCACATTGTCGCCGTTCACGCGCCACATGGCAAGCACCGGTAAGCCAAGAGCACGCCGATGCCCCGGCTAAACCGCCGTGCCTTTTACCTCGTAACCCCTGAAAACCTTCCAGACAGCTATTCAAAGCACAGTTCGCAGCGGCAAGAAATGATGTGTGTCCGGCAAAATGCGGGAAGCATGGCACGGAGCGTTCACGCATCTTTGCCATAGCTTGGTGAATGACCACCTGGCGAGATAAAACGAATTATGAAGACATTATCCAAAACCCTTTTGGTGGTTTCTGCCACGGGAATTGCAGCGGGAAGCATCATTGATTTTGGCGGATTCAGCGTCAATCCGTCCGTGACGGTGGCACTGCCGCTGGGTGCGGTTTTCCTGGGGCTGTTTATGATCTCGTTCATGATGGAAAAGGAGATGGCCGGATTCGACGCGGAAGAAGCAGGGAAATTGCAGTTGATTGAGCGCGGTTCCGCCGCGCTCCCACCAGCGCGGAAAAACGAACCGGAATTTGCCCAAACCGAAACCATTCAAAAACTGTCCATGCGACTGCCGAATGATCACTGAAATCGAATCGTCTTCGCTATCCGCCGGTAAAAACGCCCGCGCGCCTGTTTTTCCCGCCCCGGCGTTTGCCCGTCCGCGCGAATTTTTGGGCAACCGCTTTGTTTATGTCGTCGTTTCGTCGCGCGCGCGCGGGCTGTCCATCGGCGTGAACATGAACCCGGACAAGCGCTGCAAATTCGACTGCGAGTATTGCGAGGTGAACCGCGCCGTGCCCGCCCTGGAAAAATCGCTGAATGTGGACGTGATGGCGGAAGAGTTGCAGCGCACGCTGGGGCTGGCCTGTTCGGGCGAACTGCGGGACATCCACTACCACCACGACACGCCCGCCGATTTGCTTGAACTTCGTCATGTGGCGTTGAGCGGCGACGGTGAGCCGACGATATGCCCGAATTTTCTCGACGCGGTGCGCGCCGTCGTTCATTTGCGCGCGCTGGGACATTTTCCGTTTTTCAAAATCGTGCTCATTACAAATGCAGCCCGGCTGGATTTGCGGGAAGTGCAGGATGGTTTGAAACTGTTCACGCAGCAGGATGAAATCTGGGCCAAGCTGGACGCTGGCACACAGGATTACATGGACAGGGTAAACCACCCGGCCTGTTCGCTCGAAAAAATCCTGTCCAACATCCTTTTAGTAGCGCGGCAGCGGCCTGTGATCATCCAGAGTCTTTTTCCGCTCCTGAACCTCGAAGAACCGCCCGCCGAAGAAATCGAGCAATATGCGCAATGTTTGCAAGGATTGAAACAGGCAGGCGCAGAAATACCGCTCGTCCAGATTTATTCGGCCACGCGACCGGCGGCGCATCTCAACTGTGGACACCTACCGTTGAAAACGCTCGCGCGCATCGCGGAGCGCGTCCGCGAAGTCAGCGGGTTGAGAGCCGAGGTTTTTTAGCTGGTCCGGCACTCGCCAACAAAAGTGGGGTGGTCTGGGGGCTGTGAGGGTTTTGTGCCGGATGAAACGTTGAATTTTTCACCAAATGACAATATTTGCCATGCAAGTCCATTCTTCCATTTTGCAGACGCAACCGTTCTTGAAGGGGATGACCGCGAGACAAATTGAACTGCTGGCAAAAGATTCGATGCTGGCGGAATTCAAGGCTGGCAGGCGGATTCTAAATGTAGGCGGACGAGCCGACCGTTTTTACCTCATTCTGGAAGGACGGGTGGAATTGGAATTGCCAGTGCCGGACGGCGAGGCTGTCCCGATTGAAACCCTTGGCGCAGGCGACGTGTTCGGCTGGTCGTGGCTCTTTGCGCCATATCACTGCCACTTCGACGCGCGGGCGGTCACTCCGACCAAAGTCATATTTTTTTACGGGACACATTTGCATTTGCGCGATTTGTGCGAGAGAAACCACGATCTCGGCTACGAATTGATGAAGCGTGTTTCTGAAATCGTCGTCAAACGGCTGCAAGCCACGCGCCGCGAATTGCTGGAGAATAAAAAATCCGCCCCCGCCGGTTTAAGGGCAAAGAAATGATGGATCCGGCAAAAATTGGCCGGTATTTGCCAACGGAAGTGGAGCGGTTTTGAACAAAGACGATGAAACTGCCTTCGGATGAAACACGTTTTTCACAAAAAGTGACGAAAGGAAAATATATGCAAATCACATCTTCCATTTTGGCGGCACAACCCTTTTTCAAGGGATTGTCCGAGCGGCAGGTCAGCCTCCTGTTCGACAATTCCATGCCGGTTGAATTCCCTGCGGGCAAGTCCATCTTTCTTGAAGGCCAGTTGGCCAACCGCTTTTATCTCATCCTCGAAGGCGAAGTCGCGCTGGAATCGTCGGCCGGGGGGAATGACGGCGAACCCAGCCTGATCCAAACCATCGGCGCGGGCGACGTGCTTGGCTGGTCGTGGCTCTTTCCGCCGTATAACTGGCACTTCAATGCACGCGCGGTGAAGCCCACCCATGCCATATTCATTTATGGCACGCGCGTGCGTGAACTTTGCGAGAACGACCGCGATCTCGGCTACGAACTGATGAAGCGCACGGCCGAAGTGGTCATCGGACGGTTGCAATCCGCACGGCGCCGGCTGGTCGAGCAAGAAAGAAAATCTTTCCCAGTCACAATTTGATCAAAACCGGACGTCAACTGCGACGTTGAAGTTTCCCCCAGTTGCCGGTAGTGGATTCCCCTAGTTCATCTAGTTGTTCATCCCAAAACACAATCAGGCGCGTCCCCACTTGTTCGTTTTGCAGGCTTCTCTTATCTTGCTCTAGTAAGAACAAATTTTGTTCTGAACAAAAAAGAAAGAATACGATTATGGCAAAACATTTGATGGAGGCGCTGGCCGGCTCGAAAATTTACCAGGACTACGAACGAGCGTTCAGCGAAATGACGGGCATGCCCATGATGCTGCGGCCGTTGGAATCTTGGCAGCTGCCGCATCATGGCAAGCGTTTTGAAAATCCGTTCTGCATGATGCTCGCGCAAAAAAGCCGCTCCTGCGCCGCCTGCCTGCGAACCCAGCAGAAACTTTCTGAAACCGCCACGCACGAGGCGAAAACCGTCGTGTGCCAGGCCGGCTTGTGCGACACCGCCGTGCCGGTGCGCATGGGCGGACAGTTGATTGGTTTTTTGACGACCGGCCAGGTGTTCCGCAAACAGCCGACGGAGTTGCAGTTCAATCGCACCATCAAACTGCTTGCCGGTTGGGGCGTGCAGGCAAACACGAAAGAATTGCGCGCCGCCTATTTCAACACGCGCGTTTTGTCGGCGCGGCAGCATGAATCCACCGTCAAGCTGCTGACGATTTTTGCCGAGCATCTTTCGATGGTAAGCAACCAGATCGTCGTGCGGGAGCAAAACGCCGAGCCGCCGGTCATCGCGCGCGCCAAGCAGTTCATTGCCGACCATCAGACCGAGGAGCTTTCACTGGATCAAGTCGCCAGATCGGTCAACACGAGCAAGTTCTATTTCTGCAAAATGTTCAAGAAGACGACCGGCATCAATTTCACTGATTATGTTTCACGCATCCGCACGGAGCGCGCGAAAAATCTCATGATCAATCCGAATCTGCGCGTGAGTGAAATCGCCTATGAAGTCGGCTTCCAGTCGCTGACGCATTTCAACCGCGTGTTCAAGCGAATTCTGGGCCGCTCGCCCACCGATTACCGCGATCAACTGGCGCGGGCGTAACCGGGTGTTTTCTTTTCGCGTGTCTCGCCGCCGTATTTTATTATCATCCGGCGGATGAAAGATTACGGGCAGTTGACGCGCACCGAGTTGCTTAAAATTGTCAAAGAATTGCAACAAATGGCGAGCTTCAACGAAGCGCAGCAAACCAAAAACGTGAACGCCTTGCGCGACAGCGAAGAGCGGCTGCGCGCTATTCTGGATACGGCGGTTGAGGGCATCATCACCATTGACGAGCGCGGTTTCATCGAATCTTTGAATCCGGCGGCGGAAAAAATATTCGGTTACACGGCGGCGGAAGCCATCAGACAAAATATAAGGTCGCTCATGCCCGAACCCTTCCGGCACGAACACGACGGCTACCTCAAAAATTACCGGCAAACCGGCCACTCAAAAATCATCGGCATCGGGCGCGAAGTGATGGGGCGGCGCAAAGACGGCACGACTTTCCCGATGGATTTGTCCGTGAGTGAAGTGCGGCTGGCAGATCGCCGGATGTTCACCGGCTTCGTGCGTGACATCACCGAGCGCAAGAATGCTGAAAAGACGTTGCTGCATTACGCGGCGCTGGTGGAATCTTCGGACGACGCCATCATCGGCAAGACGTTGGACGGCCACATCACGAGCTGGAATCGCGGCGCGGAAATGATCTTCGGCTATTCGCGCCAGGAAACGATCGGCAAACACATTTCCATTCTGATTCCTGAAGACCGGCAGCACGAAGAGCCTGGCATCCTGAAAAAAGTCCGGCGTGGCGAATCCGTTGACCATTACCAAACCATCCGGCGGCGCAAGGATGGAAAGTTGATTGATGTTTCTGTGACCATTTCACCGATTCGCGACCCGGAAGGCAATACCATAGAGGCCTCAAAAGTGGCGCGCGACATCACCGAGCGAAAACGGCTCGAAAAAGAGATCGTTGAAATCAGCAACCGCGAACAGCAGCGCATCGGGCAGGATTTGCACGACGGCCTGTGCCAGGAGCTCGCGGGCATCCAATTGATGTGCGAGGCGCTTGAACAAAAACTGGCGGCAAAATCGAAGGCCGAATCGAAATCAGCCGGCCAGATCGCCGAACACATCCGCGACACCATTTCGCACACGCGCAAGCTTGCGCGCGGGCTTTCACCGGTTGAATTTGAAGCCAACGGGCTGATGTCCGCGCTGCATGAATTCTCGGCGCATGTGGGGAAAATTTTCCGCATCGAATGTCGTTTTGAATGTCCCGAACCGGTTTTGATCCGCAATAATGTTTTTGCGACGCATTTATATCGCATCGTCCAGGAAGCCACCAACAACTCCATTAAACATGGCAAAGCCAAACGGATTCTTATCTCGCTGAATACGGCGGGCGACCGGATTGCACTGACCGTTACCGACGACGGCCTTGGTTTTTCAAATGAAACAAAAAAAAACGGCGGCATGGGCCTGCACATCATGAAATATCGCGCCAGCGTCGTGGACGCGACACTTGAAGTGCGTTCCGGCGTTGACGGCACAGGCACGACGGTCGCTTGCGTTTTCAGAAAAATTTGTAGCGGCGGCCTGTGACTATTCGCAAGCGGCGCTCAAGGAGCGCCGCTACAGCGGGCAAAAATTTATGAGCAAAAAATCCCCGGCCCAGATAAAAAAACGTGTTTTCATCGTGGACGATCATCCGATGATGCGGCAGGGACTCGCCCAAATCATCGGCCCGGAACCGGATCTGGCCATTTGCGGCGAGGCGGAAAATGCCGAACAAGCGCTCGACAGCATCGGCGTCTGCAAACCTGACCTCGTGCTGGCGGACATCTCATTGCCGGGCAAAAACGGCCTTGAACTCATCAAAGATTTTCAGGCGCTCCAACCGGGCCTGCCGGTGCTGGTTATTTCCATGCATGACGAATCGCTCTATGCCGAACGCGTGCTGCGCGCGGGCGGACGCGGCTACATCATGAAACAGGAGGGCGGCAAAAAATTGATACTGGCCATCCGGCAGGTCTTGGAGGGTAAAATTTACGTCAGCGAAAAAATGTCGGCGGACATACTGGAAACGTTTTCCGGTCGCCCCGCCGGAACGGAAGGCTCGCCGGTGGAAAAACTGACCGACCGTGAGTTTGAAGTTTTTCAGTTCATCGGCCAGGGCACAGGCACGCGCCAGACCGCCGAGAAACTTCATTTGAGCGTCAAGACCGTTGAAGCCCACCGCGCGAACATCAAGGCGAAATTGAAATTGAAGTCGGCGACGGAATTGATCCGCTTCGCCGTGCGCTGGTCGGAATCACAGGGTGAAGGGGCGTAATCAAAAGCGCAAAGCAGTTTTCCACTTTATTCAAATGGGTTTTTGGGCGCAGGCGTCGTGGATGGCACGGGCTGCTGTGCACGGAGAATCTTTACTTCTTCCGATGTCACCTCAAGTCCGGAGTTTCCGAAAGAATTGTAAACGAACGTCAGGACATTCGCGATGTCCTGGTCGGAGAGCGGGAGCGAAGGCATATTGTTGTTAAATTTCATCTCATTTACCACCACTTCCCCCTGGCGGCCAAAGATTACTGTTTTTATGGCTCGATCCTTGTCGCCATTCAAAAAATCTGATCCCGCTAAAGGGGGGAACACGTTCGGACGTCCCTGTCCCGTGGGTTGGTGACACGCCGCGCAAATTGAAGTGAACAGCTTGCGTCCAAGTTCAATCTTTTCGGCTTTCGATTTGGCAACACCGGGCGGCGGTGGCTCACCGCGAAGTCCTCCGTCATCCACCCAGTTCCGGATTGTCAACCGTTCCTCATCGGTGATTGTCAGTGATTCAGGGCTGTTGGCAACGGGCATGGCCTCCTTGTAATATGTTCCTTTCCAACTGTCCCAAACGCGCCTTCTTATCTCCCAACGATCAGCGTATGCAGTCTTATAGTCCAGCCAGTTGTAGACAAACCGAGACTGCTCATTATGGCATCGCGCGCAATTCCCCATGAAAATCGGCTGAATATCGCGGAGGTAAGTTGGGGCTTGGTTTGTAGATGCGGCAGAAAAGTCTCCGCTGTCGTGTGTTACCGCCGGGTTATTCTGCGCCATGGCTTTGGCGAATACGATGCACCCGATCACCACCGTTGCACACAACCATACTAATTGCACTCGCCGACGCTGGTTCAGGAATAGGAATGTATTCATGGCTGCTGCTGGTTTGAATAATCAATCGCAATTTTCATCACTGGTGTTAAAATCCCAAGGAAAGCTGCAATAATAGCTGGTTGACTTGGGTTGGGTCGGTGCTGTGGAGAAACTCATAGTCGCCTTCGAAAAGCAGCGTGTTCGTGATATAGTAAATGAAACCTGTGGTGTATCGCTGGGTTGAAGTCCCCAGCCCATCGTGCAGGAAATCGTAGCGGCTCACAAGTTCGACATCATTGATAACTGGCAGCTCAAGGTTCAATCCGGCCAGTTTGTAGCTGGCCTGCATATACCACCCTTGCTGGCCGATAAGACCAAGATCGTCACTTCCATATCGAGTCAGGATATACTCACCCTTCGCCTCAAAGTTAGGACCCAGATGCAGGGATGCATCAAGCACACCCGCCGACCAGAGATGCGTGCCCGCATCGTCCCATTCGCCCGACTGGCCAGAAATTCCCAGTTCCAGATCGTAATGAGGTTTGTATGGAAATGGCAAAAATATGCCCAGACGCGCGCCCCCGGACGGGTCGCTGTGCAAATTCGCCACCGTCACGCCATCTGATCCGAGACCCACGTTGCCGCCCAAATCCAGCGCGCCTGCATTGGCAGTTCCATCCGCCGAACTTGGCCCGTTCACTCCATACACCGAATAGTTGATGAACTTGCCGTCGCCGCCCAGCGGAACCGCTCCGCGCAACTCCGCTCCCACTCCGCTGCCGGGAATAAGCGCATCCACCGCCAACGGATCATCCGGCATTTTGTTCAACCATCCTGCGCCCCGCTCGGTATAGCTTCCGAGCGGCAACAACAGATCGCCAACGCATAATGTTATGTAATCATTCATCACATAATCCAACTGAGCAAAACTCAAATTAAAAGATGCTGAAGCACCGCTATCGTGGGTTCCCGGCGTCACAACGGTATTAATCGGGTTGCCATTTACATCATTCAAACCATTCGGCTGAGCTGCCCCTTCAGGAGACCCATTCTGCAACGTGGTGTCAAAACCGGCCTCAAACAAAATGTTGTCCCCGGCACGATACAGAAAAATGGGCGCAAAATCGGCCTGCAAAAACGACCCGTGTTGTCCCGCAGTCTTGGCGTATTGAAATTCCGCGTCACCCAGCATCAGAAAGTTGTGATTAACGGTGGCCTCGTCAATGGGCTGCCTCGGAATCGGTTGTGTCTGCGCCGCCTCAACGATCTGCTGTTCCGTGTTCGTGGCCAGTTGTTGCGTTTCCGCCAGCTTGACCTGGAGCATCTGGAGCTGTTGCATGTCTTTCTCATGCGTCTGTTCCGCAGCCCTGTTCGTCTGTTGCAAACTCTGCACCTCATCACTCAACTTCTGCACTGACTCCTTCAAGGCATTGAAGTCGGCATCGCTCACCTCGGCCGACGCACGCGGCAGCAGCGTCATCCCCATGACGCAGCCTGCGGCCATTATACCAAACATCAAACGGTGTGTATTCATGGTCTGTTCAAGTTATCGCCGGTCTGCTTAACGACCGCTGTTTTCCTGGAGGTATTGCAAAATGAGTTTGGCCTGGCTCACGGGAATGTTCGCGCGCACTTGCATATGAAGCATGATGGTTTTCCATTGCGCCCCTGTCCGCTCGGTGGGATAACGCTCCTGATGACACCGGTTGCAATTCATCGAATAAAGTTCCGCCCCGGTGATCTGCCTTTTCACCACAACCTGACTCGTATCCGTATCCGGCGTCTTGGCTTTCAAGACCGCAGAATTGGTTTGCACCGTCGCCGAATCCGTTTGCTGCGGTGAGGTGCCAGACAGCGGTTCAGCCGCATAAAGAATGGACGCCAACCCACCAACCAGCACAGTGGTGGCTACGGTGGCGAACATTTTTTGAACCAGCACTTTTAACGGCTTGGATTTGTTCATTTTATTTCGAAGTTAAGGTTGCCGATTCTCGATTCTTTATTTGGCTTCAAAAGTAAAATTCACGGTCGCGTCCTTGTCGGCGACTGCCACTTCCTGCGTCTGCGTGCCCGCCTTGCGGTGCGCGGCGGCAATGGTGTATTTGCCGGGCGGCACGTTTTTGATCGTGAAC
>Ga0181534_10001781_pt1 | contig 13813 bp, 10 predicted proteins | sample PEATcosm2014_Bin_37_FD_119758 | JGI IMG/M metagenome (GOLD analysis project Ga0181534, IMG submission 119758) | Peatland microbial communities from MTU Mesocosm Facility, Houghton, MI, USA - PEATcosm2014_Bin17_10_metaG | ecosystem: Environmental > Terrestrial > Soil > Wetlands > Peat | place...
GTCTGGATGACGGTAAGCGGCCGAGGATCACTCCTTGACCGGGGTCTTCATGGCTGTATCGCTGTCAGACTATGGCAGGCTATGGGCTTCGCTGTTTAGTCTAGGGGAAGCACGTGCGACGAACCGTTAAGTACATGCGGATCTTCGCAGCTGTTCTTATGTGTCTGGTCATTCTGGTCCTCGCCTGGTCGTTCCACGCAGACCAGCAACGTTTCGACGCCGCAAAAAGCTATTGCGAACGCACCTGCATACAGGACTCTGGGGGTCTCGATCAATGTCGCGAGATTTGCGTTCATCACCCGGACCGCTATCCATAAGCGAACGGCCGGCGATGCATACCGTACGGGCAATGTTCTCCGACACTGTAAAAGGCGCGAAGTAACCGCCCGGGCATACCATCTTGACTTGGAATTCTATGCGGTGAGAGGGGCGGCCGTGGCGGTTGGCGCTGGCTTCCAACGATTTGGCAGCAGTTCCGCGAGCCGGCTTGCGGGCTGAGTAGGTAATCGCTGCAGCACGTCCTTCAAATAGCGGTACGGTTCCTGGCCATTGAGTTTGGCGCTCTGGATGAGGCTCATGATAACCGCGGCACGTTGACCTGCGCGTAGCGATCCGGTGAATAACCAATTTTTTCGCCCGATATGGGCAGAATGACTGCGTGATGGCCCTTGGCCGCCAAAATTTTCTATTCGCCGGCTCCGATGCCGGAGGTGAGCGCGCTGCCGCTTTCTACAGTCTCATCGGCACTGCAAAGCTCACTGGCCTCAACCCAGAAGCCTACCTGCGCGAGGTCCTGCGTCGCATCGCGGAACATCCGATAAACCGCATCGACGAACTGTTGCCTTGGAATCTCGCGCAAAATCTCGCTCAATCGGGACAACCGGCCCGCGCCGCCTAAGCCGTCAATACGGTGCTCACCTGACGCTTACGGTAATTTCCAACCGCTGCTGCCAGCTCGCCGGTACGCCGCTCGCGCGATAGCGCTTAGCCTGGCGATCGTGCTCCGGTAGGAAGTCCAAGGGCAATGAGCAGGGCACTGTCGAGTTTGCGCAATCTGTCGGAAGTTAATTCGCCGACGTAGTCCGTCAATCGAGATTTTTCCAGACTCATCAGTCCATCGCACTGAATCGCGCTTTCGTGCTTAAGGCCTTCGGCGGTGTTCACCGAAACTTGGGTGGGCAGTCCGTGCCACTGCGTGAATATAGGAGCGCAGATGACGGTGGAATAGCTTGAATCGATAAGTGGTTGTCGGCTGACCACGACAAATACACGAGCCCGTTTTGGGTCGCCGGGAGGTCGACGCACCCGGTAGAGCTCGCCGCGCTTCATTCGTCCGCCGAGTTCACCTGAAAGGTAAGCGCATCGCTCATCTCGGAATTGAGCTGCGCCGCGTGGCGATTGATCGCAGCGACCTCGCGGGCAACTTTCCGCGCCTGAGCTCGCCGGTCAACGAATTCCCGCAGGATTTGCTCAATGTATGCCGAACGCGACATTTTCGGGCCCGCGAGCTTGTCGATACTTGCAACAAGGTCCTCCGACAGGGTCAGCGATGTTTTGGATTTCATCCTACGTTTATACTACCAAAGTAGGATATCGGCAAGATACTGCGGGCGACTCTTAGCCGAATGGCAGGAACGAGCGTTGTGAAAAGCACTTGAGCTTGCTGCGTCGCCAGCGAGACCATTCTGATTGCGCTAGTTTTGGAGGCTCTACCCCGATCGACATCCGGGACACGCTCGGAATTCAACCGAACACCGAGGTCCAATTTGTGGTTCGAAAGGGGATCGTGGTTCTGGAGAAGGCACCTGGCCGCGGCTCGATCAAGCGCCCTAATCGCGGCGAGGCAGTCGTGGCTCGGCTTCGGCGGAGCGCTCGGGGAGCTACCAGAAGTACGATGACGACAGATGAATTGATGACGCTCACGCGAGCTGAGTAGTTGATCCGTGGCCGAAGTGATCGTCGATACCAACATCCTGTTAGATCTCTATACGCAGGATGAAGTCTGGGAGGAGCCGTCCGCGGCGGCAATCGCAGACTTTTATATTGGCGCTCACGCAGCTGTACAGGGGATGAGAATTCTCACACGGGACCCCAAACGCTATACATCATATTTCCCGACGCTAAAGATCATCGAGCCGTAGATCAGATCGCCAACAGGAAGATGTCCGTCGTTCAAAGGGTGATGGGACCGACTGCGGTGCTCGATAGAGCGGTTGTCACCGTCGCGGGTGCCTTTATGAGGGCTGGGAAGAAACAGGATAGGTAGCTAGATATTGCCACACGGCTCACCAAATTTCTCGAGCCCAATGATGGAGTGCTCTTCCAGGTCCTTGGACCATGGGAGGGCAGTTACACAAGCCGAGATCGCCTTCGCGCCATTCAGTACTGGAATCAGTCCCAGGTACGAAAGATTTGGGCACAGCTCGGCTAAGCTGCTAGCCTCTCGACAATCATGCAGCCAAGGTTCCGCGACGGCGGTGTCCGATTTGAGAAGGGTCGCCATGGATTCCGAAGAGTTTTCGACGAGCCGCGTCCCTATGGACCGATCCATACCGTGGTGGAGAATCGCGACCATCAATGTGCTGTTCAGCGTCTCGCTCCCGACGCTCATCACCGGCATGGATCTCGCCAATCAGGCGCCGCGAGCTACCTTCCTTTGGAGCATTGTCGTCGGCTCGCTGATTCTGACCGTGATCGGGATCTTTACGAGCGTCGTCGGCTGCCGCGCGCGCTTCTCATCCTACATGCTGGCGCGCATCGCGTTCGGGGCAAAGGGCTCGATGCTGTTGAATCTAGCCTTCGCGCTGTCGCTGATTGGCTGGTTCGGCGTGAACCTCAATCTGTTCGGCGACTCGATCCAGCGGCTCCTGCGGACGCTGCTTGACTATCACGGACCCGTGTGGCCCTTGGAGCTGGCTGCGGGCATTCTCATCACCGGCACAACGCTGGTGGGCCTGAAGGCCATCAACCGTCTATCGATGCTGATCGTGCCGGTGTTGCTTCTGGTATGTGCGCTCCTGCTGGTGAAGTCGTTGGGGCATGGCTCGGTCGGCGAAATCCTGGCACGTACGCCCGCCACCGGAATGTCGTTCGGCGATGCTGTCTCCGCGATTGTGGGCGGCTACATCGTCGGGGCCGTCATCATGCCCGACACCTGTCGATTCATCGCGCCCGCGCATGGCGCCGTCTGGACCGCGGTGCTCACCTACTTCGTGAGCAGCGCGGGCATCATGGTCATCGGCGGACTCGCAGCGCTCGCGCTGCATCGGACCAATATGCTCGAGCTCATGTTGGCGATGGGCTTGGGGGCGGCGGCCTTCGCGATCGTGATCGGCGGCAGCTGGTTGCTGAATGCCCTCAATCTCTACAGTGCTGCCCTGAGCGTCGATGCCGCCGTGCCGCGCCTCAGGCGCTCAACGACGACCTTGCTGTGTGGAGCGCTCGGGACGCTCGCGGCGTTTCTCAACATCCTCGATCACTTTCTCGCCTTTCTATTTTACCTTTCGATCGCATTCGTGCCGGTCGCGAGCATTATCGTGATCGATTGTTTCTGGCTGCGTCGCTCGGATTATCTCGTCGGCGACGGCGCGAGTCGCGGCATGGAGCCGCCGGCGCTCGCTGCCTGGGCCGTGGGCGGCGCGGTGGCGCTAGCGGGCTCCGCAGGCCTCATGCGCCTCACCGACGTCGCGGCGCTCGACGCGCTCATCGTCACGGGGTTGCTCTACACGATCCTTCGCTGGCGCTCGCGAAGTTTCCGGGCGGCGACTTCGCGCGCCGATGTCTAAGATCACGCGGATTGATGAGGGCAAGCGCCGCTTCGCGGAGGCCTCGGGCCCGTTCGCGCGCCGGCGGGTGCGTCTCGAGGAGCGGCTACTGCGTACGCGCGCACCGATCGTGTGGGTCTGCGCGGGGGCGGGGAGCGGTAAGTCTCGGCTCATCGAAGCCGTGCAGCCAAGGCTCAGCGAGCGGGGCTGGAACGTGCTCGACAATCCGCCGGCGGCGACCCTCGAGCGCGCGCTCGAGGGCCTGACGGGTACGCGTCCCTCGTCTCGCCGTCGCCTACTCCTCGCGTCCCGCCCCGAGTCCTCGATGGCGGCGCTGCTCCTCGAGTCACGCTGTTACGGGCTCGCCGAGACGCTCTCCGATGCGGAGCTTTTCGTCCGCACCGAAGACACGACCATTGAGGAGGCGGAGCTGCTCGGCGCGACGGGGGGCTGGCCATGGCTCGTCGATGCCGCGCTCGGTGGGCGCGCGGCGGCGGCGCGCGCGCTCCTGCCGGAATTTCTCGAGCGCGAGGTGCTGGCGCACCTGCCGGAGGGCGTGGTGGCGGCGTTGTTCGCTGCGCTGACGATGCCCCTGCCGCCGGGGTCGCTTGAGCTGCTCGGCATTGATTGCGGGCATCCGCTGCTCGCGAGCAACGCTAAAGGGATGCAAGTCTCGAGCGAATGGGTGCAAGCCGCGTTGTTCGCTCTGCGCCGCGGCACGGCCGCTCGCGCTTCGGGTGTGCGTGAGCGCCTGATGAGGCTCTACACCAGTCTCGCCGATCCTGCGCCCGCCATCGAGGGGCTGCTCGGCCTTGGCGACAGCGTCAGGGCGCTCGAGCTCTTTCGTCGCGCGGGCGGCGCGTTCTATGGTTACACCCGTGGCTATCACGCCCTCGAGCGGGTCCTCGCACTGTTCGGGCCGGAGCTTGAGCAGAGCTCCGAGGAGATCTTTCTGGCGCGGCTCTGGATGCTGGTGAAGACGGGACGGACGCGCGAGGCGCTACTGCGCCTCGAGGCGCGGCATCCCGGGCTCCCGGTCGACCTCCGGCGGCTGCGGGTGTCATATCGGCCGGAGCTGCTCCTCTTGAGGGCGGACATGTCGCTCGATCTTGACGGCACGCCGCCGCTCGAGGTAATCGCGAGCTGGGGACGTCTGCAGGCGTTCATGACGCCGGGCGATGAACTCGCGCGCGGGATGCTCTACAACTCGATGGCGATCGGCTATCTTCAGGCGGATGCGCTCGTGGAGGCGCGCCAGCTCGCCGAAGAAGCACTCGCCGCGTACGAACGTGCACGCATGCCGTATCTTAAGCATTTCATGCACGTGCACCTCGCCGATGTCGCGCTCAGGCAGAGTCGTCTCGCCGACGCCGCCGGACACGTCGAGCGCGCCGAGGAGACGTTGGCGGCGTCGGGCCAGGCATTCAACTCCGAGCATGCAATCCTCAGTTCGCTCAAATCCCGTCTCGCCTTCGAGCAAGGCCGCTTCGAGGACTGTGCGGGGGAGATCGAACCGTTGCTCGAGGCGCTCGTCGGCGGGGACAGTTGGCCGGATCTCATTCCAAGGGTCGCCGCTCAGGTCGTGCTCACCGCGTTCTGGCGCCGCGGCCTGAAGAGCGCACTCGAGCAGCTCGATCGGTGCACGCTCGCACAGAGCCGGCGGCACGGCATGATCGCGGGCCGCCGCCTCGAACTGCTTCGGATCCGGCTGCTGCAGGCAGCGCGGCGGCATGCCGAGGCGGGGATGCGGCTCGAGGAGTACGACCTGGCGACCGACGCGCGTCCCTCGGCAGCCCTCGAGGTTGAGAGCGCCCTCATTCGTCTGCGCCACGCGCTCGCGCACGAGAGTTCGCGCGCGGAGCGGGTGCGATTGAGTGCGGCGCTTGCGCACCACCCGGCGCTCGAGGCGCGGCAGCGCATCTCCCTCGCCTTGCTCGAGGCGGCGGCCCAGCAGCGCGAGGGTGGCGAGGCGGTAGCGCGGCGGCACCTGCGCGTCGCGCTGCGCGAGGCCGAGTCGCAGGGCCTGATCGCAGTGCTCGCTGAGGACGGTGAGTGCTTGGAGCGGTTGCTGCCGGGCTTCATCGCGGAGCCCGGTCCCGGAAATACGCGGCTCGCGGCCTTGGCCGCCTCGGTGCTGCGGCTCCTCAAGAGTCTTCCCGCGGCGCCGATGAGGTCGAAGGATCTCGCCGGGCTGTCGCGCCAAGAGCACCGCGTCCTGGCGTACGTTGCCGACGGCTACAGCAACAAGCACACCGCGCGGGCGCTCGATCTCAGCGAAAGCACAGTGAAATTTCACCTGCGAAATCTATTTAAGAAACTCGCGGTCGGCTCGCGCGCGGCGCTCGGCGAGGCGGCGCGAGCGCGCGGGATCGTGACCTGACCGATTTCGGCAAAAACCTATCCTTCCAGGCTCGCTAGCATCCTCCTATTCGATCAGGGGGTGCAGATGTTCCGCATCGGGGTGGACGTTGGCGGTACCAATACCGACGCGGTCGTGATGCAGCGTCACGACGTGCGCGCCGTCGTAAAGGTCCCGACGACGCCCGATGTGATGGGCGGGCTGATGCAAGCGCTCCGACAGGTGCTCGAGGCGGCAGCGCTGGCACCCGAGCAGGTGGGACTCGTCGTCATCGGCACGACGCACTTCACCAATGCCGTCATCGAGCGGCGCCACCTCGCGAAAACCGCCGTCGTGCGGCTCTGTCTGCCCGCAAACCAGTGTCTGCCGCCAATGGTTGATTGGCCGGAGGACTTGCGCGCCGCCGTCGGCAAGCACGTCTATCAGACAGGCGGCGGATTCAATTTCGACGGCGCTCCGATCGCGCCCCTGGATGCCGCAGAGATCGTGCGGATCGGCGCGGACATCCGTGCGCGCGGAATCGACACGATCGCGGTCGTGGGCGTTTTCGCGCCGGTGCGCGACGAGTCCGAGCGCGTGTCCGCGCGGCTGCTCGGCGAAAGTTGCCCGGGGGCGATGATCACCTGCTCGGCCGACATCGGCCAGCTGGGGTTTCTCGAGCGTGAGAGCGCGAGCATTTTGAACGCCTCGCTCCGCTCGCTCGCCCGGCGCACCGTCGACTCGCTCGAGGACGGTGTGGCCCGTTGCGGTCTGCGCTGTCCCGTGTTCCTGTCCCAGAACGACGGAACCCTAATGGATGCGTCGACTGCTGCACGCTTTCCGGTGCTCACCTTCGCGAGCGGTCCCACGAACTCGATGCGCGGCGCGGCATTCTTGTCGGGGCAGGCGGAGGCGATCGTACTCGACATCGGCGGCACCACCACCGACATCGGGCTACTGCAGAAGGGATTTCCACGTCAAGCATCGACCACCGTCGACGTGGGGGGCGTGCGCACCAACTTCCGCATGCCGGACGTCTTCAGCATCGGATTGGGGGGCGGCTCGCTGGTGCACGAGGAGGGGGATGTGGTGCGGGTCGGGCCGCGCAGCGTCGGCTACGAGCTGACCCGGCTTGCGCGCGCATTCGGCGGCGAGACACTGACAGCCACCGACATCGCGGTCGCCGCCGGACGTGCCGCGATCGGGGATCCTGCGCGAGTGGCCGGAATCGAGCCGGGCCTTGCGCGTCGGGCGCTCGAGAACATCGAATCTCAGCTCGCACTCGCCGTCGATCGCACCCGTCTGTCTGCGAGGCCGATTCCACTGATCGCGGTTGGTGGGGGTAGCATCCTGATGCCGGAGCGACTTGCTGGACTTGAAGTGATCCGGCCCCCGTACTTCGGGGCAGCGAATGCTATCGGCGCGGCTATTGCGCAGATCAGCGGCGTGGTCGATCGCATCTTCTCGCTCGAAGGCCTGACGCGCGAGGCGGCGCTCGCCGAGGGCGAGGGCGAGGCGCGCAGGCAGGCCGCCGCCGGTGGCGCGGTCGAGAGCTCGATCGTCGTGACCGAGCGCGAGGACGTGCCGCTCGCATACCTCAAGGGCAACGCGACGCGGGTGCGGGTCAAAGTCGTCGGTGATCTGCAATTTGAGGAGGCTTGAGGCGATGCGCGAGCTTACGGCATCGGACATCGAGGCGCTCGCGATCGGCACCGCCATCCTCGGCACGGGGGGCGGCGGAAACCCCTACATCGCGAAGCTCCGTGCCCTCGAGGAATTGAAGCGTGGGCGACGCATCACACTGATCGGTCTCGAGGAACTCGACGACGATGCGCTGGTGCTTTCGATCGGCGGCATCGGCGCGCCGGCTGTGTCGATCGAGAAGCTCGAGGAGGGCACCGAGGGCCTGCGGGTTCTCCGCTGTCTCGAGGAGTTCCTGGGCGTCAAGATCGACGCGCTGATCTCGGCCGAGATCGGCGGCGGCAACGGCCTTGAGCCAATGATGACCGCGGCGGCGCTGGATCTGCCCGTCGTCGATGCGGACGGCATGGGGCGCGCGTTCCCTGAGATGCAGATGACCACCTTCTCCATCTATGGGCACCGCTCAACGCCCGCCGCGATCTGCGACGAGCACGGCAATCTCGTGCTCTACCGGCATGCCGTCAGCGAAGTCTGGTTCGAGCACTTGGCGCGCGCCACGGTAGTCTCGATGGGGGGCACCGCGACGGGCGCCGAGGCGCCGATGCGCGGCCGCTACGTGAAGCGCGCGGGTGTGCCGGGTACCGTGAGCCAGGCCATTCGTCTGGGGCATACCGTGCTCGAGGCGAACCGGGCGCACGAGAGCGCAATACCAAAGATTTGCGCCCTGGAACACGGCATTCACCTGATCGATGCCAAGATCGTAGATCTCAAGCGCCACCTGCGCGGCGGCTTCTCGGTCGGCACGCTTAAGCTCGAGGGGATCGATGCTCACGCCGGATCGAGCGCGCGCATCGATTTCCAGAACGAGTTCCTGACCTTCGAGCGCGCCGGCCGTGTCGAGGTCTGCGTTCCCGACCTGATCGTCATTCTCGACGTCGACACGGGGCATGCGATAACGACCGATGTGCTGCGCTACGGTCAACGCGTCGCGGTGCTGGCGTTGCCGTGTCACCCGCTGCTGCGCTCGCCCGAGGCGCTCGCGGTCGTGGGCCCGCACGCGTTCGGACTTGAGAACCTCGAGTACCACCCCTTACCGAGACTGACCGGAGAGCCTGCCCTATGAGAGCCTCAATTGTATGTGTGGCCGCCGCGCTGTCGATGGCGTCGCTCGCAACGCTGGCCGCCGAGGGCGACTCGGCGAACGAGCTCGGCGAGATCGTCGTCACGGCCGAGAAGACCAGCGAGCCGTTGAGTAAAACGCCGATCAGCATTTCGGCCGTGTCGTCCGCGACGCTCCAAGAGGAGCACATCACGGACTACGAGGAGCTCTCGCGCGCGGTGCCGAACCTTTCCTACTCGAGCGGCGGCGGCCCGGGCCAGGCCAACATCGAGATCCGCGGTGTCGCCTCGCAGGCGGGCTCCGCGACCACCGGCATCTATCTCGACGACGTGCCGATCAACATCGTCAACATCTACACCTCGGGGGCGACCGAGCCGCGCTTCTTCGACCTCGATCGCATCGAGGTGCTGCGTGGTCCGCAGGGTACGATCTATGGGGCGAGCTCGATGGGCGGGACCATCCACTTCGTCAGCAATGTCCCCGATCTACATCAGTTCTCGGCCAGCGTGCACAGCTGGGTGAGCGATACCGAGGGGGGCAGTATCAACAGCCAGGCGGACTCGAGCGTGAACCTGCCGCTCGTCGACGGGGTGGCGGCGCTGCGCGTCGGGGCGCTCGTCGATCATGAGAGCGGGTGGATCGACCGCAACGCCGCGGGCACGATCGTCGCTACCAAGATCAACCAGGTGAACAGCGCGGTGGTGCGGGCGACGCTCGACTGGCACCCGGCCGACGGGCTCTCGATCGAGCCGTCCGTGTTCTTGCAGCGGGTGCGCACGGGCGGCCAGGATACGTTCGCACTGGCGCTCCCCGAGTTCGAATCGCCAACACTTCTCCCCGAGAAAGAGAGCGATGAGTACGCGATCAACAGCCTGACTGTGCGGTATGACCTCGGCTGGTCGGACCTCACGTCGGTGACGGGATATTTCTGGCGCGTCAACGACCGCAAAATCGATGGCACGTACTACGACAGCGCCTACATCGGCGGCTATCTGCAGCAGATCGAGGGCTATGGCGGCGACGCTATTTCCGCGCTCGCCGCCCCGGCGCAGTTCAACACTAATGTGAACCAGATCAACCAGGAAATCCGTCTTGCGAGCAAGCCGGTCGGTCCCGAGGACCACTGGTCCTGGATCGCGGGACTCTATTACTCGCGCGCGCGCACCGGCCTCCTCGACAACGAATACATTCCGGGCTTCAACACGACCTTCGAGTCGATCTATCACACGACCCCGCTCGCGATCCTGGGAGCGGCGTTTCCGAACGATCTCGTGTACGACGCGTTCACCGAGTTCGAGAACTCGGAGGAGGCCGTGTTCGGCCAGGCGACCTACCAGATCCTGCCGGGCTTGAAGTTCACGGCGGGTGCGCGCTACGAGAAGGCGACCGAGGAACTCTCGTTCAATTCCCTGGGGTATTTCGCGAGCGGCGCGCCGTACTCGGGCTCGACGACGGGCTACAAGACGACGCCGAAGGCGGTGATTTCCTACGAGTTCGAGAAGACCATGGTCTACGCGTCCGCCGCGGAGGGGTTCCGTGACGGCGGCATTAACCGTCCGGTGCCGATCCCCTTGTGCTCGGCCGACCTCGCGACTCTCGGGCTCACTCAGGCGCCGCCCTCGTACCGGGCGGACTCGCTCTGGAGCTACGAAGTGGGCGCCAAGAGTCGCGCGCTCGCTGACGCGATCTCGGTGTCGGGGTCGCTGTTCGACATCCGCTGGAGCAACATCCAGACAGACATCATCCTGCCGACCTGCACCTTCGACATCAAGGACAACATCGGCAGCGCTGAGAACCGCGGCGTCGAGCTCGAGCTCACGGCGCGTGCCACCTCCGACCTCAAGCTCACCGTCGGCGGCAACTACACCGATGCGCGCATCACCGAGCCCGTCACTATCCTCGGCGTGGAGCGCGGCGATCACGTGCCCGGTGTCCCCAAGTATCAGTTCTCGACGGCAATCGACTATACGCATCAGGTACTCGCAGATACACGCGGGCGCCTCGATCTTAACGCACAGTGGGTGGGCCCAAGCCAAGGCACCATCATCCATACGGATCCCGACTTCTCGCGGCCGGCTTACTTCGTCATGGGTGGCAGCGCCGGTGTGCAGTGGCAACGCTTGGACCTCTCGCTCTTCGTTACAAATCTGCTCGATCAGCACAAGGTGCTACAGCGGCCGAACATCGCGCTGGTTGAATACGGGGTGACGGTGCGGCCGCGGACGCTTGGGGTGGCTGCCAACTACTCATTCTGAGCGCGAGGCGCCAAGGTAACCCTTGGGTTTGGATTCGAAGTGGCGAACGTGAGGTCAGTTGAAAAAGTGGCCCAGTTAAAAGATGGCTGCTGCGGGACGTTGTCGGATGACAGTTCCCACTCTGCAGCTTTTAGCAGGAAATCCACATGGATGGCGTCATAAGGGGACGCTCGGCCCCTAGGGTAGGCTAACTCGGATAAGATTCGGTTGGACGACGCGGACTTGCTCATTTATGACCTCGGTTTGGAGTCATCTACGGCGCGGCGCCGGCCTGTCAGGTTTGGTTGCCCTCAGCTGCGAGCGGTGTGGGAGAATCAACATGCGAACGAATTCGATTGCGCAGAAGATCGAGCAGATGGTCGGTGAATACTTCGAAGCCTGCAGGATGCTGGATGCGCATGCCGTTGCAGAATGTTTCGCTGCAGGTGCCGTGCATTACCTGCCGCACCTTCCGCCGCTTCAGGGTGGCGCGACAATCGGAAATGCGATCGTTAACGACCTCCGCAATCGCGGAGGGGCGTATTTCATCGATAAGATCTTAACTAACGTTGAGCAATGCGCAGCAGGCGTTGAGTGGTCGAGGACCTTTCAGCAAGACGATCGCGTTCTGCGCGGATACGAGTTTTGCGAGTTTGACCCGGCATCGATGCTAATTCGCGAAATCCGAGGATATTACGCCGCGCCGCCCCATCAAAACATCGAGCGACATGAACTCGTCGGCTTTGACTATGCCGGCCGCGGATACAAAAAGCTACCGTAGTGCTTGGTCTGGCGATCTCGCAACCGCAAGGCGTCAACGAATCGCTCTGCTCCAGAGCGGACGATCGTGACCGTCTCCACAGGGTCCGACTCCGGAAATTGTCTGAAGGTCAGCAAATTCAAGAGAGCCGCGAAGCGAAAATAGAAGGACTCTCATTCGTTGCGCTGACGGTGAACAAACGCGAGACCGAAGAGCTGCCACTAACTGTGCCATGGGGCTATCGGCCGTGGGGGTAGGCAGTCTGGATGCCGACAGATTACCCCCAAAAGTACCCCCCAGCGCTTCTTCGCTGGAAAAACGCGGTCCAACAAAATCAACCACCTGCTGCTGCGAGTTTCTTGTGGCGCAGATCGAAATCGAACCAAGGCCGGTGTTTGGATTCGAAGTGACGAACGAGAGGTCAGTTGCCTACGCGAGAAGGGCGTAGTAAATTATCAGGAATAATTAGTAAGATATTGATTTAACTGGCTCCCCGGGACGGATTCGAACCGCCGACCAACGGATTAACAGTCCGTCGCTCTACCACTGAGCTACCGGGGAATTCGGAGGAGGCGCGGATTGTCGGGAAGCCGCGCTGCTAAGTCAACTGCTACGCACAACCGGGCTGTCAGGTGTGGCCGGCGACGGCGTGGGGCAGGTAGGGCGCTGCGAGTTGCGCGATTTCGGACGCGTCCAGTTTGAGCGTGAGGGCCGCAAGGGCATCCTCGAGATGGTGCGGTTTCGATGCGCCGACGATCGGCGCGGTGACGAAGGGTTGCTGCGCGACCCAGGCCAGCGCGACCTGCGCGCTTGGCACGCCGCGGGCGGCGGCGATCGACGCCACTTGCTCGACGATCTTGCGGTCGGCATCGATGGCGGCTTGGTAGAGTTTGTTGCCGTACAGATCCGTCTGAGTGCGCGCGGTTTCGGAATTCCATGGGCGGGTGAGGCGGCCGCGGGCGAGGGGGCTCCATGGCAGCACGCCGATGCGCTCATCGACGCACAGGGGCATCATCTCGCGCTCCTCTTCCCGGTACAGCAGATTGTAATGGTTCTGCATGGTGACGAAGGGCGTCCAGCCATTCTGCCGGGCCAGATGCAGGGCTTTGCTGAACTGCCACGCATACATGGACGAGGCGCCGAGGTAGCGGGCCTTGCCGCTCTTGACGACGTCGTGCATGGCCTCGAGCGTCTCTTCGATGGGCGTGGAGTAATCCCAGCGGTGGATCTGGTACAGATCCACGTAATCGGTTCCGAGGCGCCGCAGGCTGGCGTCGATGGCGGTGAAGATCGCCTTGCGCGACAGGCCTCTGCCGTTGGCGTCCGGGCGCATGGGAAAGAACACCTTGGTGGCGATCACGACCTGCTCGCGGCGGGTAAAATCCTTCAAGGCCCGCCCGACGATTTCCTCGGAGGTACCGTCGGAATACGTATCGGCGGTGTCGAAGAAGTTGATTCCCGCGTCCACGGCCTGACGGAGAATCTGGCGGCTCTGCTCTTCGGGCAGCGTCCAGGGGTGATCGCCGCGCTCCGGCACGCCGAAGCTCATGCAGCCGAGGCACAGCTCGGAGACTTTTAGACCGGTACGTCCGAGATTCTTATATTTCATATTGTTACACATCAAAGTTTAAGTATATTTCACGAAATCTCCGCGGAAACGTTTCGGGCCATCGGCAAAGCTATCAGGGCTAGGTCCACCTCACCGAGCGCATGCTGCGTGTTCAATCCGTGGGCCGAACGCGCTAGCCCAATCTATGGACTCCGCCTGCGTTCCAAGCGGCCAGCGGGTTCGGCCCGGATCCGGGCCGAACCCGCTGGCCGAACTTAGGAACGGCCGCGGAGGCGGCGGCCCGGCCCGGCGCGGCCCGGATCCTGGCTCCAGGCGCGCTCGGCCACCGCCACCTGCAGCACGGGTCGGATGCGGCCGGGATCCTGGCTCCAGGCGCGCTCGGCCAC
>Ga0181534_10001782_pt1 | contig 13812 bp, 10 predicted proteins | sample PEATcosm2014_Bin_37_FD_119758 | JGI IMG/M metagenome (GOLD analysis project Ga0181534, IMG submission 119758) | Peatland microbial communities from MTU Mesocosm Facility, Houghton, MI, USA - PEATcosm2014_Bin17_10_metaG | ecosystem: Environmental > Terrestrial > Soil > Wetlands > Peat | place...
AGGAAGTCGGCCTTGATGCCCGCTTCGGATGAATGCACGGTCTCCGTTCCGAACTTGACCGCCTCAGCCGCAATGAACGGACGTGGGTTGACGCCACCGCCCCGGAACCCCGTTGACCACTGCGCGTATGTCATCAGATTCTCAGTCCACTGATACTCTACGCCAGCGCGATAGTCCGTATGGCTGCCCTCGTAGTGACCGGTGGTGCCGTTCAGCGCGGCGACCGGGTTATAGCTGGGCTGAGTAGGATCGTACGGGTCGAGACGCTGGAAGGTGTAGTCTTTCTGCTCGCGCGTGTAGCGGATACCCGCGATCAGGCTCAACTGGTCCGTGAGGCGATACACGGTGTGTCCGAAGCCAGACTTGCTCTTGGAAGGAATCGGGTCGCTGCCGGTAAATAGGGTCTCCGTAGAAGCACCCGTGGCACTGACGGTGCCGGGGTTCAGCATCTTCAGACCGCCGAAGTAGGCCAGCTGGTCGTAGTAGTAACCACCCAGTGTCCAGTCCAGCTTCTCGAACGAAGTACCGTTCAAGCGGACTTCTTCGGTGAACTGACGCTGTGACCAGGTGTCATCCAGCAACTGCACGGGGACCGGCGAGCCACCGACCTCGATGGAGTACTGACCGATGTAACGGCGCAGGCCCGTGATGGAGGTAAAAGTGTAGCTGTCCGCGATCTTCCAGCTGAGGTTGTTGGAAATACCCCAGGCATCGATAGGATCGGTCGTTGGCAGGGATACGGCGCCGTGCGTTCCAGCGCCTGGTTTGGTCAACAGCGATGGCGGGTCAGTGAACCCAGGCTGCACGAACGTTGCGTAGGTCGTGTAGTCGTGCGCGCCGGTGATGTACTGCGAGCCGCCGCCCGGTACGAGGAGAGGGCCAGCGGCAGTGCCGAGGTGCTGCGTATTGGTTGACGAGATCAGCTTGAGAGCCGGCACCTCAGAGCGGTCGCGAGTAACATCGCCGATGAAATTATCTTCGATGTTGTCAGACGCGATCCAGCGCAGAGCGACGCGCGCGGCATTGACATCTTCGCCACCTTCGGTACCCAGTCTGCAATTCGTATTAACCGGGATCTGCGTGAGCGTCTGCGATGTGCCGGGATGAGCGCATGCGTAATCGAGCCGCTCCATGTAGCCGTCGACCTGCTTGGACGCACCGGACACACGGGCATACAAGGTGTCCGGAACCAGCGTGAAGTTGCCGCCGGCACGCAGCTCGACGCGGTTGAACTTACCGTAGGTCGCTTCAACGTAACCGTCGGTCTGATCGGTGGGCTTCTTTGAGAACAGCTTGAGCGACCCACCGAGTGAGTTCTTACCTGCCAGGGTACCCTGCGGACCGCGCAGCACTTCCACGCGATCGAGGTCGGTCAGATCCAGGTCGGTACCGAGCAACAGGCCGCGGTACACGTCGTCAACGTAGAGACCGACACCCGGCTCGAGGCCGGGATGACCGTCGCTCTGACCGACACCGCGCAGGAACAACTGCGCCGACGGGCCGTTTGTGTTCGTTCCCTTGGTGACTGTCAGGTTGGGAGCGAGTCCGTTCAGGTCGGTCACACTCGACAACGTACGCTGCTCGAGCTGTGCGCCGGTGACTGCGGTAATGGCGACAGGCGTAGACTGCAGGCCCTGTTCGCGGAACTGGGCGGTTACAACGATTTCTTCCAACAACTGGGCGTCGTCCGCGTTGGCGGGTTCCTCGGCCCATGCGGCCGTTGAGCCGACACTCAGTGCGAGGCCAAGCGCTATCGCGCGCTTGACGAACGCATCCACCGCCAGGGACGTGTCATTCGGCCGAATGAGCTTCTTCATGAATCAATCCTTGTCCTTTCCGAGTTGAGGGGCGTGGGACGGTAGCGACCAAGCAACCGTTGCCGAGCCTGTGACGAACGAGCGTTGTCACACTGCGCAGGACGCAGCGCGGCGAAGACTACGCCGCAAACAAACCTCTGTGTTTGGTGAGAGCGTCACGCGACTTTGGTGAGAGCGCCAATCCCACACGGACGAGACGCTCTCGACAATTCAACTGACTTTTGTTGCGCGGATCCTACAGATACAACTCGACCTTCGTCGGGCGACGTTAGTCGTTCAAACTCACAACCGCACGACGCGCCTCGCGCGCTGACACGCCGAAGCGCTCGCGGAACGCCTGACTGAAGTGCGTAAAGTTTTTGAAGCCCCAGGAGTGGGCAATCTCGGCAATCGTCTGGCGCGACTGGGCGGGGTCGAGCAGGTCGCGCCGACAGCGGTCCAGGCGCTGGTGCCAAATGAGATCGTGAATGGAGCTGCTGGAAGAGCTGACCGCGCGATGCAGGCTGCGCTTCGAGGAATTAAGGTGTTTGGCGATGCTGTCGAGCGATAGGTGCGGATCGCGCAGATGATCGGTCACATAAGCGCGGATCCGATCACCCAGGGTGCCGCGCGCGGGCTCCTGCGTTCGCCGTCCGTTCTTTTCGTGGATCGCCAGATTGATGATCTGGGTAATCGTTTTCGCAAGCACATCGGCGCGCTCGGCGTTGATTGACGCCAGCTCTTCCACCAGCCAGCCGGCAATACCAAACACGAGGCGGCCGACACCGACGGTGCCTGAGAATGACCGCGAGGTGAACTCTTCGAGATCGATGTCGTCGTCCAGACAGTCGTGCGGAATCAGCAACAACAGCCGCTGGGAGCTGCCCGGACTGGTGAGCGTGTAAGGCAATGTCGAGTCGCATATGCACCAGTGGCCGGGTGCGAGCCGTACAGTGCGGCCCTGCTGTTCGATTACGCTTTTGCCGGTGATCTGCAGAACAATCGCCGCCGCGGGGGCGAACGAAGCAGGCGGCTCATGGGCAACACGATGGCGCCCCGCCGTGATTCGCGCCACCTGCAGCCACGCGATGTCGGCGATCTCGACCGTTCCCTCAACGGTCGGATCGTCGTAGACATCGTGTCTGACGTTGCTGGAGGGAGGAGCCGAGCCGAGCCGGCCAGTCGGGTTGCGACTGTTCCGCGGCACATCCAGTGTCGCGGCAGTCTCGATTCTGGCGATGCGTCCTTCAATACCCAAAGCTCGGAGCCCTCCACTGGCTACCGCTACTTTAGTACATGCCCCGCGGTGTTCAACCCGAGACTCAAGTCCCGATCAGCGATTCAACAACTCGATGTCGCGCGCGCTGTTGCCGGCCGGAATGCTCTGCAGGTATGCATAGATGTCGGCGATGTCCGAGTCTTTCAGGACTGCTTCGGAAAACACCGGCATGCGGCCGGAGGCCGTCCGCAGCTTGGCTTTGACGCCCACGAACGGCAGGGGGTTGGGCGCCAACCGGGGGCCGGCGAGTCCACCGCCGGCGCCGGTGGTTCCGTGGCATTCATAACAACCCACCGTCATGAACAGCCGTTTGCCGTTGGCGGCGTCCCCTGTCTGCTCTGCGGCAACGGCCAATGAAATCGAAAAAATCGCTACAACCACGGAGGCCCATTTCATATCAGCGTCCTTGTGAAATCACATCGACGAGGGCGGGCTCACCCCGCTTGACGACCGCGATCGCGCGTTTCAGGGCCGGCCCCAGATCCTTCGGATCCGTAATGGCGCCTTCGGCGAACACGCCCATGCCGTTCGCCAACTTGGTGAAGTCGACATTCGGGTCGGTAATCGCGTTCCCCAGGTGCGCGCGATCGATCCCGCGGTTGCGCTTGTTGGCCATCATCTGCACGTACATGACTTCCTGGTGGTAGGCGCGATTGTTGTGCACAACATACAGAAGGGGAATTTTGTGGTGCGCCGCGGTCCACAGTGCACCGGGTGTGAACATCAAATCGCCGTCGCCGCCGATCGCCACTGCCAGGCGACCGTGCTTGCGATGAGCAAGCGCCGCACCGACCGTCGCACCCGGGAGATATCCCAACCCATACGCCCCGGAGTCGCCGATGTACTGATGGTGTTGGGTCGCAGTCCACAACTGCTGCGGCCAGTTATTCTGGAACACCGTACCGTTGCACAACGCCCAGTCTTCATTCCGGATCTGCTCGTAGACTTCCGCACACATTCGGGCCGTGGTGATGGGCTGTGCGTCCCAGCCGACAGCCGCCGCTTCCCTGGACTGCTCCAGGGCGGTCTGGTGATCGCGCGCCAACTTCGCACCGCGGGCCTTGAAGACCGCACGCCGGGCTGAAGTGGTCAACTTGCGGACGGCCTCAACCAGGTAGGGCAGTGTTGCTTCAGCGTCGGCCGCCAGAGCGATGTCGACGGGGGTGAAGCGCTCGAAGTCCTGGTAGTTGGCTTTCAAGTACAGATCGCCCGACGTGATGCTGATCCGTTTCGCACCGGGAGCGAGCCGCCCGTTGGTGGCGCCCCAGAAGTCAGTGAGCTCCAGGCCGAGAATGACATCGGCTTCACCGATCTTCTCAGCCTGTGCGCGGGTCTGGTTGAGTGGATGGCGCCACGGGAAGTTCATGCGCCCGTACATGTCGACTACGGGAGCCTGCAGTGCCTCGGCAAGCTCGACCATCAGGGCAAGGCCCGCCGGTGTACGCGCCGCACGGTCGGCGACGATGACGGGGTGTTCGGCGCCGACCAACAGCCGGGCAACCTCCTGAACGGCGGCATCGTCACCTCGCGGAGGCGAGGGCTGTACGTGTTTCAGAATGTTGGCCACCGTCCCCTTTTCGATCGGATCCTCCTGCAGGTTCTGATCAACGGCCAACACAGTCGGACCGTACGGCGGTGTCATGGAAAATTTGTAGGCGCGGTTTGCGGACTCGGCGAAGTGCGAGAGCGAGATCGGCGTGTCGTCAAACTTCGTGAAATCGCGCACGAGCGCCGGGCCGTCGAACACCGAGTGCTGCCAGTCGACGTAACTGCGCCGCTTGGCGGCGTCCATCTGCGCGCCGACGATGGCGAAGACCGGGACGCGATCCGCCCATGCGTTGTAGATGGCCATGGAGCCGTGTTGCAGGCCCACGGTCGAATGCATCATGCAGGCCATCGGCTTGCCCGCGATTTTTGCGTAGCCATGCGAGATGGCGACGGAAATTTCTTCATGCATGCATGAGATGTGCTCGAGCGTGGGCCCAGTCAGCATGCCGTAGTTGATGATCGACTCGTGCAGGCCCTTGAACGTGTTGCCAGGAATGGCCGCGACGTACTCGATGCCGAGATTGCGCATGACATCGACCATGAAGTCGCTACCGCAGGTTGTATGCGTAGCGCCCTCCAGGCTCGGGGGCGGTGCGGCCTGTTCCGAGGCGCGCGAGGTGATCTGTACAGGCGATTTTTTCCCTGCGGCCGGCGGAGTTTCGGCGCCGACGGCCGCGCCAACCGCAGCGGCGCTGGCCGCAATAGCTCCGGTACCCGCTAGTGTCGCCGCCTTGAGAAATTTGCGACGGCCCACGGCCTGTTCAGTATCCGTACTCTTGATTCGGCGGGGCATTGTCTATCTCTACATCCAGTCCCTGAAGGCGCCGGAGACTACCGTGTTTGCCTGTCGCCGCGCGATACCCTGGCGCACTGTCCAAAGCTGAAAAGACTTTGGTCCCATAAATGTTGAAGACCGACCGTGCGCGATGACTTAGACTTCGCGCAATCGCTCGACCGACAGGATCTCGAATGCAGCAGTCAGACGGACTCTCGCGCAGCCTCAAGGGCAGGCACATTCAGCTCATTGCACTCGGAGGCACGATCGGCGTCGGGCTGTTCCTGGGTTCGGCCAACGCCATCCACAAGGCGGGTCCTGGACTGCTGCTCAGCTACGCGATCGGCGGCATCGCCATTTTCTTCATCATGCGGGCGTTGGGCGAGCTACTCACCTACCGGCCCGTGGCCGGCTCGTTTGCCAGTTATGCCGAAGAGTTCGTGGGACCGTTGGCGGGTTTCATAACGGGTTGGTCCTACTGGTTCATGTGGGTTGTGACTGCAATGGCCGAGTTGACGGCCATCGGCGTGTACGTGCGTTTCTGGTCCCCGGATACCCCGCAGTGGCTTCCGGGTCTCATTGCGCTCGGCATACTGTACGGGACCAACATGCTGGCCGTCCGCGTGTACGGTGAGTTGGAGTTCTGGTTCGCACTGTTGAAAGTCGTCACCATCGTGGTGCTGATTGGAAGCGGCCTCGCAGTCATCTTCTTTCACATCGGCGCGCTGGGCGCCACGGCGAGCTTCTCCAATCTCTGGTCCCACCAGGGCTTCCTGCCGGGTGGCATCCTCGGAGTCCTGCTGACCCTGCAGATCGTCATGTTCGCCTACCAGGGCGTCGAGCTCATCGGTGTCACCGCCGGTGAAGCCGAGAATCCCGAGGTCAACCTGCCGCGTGCCACCAACAGCATCATCTTCCGGATCCTGTTGTTCTACATCGGAGCGCTGGCGGTCATCATGGCGCTCGTACCCTGGGATCAGCTCGATCCCAACATGAGCCCCTTTGTCATGATGTTCGACAGGATCGGTGTTCCGGGAGCTGCCAACATCATCAACGTCGTGGTCATTACGGCCGCCGCGTCCTCCTGCAACGGCGGCATCTTCAGTACCGGCCGCATGCTGTATTCACTCGGCCTGCAGAGGCAGGCGCCGCGCATGTTCGGTCAATTGAGCCCACGGCACATTCCCGCCGCCGGTATTCACGTCTCCGCGGCTGTCATGTTGATCGGTACGGTTCTCAACTACTTCGTACCGAAGCAGGTTTTTACGTGGGTGACCAGCATTTCGCTCGTCGGCACCTTGTGGGTCTGGATCATCATCATGTATTCCCACATGAAGTATCGCAGCGCCGTCGCCGAGGGCCGCGTCAAGGGAGTTTCCTTCAAGATGCCCGGCTGGCCCTTTGTCAATTGGGCGGTGATGGTCTTCCTGCTGATTGTGGCCGCCATGTTCTGGCTGGACCCGGATACCCGGGTGGCGCTGTACATCGCGCCCTTCTGGTTTGCGCTCCTGTGCGTCGCTTATTACCTCGGGGTTCGGCGACAATAGCTAAGCGAAGAAGAAAGGCGCGAACCCAGCGGGTCCGCTTCTGGCCGAGCAGTGCTGTACGTAAGCGTTGGCGGCGGGCGTTCGATCGAGCGCCCCGAAGCGCGCAGGTCATAGTTCTTTTGGTGTTCGCGGCGACGGTATCGTTGACAGTCAACTGGATCTACCAGGTCATTCGCAAACCCTCGGAGCTGTTCTTCCCAGTCAGCGACACGTTGAACAAGACGCCGGCGGAGACATGGCGACAGTACAGCTCGGCGTTCCAAAAGTTTTCAACGAGCGTCATGACTCCAGAATTGCTGGCGGCCCTGGCACAGGTCGAGGCATCGGGAAATCCCGTGGCGCGTACTTACTGGCGCTGGTCGTGGACGGTTCATCCGTTTGGAGTGTACCGGCCCGCCTCCAGTGCGGTGGGCATGTACCAACTCACCGACGGAACGTTTGAGGAAGCGAAAAAATACTGCATTCACGACCATGTCGTCGCGGAAGACTCGTGTTGGTTCAACAACCTTTACACACGCGTGATCCCCAGTCACTCCATTGAGCTGACTTCAGCGTACCTGGATCGGGCCGTAGTCCACACCCTGGAGCGATACCACGTAGTCAACGCTTCGCCGCGTCAGAAGCGTGAGCTGGCAGCGGTGATACACCTGTGTGGTGCGGGGGCGGGCGATATCTTTGCCCGGCACCATTTCAGGTTGAATGACGGGCAAAGATGCGGCGATCACGAGGTGCGCGTGTACGTCGCGCGGGTCAATGTGATGGAGAATGTCTTCAGCCGACTCGCCGCCGCGGGCGATTCGGACGACTATTGAGCCTGGCGCACACCCGGCCCTGAGAGGGCAGCGGCGATCAGGTCGCTGAGTTTCCCCAACGCCTGACTCATCGCAGCGGGAATGGAGCCCGCGCCCCGGCAACCGCCGTCGGGGGATGCCGTGGCCTCTTCATTGCCAGTCAGGTTGCCAGAGTCCGCTTGTTTCAAGGTCCACGCGGCCCGCAAGGTGACTGTGCAGTCCGGGTTTCCATAGAACTCCGAGAAATCCACTGTCAGGGACTGCCGTTTCGCGCCGACCGACGGCTCGTTTGGATTCGCGACCGCGCCCTGGGGTAGCCGGGCCGCCAGATCGTTGGAGAGAATCCGCCGGATCGTCTCATCGAGGGGCGCGGCCCACCGGTCATTTTCCATGATCTGCAGTTGTGTTGAATCCAGGCGCCGGACAATCTGCGACCGGTCGAGCTCCGTGGGGATAGTGACGCGATCGAGGCGAATCGGGACCTGGCCCTGCGCAAGGGTGAGCCGGCTGGGAGCGGGGGTCTCGGTCAGAGTGTAGTAGTGCATCGGCGGACTGGACGCACAAGCGACCAACATCGTGCCGGCAACGGCAACTCCAAACAACTTCACTTGTCGTCTCCCTTGCGTCCGCGGAGCAGAGCTTCCGGATGACGGTCGAGGTAGTCGGCCAGGCCGCGCACGGAGCGCGCCGCTTCGGTCAGCTCGCGCATCATGCGGGGCAGATCGGTTCCGGTTGGCGCGGTGTTACCCGCAAGGCCCTGGATCGTATTCAGGGTGCTCTGGGCGGAGTCCGCGGTGTCGCGCAGACTCTTGATGAGAGTTTTAATGTCAGGCTCGAGGTCGTGCGTAACCTTGTCGAGTTGCGTGAGCGTTTCATCGAGTGACTGCAGCGCATGGCCGAGCTGCGGCCCTGACGTGGCGCGATCGAGGTTTTTGAGCACACCCTGGAGGTTCTGCAGGAAGGCGTTGAAATCAGCAGCGGTGCTCGTCGGCATCCTGATGAGGTCGCCCTCGTGCTCCACGTGGGCCTTGGGCGCATCGGTCACCATTTCCAGGCCAACCAGCTTCGTGCCCGTCAGCAGGCTGCCCGAGGACACCTGCGCTCGCATCCCATCGGCGACGAGCGTCTCGATCCACTTCTCCACCGCATCGTGCTGATTCGCATCCGCGCCTCGCGGCATATTCAGGATGTCCACGCGCTCCGGATCGACGTAGAAATTGGCGCGGGTCACCAGTGTATGCCTTTTATCGTCGTAGGCGAGACGGGCGTCAGTGACTTCACCGACCTCAATGCCGTCCAACTCCACCGCGGTTCCCGTGTCGAGGCCGCGTTGATTGCCGAGGAAGTCGGCTACGTAGTTGAGTGTTTCGCCCTGCGGAGCGCGGTCAGCGGCCCGGCGGTTATCGTACAAGCCAAATACCGCCCCGGCGGTGCTCGGCGGTTTCTGCAGCACCTCAGTTGGTGTTGCGAATGCAATGCCACCCGAGAGCAGCTGCTCCCAGGAGTTCGCGCGGATCCGCAGACCCTGCGAGCCCAGACTCAAATCCACTCCGCCGGCATTCCAGAATCGAGTCTCCGGATGCACGAGGTCTTCATAGGGCGCTCGGACGAACGCAGTGACCTGCACGCCCTTGTTGTTCGGGCGTAGTTGGTAATCGTCGACCTCACCCACGTTGATGCCGTTATAGGAGATCGGCGAGCCGCGCGTGAGCGAGCCCAGGTCATTGGCCAGCAGGGTGAACGAGCGGCCCTTGGTATCCGGTGACAGCGCCGGCGGCTCATCCAGACCCACGAAGTCGCGCTTGGACTCCTCGCTGGGCTTGCCGGGATACATCTCGATGTAGGAGCCGGAGACGAGGGTCGACAGCCCTGAAATTCCGCCCACGCCCACATGCGGAGCAATGATCGCGAAGCGGGTATTGGGAGTCAGGTGACTGGTGGCTTCGCGTGTCATGCGGGCGTGCACGATCACATGTGACATGTCAGGTGTCAGCTCGAGTGACTCGACGGTGCCCAGGTCGACGTTGCGATGTTGAATCTTGGTCTGACCGGCCTGCAGGCCGTCGACATTCCGGAATGAGATGGTGATGGCCGGTCCCCGGTCGGCCAGGTTGCGCCACGCGAGCCACACCACGATGGCGGCCGCCCCGATGGGAAACAGCCAGATCCAGTTGAACCGGTGGGCGCGCACCCGCGCCCGCGGCTCTGCGTCTCGTTCTTCGGGGGGTTCTGTCATTCACGCTCCGCAACAGCATCCCACATGAGCCGTGAATCAAACACGGAAGTGGCCAGCATCGTAAGGATCACGACGGCGCCGAACGCCACCAGGCCCGGTCCCGAGTGCACCGCTGTCAAGGCACCGAACTGCAAGACAGCGACCAGCATCGCGACCGAGAAGATATCAATATTGGACCAGCGGCCGATTGTGTCGATGGTCCGGTACAGCTGAGTACGGGTGACGAGGAACTGTTTCGATCTGATCCGCGTCGCCACCAGCATCCAGGTGAGCCCAAACAGCTTCACGAGCGGCAGCACGATGCTGGCCATGAACACAATGACCGCCAGCGGCACCAGGTCGTTATGAATGAGCTCGATGACGCCGCTCAGAATCGTGTTGTGCTCTTCACGGCCGAATGACACTGTCGTCAAAACGGGCAGCGTGTTTGCCGGAATGTACAGCAGGTATCCGGCGAGCACGAAGGCCACCGTGCGCTCGATCGAGGCAGGTTTGCGCACGTGGAGCTTGGCCGCGCAGCGCGGACAGGGCTTGCCTTCGTTCTCGATTCCGACGATGAGGTCGCAGATGATGCACGCGACTGATTGATCACGAACCGGCTCCCGCGTGGGGTCGCGCCTTTGCGGGCGCAATGCTTCCCACACCGTGCGTTCATCCAGCTGGACCATCGCGACCAACATCACGAGTCCTACGGCAACCAGCGCCCAGCCGCCGATCTCCACCGTCACATGGGAGACTGTCTTGATCCGACTATAGGAGACAAAGCTGCCGACCAGGAAGACTTCGACCATGACCCAGGGTCGCAGGTGCTTGCTCCACCGAAACGCTGATCCAACCGGCGTGCCGATCCGCCAGTGGAGGCTGCCGAGGACATAGATGAGCAGTCCGAGATAGGCATAGGGCAGGGCAATAGCGAAGACGCCGATGAGGATCCCCAAGGAGGCAAAGCCGTCATCCCACATCGCGGCCGCGGTCGATGCCAGCCAGGCCTCGCGGTCCGCCCCATACGTTGTTACCAGCAGCAACGGGCCGATGGTGGTGGGTATGAGCAGGAGCAGGGCGGAGATGGCCAATGCCAAGGGGGCGCCGATCCGCCCCGTCGCCGACCCTGCCAGGACCTTCAGGCAGCGCGCGCACTCAGCCTTATGGCCCGGTTCAGGAGACGGCAAAACCTGCATCAGTCCGCAGTCCGGGCAGGCAATCCGTTCGGCTGCCGAGGGCGAAGTCGAAAGGTTCAAAGAACGGCCGGTACGGTTTCTGAGAACATCATTGGGAGTATAGAACGCCTGTATACTGAGCTGTATCCCTGAGAAAGAAACAACGTGGCCACGCCTGACATCTCTGTGTATCAGAAGATCGCGCGATATGCGCTGATCATTGCATTGATGGTGCTGGGCGGCTGGATGCTGCAGCACTTTCTGCCGGCGTTGTGCTGGGCCGTCGTGCTCGCCATCGGCACGTCCAAGTTGTACGACCGCTGGCTGCGCAAGTTCCATGGTAAGCACCGCGATATCTGGGCGGCGTTGACCTTTACCCTCATCATCGGATTGGTCCTCATCGTGCCGTTGGTCTATGGGGGCATCATTGCGGTACGAGAAGCGATCTCGCTGGTCCGCTCACTCCTGGACAACTCGAAGGACGGGCCGCCGGGATTGCCCGACTGGCTGCAACAACTGCCCTGGTTGGGCGACTGGCTGAATGGCATCTGGATCGACAAGATGTCCGCGATTGCCGCGCACGGGGGACCCGACAAAGCGGGCGAGCACGGCGGCATTGCTTCGGCTACTGTCCAGGCCAGGCCTGCCATATACCAGTGGACGCGCCTCGTGGGCGTGCAATTGCTCAGGCGTCTGAGCACACTCGTATTCACATTGCTCACCTTGTATTTCGTTTATCTCAACCGTGACTCGCTGGAGCGTGATGTTCCCCGGGTTGGCCGCCGCCTGTTTGGACCAACAGTCGAAGGTCTGATGACCCGGGCTACAGAAGCCATTCGGGCGACCGTCGATGGCATCGTGCTGGTCGCAGTAGCCGAGGGTGCGATCATGGCCGGCGTGTACGCAATCGCGGGAGCGCCGCATCCGATTCTGTTTGGCGCGATCACCGGTATCTTCGCCATGATCCCGTTTGCGGCCCCGGTGGTATTCGCTGCCGTAGCGTTGGTGTTGGCCAGCAACAATGCCGTGGGCGCCGCCATAGGCGTGCTGATTTCAGGCGGCGTCGTGTTGTTTATTGCAGATCACTTTGTCCGTCCCGTCATCATCGGGGAAGGGGCCAAGCTGCCTTTCCTGTGGGTGTTGCTGGGCATTCTGGGCGGGGTCGAGTCTTTCGGGCTCGTGGGCATCTTCCTGGGCCCGGCGCTGATGGCATGCCTCGTGGCCGTCTGGCGCAGCTGGGTGAGCGACCCACCACCGCCCGTGTAACATCAACGTATTGGACCCGCGGCGGCGGAATCGTGATTGGGAAGTCCTTCTGACGTAGACTGGCCGTGTGTATTCGATCCTCGATGATGCGGTCCGGCGAGCCCGGGACTACCTGGAGGGCCTCGAGCAGAGGCCGGTAGCCCGACCTGCTGCAGCGGCTCGCGACCTGCGCGAGCTGGACGGGCCTATGCCGGCCGAGTCCAGCGCCGCCAAATTGACTCTGGGACTGCTGGAGCGCCTGGGCACGCCCGGCGTTTCGCACCTGGAAGTTGTTGCACTGCGATGGCTCGTGGAACTGCTCGAGCTGCCGACGGGTAGCCGGGCGGCCTTTGTGCCAGGGGCCGCGGCCGCCACTTTCACGGCCTTGGCTGCGGCCCGCAATGCCGTGCTCACGCGGGCCGGTTGGGACATCGAGGCCAATGGGCTCGCAGGCGCTCCGCCGGTCACCGTGATTACCGGTCAGGAAGCGCACGAGTCACTCATGACTTCGTTGAGCATGCTCGGTCTGGGAAGCTCGCGGATCGTGCGTGTCCCGAGTGACGATCAGGGGCGCATGCGACCCTCGGCCATACCGCCGATTTCCGGACCTACGATCCTGTGCGTGCAGGCGGGCAACGTGAACTCGGGATCGTTCGATGATTTCGGGGCGATCATTCCGCGCACGCGCGCCCTGGGTGCGTGGGTGCATGTGGATGGCACCTTCGGGCTGTGGGCAAAAGCCTCTCCTTTGCTGAGTCCGCTGGCGCGTGGGCTCGAGCAAGCTGACTCGTGGGCAACGGACGCTTACGAGTGGTTGAATGTCCCGTACGACAGCGGGTTGGTGTGCGTCCGCGATCCCAACACTTTACAGGCGGCAAGCGCGATCGCGGAGCAAAATATTCCGGACCTGTCACGGCGGGCGCGCGGGGTGGAGGTTTGGGCCGCACTGCGATCGTTGGGGCGGGCAGGCCTGGCCGAGTTGTTTGAACGGAACTGCCGCCAGGCGCGGCGCTTCGCACGCGATCTGCGTTCGGCCGGCCAGGAGATTCTCAACGAAGTGGTGCTCAACCGGGTAGTCGTGCCGTTTGGCGATGCCTTCCGCGCCCGGCGGGTGGTAGCGGCGCTGCAGAAAGAGGGCATTGATTGGTGCGCGATGACCGAATGGCACGGGCACATCGCTGTCAGAATCAGTGTTCCGTCCTGGGCGATGACGGATGAAGATGTCGAGCGCAGCGTAGGATCGATGGTGCGAATCGCAGCGGCCGCTACTTAGTCTCGCTCGAGGACACGTGATTCAAGGCAATCACCCAGTGTCCCCCCACCTTTCGCATCAGTCGGGTGTTGATCCCATATTGCGGATGCTCCGGACGAATGAGCTCGTACTGACTGATCAATTGCGCCGCATCGGGTGACAGCATCTCGACCTGGATGTCATGGA
>Ga0181534_10001783_pt1 | contig 13812 bp, 6 predicted proteins | sample PEATcosm2014_Bin_37_FD_119758 | JGI IMG/M metagenome (GOLD analysis project Ga0181534, IMG submission 119758) | Peatland microbial communities from MTU Mesocosm Facility, Houghton, MI, USA - PEATcosm2014_Bin17_10_metaG | ecosystem: Environmental > Terrestrial > Soil > Wetlands > Peat | place...
CGATTGTGCCGCTGGCCGCGCGCAGCGGAAACAGCACCGGCTTTTTCAACGTGTCCGGCCAGATGTATGAAGTGAACGGCTGGCCATCCACGAGCACATCCACGCGGTTGGAGGCCTCGTTCGGGACGACCGTGACGCCTTTGTCCGGCGTGGCCGGCGCGGCGCGAAGACTGGAAGCGATCATCAAGGCAAAAGTGAGCACACTGAGGCGAATAAATTGGGCTGGCATGGGATAAAGATTCGTCGCGACCTGGCGGGACGTCAAGTGGCGATCATTTCATTTTTCGGCGGCGGGTTGTCTGGGCGTCGCCGGCGGACGGAACGTGATGACGTGATAAGTGGCCGGACCATCGCCCACGTTCCGCATGGATTGGGGAACGTTGGCGGCGTTGAAAATGACCGAGCCTGGTCCGACGCGCACCCACTTGTCATTCACAAACGCCTCGATGGTTCCCTCCTTCACGATGATGACCTCGTCATTGGGCCGCTTGAGGATCACGTGGTTGGTTGCGCCTGGATTAAGCGTGGAGGCATGGCACTCCAGCACGTCGAGGGTGGCGGTGGGGCCTTCGAAAAACTTCCGGCTGGAACCGGTCGCGTTCGTTTTAACTTCGAGTGAATTCCATTCAACGGCCGTTGAGGTCATGGCGGAGGTTTTATCAGATTGGGCCTGCACGGCAAGTCCGGCGGTGGTCAAAGCGGTCAATAAAATCGAAGTGAAATGTGTTCGCGTTGGCATACAAGTTTGTTCCCATCAATGGTGGTTGAGTCGCAGAATAATCCAAACGCCCGGCTGGGCAACGGAATTCTCCATGGCCGGAAGAGGTTGCCGCTTGTCCCAAAATGACTTTTCGCTTTTAATGAAAACCAGCGATTCCGGCTTGTCGTTTTTGCCGGACGCGGACAAGCTTTGCCCATGAAATCATTTCTGACCCTCCGGCTGGCAATGGCATTCGTGTTCGCCTCGACGGTTCCTTCTTTGTTCGCGCAAGCCAACGACGCGTCAATCTCGCCGACCAATAAAATTGAATTGTTCGACGGCCAGGATCTTTCCGGCTGGACATTTGCCTCGAAGGACACGAACGCGGTCGCCGCGGCCATCTGGTCGGTGACGAACGGCGTGATCGTGTGCCAGGGCAAGCCATACGGTTACGCACGCACGCTCCAGACCTATCGCGATTACCAGCTCCACGTCGAGTGGCGCTGGCCGGATGGCCCCGGCAACAGCGGCGTCTTTCTCCACGTCAATCCGCCGGACAAAGTCTGGCCGATGTGCTACGAGGCGCAATTGCTCGCGGGCAGCGCGGGCGAAATCCGCTGCAACGGCGGTTCGCACGTGAATGAGGTTACGGCGGCAAATCCCAAAAGTGTTCCACGCCAGCAGCCAAGTTCGGAAAAGCCCGCCGGTGAGTGGAATTCCTACGACATCACCTGCCGGAGCAATACAATTACTGTCCGCGTCAACGGTGTCCTGCAAAATCAAGTCACTGGCGCGTCGGTGAGTTCCGGTGCGATTGCATTGCAGGCCGAAGGCAAACTGGCGGAGTTCCGAAACTTTTACCTGGAACCCCTGCCCGCTCCGGCGGAATGATTTCCATTTATTTCCCGCCGCCCACACAATTTGTTCAGTGCAGGGGAACAACGGCTCGCTGTTTTGGATCGCCAAGAACGGAGTTTATTAACACAAAAAATTCATCCGGCCGATCGAGCGGCCCTTTTTGCAAAATTTTTCGCACGAACGAATCCATCGGGTCAGCTCACTGCGACAGCCGCAACTCGTAAAGAAGCATTGGGAAACAGACCGTTGGCAACCGACTACTGGCCTGCCTGAAATGACAATTTGCCATGCACAGGCAGAACTTGATTGAAGTGCGCGCTCCCCAATGATGCACTTCCCAGGGCCATGAAAACTTTCTTGTGTTTTTTGCTCCGGGTTATGTTCCGGTCCGGGCTTATGATCTCAAAAAGCTCGTAACATTTACTTGCCGGGGGTAATTTTCACTTCACCACTTTCAATCGGAACCTCTTTGCCCTCGTCCTTCCCCAGCAGCTTGCACAAATCCGTGTCCTTGCCCAGATGAACGGTCAGGGTGACATACCCGGCCCGGCGCTCCTTGAAGGGAGCCGCGTTCACCAGCTTTCCACCGACCAATGTCAGGTTTACCGGCAATTCGAGATTGAAGACCGCGGCTCCTTTTGCGTCTTTGGGATCCTGCTTCAAGCTCACCAGATTGAAACTGCCGTCCAGAAATGCGCTGGTGTTGGCCTGTCGAGTGCATTGCCCGGGCTTCCCTTTCGCATGGTAGCAGAAATTGATGAATCGAGCAGAGCCGGTCTGTTCGATGCTCATTTTGTTCTGATCCGTTTTGTCGGGAGTCAGAGTGAGCGTCACACCTTCAAGATACCGGAGCAGGTATTCGCCCTCGTTTTCGACATCATCCTGCTTCTTTACCTTTTTGACACTCTTAGCCTCTCCGCTGACGCTTGGAAAACCACTGCCTGGAAATTCCAGAGTCAACCGGTCTTTAGAGGTCTTGGACCCCTGGAACTTCAGATTCTCCTTGGATTTCTCCAGCTTGACGACGATCTCGTCGGCATCTTCACCATACGGGTCCGTAAACAGCATCGGATCTCCCTTCGCATACTCATAAAGATTCATTTCCTCGTCATAATCCATGGGATCCCGCTGCAAAAACCTCCCTTTGTTGCTGTCGTAATACCGATTCCGATATTCATAGATGCCGGTCTCCTCATCCAATTCGCGGCCGGTGAACAGGAAACTGTTCGCCACCGCACTGTGCGGTGTTCCCCAGGCATTCAAAGCCAGCGGCGCGTAGCTTCCGTCGAGGACAGTCACGCCTCCGTAGGCGTCATAGGTGTAGCGTTCGGTCGCGTTGCCGGAGGCATCGCTCAGCGCCTCCACGTTCCACAGCGCATTGGGATGGTAATAATAGATTTGCCCGCCGCGTTCCATCGTGAGCACTTCGTCCAAGTAGTTTCCATAAGTATATGTGGCGACCGTCGCGCCAGCCGGGTTCTGCTCCTCGATGATGCGGTTCTCGTCATAGAAATAATAATTCGTGGAAACCGTGCCTGCTGGATTGACAACCTGCGCAACACGCCGGTCCAAGGCGTCGTAATAGTATCGGCCCACGATGGCGGAATCCGAAACCCGCTGCACCTGCGTGAGCCGGTTTTCCTCGTCATAGACGTAGATATTGGCGGTATCATTTGAAAGGTTGCCATTGAAGTCATAGCTGAAGCTCGACGCGTTGGCCGTCAGCAGTTCGTTGGCGGGTCCGTGGGTGCGGACTTGCGGCACGCCGTTGCTGACGACGCTGTTCCAGTTGCCGAGCGGATCGAGGTTCCACGTTTTGGCAATTACCGGCGCGGGAATTACCGAGCCGGACAATGTGCCCACGTCATAGTTGGTCAAACGATCAATCGCATCGTAGGCATAGGCTTCGGAATCCGGCGGGTTGTCGCGCTTCTGCTCGAAAAGCCTGTTGCCTTCGTTGTCGTAAGCGTAGCCAAAGCCGGCGATGCGGCTGGTCGCGTTGGAATGTTCGAGCGAGGTGACCCAATCATTCGCATTATAGGTGTAGGCCGCCGTCGTGCCGTTGCGATATGTCCGCGTCACCACCCGGTCGGCGCCGTCATAAAAATAAGTCACGATCGGCGGATTGGGCGTTCCGTCTTGAATCGTCACCAAGCGGTTCCGGGCATCGTAGGTGTAATTCAAGGTGCGCCCCGACGGCTGCGTGTTGGTCTCTACGCGGCCCGGAATGTTGTAGGTGTAGGTGAGCACCCGCCCGTTTTGCACCGTGTTCGTCACCCGGCCGGCGCCGTCGTAGGCGAACGTGACCACCCAGCCGTTGCGGTTTCCACTCAACATCCGGCCGCCGTTATCATAGGTCAAGGCATCATCGGCACCGCTCGGCAAATATGCGCGGTTGGTCAGATAATACAAATCGTTGTAGGAACAGGTGGTCACCTCGCCTTTTTGGTCAACGCGGCTGATGAGGTTGCCCACGGGGTCATAGAAGTTGTAGCGCGTGTTGGGCGGCGCATCGGGATACGTTTCGGTGACTTGGCGGTTCAGCGCGTCGTATCCGAAACGCGAGGTGTGGCCGTTGGCGTCGGTGAGGCCGATCACGCTGCTGTCGGGGTCGTAAGTGGTGACGGTGGCATTGCCCAGCGCATCGGTAACGGACGTGCAACGGTCCAGGCCATCGTAAAAATAGGTGGTGGTGTGCCCGTTGCGGTCGGTCATGGAGATCACGTTGCTGTCGGGGTCGTAAGCGGTTGTGGTGGTCTGCCCGAGCGGATCAATCACCTGAATCTGCCGGTTGAGGGCATCATACCGGTCGGTTGTGGCATGACCAAGCGGATCTGTCGTAGTCAGGCGGTTGCCATCGGCGTCGTAGGTGTTGCTAACGACCAGGCCGATTTCGTCATAAACAAAGATGACGCGATTCAGTGAGTCGTAAATGTTGGTGGTCGTGTTATTGTTGGGAGCGGTGACGGCCAAAACGTTGCCGTCCCCGTCATACGTCGTCAGCGTGGTGTCTCCGGCAGCGTTGACCATGCTGACCTGCCGGTTGTCCTCATCAAACATATACGCCGTGGTGTTGGTGTTGGGATCGGTCACGGCGATGACGTTGCCGACAGGATCATACGCGGTGGTCGTCACCGCGTCAGCAGGGTTGATAACATCGTTGGTGTCGCTATTTTTGCGCACAACCTGGACGCGCCGGTTCAGTTCGTCATAGTGGTAGAAAGTTACATTTCCATCGGCATCCTGCAAGCGCGTGAGGAGCGAGGACCCGGGGGTGGGGCTGCAGCAGGGCGGACCGCCGGGCATCGAATAATCATACTTGGTCACGCCGCCCAGCGCATTGGTTGTGGCGGCCATCCGGTTGAGAACGTCATAGGCATAATGAGTCGTGTTGGTGTTCGGATCGGTAGAACTGATGCGGTTGCCGACGGGGTCGTAGGTGTAGCGCGTCACGCCGCCGATGGCGTTGGTGGTGCCCGTCAACCGGTTTTGCGCGTCGTAGGTGGAGGTCGTGGGATGGCCAAGCTGATTGGTGGCGGCGATGCGGTTGTTGTTCGGATCGTAGCCATACTGGATCACCCCGCCCTGGGCGTCGGTGGTTTGGATGACCCGGCCGCGAAGGTCGTATAGGTAGGCCGTCGTGTTGGTGTTGGGATCGGTGACACTCAACTGGCGGCCGAGCGGATCGTAAGCACTTCTGGTTACGCCGTTGAGCGCGTTGGTCGTGCCGGTCAGCCGGTCCAGCGGATCGTATTGATAGCGCGTCGTGCGGCCGAGCGGATCAGTGATCGAGAGACGATTGCCAATGGGGTCGTAAGTGTAAGTGGTGACGTTGCCCAAGGGGTCGGTCATTTTCGCAACGTTGCCGTAGGCGTCATATTGGTAATTCACCGTGTTGCCATTTTTGTCGGTGAAACTCGATACATTGCCATGCCCGTCGTAGGTCCAGGAATTGGTCTGGTTGAGCGGATCAATCTCGCGTATCTCGTTGCCGCGCGAATCATACTGGTAAGTCGTGGTGCGCCCGTTCGGGTCGGTCATACTGGTCATCTGGTTGAAAACGGGTTCGTAAGTGTAGGTCGTCACCTCTCCGAGCGCGTCGGTCAGCTTGGTGCGGTTGCCTTCAGCATCATATTGATAATGGGTTGCGTTGCCATTGGCATCGGTCATGGACGACAGCAGCAGCGTGGTTGCATCATAGGAGTAGGCCGTGACCGCGCCATCGGGAGCGGTCACCTGGGTGATATAGCCATTGGTGTCATACTGATAGCTCCACAGGTTGCCGTTGCCGTCCAGGTTGGCCGTGATGCTCGGAACATATTGACGCCTAAGGCTGAAGGCCAGATAGGTTTGATTCACTGCCCAGTCGGTCGGATTCGCCATTGAAAACCACGGCTGACCATTGGCATCCGTCACGGCAAACGGCCGCAGGCCCTTATACATGTAAAAATACATCCGTCCGTCACGGTCGACTTTGCGCGTTATCTGATACTGCGAATTATAGGTGTATTTCACGGAATTGCCCAGCGGATCGGTGATTTGGATCGGCACTCGTCCCAATGGATCATACTGCAGCGTTGTTATCCGCCCCAGCGGATCGGTGATGCTGGAAAGTTTGTTCGATGGATTGTAGCCGAACTGCAGGGTCCGGCCAAACGGATCGGTCACCGAAACCAGCAGACCGCCGGCATTGTAGCTCATCGTGTTGATGTTCCCATTGCGGTCTCCCATTTGAAGCAGGCGATACACCGGACCCGCAACCAGAAACGGGGTGTTGGGCACCAACCCGAAATGCCACCAGCTTTGATTCTTGTTGGTTACAATGAAACTCCCGTCCGCCTGCATCGTCAGGGTTTCAAAATACCCCGTGTCGGAGGTGTAAGTCCCGCTGGTCCCGGAGAAATTCATATAGTATTGCGTCACGCGCCCGTCGGCGCCCAACCGAAACATCTGTCCGCGCTGCTGAAAAAGGAGCGCGTTGTAGGTGTGCGTCCAGCCGAATCCCATTCCGGTGTCCAATTGCGCCTTCGAGCCGTCGGCATTATATGAATTATATGTCAGCCCGAAAGTGAGCGCGTCGCCGTAGCCGCTCGTGACTGTCACCACCGAATAATTGTCCCGCATATTTCCCTCGCTCCAGCTCGTGCTGATGCCGCCGGCCTGCTGCCGGGTGGCTTGGATGCCGCAGGTCAGGCAGACGTCCGACGCGTCGCTGCCAATATACGTTGCATGCCCGGGCACCGCCAAGCCGACCATCGCCCCGGCCAAGAGCAGAAAAAATCGAAAATTAGTGGTCTTGAACGCCGTGCGCTGCCGTCCCAAAGCAACGACCAGAAGCAACCCCCACAGGCATCCCGTCAAACCCAAACCTACATCCGTATCGGGCACAGCCGACGTGCTTGAATTCACGACCATCGCTTCCGAATCCGCCTCCGCCCACAGATAGTAATTATTACCAGCCGTCAATGTCATCGTGCCGGTCAGCGTCTCCGAACCGCCCCCGCTCTGGAATTGATTCGGCCCAACGCTCATTATCAGATCATTGAACAAAACAGGGTTCCCGTTTACGGTCAGCGCAAAATCCGTCTCCCCCTGGCCATACACTCCATAAGCGTCGGAGGACAGAATGAGCGTTCCGTTGATCAGCACCGAGAACGTCACGCTGACTGACCCTGAACCCGAAATGCTGAACATGCTGTTCAGCGAAGCACGCCCGGTGGAAGTATCGAAGCCAGCCGCCGCCCCTGGAATAGACCCGGTCGCGCTGCTCGAACCAGTCAAGGCCGAAGCCGAGGCCGTGCCTGCGCCCGTGGCCGCCCCCCCCGTTACAGGCACGTCCGAGCTGCCGGCCGTGCTAGCAGCAGGGGAACTATTATATTGGGCGTTCGCGCCGGCTTGGGAGAAGGCGGAACTCTGAAGTGTGCCAATATAATTTACGGTTCCGGTTGTTGGATCAATGCTGATGCTTTCAAATGAGCTGGTGCTCACCACCTCAACGTTGGCGCGGGCAACCTGGCCGGCCGAAAAGAAAAGCCAGAACCCAAAAACAACGGTGCCACAGCGGCATGAAAGGGTATTCATAAGTTTCCCATATTCATCAGGGAGAAGGAATCACGAAGGCGGCGTAATAAATCTGGCTTGAGCCGTTCGCGCTTATGGCATTCGTGAAGTTCAAATTCCCGCTTACGTCCAAAATGTTGGTCGCTATCACCGTCCAAGCCGCTTTGGGCAGGCTCAAATCGGCGGACGCCGCGATATAGCATGGCGAACCGGGCGGACCGCCGGTGAGCTGCACAACCAGATTGGTTCCGCTGAGGTTCACGTTGGCCAAGGCCGGCTGGGATGCGGATGAAACCACGGAAATCTGGCCGGTGGCCGGGTCAAAGCGCCATCGCAGCCACGGGCCAGGTGGGGGCAAAATGCGGCTGAAATTCCCGCCGGCAGAATCGGACCCGAAAATGGAGAAGCTCTGACCCAAAGACAACCAACCGGGCAGATTAGTGAGGACCAAAGTCCCGCCAAATGTGACGCTAGAGAGTCCTTGCACCAACGCATTGCCTGGAGAGGCGCTGCCAAGTGAGGCGATCGTCGTGCTGCCGGGAAGCAGGGTGAGGAAATTGCTTATGGTCAGCGGTCCCTGCAAATTGCCAAGGGCAAGTTTGGAGCCGGAATCCATGACCACCGGACCGGTGATAACACCGGTGCCACTCAACATGCCGTTGGCTACCTCGACGCCCCCTGCTCCGATTGAGCCGCTCACGTTCAAACCGCCACCGCTGACCAGGGTCTTGCCAGTGTAGGTGTTCTTTGCTGCCAGCACCAAAGTTCCGGGGCCGTCCTTCTCCACTCCCACGTTGCCCGCTAATACGACATCCAAGCTCACTTCCAGCGAAGCAGATGCCACGGTGATTTCAGGCAGTTCGAATGTATTGTCCAACGTCAAGGATCCGCCCGAACCGGGGTTAAAACTCCAATTTCCCGAAGCGCCCTGCGTTGTGAAGCAGAGGTTCCCAATCGTTTGCAACCCGTCGAGAGTTATGGATGAATTTGGTGCGATCGAGGCCTCGCGGGCAAATCCAAAATAAGCCGTGTTATCCGATCCACCGGCAATCCCGTCAGCCGAATCCCAATTGCCAACACTGGCCCAACTTCCTCCTTGGCTGTTGATCCAATAGCCGTCTTGGGCAGCCGCCCCCCCGGCGCAAAAAAGTGTAGTCACCAATACCGGAAGCATTCGCCCCCAAACCATTCCACCCAAAAACCACCGCTTCCATGAATTTGTTCCATTGTTCACGGTGCTTAAAGTGGGAGGCAGCTCAGAACAACACTTCTCTCGCGCGGTGGAATACGGCTTAATTTCCCCGTCCAAGCGAACCAAATTCAATCCGTAACGCTTCATGGGCACTTCACATGATTTTTCTGCGTGGATTTTCTAATTACAACTCCAAAACCGGGTTATTGTCTCATTTAAGCCAATATTTGTCAAGCTTCTTAGCTCCTCGCCGTTTACGGCGCGAATGGCTCTCCGTCAGTATTGATGGACCCGGCCACGCGCAAACAAGAATTTGAACGGATCAATGCAGCCGGAGTCAAGGGTGTCAAAATTAACTTCTTCCGCAGCGACAAGCAGTGGACGATGAAATGCTATCTGGACATCCTGAAGGACGCGGCGGCCGATCATCTGCTGGTGGACTTTCACGGCTGCACCATTGCCAGGGGCTGGCAGCGCACCTATTCGACCAATACCATTTCCCCGGCGCCAGGACCTTTCTGCAACGAGTTCCCGTCACCTGGGACGGCACCAAATACCCGCTCGGCACGCCGGGAAGCTTGTCGTGTCGGATAAAACGTTTGATGAACGGGCTGGCTCGGTTGCATCAACAGATTCCATCACGGTGCCGATGCTGGCCAATGAAGGATTTGTGGCCCGGCTCACGCCAACCCTGGGCCTAAAGCCGGATTGAAAAAATGAATAACACCAACGACGGGAAAAATTTCATGGACAGTGGCAGAATTCTTGGCATACCTGATTTCCGGCAATTCCAAAAACAATAAAAAACGCACGCCACCTGATGAAACGATTTTATCCACTTTGCGCCGCCCTGATTTTGTTGGCGGGCTGTTCCAGTCTTTCACAAACAGGCGGAACTGCCGCCGCACCGACGCCGGACAAACTCGCCCCCAAGCCGCTTTACCGCGATCCGATCATGGACGGCGCGACCGATCCGACCGTCATCTGGAGTCCCAAGGACAAGAAATGGTTCATGTTTTACACCAGCCGCCGTTCCAACGTGCCGGGTCTGGGCAACATCGAGTCAATCCACGGCACGCCCATCGGCATCGCGACTTCGGCCGACGGCGGCGCGACGTGGAAATATCTCCGCGACGCGAACATCATTTACCCGGACGCCGTCACCAACAAAACCTACTGGGCGCCCGCCGTGGTCGAACACGGCGGCCTTTTCCACATGTATCTCGTTTATGTTCCTGGCGTCTTCGACAGTTGGAGCCACCCGCGTTTCATCCTTCACCTCACGAGCAAGGATTTGATCAACTGGCAATATGAATCCACGCTGCCGCTGTCGCATCCCAAGGTGATTGACGCCGGCGTGCTGCACCTGCCCGACGGCACCTGGCGGTTGTGGTATAAGGACGAAGCCACCGGCTCCTCGTGCAATTACGCGGACAGCGCCGACCTTTATCATTGGACGGATCACGGCCGGGTGCCGGGCCTGTCTGATCGCGGCGGCGAAGCACCGGTCGCGTTTCATTGGAAGGGTCATTACTGGCTGTTCCGTGACATCGGGCGCGGCCTCGCGCTGTATCGCTCCGACGACGCGCTGGACTGGGCGCGCGTGGGCACGTTGCTCGCCGACAGCGGCACCGGTCCCGACGATACGGGGGTGGGCCACCATTCCGACGTCATTATTTCCAACGACCGCGCCTACATGTTCTATTTCGTCGGCCGCGGCCGGCTCAGCAGCATCCAGGTCACCGAACTGAAATACGACGCCAACAGCAACGTCCTGACCGCCGACCGCAATGCCCCGACGATGATCAATTTGCAGCCGCCGAAAGACCCGGAAACGCAGTCCAAGTTCAATTAAAATGGTCTTTCCCGTTGAGCGGGTGATTTGTGCATGCGCGCGTTTTCGCTCGATCAATCCACGTCTCGCTATGGCGCTTGCAGTTGTTCGAGTGCGATGCTTGCGCCCAGATGATCGGGTAATGCCGCGAGCGCGGCGGTAAATTCCGCGCGGGCCTTTTCCTTTTCACCGAGACCGGCGCAGCCGAGGCCGGTGAGGTAATGAGCCGTCGCAATGCGCGAATGCGCCGGCGGTTGTGCAGGTGAAGTCGTGTCATCGGCAGCGGGTTTCAATGCGGCAGTTCCGGCGTCCAAAAGTTCGTGGAAGATCGTTTCGGCATTGTCCTTTTGGCCGAGTTTTTGGAACGCGAGCGCCTGGAAATAGCGCGAGTCGCGGGCGGCAAGCGAATTGCCACCTCGACGATTGCCGGCGGCCGGCGTGTTCGTCACGGTTGCGGTTGTCCACGATTGCCGGGCCTGTTCCTGAATGCCGAGAGCCTCGTTCGCACAGCCGATCCAATATGCCAGTTCCGACTGAAGCGAACCACCGGGCTGTTCGGCGCGCAAGTTCGCGGGCGGATTGAGCGCAGCTTCAAAATCGGCGCGCGCGTCGCTGAATTGCTTCGCGTTGAAGCGTTGCAGGCCGCGCACGAGATGCGCGTCCGCCCAGGCCTGGCCGGTGTTGAAGCGCGTGCCGCCTTCCCAAAGGCTGAATGTCCGGCTTTCGAGGAGCGCGATGGCCTCGTCGGATTTTCCCTTGAAGGTTTTAAGGCTGATCAACGCCGCCAGCCCTTCGTCTTTTTTCACCACGACCTGCTGATGTTGTTCGAGCAATGCGAGACGCTTTTCCACGGGCGCGCCAGCGGCCTGATAAAGCTGATCAAGCTCCGCGTAGTGGTCCGGGTAATTGTCATCAAGCGCCACGGCTTTTTCGAGATATGAAATCGCCTTCGCGCGCGAGTCGTCATCGTCTTTGTGCGACCAGGGTTGCGCCAGGTTGCGCCAGACGATTGGGAAATTCGGATTGAGCGCGGCGGATTTTTCCCAAAACGCAACCGCCTCGTCCGGCTGCCAGTCGAACAACAAATTGCCAAGATAATAAGGCGCGCGGGCATCCGACGGGTTTGCAGCAATCGCGTCACGCAACGCTCCAATGGCTTCGGATTGAAATGGGAAAACGTATTCCGGCAATTGCGCCATCGCCTGCTTGCGATAGGCGGCGGCTTTGGCGGTGTCGCCGAGTTTTTCCGCAAAGTCGCCGAGGTAGTAATAAATCATCGGCGACACTTTGGATTTGTCGGGTGCGGCGGCGATGGATTGCGCGAGAACCTCCGCGCCGTCGCTCCAAAGGCCGGCATCGGAAAATTCGGCGGCGATTTCCTGCGCCGTTGCCGGAAATGAATTGAGCGTTGCGAACAACTGGCTCGCGGCGGATTTGTCGCGGGTGAGAAGCCATTGCTCGGTCATCAGGCGGACGTCGAGCGGGTCGGTTTTTTGCTGCGCGAAGTTGAGAATTTCCTGTGCTTCCTTCACGCGACCGAGATGTCGCAACGCAGTAATTTTCAATCCGTAGGCGCGGACATTGAGCGTATTGGCGTCGAGCGAACTGTTCGCGTAATTCAGCGCGGCGGCGAAATCTCCGCGCGTCGAGGCAATCTCCGCGAGCGAAAAATACGCGGGCGATTTCCATTCCTGGCTCCACGCAGCCTTGTAGAACGCGTCGAAGGCCTCGTCGGTTTTGCCCTGCGCGGCGAGCGCGACGCCGAGGTAGTAAAGTGGCTCGGCATTTTTCGGCGTGGTGTATTTGGCCGTGAGCCGTTCGAGCGCCTTGCGAAAATGCAGCTCGGCGTCGGCGAATTTCGCGTTGCGCAAATCGAGCAGGCCGAGGCCGGTGTTCGCCTCGGTGTCACCGGGATCGCGCTTCAAAACTTCGTCCCAATACGGATCGGCATCCAGTTTCGGGTCGTGAAACTGGTCAATGCGCAGGCCGGTGAGATAAAGCACTTCGTCGTTTGTGATGTCCTGCGGCGAAGGCGGCGGCGTGACGATTGCCGGTCGCGGCATCGGCTGTAAACGCACCGGCGAATACGCGACGAGTTCGCGTCCATCCGCGGAAAGCGAGGCCCGCACGTCGTGTTCATCCACGTCGGCGGGGACGGCAATTTCTTTCAGGAACGGTTTCGCCGGATTGATGGAAATGTTTTCTTCCAAAATAATTTTGTCGCCAGCTTTGAGTTGCACGGTTGCGCGGGGAAATTCCTTCGTCGTGCAGAAGCCGAATTTCGCAGTGCCGCTCGTGACTTCGAGGTTCACGGCGGCTTCGAGGTTGGCGTTTTTCACGCCGCCGATGCCGCGGAACGGATACCAGTTCATCGTGAAGGCGCGTTCCTCGAACGGTTGCATCCACGAATAATCCGGCTGGTTGTCCGAGTAGGCGCCGACCATCAGTTCGATATACGGCCCGTCGGTGTCGGTAAGAATGTTGTCCCACATCTTGCCGCGCGGGCCGTTGCCCCACGTCCAGAATTTTTTGCCGGGGATGATGTGATGGTCGGCGATGCTCATCGTGCCGGCATTTTTGCCGTGGTCATAACCGGCGTAAAAATCGTCCGTGTAATTCCACGCGAACATGGAATTGGCAGACTGGTGGTTTTTATACCAGCTCACGTCGGTGCCGTCGCCGAAATCAACGCCGTTGAAACGCCCGCTGGCGATTGGCCACGCGGCGAAATCGCGTTTGAAGTGATACGTCACCCACTGCGTGTCCGGCGGGAAAATGATCTGATAATTGTCATTCGCATTCACGGCGACGTTGGCGAAGCAAAGCATGGAGTTCGGGAGCGGCGTGCGGTTGAGGATGCGCACGGAACATTCGAGCACCGAACTGCCCGGACGCAGAGTGTAGCCGACCGCCCAGGTCATGCGCTGGCGCGGCTCGAGTTCGCCGACCCAGACGGTCTTGCTGCCGTCGGCGTTTTCCTCCGTGCGATATTGCACCGGCAGGAACGTGCTGGCGCGGTGGTGATGCGGGATGTTCCACTCGATGCCGCCGGAAATCCACGCGCCGATGAGGCCGATGAGCGCGGGCTTGATAACGTGCTGGTGATAAACGAAATCGTAATTGTCGGTCTTGTCAACCGCCGAGAAAAGTTTTCCGCCGATCTCCGGC
>Ga0181534_10001784_pt1 | contig 13812 bp, 8 predicted proteins | sample PEATcosm2014_Bin_37_FD_119758 | JGI IMG/M metagenome (GOLD analysis project Ga0181534, IMG submission 119758) | Peatland microbial communities from MTU Mesocosm Facility, Houghton, MI, USA - PEATcosm2014_Bin17_10_metaG | ecosystem: Environmental > Terrestrial > Soil > Wetlands > Peat | place...
GCGTCCGGACCGCTGGACATGCCTTTTCTCCCGCCGTTACAAACAATATCGGCCTGCGCTGGAACCTTGATCAACCTCTGGCCGACCGGCCTGCTATATCGCTCTTGGTATCATAGCGGGGTGACTGACGCGAACGGCAATTCTACCCCTTCGGCCCTCCATACTGTCTTCCTCGACCGCGACGGAGTACTCAACGAAAAGATGCCCGAAGGGCACTATGTCACCTGCTGGGAGGAGTTTCGGCCCCTGCCCGGCGTTCCCGAGGCCATTGCGCGACTGAATCGCGCCGGCGTGCGGGTGATCGTCGTCTCCAACCAGCGCGGCGTAGCTCTGGGGCACTACACCGTCGCCGACGTGCAAACGATCCACAGCGAGTTTCAAAAGCTTCTGAACGCAGCCGGAGCGCATGTGGACGGGTTCTATTTCTGCCCCCACGAAAAGCATTCCTGCACCTGCCGCAAGCCCGGACCCGGCCTCTTCGAGCAGGCGCGCGCCCAGTTCCCCGAGATCGCGGCCGAAACCAGCGTCATGATCGGCGACTCGCTCTCGGATATCGAGTTTGGGCGGCGGCTGGGCATGCGGTCCGTTTTAATCGACGGCGACCCCGCGCACCAAAAGCCCGGCGCTGCCTCGGCCAAGGAAATCGCACAAGTGAGCTGCCGCTCCCTTTCGGAAGCGGTCCAGATTTTGCTGGGAGAACGCGCTTAGGGCCTGTGGTGAAAGTCGAGTTTTGAAAGGGCACTACTTTAGTCGCGCCAATCAAGCCGATAGACTGAATCGTGGGCTTCAACAATTATCCCTTTCACACACGTTAAGGGGTTTTCTATTCGGTTGTGTTCTCTAATCCAATTCCCTAACGTCTGCTGGTGGGATTAAGTGTTCACGGTTTGACAAAGGCAAGAGAAAATGAGATCCACCCTGTAAGCTCTCTCTATTTAGCGTCTTTGGAAAAGGGAACCGCTAGGCAGCTTTTCGATGCTGCCATGGCATGGCCGCCAATACGTGAGCTGGTCGAAAAGCACGCAAAGGTCTAGCCTTTCTTAGGCCTGGACCTTTCGAGTATTCCCCCGCTCAATTCTTGGTCTTGTTTCGGAGTGAGTTTGCCAGGATTTTTGAGTCCGGTAGCGGCTGTTTTTTTGAGATTCGGGTTAGTGACTGGCTTTATCTTGTGCGGTTTCTTTTTGGTTGCCATTCCGTCCCTTTCTTGAAAACGGAACTAGAATACGCCTATGCCCAATGATGTGACCGTAGACGCTGAGAAATTCGACCGAATTCTAACCCGTATCCTCGCCGCTAAACCGATATCCAAACCAGAGATTAGCGCCCGGATCAGGGCGGAACGGGAAGCCAAACGCGACAAACCAAACCCCCAGTTTTAACGCTGAGGGTTTGGGGGGTTAGTTGAGCGAGAACTTGAACGATACACGGATGCGGCGAGTCAAGAACGCGCCCAACAACGTAAGTATGGTCATATTGCACCTTTGGTTTGGTAGTAGCGTTCTGCCTTACGCGCAGGACCTCCGCAAATGACTATACGCTGTCAATTGTCCGGATTTCTAAAACTTAACTAATTCCTTGTACGGTAACGGTCTACGACAAACCATACTATTCAACGCCATACCGAACATCCAAGGTTGTAAACCGCGTCGATTGTATTGCCGGGTGCCCCCACCCTTGCCGCGTCATTGTCTTTGCGGCCAGGGTGGGTTAACTCTACATAAAAAGAGAAAACTAAAACTTCTTCAGCTCGACGATCGCCCTGAGAATGGTCTCCGGCTGGGGCAGAATCGCGTCTTCCAGCACCGGCTGGTAAGCCACAAAGGTGTCCATCGACGCCACCCGCTTCACCGGGGCGTCCAGATCCTCGAAGAGCTCATCCGCGATGCGCGCGGCAATCTCCGCCCCGTAGCCCCAGCTCAGCATGTCTTCGTGGGCCACGATCACCCGGCTCGTCTTGCGTACCGAGGTGGCAATCGCCTCCCAGTCATACGGATTCAGGGTGCGCAGATCGATCAGCTCGACCTCGATCCCATGCTCCCGCTGGGCCCGTTCGGCTGCCTGCAGGGCGCGGGGAACCACCGCGCCGTAAGTCACCAGGGTCAGGTCCGTGCCCGGACGCACGATCTTCGCCTTTCCAAAAGGAATAGCAAAATCCGGCCCCGGATACGGCGCGCGTCCGTAGGTTTCGCGATACAGCCGCTTGTGCTCCAGGAAGAGCACCGGATCGTCGCAACGAATGGCCGTCCGCAGCAGGCCGTTGGCATCCAGAGCATTCGAGGGGAACACGATCCTCAGCCCCGGAATGTGCGTAAACATGCTTTCGCCCGACTGCGAGTGATAGATGGAGCCGCCGGTCAAATAGCCGCCCACCGGAACGCGAATCACCGCAGGCGAAGCCCACACCCCGTGCGACCGCCAGCGCAGCAGCGCAAGCTCATTGCGAATCTGGTGGACGGCGGGCCAGATGTAGTCGAAAAACTGGATTTCCACCACCGGCTTCATGCCCCGCGCCGCATATCCCACGGCCCGGCCCACAATGTTGGCCTCGGCCAAGGGCGAGTTGAAGACGCGCTCGGAGCCGAACTTGGCCTGCAGGCCGGCAGTCAGCTTGAAGACGCCGCCTTTCCCCTTGACCTCGGCTAGCGCCTCTTCGCGGCTGGCGTCGGCCACATCTTCGCCGTAGACCACGATGCGCGGATCGCGCTCCATTTCGTCGTGCAGGCAGGCGTTGATCAGGTCCGCCATGGTGCGCGGCGTTGCCCCGCTCCTGCCGCTTGCGGAGGATGCTCCGGAGACCGGAGTCTCCGTGGCAAAAGCCGCCCGCTTCGGGTCCAGATCTTCGGAATAAACATGCGTCGTGATTCCCGCAATGGCCGGGAGCGGGGCCAGCAGGGCCAGTTCTGCAGCCTCCGAAACCTCGCGGTCTATGGACTTCTCAAGCGCACCCATCTGCTCTTCGGTCAGGATGCCTTCCCGGATCAGGCGCATCTGCATCCGGGGCAGCGGATCGCGCATCGCGTCTGCCTCGCGTTCGCTGGCCGAGCGGTATAGCTTGTCGTCGTCCGAAAGCGAATGCGAATACATCCGGACGCAATGGCCGTGCACGAAGGCCGGTCCCAATCCAGCCCGGCAATGCGCCACCGCGCCCTGGAAAGCCCGCAGGCAGGCTTCCGGATCCGTCCCGTCCACCTCGGCGAAATAAAAGTTGGGGAAGTTGGCCACCAGCCTGGAGATGTTGCCGCCTGGCGTGTTGCACTCCACCGGAGTGCTGATGGCATAGCCGTTGTCTTCCACGCAGAAAACCACCGGCAGCTTGCGGTTCGAGGCGGTATTCAGCGCCTCCCAGAACTCGCCCTGCGAAGTGGATCCCTCGCCCAGCGACGTAAACACTACTTCGTCGCCATGATAGGCCACATCGCGAAAAGCCCGGTAATCGCCTTCGACCCTTTCCGCAGCCTCGGGATGGCGGCTGAAGTAGCGGCCGGCCTCGGCGCAACCCACGGCGTGCAGCAACTGCGTAGTGGTCGAGGAGGATGTGCTCACAATGTTCAGTTCGCGGCTGCTCCAGTGGGTGGGCATCTGGCGTCCGCCGCTGGCCGGATCGGTGGCCGCGCCCACGGCCTGCAGCATCATCTCGGCGGGCGTCACGCCCAGCCCCAGGCACAGCGCCCGGTCGCGATAGTAAGGGAAGAACCAATCGTAGCCCGGCCGCATGGCCAGCGCCGCGCCCACCTGCAAAGCCTCGTGACCGGCCGCGGAGATCTGAAAGAAGATCTTCTGCTGCCGCTTGAGCAGAATCTCACGGTCATCCACGCAGCGGGACATATACATCAGCCGGTAGATGTCGATCATCCGTTGAGGGCTAAGGCTGCCGTCGGCAGCTCCCGTCTCCATCGCTTGAACACCGGAAACCGCAAGGTTCATCGAGCTGACTCCCTGGAATTAGTTCAAAATGCCCAAAGTATCCTGATTGCGGCAACCGCGCCCTGCTCCATTAGAGGCGTGCGAGGCGCGCCACGATGCTGCAAATTTGCGCGCCAAGGGGCGCGCTGACTGCCTTCCCGGCCCAGAGCGGGATCTGGTACGAAGGTCAATACCAAGTCGTCCAAACCTCTGTCCTGGACAGGCTTCTTCGCTGAAATTTTTGCGCGGAGGGGTATCCGCGACGGGGAACAAGAAGCCACCTCGTGCAATCCGGCAGGAAGCGCCTGTTGCGGATTCCTTTTAAGGATACTGGAGAGGACTGGCTGGAGGATACACCGAAACTCCACGCACCGAAGTGCTCATCTTCTCCTTGACACTGCGTGCCAGCTTTTCGATCTCCGCGATTTTGCGCAGCTGAGCGACAGTCAGCGTTCCATCATTCGCGGCCGCAATTTCGGCATTCAATTCCGTCGCCAGTTGCAACAGCTTTTGCGTGTCGTTGACCATCGACTTTTGCCGCGCGGTATTGAGCGCGCGCAGCCGCTTCTCATCCTGAAACGGATCCGCGTTGGCATCCCCGAACGGGCTCGCAGTACTGCCCGGCCGCTGCCCAGTCGAGCCCTGCAGTTGTCCGGGGTCCATGTAGGCTGGATTCTGGGCGCGCCCCGGGTTTCCGCAGAGCGGCGTCATCAGCAAGAACAGGCAAAGCCCCTGCCCTGCGACCCGCCGCAGACCGCGCGCCCGGCTACGCCCCGCAAGAGAGAACCTCCGGACGATCTTCATTGCACGCAATGTCTTCACTTCGCACATCGCCGGCCATCCTGGCGTCATCCGGATATGTAATACGCCTGCAGAGCTATTCCGCTAGTTCGCCCCGATGCTCAGCTTCATCTTTTCCTTCACATCGTGGGCTAGCTTCTCGATTGCGTCCGCCTTGCGAATCACATTCAGCGAAAGCGTATCTTTGTTGGTCTTGTCCACTTCTGTCTTCAAGTCGGTTGCCAGCTTTAGAAGCTTCGAACTGTCGTCCGCGATTTCCTTCTTGCGTTCGGCATTCGCCGCCTCAAAATTCTGCTTCTCCTTCTCTTGCTGGTTAATATCGTGCTGTTGGACGGCGTCAGGCATCCGAACCGCCTCGGGAGGTATCTTCGGGTATTGCAGCATGCTCTCCTGCTGCCATCCTCCTCCAGCCGCCGGGACCAGAAACAGCACCATCGAACCACACATCAATCCCAGACGGATCGCTCTCCTGCTCGCTCCGTGCACACTTCGCGGATTCGATGCGCCCCCTTGCCGGGTGCTCCTTGCATGAAACTGGGGAATCTCCATGGGAACCTCCTTAGCTGCTCCTACCTTGAGATGCTTCTGTTGCGATCCGCGCTCGAATCGGCTTTGACCACAGCGGCGATGGCACAATGGACGGCGGAAACGCGGGTCGGTCGTGCGGGGCCGCAATCCTGCCGCCACTTCCTGCGCACAGTCTACAGCGTCTCCAGAGCTGCTGTATCCAGAAAGCGACTCTCCGAATTGTCATTTTTCTCACCCGTCGCCCCGCGGACAGATCCATGTCCGCGGCGTGGAAGAAAACGCCACCTTGCGGAACCCCCGCAAGACTGCGGAAACTCCGGAAACGCTCTAATCTAGGAACAGGAGTTTTGCATGCTACCTTCTTTGCTGGCCATACGTTCGGGTGTTTTTGCCGAAGGTCGGTTCCTGGGCAAGATCCTGGATTTGTGGGCGGACGATGCTCAGGAGTTTATCCGTCTCAAGTTGCCCCATCTGTTGACGGTGGCGCTGATCGCTTTTGTTCTCTACCGCCTGCTGCGCTTGATCACCAGTCGAATGGTCTCCATCGCTGAGCAGCATGGTACAGGCTCCCTGCGCTTTGCCCAGGTTAAAACCCTGTCCGGGGTCATCCGCACCACCGGGTTGGCGATTATCAGTCTCATCGCCGGTATTTGGATTCTGGACGCCGTGGGAATCAATCTGGCGCCCCTGCTCACCTCGGCTGGCATCGCCGGCGTGGCCATCGGCCTGGCGGCGCAAAACATCGTGCGCGACGTGCTCAACGGCGTCCTCATTTTGATCGAAGACCAGTTCAACGTGGGCGACACCGTCCGCGTGGCCGGGGTAGCTGGCGTGGTGGAGGCCATGACCCTGCGCAAGACCACCGTGCGCGATGCGGACGGTACCCTCTACATCATCCCCAACTCGCAGATCGCCACCGTGGCCAACCTCAACGCGGGCTTCTCCGTTGCCACGGTCAACGTGAGCGTCGATTTCTCGGCCAATCCCGATCAGGTCATCGACATGCTCACCGGCATTGCCATGGAGATCCGTTCCAGCGAGCAGTTCAGCCGCGTCTTTGTGGAAGATCCACAGATTCTCGGGGTTGACCTGGTCAAAGGCTCCGAACTGGTATTTCCGGTGATCTTCAAGACCCAGGCCACCAAGCAATACGGGCCGATGCGCGAGTTCCGGAGGCGAGTACGGCTGGCTCTGGCCGAGCACCATATCCTGCCGGGCGACCCCAACCGCGTTTTCCAGACCTTTTCAGAGGATCAGCCCCGAATGCGCAGCGGCGCGGCAAACGAAGTCCAGGTGGAACACGACGCAACCAAGCTCAAGCCGCAGGAAAGCAATCCGTTCTCAAGCGAGTAAGCGCGGCAGATTTTGCTTCGCGAAGCTTCTCGATGCGAAAGGATCAAGCTCAGTCGCCGGCACGGCTGTGTTCGCCTTGTGAAACCGAAAGATCGATTGGATGGTCGGCGGGGCGAAAAACCACCCGGTTCCTGCCCTGCGCCTTGGCTTCATACAGTGCATGGTCGGCAACGATCAGCAGCGACTCCACGGTGCCGCCCGTCGCCGGCTCGAACAACGAAGCCCCGACGCTGCAGTTCACGGTGAACTCACAGCCCCGTTCCATGATCTTCAGGTTTGAAATCGCCGCGTGCAGGACGCTCAGTCTCTGCTGAACGGCATCGGCGGGAATCTCGGTAAGTAGGATCAGGAACTCCTCGCCTCCGTAGCGCCCGGCACTGTCGTAGGGACGAATCGCCCCTCCCACAGCCGCTGCAAACCAGCGCAGCGCCTCATCCCCGGCCAGGTGCCCGTGCGCATCGTTGATCTCCTTGAAGTGATCGAGATCCACCAGGGCTACCACCAGCCTTCTGCCTTCACGGGCCGCCCGCTCCATCTCTCTCGCCAACGCCCGCAGCACCGCCGATCGATTCAGCATCCCGGTCAGCCCATCGTGCGTTGCCTGGATGCGCAACTGCTCCCGGCTCAGTTCCAGCTCCCGGGTGCGTTCCCTCACCTGGCTTTCCAATTGCCGGCTGCGTGCCCGCAAATGGCGGGCATAGAGGCGGGTAAAGGCCCAGAACAGCCCCAACAGCGCGAGCAGGCATAACCCAGAGAACCACTTGCTCTTCCACCATGGCGAAAGTATGTGCACCTTGACCTGCACGACATCCGAGCGCGAGCCGAGGCTGGAATTCTGCGCCACCGCTTCCAGAACGAAATTGCCGGGGGGCAGCCCGGAGAAGATCGCCAGCCCATCCTTGTTCTCGATCCAATCCGGCTGAAAATCCTTCAACCGATAGTTGAAGACCAGTTCGCTGCGATTCGGCATCGCCGGCGAAGAAAACTGAAAATCCAAGGGCAAGCCGCTCCAAGGCAAAGTGATCTCCGCGGCCAGCGGATTCAGCATCCGGCCCCTCTTGATCGCCGTCACCGAAATTGCCAGAGGAATCGACTCGAAGACCCTCTCGGGATGCACCAGGTGAGCAATTCCGCCGCTGGTGCCCACCCAGAGCGAGCCATCCGGCGCCTCGCGGATTGCGTTCTGATCGATGTCGTTCCAAATGAGCCCGCTCTCCTGCGAGAGATGACGCCAGCTGCTGCCGTTCCACACCACCACACCCAGGTCGGTCCCCAGCCATACCCAGCCGCGATGGTCCACCAGCAGGGCCAGGGGAGCCAGCGTCTGCAACTCCTCCGGCAGCCGAAGCTGCCATGCCTCCAGGCGGCCGTCCTTGGGAGTCAATCGCCAGGTTCCAGTTTGGTCCCCGGTCATCCACACCGTGCCGTCGTCGGCGCAGGAAAGCGCCAGCACCGATCCATTGAAACGCGTAAGCCCGTCGATCGGCGGAACCCTCCACGACCCGTTGTCTTCGCGCAAAAGACGGTTGTTGGAAAGAAACCACAGCGACCCGTCACGGGCGGCGCAGCCTGTCTCCACGCGGCGTGTGCCGGTGAGCAAGGCGTTCGCCTCCGGTACAAGGCGCGGAATGGCCGCTGGACTTCGCGCCGGGCGAAGATAGATGCCCTTCTTCGTCGCAAAAAAGACTTCTCCGGAACGGTCCTCCAGAATGCTCATGATGAAGTCAGGAAGCCGCGCGATCAGGCCGATACTCCCAGTCTTCGGATCGACGCGCAGAATTCCACCCGAAAATGTCCCCGCAATCACCGAACCGTCGTGCAAAACATCCATGGTGGAAACCTGCCCGAAGTTCCATCGCCGCTTTGATGACAGCGAACCGGCCGCGCCGCTGTGCGGATCGATCCACGCAAGGCCGCCTTCGGTCCCAACCAGCACGTGCCCCTCGCGCGGAGGAACAATCGCCCACACCACTGGCGAGGGCAGCCCTTGGTTGTCGCTCCAACCTTCCCAGGATTCATAGCCGGTCCAACCCACCAGTCCCACGCCACGGCTGCCGATCCACAGGTCGCCGCCGGCGTCGAAGACCAATCCGGCAATCTGGCTGGTGCGCGGCATGCCGTTCTCCGATCCAAATGTGCGCCAGTGTCCGGTCTCCCAGCGGACCAGCCCACTTTGGGCAGGCGCCAGAACCCGGCCCTGCCGGTCTTCGATCAAGGGAGTGTGCCGGTAAACAGTGGCTGGATCGCCACCGGTAATGCTGCGGTCCTCAAAGCGGGCGCTGCCCCGCCGCAAGACCGCGACATGCGCCATCCCGCCCGCCCACAACGTGCCCTCGTGGTCCAGCAGAATCCCCTTCCAGGCGTCCTTTGGCAAGCCTTGCCCTGTTCCCCAGGCAGTCACGGCGGCGGATCCCGGCTCCGTGCGTTCGCTCTCGCCTCCGGGCAGTGAATACAAATGCTCGCCGCTCCCAATCCAGATCTGCGGCCGGGCTCCCGCGCCAGACACAACATTCACACTATCGATTTGCGCCAGCTCCGGGTTTGCGCGGATCGTCGGGTCTGAAAAGACCGCGCTGTAGGAGAGCATTCTGCCCTGCTCGTCATGCTCCAGGCGATACAGTCGCTGCTGCTCCACCACCAGCACATGGCGCGCATCCTCAACCGCCATTCGCCCCGCGTCCGCGACATGAATCTGCCGGGAGCCGGCCGCCTGGAACAGGTTTCCGTCCCAGCGGTAGAGATTCTCCGCGGTCGCAACCCAAATGGTGCCTGCCGGGTCGGCGACGATGTCTAAAATGTTGAGTTCCGCGATCCCTTGTTGCTGTCCGAAGCGCTCAAACCCCGAGCCCAGAAAACGGTAGACCCCGTTCTCCGTCGCCAGCCACATGAATCCGGCGCGGTCCTTCACCATTCCCCGGATACCGAGATTGAGCAAACCTTCGGGCTGCCGGTACGTCTGGAAGACATACTGCTGCCCATGCGCCACGATCGGTAAGAGCACCAGCCAGCACAACAGAGTCCGAATTACCCGGTGACCTCTCAAACTCCCTCGGTATGTGCGGAAAAAGACTCCGTTTCCCTCTTATCGGCAGCAATAGGCGGAAACAAGATTCCCTGTATCATATTCGAAAAAATAATCTTCTGTTTTCTATGTATCCAGCAACCTGAACATCCTGGGAATGCTTTTTCTCTCAGCGGTTGTACCAGCTACCTTCGGCGCTCACACTGGCCGGCGGGCAGACACGGGCGCAGACGACAGTGATCGTCGCGCTTCAGACCTGCGTCTCAAGCGCGCTCAAGAGCCCTTCGGCATCGCTGACCGGCGGCAGGCAGGTGCGGCCATGGCACACCAAAGCCCAAACCTCCGCGCCGGCTGGCGGAGGAACATTGAGCAACACATCCGTCAGCGCGCCGGGGATTCCCTCCGCGCTCAAGCGGTGCGGCGCAATACGCATCACCGTCTTGTGGATGGCATAGCGCGCCAGCGCCACCCCTTCTAGGCGCAGCGCCTCCGGCCCGGAACCCACCACGACCACTTGCACGGGATCTTGCAGCAGCCGCTCCAGGGCCAGCCCGTAGCTCCCCGCGTACAGGCCAAACTGGCTTACCACCGCGGAAAAGGAGGCCAGCGTGCCCTTGGCGATCTGGCGATACTCCTCGCATCCGCTCAAAGCCGCCAGACGTAGCAGCGCGCTCGCTGCCGCCGGGTTTCCCGCCGGAGTGGGCGTGTCCTGCAACGGCTTGCGCCGCGCGCTCAGCGCGCCCAGTTCCTGGACCCCGTCCCCGGAACTCGCGACATCGTAGAATACCTGCGCATCGTGGTCCCAGAACCGCTCGATCATCGCGTCGGCCAGGGCAATCGATGCGCGGTAAAACTCCATCTTTCCAGCGGCAAACCAGGCATCCATGCAGGCATGAACCGTCATGGCGTAGTCGTCCAGCGTTCCCGCCGCCTGTTCCGACGCGCCGGCCGCCGCGGGCGGAAAGCCGTAGGCAATCACGTGCGACAGGTCTTTCCCGCCGTCCCATGCCTGTGCCAGCAGCCGGGTCAGGGTCCGCAGAGCAAACTCATGCGCCGAGCGAATCCGCAGCACCCGCGCCGCCTCCAGATAGGCGCTCACAGCCATCGCGTTCCACCCGGTGTAGAGCGTCCGGTCGACAAACGGAGTCATGCGCCCCTTGCGCGTGCTCAGCAGCTTGGCGCGCGCCCCTTCCAGCGCGGCGCGCATCTCCTCAACCGGAGCTCCGGCCTGCTGCGCAATCTCTTCCACCGACTGCCGTACATGCAGTACATTCTTGGCCGGGTTCTGGCGCATATCGCCCACTTCCCTGACCGTCCAGTAATGGATCGCGAGTTTCGCCTCCTCGGGCTCCAGCGCCTCCCGGATTTCGTCCAGCGTCCAGGTGAAATAGTCGCCGTCGTCCTCCAGATCGATGTCCGCGTCCTGCGAGGCAAAAAAGCCGCCATGCTCCCGATCGGTCATCGTGTCGTCCAGCCACTGGATGATCTCGGTCGCCGTCCGCTGGAAATCCCGCCGCGCAAAGCTCTGGAATCCGTGCAGGTAGTTGCGCAGCAGCTCCGTGTTGTCGTAGAGCATCTTTTCGAAATGCGGCACAATCCAGTGCTCGTCCACGCTGTAGCGGTGAAAACCGCCTGCCAGCTGGTCATACACGCCGCCGCGCGCCATTTTTTCCAGGGTGGTTTCAAAGGCCGCCCGCGCCTCGTCGTCGCCGCGGTTCATTGCCACCTGCAGCAGCAGGTCCATCATCGCCGGATGAGGAAACTTGGGCTGCGTGCCGAAGCCGCCGTTACGCGGATCGAACTGCCGCAGCGCACTGCTCACCAACTTGTCCAGCAGAGCCAGCGAAAGCTCTTCTCCACCGCCCGTGAACGCCTCATTTTGTTCGATGGCAGCCATCACGCTGGTCGCCGATTCCAGCGCCTCTGCGCGTTTCTCCTTCCACACCGAGGCCATGGTCTGCAGCACCCGCACAAATCCTGGTCGCCCCATGCGGTCGTTGCGCGGGAAATAGGTCCCGCCGAAGTACGGGCGTCCATCGGAAGTCAGAAACGCGGTCAGCGGCCAACCGCCCTGCCCGCTGATCGCCGACACCGCCGCCTGGTAGCGCGCGTCCACATCGGGCCGCTCGTCGCGGTCCACCTTGATGGCCACAAAATGCTCGTTGATAATCCGTGCCACTTCGGGGTCCTCATAGGACTCCCGATCCATTACGTGGCACCAATGGCACCACACCGCCCCTACGTCCAGCAGAATCGGCTTGTCTTCCGCCAGCGCGCGCGCAAATGCGCCCTCTCCCCACGCCTGCCACGCCACCGGCTGATGCCGGGCCAGGCGCAAATAGGAGGATTGAGCGTTCTCGAGCGTATTCGGGCCGCCAGAGACCGGGGGAATATCCTCACGCATGGGCTGAGCATACATTGAATGTGCCTGAAATGACTCGGTTCGATCACGGATCTCACGATCCAGACAGTTTTCAACTCCGCCACATTACACCTGTGGCCCGCCTGTAGCCAAACACTCAATTGTTCCGGTGCGTCTTTTCCCTCTTAGATGCGGGACTTCTCGGCCAAGTTGTAAGGAGGGTGAAATACCTTGGAAACAGCCTGCAAAAAGCAAGCTTCTTCCAAGGAAATATCAAGCAGCACGGGCGCGGTGACACGGCAAATCGCGCCGGTTATTCCGCGCCAAAGATCCGCCGCAGAAAGTGGCGCACCCGGCTCATCATCCCAGGTTTCTTGGGTGGAACCGGCTTCTGCGGCGCAGTTTCAGGATTCGTTGCTGCCGGCGTCGCCGCCTCCGCCTTTTTTGCGCCGTTGTAGGTCAAAGCCTCCGCAGCCGAACCCGGTATCGGACGCAGAACCCCCGCGCCCGGCGCCAGTCCCTCGCTCTGAGCCAGGGGAAACTCGTTGCCGTGCACTTCGACCGGCGGACAGCCGCAAGGCTCCTTCTCTTGATCCACCACCGACCGCAGGCTGCCGTGCTCAAACATCACCCGCTGCCCGGCCTGCACCCGGTACGCGCCCTCTTCGAAGACGCTCGACACCAGCACGTAGGTCGCTTGTGCTCCAGCGTTGTCCACGCAGGTGTCGCCTCTCTCGCCCAGCCGCACCTTCACCTCTGCCGCGCCTGGGCCACCGATCAGGATGCGAAAATCCGGCGTCATCACAATATCCGCATTCTTCCCGGTGGCAAAGCTGACTTCCATCGCCCCATGATCCATGGCCATCATCAGCCCCGGCGTTTCGCCTGCCGGCACGCTGGAGTCCGCCGCCAGCTTCAAGACGGTCGATGCGCATACCCGCAGCCGTCCCCGGTGCGGCAACATGACCTCCGTCGTGCGCGTCCCCGACTCCACGGTCCCGCTGGCCACAATCACCGCCTTGCCGCCCGAGACTTCCAGCGCTCCGCTTACTTTGGCTCCTTTGTCGCCCGCACCGGCGTCTACGGGAATAATCGCGATAGGACCGCCCGCGCCTGCAGGAACGGCTGTCGCCGAGCCGCTGCCTGAGCCTGTCCCAGTCTGAGCAACTGCCAGGCTGGCGCACAACGCCCCTGAGGTACACGCCAGCAACGCGCAACTTAACGCATTCCTGCGCGCGCACCCCTTGCGGGACATCGCAAAGACTCCCGTCTCGCTTCGCATCTCTTAAAATCCCAGGAAATTGCGAATCATCTGGTGGCCGCCTTCTGTCAGCACGCTCTCGGGATGAAATTGCACCCCCTCGATCGGCAGGCTGCGATGGCGCACTCCCATGATGACCGTGCCCTTCCCATCCGGCGCGGCGGTGCGGGCGGTAACTTCAAGCTCGGCCGGCAGCGTCTCTTCAGCCACAATCAGAGAGTGATAGCGGGTGCAGGTCAGCGGGCTCGCGAGTCCGGCAAAGATTCCCTTGCCATCGTGCTCCACCGGGCTGGTCTTGCCGTGCATCAGGTGCTGCGCGCGCACCACGTCCCCGCCAAACGCTTCGCCGATCGCCTGATGTCCGAGGCAAACACCGAAGATCGGCACCTTGCCTGCCATGTGGCGAATCAGCGGGACCAGGATGCCCGCTTCGGACGGAGTGCATGGGCCCGGCGAAAGCAGAATCCGGTCCGGGCGCATTGCCTCCACATCCTGCACCGTCAGCTCGTCGTTGCGACGGACCTCGACCTCGGCCCCCAACTCGCCAAGATATTGAACGAGGTTGTATGTAAACGAATCGTA
>Ga0181534_10001786_pt1 | contig 13802 bp, 10 predicted proteins | sample PEATcosm2014_Bin_37_FD_119758 | JGI IMG/M metagenome (GOLD analysis project Ga0181534, IMG submission 119758) | Peatland microbial communities from MTU Mesocosm Facility, Houghton, MI, USA - PEATcosm2014_Bin17_10_metaG | ecosystem: Environmental > Terrestrial > Soil > Wetlands > Peat | place...
ATTAAGAGCGAGCTTGTTGTTATGAGGTTACACAGGAGAGTGGGGTTCGTCAATAGGCATTATTTCGCGTTGATGTCTGGTGTGCGTAAGGTTTTCCGAGAGCCGCGACGAAGTTTGTCAATCAAGGGCTCGTGCAAGCAACGTTAGTGATGGTGACCGCGCTAATGATAAGCTGCCCGACAGGTCAGTCTTTTTGAAGGGTGCGGCTTCAACCACCGCGCATCGTTTGATTCCCTAAATCCCCTAAGAGGACCACCATGCAGAGACGCACATTCATGAGCCTCGCCGCCGGCGCCGCAACCGCCCTGGCGTTCCCACCCGCAGCGCCTGCCGCCGATTCGGCGCTGCCCCAGGAGCGAAAGACCCTGGTGGCTTATCCCGATCCTGCCGTGGAAATCGTCGATCCGCGCTTCGCCAAATACGTGGTCTCCAGCGCCGCAGTCGAGCGCCTCTACACCGGAGCCCGCTGGGCCGAAGGCCCGGTATGGTTTGCCGACGGCCGCTATCTCCTGTTCAGCGACATCCCCAACAACCGCATGCTGCGCTGGCTGGAGGAGACCGGTGAGGTCAGCGTTTTTCGCGCCCCGTCGAACTACAGCAACGGCAACTATCGCGACCGGCAAGGCCGCCTGCTCACCTGCGAGCATGATTCCCGGCGCGTCACGCGTACCGAATACGACGGCACGATCACCGCTCTCATCGACCAGTTTGAGGGCAAAAAGCTCAACGCCCCCAATGATCTGACGGTGCACTCCGACGGGGCCATCTGGTTCAGCGATCCCGGCTACGGCATCCTGTCCAACTACGAAGGCCACAAGGCCCCCTTCGAATTGCCCACTCGGGTTTATCGCCTCGACCCCAGCACTCGCCGGGCGACCTTGGTTGCCAGCGACATGGACCGGCCCAACGGCCTTTGTTTCTCCCCCGACGAAAAAAAACTCTACATTGTGGATTCCGGACGTCCGAAGCATGCCGGAGCTCCGGTCCCGATTCGAGTCTATGACGTGGAGGATGGCGTGCGCCTGAAAAATGGCCGGCTGTTCGTGAATATGGCGCCCGGAACCTCCGACGGAATTCGCTGCGATGTCGACGGCAACCTGTGGTCCGCCGCCGGTTGGGCCGGGGAAGCCTACAACGGCGTGCATATTTTTGCCCCCGACGGTGCCCTCATCGGCAAGATTCATCTTCCAGAAACCTGCGCCAACCTTTGCTTCGGCGGCGCCAGGAAGAACCGCCTGTTCATGGCGGCCAGCCAATCCCTTTACTCTCTCTATGTCGAAACCCAGGGTGCCCAGTTCCCTTGATCCAAACCCTTGTCATCTCAAGTGGCGCGGCTGCTGTGCAGCGGCAATGCGACAGGAAGGCCGTTGGGTTTGCAGAATTGGAAAACAGCGGATCCCGGAGTCACGGTTGAACTCCGCCCTTTGACGAGCCTGGCCACAAAAAGAGGCTCGTCGTGCGCACGAACCGCGCAAGAATCGGCCGCCCGCCATTCAAGAGCGACAGATTTCCCGCTTTCGTAATCAAAGCAAAGCTTATTCTTCGAAGGGAATCAAAGTGCTAGGCGATCCAGAGAACGGTCTGCCCGAAACTCAGACCGGACCCAACAAGAAGGGAAAGAGGCGCTGATGATCGCTCCGCACCTCCCTGCGCACATCGCCCACATTCTTCTTCCTTCGATCGTAGTGATTTCCCTTGTCCTCATGCTCCTCCGGCCTCGTGGCCTGCCCGAGGTCTGGTGGATCGCCGGAGGAGCGTTGCTGCTCATCGCCCTTCGCCTGGTTCCCATCCGCCTCGCCGGTCAAGCGGTGGCAGCAGGCACCGACGTCTACCTCTTCCTGATCGGGATGATGCTCTTTTCGGAACTCGCGCGGCAGCAGGGCGTCTTTCACTGGGTATCGTCGGTCGCCGTCCGTAGCGCTCATGGTTCCTGTGCGCGGCTCTTCGCTCTGGTGTATGGCGTCGGCACGCTCGTAACCATCTTCATGTCGAATGATGCCACGGCGGTGGTTCTTACTCCGGCGATTCTCGCCGCAGTGCGAAAATCCAAAGTCGATCCGCTGCCTTATCTGTTCGTTTGCGCGTTGATCGCGAACGCCGCGTCGTTCGTTCTTCCTATTTCTAATCCGGCGAACCTCGTGGTCTTTCGTTCGGGAGTGCCCTCGCTCGGTCATTGGCTAGCATCCTACGCAGTCCCTTCTGGGCTCTCGATTGTCTGCACGTTTGTGGTAATGCGGTGGATCTTCCGCAAGGAGCTTCGCCAGTCGATTGATGTGCAAGTCGAGAGCTCCCCTTTGAGCGCGAGCGGCAAATTGGTTCTGGCCGGTCTGGCTGGAATGGTCGGTATTCTCCTCACCGCTTCCGCCCTGAGGAAAGACCTTGGGCTGCCCACTTGCCTCGCCGCAACTCTCATCACAGCAGTCGTCTCAATCCGAGCTAGGCAGAATCCCCTGAAGCTGTTGGCAGAAATCAGTTGGGGAACCCTCCTGCTTGTCGCCGGCCTCTTCGTTATAGTCGATGCGGTTGAGAGTCAAGGGGTGCTGCAACTTACCCAGTCGTGGCTGGCCAGCGCACAAAGCTTTACGCCGGCGATCGGAACCCTGGTTGTCGGCTTCGTGGTTGCCGTAGGGAACAACGCCGTGAACAACCTGCCCATGGGACTTATTGCCGGGGGAACTCTACAGGTTGCGCACGTAAAAGGTCTCATCGCGGACGCAGTCCTTATTGGGGTTGACCTGGGGCCGAACCTCTCCGTCACGGGTTCCGTTGCAACCATCCTGTGGCTGCTGGCGCTTCGCAAGGAAAAGCTGGATGTCGGATTCTGGAAGTTTCTGCAAATTGGAGCGGTTGCCATGCCTGTGGCTCTGTTAGCCGCGCTGGGAGGAGCGATCGCAGTGAACTCTATTAGATAAAACTGTGAATATAGAGTAAGGAGCGCAACCGGCACCCTTCCCGAACTACCGATTGACTTTGAAACCTCACCGGCAGGAGAATGCCGCATGGCAGTTGGCTTGCAAAGGTGGACCAGCCCACAATGACGAACCTGCTGCGTGGCAGCCGGGCAGTGATATTGTCCATGATCGCACTCGTTCTCGCTCTGCTTCTGCTCTCCGTCTTGCTGCATAGCTTGCCCCGTGCCTGGAAGCTACTGGGAGTTCAAGGCGGGGGGGATTTGACCTTCGGCGATCTTCGCGTCATCACTTATTCGGTGGAGTGCGCACATGGCGGTGGCGATCCCTACACGGCCAACGGTTGCAAGTTATATTGGGCCCAACATCCTGACCCGAAGGCGCCCGCGCACACCATCCTTTACAACTACCCGCCGATCTGGCTGCAAGCCTGGCGGATCGCCCTCCTGCCGGCGGCCACCAACGGAGTGGGTATAACCTTTGCGTTGCTCACTTTTGCCGCGTTTGCTCTCATGTTTCGTCCGCAGACTGCGGTGGGCGGCATTCTCACCGTCGGCGCCGTTCTGTCGCCCCCGGTTCTGCTGGCAATCCAGCGTGGGAACAGCGATCTGCTGATATTTTCGCTTTTGGTTCTTACCGTACTCGCCACTGCCAGGTTGAGTGTGCCGCTTCGAAATGCAATTCGCGCCTGTCTCATCGTCGTGCTTACGGTCTTGAAACTGTTCCCCATCGCCTGCGTCGCTCTATTTGCCCGGACTCTGAAAGGTTGGGCGGTTGCGATTTTCGTCGCCATCATTGCCGCTGTCCTCACTTTGTGGTCAGGAGGACACCGCTTGCTGGATGTGTTTCACAACACACCGGTCTTCTCCTGCCCCACCTTCGGAGCGTTGTCCATTTTCCTGGGCTGGAGTGATTTGTTTCGGATCACCGCCGATCCGGCCAAGCTACGGCTCCTTGCTCTTGGGGTCGCGCTTCTCACCGCCGCATTATCCGCATCCTTTGCGTTTGTCCATTCGCGTCCGCCCTTTCTGCCGCCCTTAATAGCCGATGACGCTATCGGCAATCTCGCTTTGGCGGGGATTGCCATCTTCGTCCTTTGCTTTACGCTGGGGACCAATTTTGATTACCGCCTGATCTTCCTTACGGCAACGCTCCCATCTCTGATTGGATGGTATGAGGCTAAGCCGGGGCTTGAACGTTTCGTCCCGCCAGTGGCCATCATCGCGTTCTTCTGGCTCAGTCGACTGAGTGCACATCTGCTCTACGCCGACGAGATTCTGGATTGGACCATCTTCGTCTTTGCCGCTATGGAACTCACGCGCACGCTTCTCCCATTTCATGCTGGAAGTGCGCCGGAGATGAAGGCAGCGAGCGCCTCCCGCGACTGAGCCGCGTGATTCGCAGAGCGGAGTTTCGCGGGAGCTGGCGCTCATTTAGCCAGGTAATCGCCCCGGCTAAAATACTTCTCCAGCCAGCAATAGAGAGTAATAAATAGGTATCGACTGCCCATTTCTCTGATCTTGAGCTTGGAAATCCCGGAGCGGCGATTTCTCCAGGTGATCGGCATGGTGGTCCACGAATAGCCGCGCACAATGGTTTTCAGCGGCAACTCCACGGTGAGATTAAAGTGCGGTGCAAGAAACGGGCGGCATCCCTTGATGACGGTTTTTCGGTAGGCTTTGAAAGCGTTGGTGAAGTCATTCAACGGAACATGAAACAGCAAGCGCAAGAATGTGTTGGCCAATCGATTGAGATACAGCTTGGTCCAGGGATAATCAATGACCCCGCCCCCGCTTATAAATCGGGAACCAAAGACAGCGTCCCAGCCTTCATTCAGCATTTGCCAGTAACGCACCACGTCGCGGCAGTCGTCGGACTCGTCCGCCATCATCACCACCACCGCGTCTCCCTCCATGACTTCAAAACCGAAGGTCACGGCGTTCCCAAATCCGTGAGCGCCCGTATTCTGCACCGGCCGCAAAGTCGGCACGCTTCCCATCGTTCGTTGCAGGATGTTCCAGGTCGCGTCGGTGCTGCCATCGTCCACCACAACGATCTCGTGGGGAATCTTTTGCAACCGCATCTCCAGGTGTAGATGCTCCACGGTGGAGGCGATGCAACCCTCCTCATTTCGCGCTGGAATCACGATGGTAAGCAGTCCAATCCGCTCACGTGACTGAGGGGGGAAGGGCTTCTTCACACCCCGCTCCTCTCCAGCCAATCGGGATGACTTTCGCCATGCGCCGCGATCTGCGTGAGAATTTCCTCCATCGGGACCTTGGGCTGCCAACCAAAATCGCCTTCCGCCTCATGACTATCCATCACCACCCAGGGAATGTCGTAAGCTCGCGGCTGCAGGTCGGCGCCTGGGGCGTGGCGTCCAAAGCGGGCGTCGCACCATTCCGTAAGCTCCGCCAGTGACATCGCCCTGGCAGCTCCGCCGCCAAGGGTATAGATCCTCCGCCCGTTGGACCGCGGCTGATTCATTTGCCGATCCAATAACTCGCACAGATCCCGGGGATGCAGCGCGTCGCGCACTTGCCGTCCTGTCCCTCCGAAGCCAATGTAGCGAAGCGGCCGGCGGCGTAGGTGTCCATTGATCCAGTAAGCAAAAATTCCTTGATCCGGGGTGCCGAATTGTCCCGGCCCGGCTAACACTCCGCAACGGTCAATCCATACTGGAAATTCAAAGGCACAACCGTATTCCAGCGCCATCACCTCCGAGGCCAGCTTCGTGGCGCCGTAGAGAGAGATTGGAGGTTCGGTGGAGAATCCGACTCCGATTCCTTGCATCGTTAATCCGCTTGGCAAAGGCCTGGAGCCGTCCAGCCGAAAGGCCTTTTCATCTTCTTGGAGTGGGATCGATCGCAGAGCCGATATGGAATAAACCCGGCTGCTGCTCAGAAGCAGAAGACCCGCGCGCCGCGCTTTGCAGTATTCCAGGACATTGACCAACCCGGCCAGATTGTGTTCGAAAAGCTGCCGGCTCCCGAATCCCGCTTGCCTTCCGGCGAGTACGCTGGGATTTGCCGCCGCATCGATCACCCAATCCACTGCGGGAAGATTTTCGAAGTCACTGGGGGCGCGGATGTCGCCATGAAGGAACGCCACCCCCAGGTGGGAGAGCCGCGCGCGGTTGATCTCCGATCCCGGCCGCATCAGGTTATCGATGCCGCAAATCGCTAGATTGTCCCGCCTCTCGAGCAGACATTCGGCCAGAGAGCTGCCGACAAATCCGCAGATCCCCGTGATCAAGACCTTCATCCCACAGCCTTCTTCGTCAGCCGCTCCCTCCAGCCCGTAACAATTTCCGCGAAGATCGTCTCCAGTGGTTTGGTCACCTTCCACATCGGATAGTGCGACTTCATCTTCCTCAGATCGCTGTAATAGCAGATGTGATCGCCCACCCGATTTTGCTCCACATACTTCCAAGTCATGGGTCGACCAGTATGTTGCCGAGCCATCTCAAACGCTTCCAGGATGGAGCAGGAGTTCCCCTTGCCACCGCCCAGATTGTAAACTTCGGCGATCCTCGGGGCTTTGGCAAACTCGAACATGAACCGCGCCACGTCGTGCGAATGGATATTGTCCCGCACCTGCTTACCCTTATACCCGTAAACCGCGTATTCGCGGCCCTCCATATTGCACTTCATGAGATAACTCAGGAAGCCATGCAGTTCCACCCCGGCATGGCCGGGCCCGGTTAGGCAACCGCCACGCAGGCAGCAGGTGGGAAGGTTGAAATAGCGGCCATACTCCTGCACCATTACGTCCGCCGCCACCTTCGAAGCCCCGAACAAAGAATGCTTGCTCTGATCGATGGAGAGGCTCTCCGGTATACCTTCCCCAAAGGCCGGGTCGTCGTAATCCCAGCGCGAACCGACTTCCTTCAGCTGAATCTGGTTGGGCCGATCGCCATACACCTTGTTTGTGGACATGTGGATGAATGGCGACTCCGGGCAATATTGCCGGGCTCCTTCCAGAAGATGAAGCGTGCCCATCGCATTGGTTTCGAAATCGAGAAATGGAATGGCCGCGGCGCGGTCATGCGAAGGCTGGGCCGCGCAGTGAATGATAAGGTCCGGCCTGAGTTCCTTGACCAGGGCAAGAATCGCCTCTCGATCCCGGATATCAAGGTTGCTGTGCCGGTACCCGGGAACCTGTTCTCGCAACCGCCTCAGGGCCCAACTTGTGTCCCCTTCCGGGCCAAAAAATACGGCACGAAGATTGTTGTCGATTCCGGCAACTCGAAATCCCTCCTGCGAGAAAAACAGACTTACCTCGGATCCTATAAGTCCGCAAGATCCCGTTACCAATAAAACTTTTTGTCCCAACGGATGAACCTCCTGATGCTAGAAGCAAAACCTAAATCTTGCGACCAGACCTCACGTTCCGCAATTTCCAGCCGGCTTCATCTGCCCTACTGGAACTTGCGAAGCCTCCAATAGCTTCAGGGACGCGGCGAACGACGGGTCGGGATACACAATCACCACAGCCGATGGACCCTTCGGAATTCTAGTCTATGATCGATCCGGCGATAAGATTTCCCTTGTTGCGCGCCGTATAGCATTACCCATCCGAACAGCAATGTGCTCTCCTCGAATTCCGACGGGCTTTTCATCAAATAATGGGCCGGTGGCCGACCCTTTGCCCACTCTGCACTCTTCCGCGTTTTGTGCGGAAGGGTGGGAACTACGGACCACGATTCTATTTCGTTCGTCAACACCGACAGTCGTAGCTGCCTTGAAATCCGAGGCGCTTGCGACCGAGTCCCTGCCACCATCGCCTGTGGGGCCTCAATCGCGGTGCTTCAAAGGTGGGCCAGTCCCCGACAATCTACTGCGAGGGGACAGCGCTTGCAAATAAGGTCCAGAGTCTTCAGAGTGGCGAATGCCAATAGCCCATTACGATGGTTGTGGTACGCCGGGATTGGCGTGTGCTAGGTGGTCGCCCTTCTTGTCTGGGCGTCCTCTTCACCCGGCAAGTTCGATCACAGGTATGTTGGGGCCTTCGAAATCATAGCGCTCGCGGGATTGATCGCCTGGGCTAAGGGTGAGAAGTTCTAATCTCGGGAAGAATCAGCGACTGGCTGCTCTAATAACAAGGGACAGACGGAAGTTACCCTGTTTGACGAATCGGCAGACTTAGCAGTTTTCCACACCCACCCTGTGACATCTGACCTTGCACCCACAAAAGATTCGCGCAATCCTAGTCGAGGCCGTGACGGTCAGGTCGTCCCGTCGTCGCAGCCTTAACTTCTTTGTTTCACGTATTTTAGGATCTAAGTTCTTTAGACGGCGGATTATGCGGGGATTTTCCTGCTAAGTCGATGATTCCAGGGAACAGCGTATAGGGGGGAGGGGTAGGTACGGACCGGGCGCATTCCTGACAAAACAGACGGGGGCATTCCTGGCAAAGTGGTCGATTTGCGAGGCGCGTAGAACAACGGCATGCCTTCGAAAGCGAGCAGTGGCATGGAATCGTAAGGGATGAAATCGTAAGCTACGGTTCGTCTTGCGGTAGGAACGAGATGAGCCGACAAAGTTGACCGGCGAGATGACTTCCACGGCCTTAGGTTTTTCGCTCCCGCGCTAATTCCCGCGCCAGCTCTTTCGAAGTTACCCTTAGGCGCTTGGCCAGAATCACCGCCAGCGAAAGATAAAAGCGCGAAGCCAGCCCGGGAAACGCTTCGAAAATCGCCCGCAGCTCGCGCCACTCGAATTCATCCACTTCCACTTCATCGTCCCTGGCCACCACTGCAGCCGTTGAATTGCCATGCTCCAGAAAAGCCATCTCGCCGCAAACGTCATCCGGCCCCAGAGTCGCCACTACGCTGCGGCTTCCCGCCCCCGCCAACTCCACTCTCGCTTCTCCCCGCCGGATGATGAAGAGGGACTCACCGCGGGTTCCCTGCCGGATGATCTCTTCGCCCACACGGTAAGTGTGCCGTGAGGCCTTTGCCTGCAGCAGAATCCAATCGTTCTGCGACAAGTGTTGCAGCCGGTTCCCGGGCATTCCTACAGCATCCGCCCAGCCAAGGAACCGGGGCAAGTTACTTCGGGACGGACTTATGCGGCGGACTCAGCGGAGGGCTCGGAAAGGAATTCCTCGATTTCGTTCACTTCCTTGTCGTTAAGTGGGAAGGCATCGGCTCGCATCACCCCGCTGGCCTGTTTGGCATTGCGGGCGCCGACGATCGCTCCGGTGACCGCGGGATTGTACAGCGTCCAGGCGATCGCCACCTCGCCGACGGACCGGCCGTGGCGCTCAGCGATCTCGCGCAAGCGATCCACCAACGCAAGATTGCGGGAAAGCTTGGGCTCGGTGAAATCCGCACTGCTGTGCCGCCAGTCATCTTTCGGAAGCCGGGCTGCCCGTTCCCGGGTCATCGCGCCAGTGAGCAAACCGGAGACCATCGGAGAGTAAACAATCACCCCGATGCCTTGGTGCAGACAATAGGGCAGAATCTCTTCTTCGACCTCGCGACGGACGAGCGAATACGGCGGCTGGAGCGAGGTTACCGGTGCGATGGCCTGGGCGCGCTTGAGTTGCCGCACGTCGAAATTCGAAACACCGATCCAGCGGACTTTGCCCTCGCGTTTGAGATCGGCCAGCGTGGCCCAGCCTTCCTCCAGATCAGGCGAGTCGGGATCGGGCGGCCAGTGGATCTGGTAGAGATCGATAACCTCGACCGCGAGACGGCGAAGACTATCCTCCACTTCCTTGCGAATGGAATCCGCCTTCAGGATCTTCCGCACCTCGCCCTTGGCATCCCAGCGCAGGGCGCACTTCGTAAAGACGTAAGGCCGCGGCCCGGACCAGCTTTTCAACGCCCGCCCGACCACTCCTTCCGAATGGCCGAGGCCGTAAACGGCGGCGGTATCGATCCAGTTGACCCCCAGTTCGAGCGCGCGATGAATTGCGGCGATGGAATCGTTGTCATCCTGCGATCCCCAGGCAAACTGCCAGCCGGATCCCCCCACCGCCCAGGCGCCATAGCCAACGCGCGTAATCTGCAGATCGGAATTGCCCAAAGTGCGGGTTTGCATTACCAGTCTCCTTCGCCAGCTTGGATTCTTGAATTTGAGCATCCGATTCAGAGTTCTTTAACTGTGGGTGGTCTTCAGTGGGCGGACGGGATTCGGATCGAGTCGATGCTGTGCCCAAAGATGATCTGCAAGATTCGATTCGGCAAGCCTACCAGATGGCGTTTGAGGCAGCCTCAGCCAGCCGCTCGATCTTCCACCCCTCGTTAGCGAGCCTGCGCAGCTTCCACAAAGAAGCGATGGTTCCATACCTCGCTGATCATAGCTCCCTCATCATCCCCCGCGGATTTGACTCCGCTCGCCGCTGTCGGCTAGCCTCAACTGTCCGCCATTTCGGGGACAAAATAACAGGAATGCGCGTCCGCCATGAATCCTTGATTTTGCTGCCCCTGGCAGCCCTCGCCTTTTGCCGCAGCCCGCATGCTTTTGCTTCCACCCAGCCGTTGCACGCCCGCCATGGCATGGTGGTGAGCGCCCGCGAACTCGCATCCCAGGCCGGGGTGGAGATCATGCAGGCCGGGGGCAATGCGGTGGATGCCGCGGTGGCTGCGGGGTTTGCTCTCGCCGTGGTGCATCCCGCGGCGGGCAATCTGGGGGGCGGTGGATTCATGCTGGCGCGCATGGCCGACGGTTCCGTTCACTTCATCGACTACCGGGAAAAAGCGCCCGCCGCCACCCCTGATATGTTTCTCGATTCGCAAGGCAACGTCATCGAAGACGCCAGCGAGATCGGATACAAATCAATCGCGGTTCCGGGTTCGGTGGCGGGCATGGTGTTTGCCGAGCAGCATTACGGAAAACTGACCTTGAAAAAAGTCATGGCTCCGGCCATTCGCCTGGCCCATCAGGGATACCCGCTGAGCTGGGCTGAGGCGCACGATCTGCACGACCCGCATCTCGGCCAGTTCGCCGAATCGCGGCGCCTCTTTCAGCGCGACGGCAAGTTCTATGCCCCGGGAGAGCTTTTTCGCCAGCCCGATCTGGCCCGGACGCTGGAGCGGATTGCCGCCAAGCCGGACGACTTTTATCACGGCGCGCTGGCCCGGGAGCTGGCCGCTGCCATGCAGAAAGGCGGCGGACTGATCACCGCCGAGGATCTGGCGCACTACGAAGTGAAAGAGCGCGAGCCCATTCGGGGCAGCTATCGCGGCTATGAAATCCTCAGCGCCCCCCCGCCCTCCTCCGGCGGCACCGTGCTGGTGGAGGCCTTGAATATTCTCGAAGGTTATGACCTGGCCAAGCTCGGCGACCGCTCCGCCGAGTCCATTCACTTCACCACGGAGGCGTTCCGCCGGGCATTTTTTGATCGAGCCGAATTCATGGGAGACCCGGATTATTCGAAGATTCCCGTGGCCCAGCTGGTCGATAAAAAATATGGCGCGGCCTGGCGAGACACCATCGAGGCCGCTCGCTCCACGCCCAGCCGGGATTTGCGCAGGCCGGCAATCTTCAGCGAACTGGAACAGTACGCCACTGCCCATCCCCAGCCCTCCAGCTTTCGCGAGTCGCAGCACACCACCCACTTTTCCGTGGTGGATAGCGAAGGCAACGCGGTCGCGGTCACGACCACCATCAATGCCTGGTTCGGGTCGCGGGTTACCGCCGATGGCCTGGGGTTTCTGTTGAATGACGAAATGGACGACTTTTCCTCCAAGCCGGGCGTGCCCAACTCCGACGGCTTGGTTCAAGGCACGGCCAACGCCATCGGCCCCGGCAAGCGCCCGTTATCTTCCATGAGTCCGACCATTGTGCTGCGTGGCGGCCAACCATTTTTGGTCCTGGGATCTCCCGGCAGCTCGAAAATCATCACCACCGTGGCGAATGTTCTGATGGGGGTCGTCGACTACGGGATGAACATCCAGGAGGCGGTCGACGCGCCCCGCTTCCATCACCAGTGGCTGCCCGACGTGTTAAACGTCGAGCAATGGTTTTCCCCGGACACGGTAGCCATTTTGCGCAAAATGGGATACAACGTGGAATTTGGCCTGCATGACGGCGACGATGTTTCTCCTTATTGGAGTGACGCCGAATGTATCGCCATCGACCCCGAAACCGGCGACCGGTTGGGGGCCAGCGACTATCGCCACAACGGCAAGCCAATTGGCTACTAAAATGATCTCGAGGAATGAACCGGTTTCGGGATGAGGGTCCGTAGTAGAGTAGATTTGAACTAATCCACCACCCAAACAGCGGCAGAGGCGGGTTTTCCATCGGCAATTGCTAAGCATCATCGACAACTTTCCACCAAGGGATCCGGCATGCAAAAGGGGGTATCGAGTTATCTTTACATTCGGGAGAGGCTGCATCCCGGCATTCTGGATGGTTTGGTTCGCAGCGGCGTTCAGGAGATCGAGATCTTCGCCGCCCGCCAGCACTTCGACTACGTCAATCGCAAGGCGCACGTCAAGGAAATCGCGGAGTGGTTCCGCGGCAGCGGCGTTCCCCTATTTTCCATTCATTCGCCGCTCTATGCCGATTATGAGTGGGGCCGCGCCGGCGCCCCTCCCTTGAATCTGGCCTCCACCGATCGCGGCGGCCTGGTGGAGGCCATGGACGAGGTCAAGCGCGCCATCGAGGTGGCGGAGCAGATCCCTTACCGCTTCCTCATCCAGCATCTTGGCATCCCCAACGAAAGCTTCAGCGAGAAAAAATTCGAATCCGCCATGACTTCCATCGAGCACTTGCGGGCCTTTGCCAAGCCCCTGGGAGTGCGGATTCTGCTGGAAAACATCCCCAATGAGCTTTCCACCCCCGACCGTTTACTGGAAATGATCCAGACCGCGCACTTTGACGACGTAGGCTTCTGCTTCGATGTGGGGCACGCCCACATCATGGGGTCCGTGAGCGAAGCTTTCGAGCTGATGCGCTCCCACATTTGGTCCACCCACATTCACGACAACGATAAGCTGGCCGACTCCCACCTTTGGCCGGGGCAGGGTACCATCGATTGGAAGGAAGCCATGGCATTGCTGCGCTCGGCCCCGAAAACTCCGCCTCTGATGCTGGAGCTCGGAGAAAACGAAAAGATCAATCCGTTGGAGAAGTTGGGGGAGACGTTCGAGGAACTCGGAGGGAATTGAGTGATCGGACGATTGAGTGATTTGGCGATTGAAAACCCATTGTTCATAGGCTTTGATTTCAATCACTAAATCGCTCAATCACTAAATTAATAAATTACTAAATAGGTATATGTCCCCTGTGACCACCATCGCGGAAATCGGCAAGCACGACGGGCAGTCCGTCACCCTGCGCGGTTGGCTGTATAACCTTCGCGAGAGCGGCAAGCTGCTCTTTCCCCAGTTTCGTGACGGCTCCGGTGTCATCCAGGGCGTGGTTCCGAAAAATGCGGTCACTCCGGAGGTATTCGAGGCCATCAGGAAGCTGACCCAGGAATCGAGCGTGATCGTGGAAGGGAAGGTGCGCGCCGATAAGCGCGCCCCCGGAGGATACGAGCTGGACGTGGCGAATGTGCAGGTAGTGCAGCGCGTACCGGAGTCCGATCCTTATCCCATCACTCCCAAAGAGCATGGCACGGAGTTTCTGATGGAGCACCGCCATCTTTGGGTGCGCTCCCAGCGCCAGGCGTCCATTCTTCGGGTGCGGGCCGAGATCATCAAAGCGGTGCGCGATTTCTTCGATGAGCGCGGATTCACTCTCACCGATCCCCCCATCCTGACCCCCGCGGCGTGCGAAGGCACCAGCACGCTGTTTCCGGTGGACTATTTCGATGAGCAGGCCTATCTCACACAGTCAGGGCAGCTCTACATCGAGGCCACTGCCATGGCGCTGGGCAAGGTCTATTCCTTCGGTCCGACCTTTCGCGCCGAGAAATCGAAGACGCGCCGAC
>Ga0181534_10001787_pt1 | contig 13795 bp, 15 predicted proteins | sample PEATcosm2014_Bin_37_FD_119758 | JGI IMG/M metagenome (GOLD analysis project Ga0181534, IMG submission 119758) | Peatland microbial communities from MTU Mesocosm Facility, Houghton, MI, USA - PEATcosm2014_Bin17_10_metaG | ecosystem: Environmental > Terrestrial > Soil > Wetlands > Peat | place...
AACACGATTATGAGCCGTGTGCTCTGACCACCTGAGCTACGCCGCCTGGCGAGCCCTCTGTCGGGATTGAACCGACGACCCCTTCCTTACCATGGAAGTGCTCTACCACTGAGCTAAGAGGGCGTTCGCGAATAAAAAAGTCGCGAGGGAAAATTGTAGTGCCTTAAAGCCCAATTATTCCAACTACGCGAGGACTACCCTGGACGCCTATGAGAACGCGCCTGGTGGAGACCGACGACGCCTCGGCCCTCATGAATATCTTGAACCCCGAGGTCGTGGAGCTGGCGATCTCCTTCGACCTCGTCCCGCGCACCCTGGACGAGCAGCGGGAGTGGATCGCGGGGCACCAGCACACCCACCTCTGCCTGGTGGCGATCAATACCGACGACGACCTCGGTGAGCTCGGCGCCCGGGGCGAGCGGGTCCTCGGCTTTGCCTCGGTGTCACCCTTTCGCGAACGGCCGGCGTACGCCACCACGGTGGAGAACTCGGTCTACGTTCATCGCGGCGCCCGGGGTCGCGGGGTCGGCGAGCTGTTGCTGAACGACCTGATCGTGGCGGCTCAGCAGTCGGGTTTTCACTCGCTGATCGCGCGGATCGTGGGCGAAAATGCCAGCTCCATCCGCCTGCACGAAAAATGCGGATTTACCCTCGTGGGGACGGAAATCGAGGTAGGGCGCAAACACGGACGCTGGCTGGACGTGGTCGAGTACCAGTACGTGATGCCCGACTCGGCGCGCTAGGTCGCCGCTTCGGGCGAGAGATCGCCGCTCGTGACGTTCTGCGCGGGCACCTTCTCGGGGTCGAGGTCGCGGGCGGCGACGTTCACCGGCTCAGCCCCCAGAGGCGACAGACCGCCTTCGGGCCAGGACCACTGCGTCCAACGACCCATCGGGGCGATGAACACTCCCCCCAGGATCGCCACGGCCAGGGCAATCAGGAGCGGGTTGGAGTGCACCAGCCCCGACAACAGCTGGCGTCCGCCCGGTAGTCCGATGAAGGGGCCAGTGATGGAGAGGAGCAGCAGCCAAAAGTGCTCGCGCCCCTCGTAGGTCGCGGCAAAGATCACCAGTCCCCAGGCCAGGTACCACGGCTGGACCACGGGCCCCAGGACCACGAATAACAACAGGGCCAGACCGAGCGACCGGACCCAACCGCGCTCGGGCGATCGCCACAGCAGCCACAGCGTGAAGGCCACGGCGATCACCACGCCGAGGAGTCGCGTTTTGGACAGCACCGAGGCGAGGGCGACCCCGTGGGCGCCTACCGCGTGAAGGATGTTCGTGATCGCCATGCCGGCACCCGTCGCGGGCGCGGCCCAGGAGCGGACCGTCCCGTTACTCAAGAGATTGTCGACCCAGCCAAAGCCGAAGCCCGCCATCAACGTGGTCACGCCGAGCACCGCGGCCGCCACCACCCCGCCGAGGGCGAAGGGTCGAACCCGCTGTTTCAGGGTCGCGCCGGGCGGGGCCCAGTTCCAGGCCACGAAGGCCAGTCCGATCGCCGCCGGGGCCTTGATCGCCGTCGCGAGCGACACGAAAAACAGCGCCCACACCGGATGTCGTTGCACGGCGAGGGCCAGGCCGATCACCAAGAACCCGGTCATGAGGGCGTCGTTGTGCGCGCCGCCGATGAGCGTGAGCAGCACGAGTGGGTTCATGGCCGCCAACACGAAGGCCTCCCCCGGGTCGCGGCCGAGACCGCGCGCCAGCATGACGACGCCGTAGCCAATCATGGCCACGGCGATCGCCTCGAGCAGGCGCAGCCCCACGACCGTCCAGAGTTGGTGGTGCAGGGTGATCTTGTCGATCGTGCTGTCGAGGAAGAGAAAGAAGGGACCGTACGGCGCGGGCGTGTTGCTCCAGAGAGGATCCACCGGCCGCGTCCAGACGTTGCTCGCCGCGCCGAGCGTGTAGGGACCGTACAGGTAGGGGCTGATGCCGTGTGCCGTCATCTCGCCCTGGGCGGCGTAGCTAAAGACGTCGCGCGAAAAGAGCGGCGGGGCCACCACCATCGGGATCGACCACAGCCCAAAGATCCACCAGAGCTTTTTGAGCGGCGCCCCCAGGTGGTTCTTCATGACCTCGGCCAGACGAAGCCAGACCCGCATCAGCAACAACAGTCCGCCGTAGACGAGAACGACTGACAGGATGTACTTCGTCTCGCTGGGCGTGCCGACGGCGTTCGCGGCGGGCTCGCCGAAGTACCAGGTCCCGGTGAGGTTGAACTTAAAGGGCGAGTTGGTAAAGGACGATCCCGCGAGGATGGCGGTGAGGGCGACGAAGCCGAGCACGGCGGGCTGCCACAGGAAACTCCACCCCTCAAAGGGCCCCGGGGTGAATCGACCGAGCGGGGTGTAGCGACGCTCGAGGAGCTGCACGCCGGACTCGAAGCGAGTCGCGCCGCGTTCGTAGGTTCTACGAACCCCGCTCGCCCACGAGTTCACTCGAACCACGAAACTCCTCTCGCCACGCAAGTGACACCGTACTGCTCCGACTCGACGTCGGACGTGGCCAACCCTCTCGGGTTGACCTTGGTGGGCCAGGAGGGATTTGAACCCCCGTAGGCTAAGCCGTCTGGTTTACAGCCAGATCCCATTGGCCACTCGGGCACTGACCCGTCGAAAATTCTACTGCCTCGCTCCGCGACAGACCAATGGACGCGAGCCGTCGGACGCCCTCGCGTCGACGCGACTCGTTTGCCCACGATCTAACATCGGCGCATGCCTAGTTTTGACGTGGTCTCTGAGATCGACCTGCAAGAGGTGCGAAACGCGGTCGACCAAGCCAACCGCGAAGCAACGACCCGCTTTGACTTCAAAGGCACGGACGCGAAAATCGAGTACTCGGACAAGGAACTGACGCTCAGCGCCACCACCGAGGACCGACTTCGAGCGCTCTATCAGCTGCTGGAGGAGAAACTGGTGAAGCGGTCGGTCTCGCTGAAAACCCTCGACGCCGGCAAGATCGAAGAAGCCAGCCACAACAGCGCTCGCCAGAAGGTGTCGTTAAAGGCCGGGATCACTCAGGAAGTCGGAAAGCAGATCAACAAGTTGGTGAAGGACATGGGCGTCAAGAGCCTCAGCTCCTCGATCCAGGGAGACCAGGTCCGCGTCACCGGCAAGCAACGCGACGACCTCCAGCGTGCGATGACGATCTTCAAGGAGGCCGACCTCGCCGTCCCCCTGCAGTTCACGAACTTCCGCGACTAACTGGGCGTTCCCTCTTCGAGCCGCAGGTGCTCGTCAATCTCGAGCATCTTCTGCACACCGAAGATGCGATTAAAGACAATCAGCTTCAATACCCAGAACACCCCGAAGCAAAAGAGATTGGCTCCCGAGACGAGGGCCGTGTTGGCCAGGTGCGACCAGTGGTGGGACTTCGTTTCGTTCTTGGCCCACCACGCACCCAGTTGAGAGAACGCGATACCGAGGATCGACATCAAAAGAAACGGCGCAATCTCTTTGCGGAAGTGACTGCGACCGCGTTTGCCCCAGGTCCAGCGGCGGTTGAGTTGGTACGCGGGGATAATACCGACCACGTTGCCCGCCAGGGTGGCCCATATCGCGTCCGGAATGATCCGAAGGCCGTAAAAGATGCTCACCGCACTGAAGGAGACCACCGTGGTGACGGCCGACGCCGCGGTGTAGCGAAGCAGTCGCCGGCCCTCATGCGTGCGACTCCACGCCCGCAGTTCTCTGGGGGAATACTTCACCGGAGCCAACCTACTTCGCCGAAAACGCGAGCCTAGATCGCCGTTTCTTCTTGCAGGGCGGGCTCGGAGTCGGGTTCGCCGGGCGCCGGTACGTGAAAGATTCGGTTAAAGACCATCAGCTTCAACACAAAGAAGATGGCGAAGCACAAGAGGTTGGTCCCTTCGACCACTCCCGTCGCCATCAGGCGACTCCAGTGGTGCGTGTGAACCTCGTGTCGCGCAAAGATGGCGCCGACCTGTGAGAACGCGATACCGAGAAAGGCCATCGACCAGTAGGGCACGACCTCACGACGGAAGTGGCTCTTGCCGCGCTTGCCCCAGGCCCACGAGCGATTCCAGTAGTACGAGGGGATAACGGCGACCAGGTTTCCCGTCAACGTCGCCCAGAGCACGCCGGGGATGATGCCGAAACCAAACATAAAGGCGATCCAGGCGAAGGAGACGCCCGTCGTGACGACCGAACCCAAGAAGTAGATCGAAAGCTTGCGGCCCTGCGGCGATTTGGTCCACGCGATGATCGTGCGGATGCGGGCGCTCATTGGAACGAGTCTACTTGCTCGTCACAAACGATCTCGGCGGCGAGTGCAACAATGGGCCATGTCCGATGCCCTGGAATTCCTCGTTCGTCTGTTGGATATTGAGCCGATTGACGACAACGTCTTTCGAGGCACCAACCCCAAGGAGGAGCGCCAACGCACCTTTGGGGGCCAAGTCGCGGCGCAAGCCCTGATGGCGGCGGGGCGAACGGTGGGGCGCGGACGCGCGCATTCACTGCACTCATATTTTCTGCGCCCGGGCGACCCCACCACGCCGATTCTCTACGAGGTCGATCGAATTCGCGATGGCCGGAGCTTCTCCACCCGTCGCGTGGTGGCCATTCAGCACGGCCGGGCCATCTACAACATGCAGGCCAGTTTTCACACCGACGAGGTGAGCATCGAGCACCAAATCGACATGCCGGAGGTACCGGGGCCCGAGACCATCCGACCGTTGAGTGAAATTGTGCTGGAAAGCGATGGCGCGAACGAGTGGTTCATGCAGCCGCGACCGATCGACCAGCGCTACATCGGCGACGTGCCCTGGACGGAGAATCGCAACCGAGAGCCGCGTCAGCTGCTGTGGATCCGCGCCGACGGGACACTTCCCGATGACCCGCTCCTTCACGCCTGCGTCGTGACCTACGCGAGCGACATGAGTCTGATGGACGCCATCTTGAAGCCCCACTCCCTCAGTTGGGATGACGGCACCTTCATGGGCGCCAGTCTCGACCACTGCATGTGGTTTCACCACGACCTTCGGGCCGATGAGTGGTTGCTCTACGACGCCGAGTCCCCCATCGCCTTTGGCGGACGGGGCCTGGCGCGAGGATTCTTATTCTCTCGCGACGGCCAACTCAAGGTGTCGCTGGTTCAAGAGGGCCTGACCCGCGTGATCACCCCCCGAAACGCTTAGCCCCGTTCCGACATGGGCACGAACTTACGCTCGCCCTCACCGATGTAGAGCTGGCGCGGTCGAGCGATCTTGGCGCCCTGACCCAACTGCTCTTGGTAGTGGGCCAACCATCCCGAGGTGCGAGGAATCGCGAAGAGGACCGTGAACATCTCGATCGGGAAGCCCATCGCTTGGTAGATAAGTCCTGAGTAGAAGTCCACGTTCGGATAGAGCTTGCGCGAGATGAAGTAGTCGTCGGCCAGGGCGACCTCTTCGAGCTTCAGCGCGATATCGAGCAGCGGGTTCTTGCCCGTGACGGTGAAGACTTCGTCGGCCATGCGCTTGACGATGGTCGCCCGCGGGTCAAAGTTCTTGTAGACCCGATGACCGAAGCCGTCTAACAGTGTCTGCTTCTGCGTCTTTACCTGTTCCACGAAGGCGGGAACGTTCTCCATGCTCCCAATCTTGGTCAGCATCTTCACCACGGCCTCGTTGGCGCCGCCGTGGCGGGGCCCGTAGAGAGCGGCCGCCGCGGCCGCCGTCGCCGAGTACGGATCCGCGTGTGACGAACCGACGACGCGCATGGCGGTCGTGCCGCAGTTCTGTTCGTGATCGGCGTGCAGGATGAACAGAACGTCCAGAGCGTGCGCCAGGATCGGGTCGGGCTCGTAGCGCGGTTCGGCGACTTTCCACATCATGGAGAGAAAGTTCTGCGCGTAGTCCATGGTGTTGTCGGGGTAGACGAAGGGCATCCCCACGCTGAAGCGGTGTGCGGCCGCGGCCAGCGTGGGCATCTTCGCGATGAGCCGGACAATCTGCTTGTGCAGGACCTCAGTGTCATCGAGGTCCTTCGCTTCTTTGTAGTACGTCGAGAGGGCGGCCACCGCCGAGACCAGCATGCCCATGGGGTGTGCGTCGTAGTTGAAACCCTCGAGGAAGCGCTTGCGCACGTTCTCGTGAATGAACGTGTGATACGTGATGTCCTTTTTCCACTCCGCGGCCTGTTCGGCGTTGGGTAGTTCTCCGTGCAACAAGAGATAGGCCACTTCGACGTAGGTCGACTGCTCGGCCAACTGTTCAATCGGGTATCCGCAATAGCGAAGGATTCCCGCGTCGCCGTCGATGTAGGTGATGGCGGACTCGGTCATCGCCGTTGACATAAATCCCGGGTCGTAGAACCAGATACCGGGAAGCAACTTCGACCACTCGCTGGCGGCGACGCCACCATCAGTAATTGGAATTTCGCGCGACTCGCCGGTGCGATTGTCGGTCACGGTAATGGACTGCGTCACGGGTCCTCGATTCAAGATTAGGAGCGTAACTATCGTAGGCGAACTGGCCAGTAACTCAACCCGGCTTTGTGTTTCCCGAGGGTGACATTCTGAGCCGGTAGCGCTCCACGGTGACTTTTCCGACGGCCGCTCGGGCGCCCAGAACCCGAATGACGACGTTGGCCTGCTCGCTGGGTGCGGTCGTGAGCGGCCCCGGTACGAAGGCGAAAGCGCCTAGTGGTCCAAGGGTGGCCGACATCCGGCTGCTAAAGGCGAGGCCCCGGTGGTTCAGGGGCGTCACGTGAATCGTGACGGTCACGGGTTGATCGTCGTAACTGGCGTTCAACACCGACACCCCGAGCTGCACGCTCTTCACCGGCGGCAGAAGCATCACGTCCGCCGGGGCCGGCAGCGGTGCGGGGGTCACGCGCACGGCGTCGATCGAGACGGCTCGAACGAGCGCCAGGGAAGGCGACCGCGTCAAGAGGCTGACGCCGTGCTCGGCGAAGTACGTCGCGCTCAGCGCGCTCATCGCGTCCAGGCGAACGTGACCGGGCTCCTTACGCAACGCGAATCTCTCGAGGTTCCAACTCCTACTCGTCGCTAGAAGCGTGGCCGCCGGATTCCCCACCGGCTTGAGTGGCCGCGTCGACCAGGGCAGTTCCAAGGTGCGCGCGACGTCGCCCAGGAGTGTTTGGTACGCGGCCACCCGCTCGTCCGTGAGCGTTCCCAGTGCGTCGTTGACGTCGTGGGACAAGGTAGGACGGCGGAGAAGGTCCCCCGACACGCTCCAACTTAAGAGTTGGTCGTTCAGCTGATAGAGACGGGCGGCGAACACCACGCGACCCAGCGTGGGGCCTTGATCGAGAAGACTCTGGAGTCGACCGTCGAACTGGTTCTGCTGGGTGAGCAGGGAGTTCGCCAGGGCGGCGAAACTAAGGTTCTCGCTGCGGCGAGGGGCCACCGCGCCGTGAGCCGAGCGCGACACGTCGCGGGCAAACAGCAGCACCAACAGGGTGACGGCCAGCGCCAACGTAAGAAACAACGTGTGTCGACGACGTTGCGCGCGAGTACGGGCCACGCTTCAAGAACTTACTCGCGAATATTTTTAGGCCGATTCCTCGAAGCCTTCGAGCTCTAGGATCTCCGCCCCGCCTTCGGGCAGCGGGGTCGCGGCGTCTACGCCCCACTTCGCCTCATCGATTCGTGAAGGCAGGTGATCAACGACATTGAGATCGGGAAGTTCTTTGGCCTGACCGGTGATGCCCAGAGTCTTCAGACTTCTCGCGCTGACAATCAGGCGCGACTCAAAGGAGGACACCATTTTGTTGTACTCCTTCACCTGGGAGTCCAGGGCCTTACCCATAGCCGCGACGGGCTCGGCCACGAGGCGAATGCGGTCAAAGATGGTCTCGGCGACCTTGTAGATCTCCTCGGCGTTGACGGCGAGCTTCTGTTGACGCATCACCATCGCCACCGACCACAGCAGGGAGTAGAGATTGGTGGGTCCCACAATGAGCACCCGCTCGGCCGCCGCGAATCGCAAGAGGTCGGCGTCGGCGTCGATGGCCACACTGACCGCCACGTCACTGGGCACGAAACAGACCACGAACTCTGGCGACGGGGAGACCGACTCCCAGTAGGCCTTGTCGCGCAACGTCTTCACGTGGGCGCGAAGGTCCTTCGCGTGCTTCTCTTCGAGGGTCTTTCGCTCTTCGGGGTCGTCACACGCGAGTGCCTTCTCGAAGGCGTCGAAGGGGAACTTTGCGTCGATGGCCACGTGGGCGCCGTTGGGCATGTTCACCACGCAGTCGGGGCGCTGGGCCCGGCCCGACTCGCCCGTCGACGACACTTGCAGTTGGTAGTCGAGATTTTGATGGAGCCCCGAGGCTTCCAGCACGTTGGCCAACTGCACCTCACCCCATCGGCCGCGGTGGTCACTGCGGCCGAGAAGCTGGTTCAATCGTCGGGTCTCGTCTTGGGTCTTTCGTTGTTCGAGCAGAAGTTCCTCGGTGCGGCTCTTCACGTCGCCCAGCGCGCCGACGTGTTGCTTGTCGAACTCAGCCAAGTTTCGCTTGTACTCATCAAGTAGATCGGCGAGCGGCTTCAGGGTGCGATCCAGCGTGGTCTCACGTTCTTTCATGAGCTGCTCTTGAGACTGGTTGAACTCGTGCACGGTCTCTTTCAACACGTCGTGCGAGAGGCTCTTAAAAACTGGTCCCAGATTCTTTAGTTGGGCGTCGTGCTCTTGGCGCAGCCGATCGACGTATTCGCGAGCGTTCGCGAGTTCCGAGTCGCGAACGGCGAGCTGTGACTGGAACTGGCGGACCGCCTCACGCGCCGTCTGCGCACGACGCTGGGCGAAGGACCACGCGAGCGCGGCGCCCACCAGAAGACCGATCACGGCACTCAGGGTTGCAATCATCTCGTATCCTTTCGCACTACTCATTTCACCCTAGAGAAGGCCTGTGACCTGGGACTAACCTCAGGGGCGTGAATCGGCTCTTTCGCTCCTCGCACTCTGACGACGAGGCCGATCTGCCCGTGGTGCGCCTGAGCGACGACCTGCGTCCCGAGACGGTACGCATTTTTGCCCTGGTCGGAGAGGCGATCGCCGGTGCCACCCACGCGCTCCTCGCCAACGATCGCGAGCTAGCCAAGCGCATCGTCGAGCAAGACATCGTCATCGACGACCTGGTCGATCAACTGGTCTCCAAAGCCGAGCAGCGTCTCCTCGAGACGGCCCCCCTCGACGTCGAAGGTCGCCGCGACATGCTGATTTTGCTGCGCATCTTGCCCGAAATCGAACGAAATGGTGACCTCGCCGAACACGTCGCGCGCCGCGCCGCGCGCGGACTGGGCAGTGAGATGAGTCCTCGCTCGCGCGGGCTCATCGAGCGAATGGGCGAAGTGGCCACCACCATTTGGCGCGAGGCGACCGACATCATTATTGACGGGAAGAACGAAGCGGTCGGCGCGATTGAGGACATCGACGACGAACTCGACGACCTGCACGTGTCCCTCACGGCGGAGTTGACGTCGGGGTCCATGAGCGTCCCGGTCGCCGTCGAGGTCGCTCTGATGGCGCGCTTTTACGAGCGATTCGGTGATCACTGCGTTAACCTGGCCCGCCGCCAAGTGGGGCGCGACGGCGCTGACTAGCGAAGCTCGAGCAGCGCTTCGGCGATCTGCACCGCGTTCAGGGCGGCGCCCTTTCGAAGGTTGTCCCCGCTCACAAACAACGACAGTCCGTTCGTAAAGTTCTCGGCCCGACGAACTCTTCCGACGTAACACCCGTCACGCCCCGTCACCAGCCGAGGGGTGGGCATGTTGTCCACCACGACGCCGCTCGAACTCTGGAGGATCTCGGTGGCGTGCTCGGGAGAGAGAGCCGAGTCGAATGCCACGGTCAACGACAGCGAGTGCCCGGAAAAGACCGGAACTCGTACGCACGTCGCACTGACCAGAAGATTGGGGATCTCGAGAATCTTTCGACTCTCGTCGCGCAGTTTCTGTTCCTCGCCCGTTTCGCGTGATCCATCGTCGACAATCGAACCAGCGATCGGAATCACGTTGTGCGCGATGGTCGCGGGAAACTTCACGCCCTCATCCAGCGGGAAGGCCGCTCCGTTGAACGCGAGGATTCGAGGATCGTGGTCCCGGTGTTTTTCGAGTTCGTCGGCGAGTTCGTCGACGCCTTCGCGTCCGGAACCGCTGACGGCCTGGTAGGTCGAGACGATCATCGACTGGAGTCCCGCCGCCAGGTGCAGCGGCTTCAGCACGGGCATCGCCACCATGGTCGTGCAGTTCGGGTTCGCCACGATTCCCTTGGGAATAGCCAGGAGCGTGTGTGCGTTCACTTCGGGGACGACCAGGGGTACGTCCGGATCCATTCGCCACGCCGAGGAGTTGTCGATAACGATGGCCCCGGCCGCCGCGAGTCGCGGACTCAGCGTCTTTGACGAGGTGGCGCCCGAGGAGCAGAGCGCGATGTCGATGCCCGCGAAGTCCGCGGTCTCGGCGTCTTCGACCGTGATCGCTCGGCCCCGCCACTCGATCGTCGAGCCGGCCGAACGCGACGAGGCGAAGAAACGAATGTCGTCGACCGGAAACTCTCGTTCGAGCAGTATCGAACGCATCACGGTCCCGACTTGGCCGGTGGCTCCCACAATTGCGATCCGCATGGCGAAAGTTTAGATCACTCGGCGTCGAGACCGAACGCGTGATGCAGATGGCGAACGGCGTCACCGACCTTGTCAGCGTGCAAAACGCAGGAGATGCGAATCGAGCTGGTCGAGATCATCTCTATATTGATGCCGTTGTCCGAGAGAGTCTCGAACATGAGCGCCGTGACCCCGGGACTCGACTTCATCCCCGCGCCGACGATGGATACTCGCCCGATCTGGTCGTCGCTCGTTACCGCGGCGGCGCCGATGTCCTTTTGAACCTTCTGACACGCGGTCATCGCCGACTCCAGGTCCGTCTTGGCGACGGTGAAGGAGATGTCGGTGAAGTTGTTCAGCGAAGTGTTCTGAACGATCATGTCGACGTTGATGCCGTTGTCGGCGAGCTCGCGAAAGAGCGTGGCGGCCACGCCCGGTCGATCCGGGACCCCGCTCACCGTGATTTTCGCTTCCGACGTGTCGTCGGTGATCGCCGAGACGATGGCCTCTTCCATTGTGGGGTCCTCCTCCACGATCCAGGTTCCTGGCTCCCATGTAAAACTCGAACGAACGTGAATGGGCACGTTGTGGCGACGGGCAAACTCGACCGAGCGCAGCATCAGCACTCGGCCGCCGGTCGCGGCGATCTCCATCATCTCGTCAAACGAGACAGTTTTAAGTTGGCGCGCCTTGGGCACCACGCGCGGGTCCGCCGAGAAAACCCCCGTCACGTCGGTGTAGATCTCGCAGACGTCGGCCTTCAACGCCGCGGCCAAGGCCACGGCCGTCACGTCGGAGCCGCCGCGACCGAGGGTGGTGATATCGCGCTCGGTCGACACTCCTTGAAAGCCCGCGACCACCGGCACCAGGCCGTCATCGAGGGCCTCGCGGATTCGATCCGGGCGCATCTCGAGGATCTTGGCTCGCCGGTGGCTGGTGTCCGTAATGATGCCCGCCTGACTGCCCGTAAACGACGCCGACTCAACGCCCACGGTGCTGAGCGCCATTGACACGAGGGCCATGGAGATTCGTTCACCGGCCGTCAGCAGCATGTCCATCTCGCGGGCGGGATTGTTGGGGGAGATCTGTTCGGCCAACACAATCAGGTCGTCCGTGAACTTGCCCATGGCCGACACCACCACGACGACTTCGTGACCATCCTGGCGAGTTTTCGCGACGTGTCGGGCTACGGCGCGGATGCGTTCGGCGTCTCCCACCGACGTACCTCCGTACTTTTGCACGATGAGCGACATGCCTATCAAGGTTAGTTGGGGTTCTTGGGCCCTTTGGGAGGCCTACTAAAGTCGCATCCATGGCAACTTCCAAACGTGAACGGCAGAAAGCGGCCCGCCGCGAAAAACTCGAGCGCCAGCAGCGCCACGCTCAGCGCCGCAAGAACGTCCGCCGCGGCGTGATCGTGGCGGTCGTGGCGGTCCTCGTGATCGGTATCGGCGCGGCGCTCTTCTCGGGCAGCAAGTCCCCCTCGACCACGACCACGACCACGACTGCCGCCACGGCGACCACCACGACGACGGCCGCGCCGACGACGACGACCACGGTCGCCGTGCCCTCGTCCTTCGCCGCCGTGACTGATCCGTCGGCCGCGGGCGTCTTTGGGAAAGCACCGACGGTGACCGTGCCCGCCGGCGCCGCACCCACGGTGATGGAGTTGAGCAACCTGATCACCGGCCACGGCGCCGTCGCTCGCCAGAACGACACCGTCGAGTTGCAGTACGTCCTCGCGACGTACTCCACGCACAAGGTGGTCCAGTCCTCGTGGACGTCGTCGCCCTTTACCACCACCCTGACCGACACGTCAGTCATCCCCGGCTTCTTCGATGGCGTCGTGGGGATGCGGGTGGGCGGACGGCGCGAACTCGTGATCCCACCGTCGCTGGGCTACGGCGACGAGTCCCCGGGCACCGGCATCGCGAAGAACGACACGCTTGTTTTTGTCATCGACCTACTGAAAGTGACCCCGTAAGTTATGGCGACCGATCTACCCAACCCCGACGGTTCGAGTGAAAAGCGTCAGAAGTTTGACGCGGTACCCGAGATGTTCATCGACCCGGAAAAGACCTACACCGCGACGATGGTGACGTCGAAGGGCACCCTGGAAATCCTGCTCGATCCCCACGCCGCTCCGACCACGGTGAATAGTTTTGTGTTCCTCGCGCGCTGGCACTACTTCGACGGCATCGTCTTTCATCGCATCATTCCCGGCTTTGTCTTGCAGGGCGGTGACCCGACGGGCAGCGGGGCCGGAGGCCCGGGCTACCGCTTCAACGACGAGTTGCCCAAGGCCGGTCGTTACGAAGTGGGCTCTTTGGCCATGGCGAACGCGGGACCGAACACGAACGGATCGCAGTTCTTCGTCATCTCCGGTCCCGACGGAGTGCGCCTCCCGCCGCTGTACGCCCTCTTCGGCAAGGTGGTGAAGGGCCTCGACGTTGTCGCGACGATCAACGACGTGGGGACTCCCTCGGGCAAGCCGCGTGAGGACGTCGTCATCGAGTCAGTCACGATTAGCGAGAGTTAAAGCGCCACCTCGTCGTGCCCGCGCGTGGTCGTGACCTCGCCGGTGACCACGCGCCATCGTGCGCCGTCCCCGTGCACCACCCCGCTACCTCCCAGTACCACCAGGACGTCGTCGCCGCCCAGGAGCGTGCGCGTCCGCGAGAGTTGCTCCTCACTGGCTGCGGTCGTGACCACCAGTCCCTCGCGATACCCGAGCCCCGTGGTCGGGGCGCCGCCGCGGGGGTCAATCATGGTTGGAAAGAGGACCGACGTCACTGACCCGATCGTCACGACGAAAGGGGCGTCTCTAAGGGCCTCCCCGATGGGGGTTTCGTGCCACACGCTCTTCGCGTGCAGTGGGGACCCGTCGCTCAGGACGACGATGTCCGCCTCGCGCGCTCGTTGGGCGAAGTACGGCTCGTCACTCGAGGAACGATCCAGAAGCATTAGCGCCTCGACCCGAGCGCCACTCGCCTCAAAGAGCGTCGAGAGCGCCATGGCGGCTTCGGTCGCTCCGACAAACGCGGCCGCCGTCGGCACTATCACGATGTCGGTCTCGCTGTTCACCACGAAGAGCTCCCCGCGAGCCACTTCGCCACCGAGCGCCGCCAGTGATCCGAAGGCCATCGTTGAGTGCACTCTTCGAGTCTGTCACCCGGGGCCTGAGAAACCGGACGCTAATGTTCGCACATGAGCTTC
>Ga0181534_10001789_pt1 | contig 13790 bp, 11 predicted proteins | sample PEATcosm2014_Bin_37_FD_119758 | JGI IMG/M metagenome (GOLD analysis project Ga0181534, IMG submission 119758) | Peatland microbial communities from MTU Mesocosm Facility, Houghton, MI, USA - PEATcosm2014_Bin17_10_metaG | ecosystem: Environmental > Terrestrial > Soil > Wetlands > Peat | place...
GTCAAATCCGAACCGCCGCGACCGAGCGTGGTGATCTGGCCTTCCGGCGTCTCGCCTTGGAAACCGGCGACGATGACGACGTTGCCCTGCTTCAAAAGTTCGTGGACTTTCTTCGGCTTGATGTTGTGGATTTTTGCCTTGGTATGGACCACGTCGGTGGTGATGCCCGCCTGCGCGCCGGTGAGCGACGCGGCCTTGAGACCAAGATTGTGCAGCGCGATGGCGGTGAGCGCGATGGTCTGCTGTTCGCCGGTCGCCAGCAGCACGTCCATCTCGCGTTCGCTCGGCAAAGGCATGATGTCCTTGGCGAGCTTGATGAGATTGTCCGTCACACCGCTCATTGCCGATACGACGACGACGACATTGTCGCCTTTTGCGTGATATTTTGCCACGCGCGCCGCGACGTTCTTGATGCGGTCGGTGTTGCCCACCGATGTGCCGCCGTATTTTTGAACAATCAGAGCCATGTTAAATTTTGGGAACAAGAGAATAGTCAGATACGTGGCGTTTGAAAAGACGGAATTGATTGTATACGCTTGCCGGAAAGCTCCCCAAACGTAGAATCAACCTTGCCGTGATCGATCATTTCGCAAGTGTAACCTGCCGATGTCCTTTGCGGATGGTGTTGTTCCCATCATCGCTTACATAAATATTCCCCCGACTGTCCACGGCAATACCTACGGGGGCATTGAAGCATGCGTCCTCACCTGCCCCATCTTTGCTACCAGGTCTTTTGGCAAGACCGCCAATGGTGGTCACCATACCGGCGCTGGTGATTTTGCGAATTGTGTTATTTTTAGAATCTGTAACATAAAGATTGCCTTCGCCATCCACCGCAATGCCTGATGGTATGTGAAATTGCGCGTTGGTGGTCTCGCCATCGTCACTGCCTTCGACCCCCGCCTGACCCGCCAAAGTGCTTACCATTCCGCTTGAATTGATGACCCGAATTATGTTGTTTCCCCATTCAGTTACATAAATAAGTCCATTTGTCCCCACCGAAATGGCATAAGGCTCATTAAAGCGCGCATTTGAAACCAAGCCATCCATGCTTCCTTTGATCCCGGCCTGGCCTGCCACTGTGCTGACCACCCCTTCAGGAGTTATCTTTCTAATCGTGTTGCCCCCATCGGCTACGAAAATGCTTCCGTCAGGCCCGACTGCAATACCATTAGGGAGGTCGAAACGTGCGATAGCCGCCGGACCATCTGCGGTGCCGCTGATCCCGGCTTTGCCAGCAAAAGTGGTCACCATTCCCGACGGAGCGATTTTTCGAATCGTATGGTTTCCAGCATCAGCCACATAGGCGTTGCCGGAGATATCCACTGCAATTCCACGGGGATTTGAAAACATGGCATTGTCTCCCATGCCATCGCTGCTTCCCTTGGTTCCTGCCTTGCCAGCCAGAGTGCTCACGATGCCGGAAGGATTGATCAATCGAATGTCGTTGTTCTGCAATTCGACTACATATAGGTTGCCCGACCGGTCCAAGGCGATGCCTGATCGTGATCCAATGTTGAATCGAGCGTCGCGACCAATGCCATTTCTCGCACCGCTGATTCCCGCTTGTCCAGCAATGGTGGTAAATGTCCATGATTGATCCCGGTTAATTTCAACAACAGACGGCGTGATTGAATCACTTGTTTCTTTAATCTGGGCTGGGGCGGGATTTGCCGCCGCTTCCGACGAGTTATCAACCACGCACACAATGCGAAAACCGTCGACGTTCCAACGATAAGATGGGGTGCGTCCCGCACGACAAGATGACAGCAGATTGCAGCCCCAATGGTAATTTGGGTCATTATTTTCCGGAGACTTTTCGTCCCACGAACCGCCGCGCATTACGCGCCAGTCCTGATTTGTGCGAATCAAATCCTCACACCACTGCCACACATTTCCGCCCATGTCATACAAGCCATACCGGTTTGCCTGGAAACTCCCCACCGGCGACGTATTTTCATAATCATCCACATGGAGGGAAGAAGCATAGTTGCCCGCCCCGCGGGGCGGTGGCCATTGTGTTCCCCAAGGATAAACGCCCTTGATCACTGAATCCTTATCCACGGGAATCCCGCCTGCGCACTCATTCAATCCTACCGCAACGCTCCATTCGGCATCCGTTGGCAGCCGATAACTCTGGTCAGGCCCAATTTCCCCCTCATTGCGTTCCTTCTGAGTCAGCCATCCGCAATATGCCTTCGCATCCTCCCAACTCACATTTACCACGGGATGAGTGTCGCCCTGAATGAAACCAGGATTTTGCCATTTCCTATCCACACCCTCGTTTGCACTCGCATAAGCCCTATAATCCTGCACCCGCGTATCCCAGATTGAAAACAACACTTTTGTTCCAGGCACCGGCGTAAAAACCATGCCCAAACTATTGGTCCAGCATTGGCCGGCAATGATTGACTGCGGTGTATTCGGCTTTGTTCCGGCTGAAGCCCCGGTTGTTTTTCTTGATTGAACATTCAACCACCAACCCCCGGCTCCCAACAAAGCCAACGCAATAACAGCTGAAGCCCAAATAATTTTTCCATGTTTTCCCGGCGTTTGCTCCTGACCGAAACTTTCCGGCACCTCAACCGGCGCATTGGTTTCAGCATCTTCAGGAAGAATGCCGAGGATTTTTTGAATGACTTGCGTCAAGTATTGCAAGTGCCGCTCCAGCGGCGGGGTGAACGCGTCCAGCCAATGCGGTGTGCTGATGAAATATTCGAGCGAAGGCGACGGTGCAACTTCCTCAATGCGTAAAGGAATGATTGGAATACCATGATTGACGGCGCGCTCCACCTCGCGTTTGATCTGCGGAGAATAATTGGCGTGCGCGGAAAAGACCAAGACCATCACCCGCGCGCCCTTTATCGCGCCCACCAAGGACGCGCCCCAGTCCTGACCCGGAACGACGTCCCGTGGTGCAATCCAGCAGCGGATGCCATTAGTTTCGAGCACGGCACAAACAGCATCAGCAGTCGGCTTGTCCTGCGATGAATAACTGATGAAAACGTCGTGTGCCATTTAGATTTAGAAAACGCTATGTTTTCTTTCTCCTTACAACAAGAGAAAACCAATTAAACGCGGTGGATTTACTAATGTGGTGAGCCGGCAAAGCGAGTGAATGAATGCCATTCGATGACTTCTTGAATAAGTTGCTCCTCTGTTTCGATGGCAATGCGCGTCAGTCCATTCCAAGTTTGAACAATGCTCAATCGTTTAGCCGCTGCTTCAAGGACCGCAACCATTTCGCCGTAGCGGGCGGCGCGGCGCGCATACTCCTGCGTCAGAATAATTGAAAAAAGAGCGGCGCTCACGAGCGGTAATATGAGCGACAAAAACTTTGAAGCGGTGAAAACCGGACCTTCCACATTCAAAATGGACAACGCAAGAACACTTGCCGTCAGCAGCGTGGCAATGGCCGTGCAACTCAACGCAGAGGTCTTTAGCCAGTGATGAAAGCGGTGTGCATTGTTTGATTCTTGTCGGAAATAATTGATTTGATTTTTGACGCGGTTTTCAAGGTAGTTGCTGCGGGCTTCCTCCAAGGAAGGCAAAGGACTGACATCCATACACTGAATCAAATATAGGTTTTTGCAAAGTTTTTCAAATCCTTGAACCGAAATTGTTTTTGTCTCTCCCGTCCGGCGTCGCAACTGCCAGACAGCAAGAAATGACCGGCAAATTTCAGCTTCAATGCGGGTTCGCATCCATTCTTCATGGCCGCGCCGGTGTGCATACGTCAGGATAAACGCCGCTGACAACACGATCAATTCCGATGTTGATATGACGTATTCAGGAAGTTTTTGCAGGCCAAAAACCGGCACACTTAACCCCACTGCAGCGGCAAATAGATGAAGCAGAATGATGCGCTGAATCAAATGTCGGACCCGTGGGCCGTGGCGGGTTGCTATTTCATCCAGTTCGAGAAAATGCTGCTCGACGCTTTCCCGTTGATTGTTATTCCAAACGACAGGGCCTGCTTTCATAGGCAACCGTTCAAGTCGCTCTTCAACAAGCCCCCCCGTGTCTGAATGAATCCAGATCAGCGGCTTTTCAAGCATCCGCGCGTGCGCCACTGCGTCTCCCGTTCCGCCCAACCCCACCGCAGGCTTGCCATCCCAAACCGCAATTACAATGTCAGCTTGCTCAATTGTATGCTCACCCGCTTCCAGATAGGCTTCATCACTTGAAGCCGCTCCGCTGATTTCTTCAACCTGCAAAGCATTCTTAATATGCGGCCATACATGCTGCCAGCCGGCAGCCGTGAAATCTTTTACGAAGCGCTCTGTGTCGAAGGGCAGCACAATCAAATGCGGCAGTTTTCGTCTTGCAACCTCCCCCAAAAAAAGCGTGTCAGCACCGCTGGCAGCAGATGAGATGGTTACAAGCGGACCGCAAATCGAGATGAGACGATCCAAAACCACACCGATTTTAGGAACAATTTCATCAGGCTTGTTTAGTTCTCGATGCCCCGTAAAACCAACAATGGGCCACTCTGGTAACATATCAATTTGATTTTTCAGTGCCTCGTTGTGTGAACCTCAATCAAATATTCCCGGAACTTCCCGTAATCCGCGCCCATGTGGTCGAAGTCTTCCGGCAATTTGATGGCGGCGGTCATCGCCGGTGGAACGTCGGGCGCAAAGCCGATGGTCTTCTCAATTTCCTCCGGAAACTTCGCCGGATTCGCGGTTTCGAGAATCACAGCGGGCAGGCCATTGAGCGGTTCGTGTTCCTGCCAGTCGAGAAAACCACGCCAAGCGACTGCGCCGTGGGCTTCGAGCAACAATTGATACTTGTTCCAGACTTCGCGAATCGTTTCGCGCGTGCGGTCATCGGAGACGGAACTGGAAAACAAATCGTGGCGCATCACAGCGAGGTCGGGCTGCCGGTGAATCTTGCCGGTCTCGTCCATCCGTCCGCCATACAACGCCACGAGCCGCGCGAGGTTGCTAGGATGGCCGACGTTCATCGCGTTTGAGACGGAATTGCGCGACGGGCAGATTTTTTGATAGACGCCGCTCGTGAGAAATTTCGGGAACGCGTCATTGGCGTTTACTGACGCGATGATTTTTTTCACCGGCAAACCCATTTGCTTCGCGACCATCGCCCCCATCATGTCACCGAAATTTCCGCTCGGCACGGAAAAGACGATTGGCTCGCCGAGTTTCGCCAGACGCGACGCGGCATAAAAATAATAAACGCTTTGCGGCAGCAGCCGGCCGATGTTGATGGAGTTCGCGGACGACAACGGGATGTGTTTCAGCGCTGGATCGGCGAAGGCCTGTTTCACCATCGCCTGGCAGTCATCGAACTTGCCGGCAATCGCCAAGGTGCGGACATTACCGGTCAGCGTGGTCATAAGCTTTCGCTGGCTCATGCTGATTTCATCAATTGGAAACAGCACGATGACGCGGATGCCGGGGACATTATGAAACGCGTGCGCCACCGCCGCGCCAGTGTCGCCGCTGGTCGCGGTAAGAATGGTGAGTTGCTTGCCGTCTTCGAGCAAAAACCTGCCCAGCAGCCGCGCCATCATGCGCGCGGCAAAATCCTTGAACGATGCCGTCGGGCCTTGATCCAATCGCATCACGACCACGCGGTCATAGACTTTTTCGAGCGGTATTTCAAAATTGTAGGCGTCGCGGCAAATCGCGGCAAGCACGTCGGATGGAATGACACCCTCTGTGTATTTCGAAAGCACGCGAAAGGCAATTTCGTGATACGGCAGCTTGGCGAACGCGGCGATCTCATCCAGTGTAAGCTGCGGAAACGATTGCGGGAAATATAATCCGCGATCGGGTGCCTGGCCCCGGAGCAACGCCTCGCGCAGGCAAACGGCGGGCGATTGTCCGTTTGTGCTGGAAAAAAGAAGCGCGCCCATCACTCAAAACTTTCCACGCGGATCATCACCGGTCTGGCTTTGACGACGGATAATTTCGCGATTTTCGCCAGCGACCGGCGCATCGCGGCGTTGGGTGCGTCGTGAATCATGAAAATCAGCGGCACGCTTTCGCCTTCGTGGCCTTCGGGCTGGATGACAGAGGAGATGCCGATTTTGGCCGCTGCAAAAACGGCGGCAATTTTCGCCAGCACGCCGGGTTTGTCCACGACGCTGAAGCGGACGTAATAGCGCGAAACAATTTCGTCCATCGGCACGACCCGGACGTTCTTCGCATGCGCGACAAACGGCGGCACGCGAACCTTCGCGCCATTTTTCAAATCGAGCGCGGCGTCTGCGACATCGCTCAAAACGGCGCTGGCGGTGGCGTCCTTGCCCGCGCCGCGTCCGTAAAACAGCGTGTCGCCCACGATGTCGCCACGGACGAAGCAGGCGTTGAATACGCCGTTGACGCTGGCGAGGACATGCGCGTTCGGGATGAGCGTCGGATAAACCGAAGCCTGAATGCCGGGCTTGCCGCCGGAAATTTGCTTGGCGATGCCGAGCAGCTTGATGGTGTAGCCAAGTTTCGCGGCGAACTCCATGTCTAGCTTGGAAATGTCGCGGATGCCTTCGGTGTGGATTTTGTCATGGTCAACCCAGAAGCCGTGCGCGAGCGAGGCGAGGATGCCGATTTTGTGCTGCGCATCAAAACCGTCAATGTCCAGGTCCGGCGGCGTCTCGGCGTAACCCTGCTTCTGCGCATCAGCGAGCACGGCGGCGAAGTCCGCGCCCTCGGCTTTCATGCGCGACAAAATGTAATTGCAGGTGCCGTTGACGATGCCGTAAATCGCCGGGAACTGGTTTGCCACGAAACCCTCGCGCAGCGACTTGATGATGGGGATGCCGCCGCAGACGCTCGCCTCGTAATAAAGATTCGCGCCGGACTTCGCGGCTGCCGCAAACAGATCCGGGCCGTGCGCGGAGAGCAGGGCCTTGTTCGCGGTGACGACCGTTTTGCCTTTTTCGAGCGCCGCCAGAATCATCGTCCTGGCAATGCCGCAGCCTCCGACAAGTTCAATGACGACCTGGATTTGCGGGTCGTTGACGACCTCCTGCCAGTCCGTGGTCATCAAGGAACGGGCGATCGGATATGGGCGCGGCTCGTCGAACGCCTTCACGGCGATATTGCGGAATGCGAGCTTCACGCCGAGGCGCGCGGCCATGAGACCGCCGTTCTTTTGCCAGGCGTGGAAGACACCGCTGCCGACGGTGCCGCCGCCAATCATGCCAAGGTTGACCTGCTGCATAGACGCACAGCTTGCCTCGAAAACGGTCAGGGGACAATTCAATTTTGAATTGCAGAGGCTTTGGCGAGCAATTGTTTCCATTGTCTCTGCCAGCTAAGAAACAAAAGCACGACGATGCCAAAATGGGCTACGACGATGCCTAGCAAATTATTCAGATTTTCGGCGTTGGATTTTGAGAGCGCAACGACGCCGGGTGAGAGCAGCGACAGTTTCCCAATGCCGGCGTTGGAGAAAACTCCGGCTAGGATGAACGGCAGCGCGCACAAAACGAAAAGCCAGAGCGCAACGAAGCCGAGCGCGCGGCGTTTGAAACGCAGCCGGCAGAATTCGAGCAGAAGCGAAATGACTAAAAAGAATGCCAGCAAGTTGCCGATGGCGATGAGGTAAAGTTTCCATGAGTTCGCGATCGAGAGTGCGCATTGAGTCAACAAGACGACGGCCGCGACGGCGGCCAGCGCGAGGGCGAGTGACACCGCGCTGCCGGAAAAGATTGCGCCGGGATTTTTGAGCCCGAGGCGCAAGGCTTTCACGCGCACGCTTTCAGGCTGCGGACTGGAAAAGACAAGAACGATTGTCCCCAGGAGAAGTGTGCCGCAGTGGACGATGGATAGGATGGATTCACGGTCGTAATATCTGCCTTGATCTGTGGTCGTTGAAAAATGACCGCGCCATAATCCCCAAATCAGACCATGTTGCGCGACGAGAACTATGGCGAACAGCGCGATGGCCTCCCAGCGCAGAAGCAATGGCTGGAACGGGTTTCCCGTTTTGCGGATGACAGCACGCCAAAGAAAAATGCCGATGATGAGTTGCAGAGCGAGACTCAATAAAATCGGATAAACCGGCAGCCCGAAGACTTCCGGCAGTCCGTTCCAGCTATTAAGAAAATCAGCGCTGTCTGTGTCACCTGCGTCGCGGAAGAGGTTGGCCATGCCGTAAATCGGCAGCAGGAAGTTCGTCAGCATGAATTTGGGAATGGCGAATGAAAATGACTGGAAGAAAAAGAACAGCACGAGAAAGATGGTGCCGCCCTGTGGCCGTTGCACGACCAGGCCTATCACAACGGCGAGCAGCCCGAAAAAGAGCGCGGTGCTGAAAATCAAGACTTGTGTTCCGAGCCAGAGCATCGGCGACAATCTTCCCAGAAGCACGATGACGAGGCCGATTCCGGCAAGCACGACGGCCATATAAAATTCCCGCAACGGCGAGCCGAACCAGTAGCCAGTCACGAGCTGCCACGGCTTGAGTGGCGTCAGGCGGTTGCTGTCCCAAAGGCCGGCCTTGCGTTCATTGGCGAGAACGTTTGAAATCCGGCTGAAGCCGCCGACAACCAGCACCAGAATTTCCACGCCGATCGTCCATCCATAAAAAACCTTGCCCGCCTCCTGCGCCGAGCGAAAACTCAAATTCAGAGGGTCGGCAAGTTAGGCGATGAGGCCGGACAACAGACTAATGCCGATGAGCGCCGCGATCAAAATGGCCGCCAGCACCCCGGCGCGGTGCACAAGCCGCTTTTGTGTGATGAAGATTGGATTGTCGGAAAGTTTCACATCAACTCCTTCGCGCCGGACTGCAAAAATATTTGCTCCAGATCGTCACCGACGCCGCGCCATTCGGAAATGCGGACGCCCTCGACGATTAGCGTCTTGAGCAATCCGTCGAGAGCTTCAGTGCCGGCATCAAAATCAAACGTCGCGCCGTTGGAGGCTGCTTCGAGATTTTTTACGTTAGCGGCCTTCAAGATTTCCAGCGCCTTGTCGCTATCTGCGCGCCATTTGACGGACATCTTGCGCGACCCCATTTTCTGGCCAAGGTCGGCAATCGTTCCGAACGTGACGAGTTTGCCGCGTTCCATGATGGCGGCGGTGTTGCAGAAGCCGGACAGCTCCGAGAGGATGTGCGACGAAATCAGCACGGCTTTCCCACTCTCCCGCAATTGCAGCAGAATCTTCCGCAGTTCGATGCGGCCGAGCGGGTCGAGGCCGCTTGCCGGTTCATCCAACAGCAGCACCTGCGGGTCGGGCAGCAGCGTTTTGGCCAGCACAAGCCGCTGTTTCATGCCGTGTGAAAGCTCCTCACAAAGTGCGTCGCGCTTTTCCGTGAGCCAGGTAAGCTCAAGGCATTGGACGATTCTTTGTGCGCGGTTCGGGACGTCGTAGGCGCGGGCGAAGTGATCCAGAAATTCCGTCGTGGTGAGCTGGTCGTAAGTCGGGCAGAAATCCGGCATGAAGCCCAGTCGCCTCTTCAATTCATCCGGCTCGCGCGCAAGTTCATGCCCGCCGACCTTCACCGAGCCGCGTGTGCTTTCCTGCAAACCGGAAATGGCGCGCATGGTCGTTGTCTTGCCGGCGCCGTTCGGCCCAATCAGTCCGCAAACATCGCCCGCTGAGACCGTCAGCGACAAATCATCGACCGCAACTACTTCGGGGAAATCCACGCGAAGGTGCTCAATGGTGAGAAGCGGACCGGGCATGAGCCGAGTATGGTCCTGTCCTTGGTAAATGCAAGCATCGGCGATGAAAATTTTATTGGCTTTGGATACGCCGTGGTTTATGGTTCGAGGCCAATCTGATGGACGACAAAATTCATACAATCGAATACGAGTTCAAGCTGCGCGATGGTCAGGTTAAAAAATTTACCGTGCGTCTGCAAAAGCCCTCGATGCAGTTCGTTTCCGAACACACATCAACGGTTCGCCAGTGGACAAAGCTGACACACCACCAGTGCTCGAATTGCCCCCTCACGCCGGAATCTCATCCGCATTGTCCCATCGCGGCGAATCTCGTGGACATCATCGAGTCGTTCAAGGATTCGCTGTCCATCGAGGAGGCTGAAATCACCATCCGCAGCGAATCGCGCGAATACCACAAGCGCTCCACAGTGCAATACGGCATCGGTTCGATGATGGGACTATACATGGTCACGAGCGGCTGTCCCATCATGGACAAGTTGCGGCCCATGGTTTATACGCACCTGCCGTTTTCGACGCTGGAAGAAACGCTCTTCCGCGCCATCTCCATGTATCTGCTCGCCCAGTATTTCCGGCAACAGGAAGGAAAAGTTCCGGATTGGAAGCTGGAAGATTTCACGAAAATCTACGAGGACATCGCGACCGTCAATCAAAGCTTCACCAAGCGCCTGTTGAGCATCAATCCTCGTGACGCCAGCCTTAACGCGCTCGTCGGGTTGGATTGCTTCGCCTCCATCGCCGCGTTTTCCACCGTCGAGGACAACCTCAAGGAATTTGAAACATTGTTCGAGGCCTATCTGCAACGGGGCGATACCATGCGCATTACGCGTCCGGCCCAACGGTAGTCCAACGTTCCCATTTTTGTAGTTCGTCTTCCGTCAGCCCGGCTGGCGATTTCGCGTTGCTCCTTCGCGTTCCTGGTAAATTGTCACACGTCGCAAATGTTCACCGCCTGCCGCAGTGAGGCCAATGGGTCGGGACGTTTCGGGACAAATTCCTGCGCGACGTAGCCTTTGAACCCGGTCGCGACAATCTCCTGCATGATGCGCGGATAATTCAACTCCTGCGTCTCGTCAATCTCGGCGCGTCCGGGCACGCCGCCGGTGTGGTAATGGTCGAAGTATTGGTGGTTCTCACGGATTGTGGCGCAAACGTCGCCGTCCATGATTTGCATGTGATAAATGTCGTAGAGCAACTTGAACCGGTCGGAGCTGATGCGCTTCACCAGTTCGACGCCCCATGCGACGTGGTCGCACTGGTAATCCTCATGGTCGCGCTTGCTGTTCAGCAATTCCATGCACAGCGTCACCTTCAATTTTTCCGCCAGCGGCAAAATGCGTTTCAAACCGGCGGCGCAATTCTTCAAACCGATTTCGTCGTCGAGGCCGGCGCGGTTGCCGGAGAAACAAATCAAACGCTCGTAGCCCGCGTCCGCTGTTTCCTTAAGCCGCTGGGTGTAGGCTTGCACCAGCTTGTCGTGATGCTCAACGCGGTTCCACGCCTTGGTGATGCCGCCGAGGCCGTCAATGGTCGGGAAACTCACCATCGAGCAAATCAGGCCGTGTTTCCGGGCGGTCTCGAACTCGGACGGGTTGAGCAGGTCAATCGCGACGATGCCCATTTCCTTGCCGGCGGCGCAAACGTCGTCCAGTTTGATTTTATCGTAGCACCAGCGACAGACGCTGTGGTTGATGTTGCCATTGAGCTTGGTGGAATTACTGCGCGCCATGTGAAAACTTTGACACGAATCTCACGAATTAGCACGAACGGAATGTTCTTCAACGCTTCCGGTAAATAAACCACCAGAACCAGATTGTTCCCAGCGTGCCGCAGATGGCCGCGCCAATGAAATTCGCTTGCGGACTGATATACCACAGCCACGCGCCAAGAAAGGAGCCGCTCGTCACCGTGCAGTCGCGGATGAGATAATATGCGCCGTAAGTCCGCGCCCGCAGCGCCGGCGCGGCCTCTCCGATGATGAGCGCCTTGCGCGCCGGCTCGCCGAATTCCTTCAGCCCGCGCACGACAAAGGCAAGCGCCAGCCACGCGAAATTGTGCGCCCAAATCAACGTCACCGGAAAGAGCGTGAAGAAAATGAACGTGATGAGCACGAACGGTCGGCGGCCGTATTTATCCGCAAGATGAGCGACGGGGATGTAGCAGAGCATGGCCGTGACCATTTCAAAAACGGCTAAATAACCGAATTGTTGTGCCGTCAAGCCGCCATGATCCATCGCCCACAAAATAATGAACGCGTATGGAATCCGTTCGCAGAAGCGGATGAGGATGTCGCTCATGAGCAATTTGCGCAACGCGGGCGTGAAGGTTTTGACCACGCCGGAAAATGAAATGGTCGCAGCACTAGGTTTTTTATTCTGTGCCGCGGGTGCTTTGTTGTCCGGCTCGAACATAAACCATTGAAACGCCGCCGTCAGCAAACTCATGCCGATGCACAGCGCGAGCGCGTAACGCACGCCGTCCGACCAGCCGAAGCGCGTGAGCAGCCAGCCGCCAATGAGCGGGCCGAGCATCATCGGCACACGGCGGATCATGGATTGCACACCCACGCCCATCGTGTGCCGGTTGCTTTGCAGCGACGTGGCGATGATGGAAAGCGTCGCGGGCAACGACAACGCGCTCCAGGCGAGAAATAAAAATGAGCCGAGCAGCAGCGCCAGCCAGCTTTGCCAGACCAGAACCAGAATGTAACCGGCGATGGAAATGGCACTAAAAAGCAGCAGCGACTTGCGTTGCCCCCAATGATCGGTAAGCCAGCCGCCTGGATAGGCGTAAATTGCGCCCAGAAAAGTTTGAAGCGCATCGAAAAGCCCGATGATCAATATGCTGCCGCCAAGCGTCTCGATGTATTTCGGCGCGAAGCCGAGCCAGAGTTTTTCGCCGGTGCCGGCGAGAAGAAGCGCGACGAGCAGCAGCGAGGTGTTGCGCCGCAGCGCGAGAAATTCGGAAGCGCTCCGCAATGAATTCCGGACACTCATCGCTCAAATCATCCCCGGAACCGCTCCTTCATTCAATTTCCAAAAATTATTCCGCAGGTCACGACGGCAACGGAGCCTTGGCGAGAATTTCCGCAACGACGTTTTCAACTTTCACGTCGCGGAATTTTTCCTCACGCCGGACGATAAGGCGGTGGGCGAGGACTTTTTGCGCGAGAGATTTCACCAATTCGCCGGAGACGGAATCCTTTCCATCAATCGCCGCCATCGCCTGCGCGGCCCGGAACAGTCCCAGCGAGCCGCGCGGGCTGGCGCCGAGCAGCAGGGCAGGGTGCTCGCGCGTGACGCGGACGATTTGCAGGATGTAATCGTTCACAGCCGACGGCACGTTCACGGCGCGCACGGCTTCCTGGCATTTCAAAATGCGGTCGGGCGTCGCCACCGGCTGGAGGGTGTCAATGGGATGACGCAGTTGAAAGCGCTCAACCATCTGCTTTTCGTCGGCGAGCGACGGATAGCCGAGGCTCATCCGCATCAGGAAGCGGTCCTTTTGCGCCTCCGGCAGCAGAAACGTGCCTTCCTGTTCGATTGGATTTTGCGTGGCGACGACCATGAACGGCTTTTGCAGCCGGTAGGAGACGTTGCCCGCCGTGACCATCGCCTCGCCCATCGCTTCAAGCAGCGCCGATTGCGTGCGCGGACTGGCTCGGTTGATTTCGTCCACGAGAACGAATTGCGAGAAGAGCGGCCCGAAACGGAATTCCGTCCGCCCGCTCTGCTGGTCAACGTAATTTTCGCCCAGCACGTCCGACGGCAGCAAATCCGGTGTGCATTGAATCCGTTTGAAAGTGCAGCCGGCGCTTTGTGCCATCGCGCGTGCGAGCACCGTCTTGGCGACGCCGGGGACGTCTTCAATCAGCAAATGTCCTTCCGCCAGCCAGACCGCCGTCGCCAGCACGACCTGTTCGTGCTTGCCGACAATCACCTTTTCCACGTTGGCTATGAGTTGCCGGGCGATGGATGAAACATCCACCGCCGAAAGTTTCGTCGGCGCGGTAATCGGCGTCAGGGTCACTTTCGGTTTCTTTTCAGGTTCTGGAAAGGGGATTTCCATGAGTTCAACATCTCAAAAATCCGCCGCTGGCGCGACCAATTTCTTCCAATCACAATCTTCCAAC
>Ga0181534_10001791_pt1 | contig 13774 bp, 7 predicted proteins | sample PEATcosm2014_Bin_37_FD_119758 | JGI IMG/M metagenome (GOLD analysis project Ga0181534, IMG submission 119758) | Peatland microbial communities from MTU Mesocosm Facility, Houghton, MI, USA - PEATcosm2014_Bin17_10_metaG | ecosystem: Environmental > Terrestrial > Soil > Wetlands > Peat | place...
CACCTCGCGCTCGACCGTCGGCACGATGACCGAACTCAACGATCATTTGAAGCTCCTGTTCGCACGCGCCGCGGTGCTGCACTGCCGCGGCTGTGGCCGCCCGGTCAGGCGCGATACCCCCGAGAGCATCCGTGAAGCGCTGACCGCGAGATCCCGCGAGGCCGCCGATCCGCGGCTGCTGCTCACCTTCCCCGTGCCCATCCCCAAGAATTTCGATGAGGCCGAGATCAAGCGGCTGCTGGCGGCCCAGGGCTACACCCGGTTCCACGAGCCGCGCGGCACCACCCTCAACGTGGTGCAGGACCGGTTTCGCTGGTCGGCGGTCGAGCCGGCGCGGGCCGGCGACGCCATCGAGGCCGCACTCAAGGTTGGACAGGGGCGGATCGACGTGCATGCGCTCACCGAGACCGGTGAACCGGCGGCACCCCCGTGGCGGTTCTCCACCGATCTGCACTGCGCGGATTGCGACATTGCCTACCGGGAACCCACGCCGAGCACGTTCAGCTTCAATTCGCCGATCGGCGCCTGCGAGACCTGCCGCGGCTTCGGACGCAGCATCGGCGTCGACTACGGCCTGGTGATACCCGATACGGGCCTCACGCTGCGTCAGGGCGCGATCAAGCCCTGGCAGACCGAGTCGTACAAGGAATGCCAGGCGGACCTCGTGAAATTCGCGCGCAAGCGCGCCATTCCGCTCGACACCCCGTGGCGGGATCTCACCGCGGCCGAACGCCGCTGGGTGATCGACGGCGAAGGCGAGTGGACCAAGAACGTCTGGTATGGCGTCAAGCGCTTCTTCGACTGGCTGGAGACCAAGGCCTACAAGATGCACATCCGGGTGCTGCTCTCGCGCTACCGCTCGTACACCGAGTGCACGGCGTGCGGGGGTGCGCGGCTGAAGCCTGAGGCGCTGCTGTGGCGGCTCGGCGCGCCGGGCCTCGACATCCGCGAATTGATGCTGCTGCCGATCGATCGCTGCCGCCGCTTTTTCGCCGCGCTCGCGCTGCCGCCGCCGCTCGATGAGGCCACCGATCTCCTGCTCAAGGAGATCCGCGCACGGCTGAAATACCTCACCGACGTCGGCCTCGAATACCTCAATCTCGATCGCCAGTCGCGCACCCTGTCGGGCGGCGAGGTGCAGCGGATCAACCTCACCACCGCGCTCGGCACCTCGCTGGTCAACACGCTGTTCGTGCTCGACGAGCCGTCGATCGGCCTGCATGCGCGCGATGTCGGACGCATCGTCGGGGTCATGCAACGGCTGCGCGATGCCGGCAACACCCTGGTCGTGGTCGAACACGATCCGGCGGTGATGCAGGCCGCGGACCGGCTGATCGACATCGGCCCGGGACCGGGCGAACACGGCGGGCAGATCGTGTTCGACGGACCGGTGCGCGAACTGGCCGCCGCCCGCGGCTCGCTCACCGCCGACTATCTGTTTCACCGCCGCCGGGTCGATGGACGGCGCGGCGCGCGGCCCGTCGGCTCCCCGGGCAAAGACGCAGGCGCCCCCGGCGTATTGCGCATCGAAGGCGCGGCCGAGCACAACCTCAAGAGTATCGATGTGGAGGTGCCGCTCGGGCGGCTGGTGTGCGTCACCGGGGTGAGCGGCTCCGGCAAGTCGACCCTGGTGCACGATGTGCTCTATCCGGCCCTGCGGCGCGCGCTCGGCAAACCGACCGAGAATCCCGGCCGCCATCGCGCCCTGCACGGCGTCGAGCAGATCGCGGATGTCGTCATGGTCGATCAGAACCGCATCGGGCGCACCACCCGTTCGAATCCGGCGAGCTATGTCGGCGCCTTCGATGCGATCCGCCAACTGTTCGCCAGGCTGCCGCAGGCGCGCGAACGCAAATACACCGCCGGCACGTTCAGCTTCAATGCCGGCAACGGCCGCTGCCCCGGGTGCGGCGGCAACGGCTTCGAGCACGTCGAGATGCAGTTTCTCTCCGACGTCTACCTGCGCTGCCCGGATTGCGACGGCCGGCGCTTTCGACCGGAAATTCTCGAATGCAAATTGACGCGCGGCGCTGGTGCGCCCTTGAGCATCGCCGACGTGCTCGAGCTCACGGTGTCGGAGGCGCTCGCGTTTTTTCAGGCCGACACCGAGGTGTGCGTGCGCCTCGCACCGCTCGCCGAGGTGGGGCTCGACTACCTGCGCCTCGGTCAACCGGTGCCCACGCTCTCCGGCGGCGAAGCGCAGCGGCTGAAGCTCGCCGGCCATCTCGCCGACAATGCCAACCCCAAGGGACCCGCCAAGCGCGGCTCGCTGTTTCTGTTCGATGAGCCGACCACGGGTCTGCACTTCGACGATGTGGCCAAACTGCTCGGCGCGTTCCGGCGGCTCATCGACGCCGGGAATTCACTGCTGGTAATCGAGCACAACCTGGACGTGGTGGGCGCCGCGGATTGGATCATCGATCTAGGGCCCGAGGGTGGCGATGGCGGCGGCGCCCTCGTCGGGGTCGGCACGCCCGACGAACTCATGCGCATGCCCGCCTCGCACACCGGGCGGGCGCTCGCCGCGGCGCTGCAACCGGCCTCATTCGCGCACCGCGTGCAGGACGAGGCCGGGCACACGCAACCGGCCCACGGCGCGCAGGCCATCGAGATCCGCGGCGCGCGCGAGCACAACCTCAAGAACATCGACGTAAACCTCAAGCGCAATCAGTTCACCGTCATCACCGGGGTGTCGGGCAGCGGCAAGAGCACCCTGGCGTTCGACATTCTGTTTGCCGAGGGCCAGCGCCGCTACCTCGAATCGCTCAATGCCTACGCGCGCCAGTTCGTCCAACCCGCCTCGCGGCCCGACGTCGATGCCATCTACGGCATTCCGCCCACCGTCGCCATCGAGCAGCGCACCAGCCGCGGGGGCCGCAAGAGCACGGTGGCGACGCTCACCGAGATCTACCATTTCCTGCGCCTGCTGTACGTGAAGCTCGGGACCCAGTACTGCCCGGCGTGCGAGGCGCCGATCGAGCCGCAATCCGCCGAGGCGATCGCCGCCCTGCTGCTCAAACGCTACCGCGGCCAGTCGATCACCCTCTTGGCGCCGCTCATCGTCGCGCGCAAGGGGCTCTATACCGCGCTCGCCAAATGGGCGCGCGGCAAGGGTTTCACCGCCCTGCGCGTCGACGGCAAGCCGATCCCGACGGCGAAATGGCCGCGCCTGGACCGCTTCGTCGAGCACAACATCGAATTGCCGGTCGCCACGCTCACCGTGCAGGCCCGCGCCGAGGCCGAGCTGCGCGCCGCCCTGGCGACGGCGCTGGAGCACGGCCGCGGCGTGGTGCACGTACAACCCGGCGGCAGCCCAGGCGATGGCGCCGTGTTCTCCACAAAGCGCGCCTGCCCGAATTGCGGCACCGGCTTTCCCGAGCTCGACCCGCGCCTGTTCTCGTTCAACTCGCGCCACGGTTGGTGCAAGGGCTGCTTCGGCACCGGTCTCGCCCTCGCGGAATTCGATGCCGAACAGAGCGGCGAGGAGCCGCAATGGCGCGAGGCAGCGGACGACGCGGACGCGCCGGGCGGCTGCGCCGAGTGCGGCGGCGAACGCTTGAACCCGGTGGCGCGCCACGTGCTGTTTCGCGGCCGCTCGATCGCGGCGCTCACCCATTTGCCGGTCGAGGCCTTTGCCGCGGCGGTACATAAATTCAAGCTCGTCGGCCGCGAACGCGAGATCGCCCGCGACCTGCTCGCCGAACTCGAGGCGCGTACGCGCTTTCTGTGCGATGTGGGCTTGGGCTATCTCGAGCTCGACCGCGCCGCCCCGACGCTCTCGGGCGGTGAGGCGCAGCGTATCCGGTTGGCCGCGCAGCTTGGCTCGAATTTGCAGGGCGTTTGCTATGTGCTCGATGAGCCGACCATCGGGCTGCATCCGCGCGACAACCTCACCCTGCTCGCCACCCTCGACCGCCTGCGCGTCAAGGGCAACACGCTGGTGGTGGTCGAACATGACGAGGACACCATCCGCCGCGCCGATCACGTCATCGACTTAGGTCCCGGCGCCGGCACGCGCGGCGGCCGATTGGTGGCCGAGGGCACCGCGGGTGAGCTTGCGCATCTGGCCAATTCGGCCACCGGCCGCTGCCTTGCGACGCCGACCCGGCACGCCCGGTACCGGCGCCGGCCGATCGACCGCGACACACCCTCGATCCGCATCAACGGCGCGAAGCTGCACAATTTGAAGGCTGTCGATGCGCTCATTCCGCTCGGGCGCCTGACCGTGATCACCGGGGTCTCCGGCTCCGGAAAATCCTCGCTCGCCCGCGATGTGCTGCTCGACAATCTCAAACGTCTGGTGGTGCGCCCGAGCCGGTCGGCCCCGGCGCGCAAGGACACGGATGTCACCGGTTGCGAGTCGATCTCGGGCTGGCAGTCGATCAGCCGCGTGCTCGAGGTCGATCAGACCCCCATCGGCAAGACCCCGCGTTCCTGCCCGGCCACCTATATCGGCTTCTGGGATTCGATCCGCCGGCTGTACGCGGACACCACCGATGCGCGAATTCGCGGCTTCACGGCGAGCCGCTTCTCGTTCAATACCGCCGGCGGCCGCTGCGAAACCTGCGAGGGTCAGGGCATGCAGCGCATCGCGATGAGCTTTTTGCCGGACGTGCAGGTGCTGTGCGATGTATGCGGCGGCCGGCGCTTCAATCCGGAGACCCTGGCCATTTTGTTCAAGGGAAAAACTATCGGCGAAACCCTCGCGTTGAGTGTGGACGAGGCGCTGGAGTTTTTCGCCGCGCAGCGTAGCGTGCATCATCCGGTGAGCCTGCTGGCGGACGTCGGCCTCGGATATTTGAGCCTTGGGCAGCCGAGTCCGACGCTGTCCGGCGGCGAGAGTCAGCGCATCAAGCTCGTCACCGAACTGGCCAAGGTGCGCACCGATGCCCTCGGCATCGACACGGCGCGCCGCGAAGGCCAGCACACCCTGTACGTGCTCGACGAACCGACGGTGGGATTGCACATGGCCGACGTGGAGAAGCTCGTGACGGTGCTGCACCGGCTGGTCGATTCGGGCAACACCGTGGTGGTGATCGAACACAACCTCGATGTGATGGCCGAGGCGGATTGGATCGTCGACTTGGGACCGGAGGGCGGCGGGGGCGGCGGACGCGTGGTTGCACAGGGTGATCCCGACGGCATCGCCCGCAAGCCCGCCGGCAGCCACACCGCACGGATTCTCGGCGCCTTTCTCGCCGAGCGCGGTGTACCCTAAAGCCGTGCTGCGCGTGATCACCCTCATCTGTGTCTCGTTGCTGGTCGCGGGCCTGGCGCTGTGGGGCGCCGCGGCGCTCGGGTATCAGATGCCGGGCGGCGCGGCGCTCAAGATCGCGAGCATCGTGCTTTGGCTCGCCTTCGCCATCGGCGTCGTGGTGGCGCTGTGGAACGGACGCCTTGCGCTCGGCCTACTGGTGTTTGCCGCGGCCTTCGGCGCGTTGCTGGTGTGGTGGACGAGTATCCTGCCCTCGAACCACCGGGTCTGGGCCGACGACGTGGCGCAGATGGTGAGCGGCACGGTCGATGGCGACCGGGTCACCCTGCACAATGTGCGCAATTTCGATTGGCGCAGCGACGATGTTCACACCGCGCGCTGGGAGATCCGCAGCTACGATCTCGCCGAGCTCGAATCGCTCGATCTGATCGTATCGTACTGGTCCTCCCCCGCCATCGCCCACACGCTGATTTCATTCGGCTTCAGCGACGGGCGTCACGTGGTGTTCTCGGTGGAGATTCGGCGCGAAAAGGGCGAGACCTTTTCCGAGTACGGCGGCTTCTTCAAGGAATTCGAACTCAGCGTGGTGGCCGCCGACGAGCACGACATCGTGCGGGTGCGCACCAATGTGCGCGGCGAGAGCGATTATCTCTACCGGGTGCGCATGGCCAAACCCGTCATGCGCTCCTTGTTCCTCGCCTATGTCGACGAGGCCAACAGCCTCACCGTCGTGCCACGCTTCTACAACACCGTCACCACCAACTGCACCACCCTCGTGTATCACATGGTGAAGCGCATCGTCGGTCATCTGCCGCTCGATTACCGCATTCTGCTGTCGGGGTATCTGCCCGAGTATGTCTACAGTGTCGGCGGACTCGATACGCGCCACAGTCTCGAGGAGCTGCGCAAGGTCGGCTTCATCAGCGAGCGGGCGAAGCGCGCCCCCGAGGGTGCCGATTTTTCGGCGGTCATTCGTGAGGGGATTCCGCCGCTTGGACCGTGAGAAAGTCCGCCGCTGGCATCGGCGGTCGAACAGGCGCGGACTGTGATCAAGCGCGCCGCAGACCAGGTGTCGCGAGACTTACGCCGTGGGCAAGCCGGGCCGAAGTGAACGACGACCACTGGAAGGGAAACAGACGGAAACTTAAATGGAAATTCTGTCCGCAACTTGGATTTGTCAATTATTATCAAGATAGGCGTCAGCGCACATGGGCCGATCTACCTTCGCACTACAATTACGACGGTACTGGAAACAGTCGGTTTAAATAATATGCGGCAGACAGCATTGCCGCCACGATTGGAAATCCACCGGCAAAATAACCCCACACTAGCTTCCTATCCTTAGGTGAGTCATAGCCGATTTCTGCGCCGGGAATGAATTCATACGGCCTGAGTTTTCGATCCACAATCGACAAAATGGCCAGAGATACCACTGCAACAATTATCACACCACTATTAACGTTTCCGAACCTAGCGTGAGCGAGCGCGGGTGCAACAGTTCTGCTCAGGACAAGGTTCATCAACGCGAGCGGAGCCACCACAGTCAGTAATAACGGTATCTCGACTTGCACCAAACCATCTACGAAGGCGTTGTGCGGTGAATTTCTCCACGAACGTCGTAGATTGCACGCGTAATGTCGCAACAACGTTCTTACCAAAATAGTGTCATTCCGACGTGATCGGACGCTATCTTTGACTTATCATTCATAGTTGGTAATTGATCCTTTCGGCAATTCGCGAGCTGATGAACCCCCCGCCGCCCAAGCGCCGGCCCATCGGCTTCACCGCTGATCTCACCGAGAAGTCGTAGCGACTCCGCAAAGCCCGATGGCCCAACTTGGACCAGATTGCTGGCGCTAGCCTATCCTGCCCTCACAAAATCTAGACCCAAAAATGCCAGCACTCTGATGCACGCAGATGGGATTTGGCCCAAAGTTCGGCAGCCGAACTTCTTCGCTGTCGATTCACCGCCGTTGATGGATGCGTCGGGTGTGCCTCTACCACGCCGCCATAAAACTCCAGAGAGCGGCTGAGGGGGAAGATGCCCGCCCCAGCCGCCTGCCGCCGCGTACGCAACAACTATCTAGACGTGCTAACCGCAGCGCCGTTCCCTACCCAGGTCGCAAAATCCAATACCGTCTGAAGTTGTGGAGGCCTTCCCAGCCGCTTTTTGTCCAACCATTCGGTTAAATCATCTTCCCCTTTTCCCAAAACCCAACTGTCAGCCTTACCAAGATCCGCAAAAGTGTCGGTCGGACGAATCAATCGAGGATCTATTCCGTACGCTTTCCCGATTGCAGTCCACACTTCGTTGAAAACCTCAAAAGACACTTGTGCTTTCACCGAGGCGTGCACTTCGGTAAGAGGCGTAGCGACTCGCCCTCGAAATACAGAACGCCTAGCAAAACCTCTAAAGGCAAGGACAGCCACGATTGCAGCCACCAAACCAATAAATAGCCACAGTCCCATGATCAATACCTCAATTCAATTTTAGAAAGAAGTCGCTTCACTGACTAGGAATGGCATACAAGAATCCCTCAAGCTCAATAGTTAGATCGTAGAAACCAACGCCAACCGTTACTAAACCAATTCCAGCAGCACCGGTCTGAACCAGAGCTGAGTCAGCTCCGGACACGCCGAAAGCTCGCGGTACGCTCGTCAGCGGGTTGCTAGAACCTAACAACGGCGGACGGAAATTTGTCGCCGGAGCCCATGACTTTGGCCACAGACCTCCGAAAAGTGCCGCTGCGTATGGACCGACGTTGATCGCGTTACTCGAAACAAAATTCACGTACCGGTCTAGATAACTGGGACCAGCAGTCACCGTAATCTCAGCGAGCTGATCGGGTGATGGCAGATATTGCGCGGTGACGACAATCGGTGACAGGGGGTCCTGACTTTGCTGCGGACTTTGCGTTGGAACGCTCGACGACGGACTTTGCGCCGATCCTCCCGATTGCGTTGTCGTGCCGCTATCCGCTGCGCCACCGTCCGTGGTCGTACCACCGGTCCCAGTGACACCGCCGGCGCCAGTTGTACCGCCAATCCCGCTTCCACTCGACCCAACGCAACCGCCGCAGAGAAAATTGCCGGTTTGGTGGCCCGGGATCATTGACCCAGTGGATGTAGTGGATGCATTAGGTGCAGAAATATCAGGAATATTGACCGTAGGCATCGGGCCGGGGTCGATGGGTCCAGGACTGAAGGCACCGCCGTCAGCGGGAACGGTTTCATCCTCAAACCCACTTGGATCGATGCGTGTGAGCGGATTATTCAGTGCATAACTGTATCGATTATAGCTTTGCGGATTGGTCGGATCCGGGATATGAGAATCCGGCGATAAGAACCTACCCAGAACCGCGTCCTGCACCCGGCCGTTCATGTGATTGAGCCCCATAGATTGGCCAAGCCAAGTCTGGAAGTTGTAGCCCTGCCGGCTGATGCCCGCAATGGTATTAAGATCAGATGTTGAGGGTGGTCCCGTCCAGGTAGCGCGGCTCCGGCGCTGGCCAAACGCCGTGAAACTCTCGCCCATATCGGAAACGCCGCTGTTGGCCGTAATGGCCGAAATGCCTCCCTGGTGGTCCTCGAGGAGATACCTCATCGTGACTCCGCTGGCGCTGGTGCGGCTGTATATCGCCACGGGTTCGGCACCTGCATAGATGTATTGCCGGTAGTCGGTGGTTCCGTTGAACACAATGTCCATGAGCCCACCGACATAGTAGGTCTTTTCGGTTCCACTGGGACCGGTGTAGATTTGCTCCCAGCGCTGCCGATCCGGACCGTAGGTAAACTGGACCTCTTCGCTACCTGTGCTGTCACTCGCAGAAATCGCCACCGGATAGTTATAACTCGACCAGGTAATGTTTTGGGTTGAGCTCGCCCGGTTGGTCATATTGCCGTTGGCATCGTAGGCGAATTTAGTTCGAGTCCCGAGCCCACCATTAACGCAATCCTCGCTCGCGGCACGAGTGTAATAATCGCGTCGAGTGTTCTGAGCGAGGGCTGACATCGAGTCTGATACTACCCGGAGTGAAGGAAATCGCCTACTTTCTTCGCCTTTTGTAGCCTTTTCCGATCGATAGCCGATAGAAGTGCGCGTCGCGGTGAAGTAGAAGCGACAAAGTGAACATTTGCTGACCAGATTTGACGGAAGTGGTTCTCGACCTACGCGCTGTTCGTAAAAGATCTTGCGCGTTGGAACGGCAATCGTCCCGCTGGGAGGAGATGCGAAACGGTTGATAAGAGCGAGCCAATCGGATGGAGCGCCGCGGCGGAACGTAAATCTTCCGCCGTTACGTGCAAATAGATCTGCGTGCTCGTGATTTGTCGATGCCCGAGAAGATCGCGAATCGTCACCAGGCCAACACCTGCCCGAACCAAGTGCGTGGCAAACGTGTGCCGCATCCGATGTGGACACAGAGGAATACCGACACGACTGCGTTGGCCCCAAGTCCGTACCCGTTCGTAGACGGCACCGCGAGATAATGATCTTCCAAAACGTGATCGGAAAAACGGCGCGGTGGGAAGCGCGAGCCCCCGCGCGTCTGCGTACAGTTGCAACACCTCGGCGAGTTGCGGGTTTAATGGAATCGAGCGCTCGTGTCCGCCTTTGCCGCAAACTGTGATCGCCAAGCGGGTCAGATCAACTTGGCCGCAGCGCAACGAGGCGCACTCCGTTGCACGAATGCCAGTTCCATAGAGAAGTGCGAGCAGCGCTCGATCTCGAATGCCGATGATCGTGTCGGTCTTGGGTTCGGACAATAATCGGCTCACTTGATCGGGAGCGAGAAAGACCGGTAACTTGCGCGGCACGGCCTTGATGGACGGGAATCCGACCAGTGGGTTGGCTTGGTGATCCAAATGCCCCATCGCGACGATGGCCTGATAGAAACGGCGCAGGACCGTGACAGCCCGGTTGACCGCGGAGTCGCCATTGCCGCGATCGTTGCGAAGGTGCTGCAGGTACTCAAGAACATCACGGGCAGTGACGGAATCGGGTGGCCGATCGGCGCGCGAGACCCGAATCCACTCGCTGAACTGCCGCAGAGCGTCTTCGTAGGCCGCAAGAGTCTGCGGTCGCAAGCCGCGAGCCACGCAGTGCGTGCGAATGTATAGGGAAATCCAGTATGACCACTTCATCGACGTTCTCCGATCGGCAAGGTACGAACCGCGGCCTCCGGCCGCTGCGGTAAGACATGCAGGTAGACGCCGGTCTCCTGCGGACTGCGATGACCCATGAGCGAGGCGATGATCGCGAGATCGACGCCTCGGTCCATCAGGTGAGTGGCGAAACTGTGGCGTAAGGTACGTGCGGTGACACCGGCGCGAAGTCCAGCCCGTGAGGCGACGGCGGTCACTACATTGCACACATCTTTGTCTCGAATCCGTCGCCCGCGGTAACTCGTGCGAAACAAAGCGCCGCGCTTGCCGTGTTCCAGTAGATACGCCAGAAGCTCCGTGTACAGGGCCTCCGGGATCGGGATCGAGCGCGGCCGATCATGCTTTGCCTTCAGGACGGTGAGCTCGTGGCGCTCGCGGTTGATGTCCGCGACATCCAGGGCACACAGCTCGTTGGTTCGCAAACCGCAGCCATAAAGCAGCAAAATCATGATCCGATCGCGACGTGCCGTAGGTCCCGGTGCGGTGGTCGCCTGGACAAGCCGCTCCGCTTCCTGGAGGTTCAGGTGCTTCGGCACCGTGCGCTTGAGGGTGTGCTGGAGACTGAATCCGTCGAGCACGTTGCGCTCCGCCCGCCCGCTGCGCCAGGCGTACTCCAAGAGTCCACGGACATGGCTCAAGTACTTGGCGAGACTGCTGTCGGTGCGGCCAAGTTGTCGCTCCTCCTCGAGCCAGTGCAAATAATCCTCAAGACCGAGCCGCCATAGGTCCACGCCCGGCTTGATGCGCTCGAGGCCGCCGATCGCGCGCCGCAACGTGCACCGAACATCGACGATCGTGCGGGGCGTCTTGCGTCCGACCTTATCGAGGTAGACGAGGTAACCCTCGATGAGCGGATCCATTTGCGTCGGGATCGGGCCGCTCATGCGGCCTCCCGTTGAGCCGGCATGAGCCAGTCGTTGAGCGGGTGCAAGCCCATGGCCGCTCGGCGCTGCGGGTCGGCGATATGGACATAGCGGACGGTGGTCGCGATCACCGAGTGACCGAGGATCCGTTGCACCTGCGCCAAGTGCACGCCCGCCTCCAACAAATCTGATGCGCAGGTGTGCCGAAACTGGTGGATGCTGTGGATCGAGACACCGGCGCGGCGGGAAATGGCATGAATGCCGTTGCTCACCGTCTGGCCCGTCAGACGCGTTCCCTGTCGTGTCACCAAGAGGGCTTGCTCGCCCACCAAACCGGCGCGTTCGAGTTGATTATGCCGTCGGGGTAGATACGCCTCCAGGCAACGCAGCACCATCTCGGGCAACGGCACACATCGTTCCCGCCCGGTCTTGCGCCCGTCGATACGCAACGTTCCTTCGGCTCGATCAAATGCATCGACGTCAAGCCGTTCAAGCTCTCCGCGACGCAGGCCCGTGCCGTAGAGCATGGCCAGAACAGTCACCCACAGATGCGAACTGTAATCGCCGCCGCGCTGGGCGGCCTCGCGCCACAGCGCCTCCATGTGCTGGCGATCGATTCGCTTAGGCAACTTGCTGTACGGTGTGACCTTCGGTCCCTTCATCCAACGTAAGGGGTTGATCGTCCAAAGACCCTGGCGCACGAAGTAGTCACCAAAGCCGCGCATCGAACTCAGCGTTCCGTACACCGTGGCCTTCGCTCGGAAGCTCGAGCAGCTCTCGATGTAACGCGTGATCAAATCCGCATCGATGCGCTCGATCGAGACTCGCGGTCGGCGTTGCTTGAGCCACGTGCCCCACCGATCGAGGCGCGCGGCGTTCATGCGCACCGACTCGGCGCTGACGCCGCGGGCGCGGTACTCCTCAATATAGGCATCCAGTAAACGGTCCCATCTCCTCATCGTCGTCCTCCAAACGCAAAAAGGCGGGGAGCTCGCGCTCACCCGCCGATACGTTATAGAAACAAACAATATGACTCCCAATATGACGGTTTTAGGAGCCCGAAAAGACCCTGAACTGAACTAAAGCATCCTTCACGCTATCCGGAACGCCAAATGCGAGGCTTTGTGCTGAGCTATAGACCCAAGTTGTGATCGCTCCCGACGGATCTGTTGAACTATCGAGGTATTGTCCCGTGGTACCCCAATTGAGGGTTGTCAGGCGGCTCGCCGGTGAGTAGGGCATGTTGGCGCCCGTCACCGTATCAGTCCACACATTCCCGAAGCTGTCGAACGTCAGCGCTTCAGTCACCTTAAAGAGGCCACTGTTTGCGGTGGGCTCGGTCACTATCGTCTTAATCCGGCATGAGGCAGGCGTGTCAGGTGTGAGAACCTTGGTGCGAGTCACGGACGTACTACCCGCGGCAGTCGACGTATAAACGACTTGCGTTTCATCCAGCATGGTCAAGCACCAGGCTGCGAGGTCGGCCGACTGGTTGATGGATATATCCGTGGTGTTGGTCACATTCGTCGTCCAGGTATTTCCGTTGTAGGGAGATCCCGGATCTTCGTCGGTCACGGTGCTCACGATATTGGTCGCGTTGCCGTAGTTGTCGTAGGTGTAATTTGTGGACGTCGTCGTCACGAGATCGCCGTCCTCTGAACCGCTCAACTCGTATTGATTGGAAGTTACGTTGTTAAAGTAAGGGAAATAGCGCTGCTCGTTCGTGGCGCTGCTCAGGGTTGTCACGACCGGCGTTCGGATGGAATATGCGATCTGAGCACCTGAACTACTAGCCAGGTCGTCCTCGAAGTCCATTCCACTTTCCGGGAATTGGCGCTCGTAATATTGAAAGTAGTAAAGTCCGTTGCGGCTATCGATCATGCGTTTCGCATAAAATGACTGAAATCCGCGGCCTTGCAGATTTACATATGCCCCGTAATACCAAAACGTTTGATTGTAGGTCCCGCCTGTCGAGCTCGGATCGCTGAATAGCGCCTCGTTAACGACATACATGGGGCCGATATAATCAGCATAAGGATAAGTAGCATCCCCACCGGAGGACTCCGTGTAGTTGTTTTGGGATAGTGACACGTAAGTGGGGCTTACCGAGTTGCCATAGCCGTCGGCGACCGAGGTGAGGAGATCCGGCGGTGCGCCGGGGTCGTTGTGCAGGTAATACGTGGCCGACGTGCCGGTCCACGCAATCAAACCATCCTGGCCATCGCCGGTGAGGTTGGGTGCTGCGGTATAAGCGATGCTTGCAGTAGGGTACGAAGTACTGATTACGGTGCTCGCGAGACCGGTCCCCGTCGAGAGCAGCACGCCCAAGTATCCGTTTGCTTGGCTGACGAGCACATCTCGCCGCCCATCCCCGTTCCAGTCCATCCCGCCAACTGCCGTGAGGCCAGCATGTCGCGCGTCAATCAGGATGGCAAGCGCGACAATCAGGATGGCAAATTCCTTGGAGGGGTCATTTTCGAGCCTTTTGGCTCGGATTTGAGCCGTCTGGAGGCGATTTAGACCTTATTTGAGG
>Ga0181534_10001794_pt1 | contig 13772 bp, 13 predicted proteins | sample PEATcosm2014_Bin_37_FD_119758 | JGI IMG/M metagenome (GOLD analysis project Ga0181534, IMG submission 119758) | Peatland microbial communities from MTU Mesocosm Facility, Houghton, MI, USA - PEATcosm2014_Bin17_10_metaG | ecosystem: Environmental > Terrestrial > Soil > Wetlands > Peat | place...
GAGCGGGGCCCGGAGCGCGGAAGACGGGGATCGAAGATCGGGAATTGGCCATATCAATTAAAAGGTGAAATTAATAATCAAAGGCTGACACGCTGACATCCTGAAAAGCTGAAACATCAAATCAAAATCAGAAATCAGAAATCAGAAATCTGAAAATCAAAGCCTGAAACCGGGAAAGCAGAAAGTTGAAATAAAAAATAAATCAAAAAGCTGAAATTTGGAAAGTTGAAATAAATTCTGTTTTCTGATTTCTTAATTCCCAATTTTTCGTCAGTTTCTATTTTCTGTTTTCTAACTTCTAACTTCTAACTTCTAACTTCTAACTTCTAACTTCCGTCTTCCGCCCTCTGACTTGCTTGCTTTTGACTTTCTGGTTTCCCAATTTCAGCTTTTGCATCCGGCCAGCGCGGAGCCGCAGGGCAAGCGTCTCGGCCTCCTCCAGCCATTCGAGCTTTTCGCGGAAGGTGGTCTCCAGGCCGAGGAGCAGGGTATGCAATTCAGCGCCTTCAAAAGTGCACCATTGCCAGCCGGGATGTGCGTAGAGTTCTTTTTTGGTCATGGCTTTGATTTTCTCCGGTGCGGATCCAGCCGGCGCAATTTATCTATGTCAACCAGGTCCTGTCCGCGTCCGGCGGATTTTTTCAACTGCAACAAGGTTTCATAGCTGACGATGAAGGCCGGCTCTTTTCCGAGGACCGGCTCGCGCAGGGCGCGGGAAAATTCCCTTTGAAAATCAAACGGTTCATAAACGAATACGTCAACGGGTGTGCGGCGATGGACGTCGCTCCACAATTGCAAAACCACCATGTTCTTTTCCCGCCGCCATTGTTCGCGCAGCCTTGGATCCGCGAACTGCTCCGGCGTCACCGGGATTTTCAGGTGGTAACCGATGTCCATCAATGCGCGGAGCCCGCGGATGATGTTTTGCCGTTTCAAACCGATGACCAGGTCCACGTCGTTGGTCAGGCGTTCATAGCCGTGCGCCACCACGGCCAGCCCGCCGACGATGAGGTATTTCACCTTTGCGCCGTTCAACGCCTTCACGATGGCTTCAATGCTGCGGACTTCCATGACCAGACCAGAAGCTTAAAAAGTTAAAATCAGGAAAACAGAAAGCTGAAATCACAAGGCAAGGATGAAATAAAAATTCATTTCTCAATTTCCCGTTTCCCAATTTTTACCTTCTGCTCCGACTTCTGACTTCTGACTTCTGACTTCTGACTTCCCTCTTCCCTCTTCCCTCTCCAATCTCCAATCTCCAATCTTCCGGCTTTCCGCATTTCCGCCGGACACACTTCGTGCCGGTCAATTCGCAGATGCCTTTTCGCATCCGCGATCTACAAGCCGGTTGATTGCCATGTTCATTGTCTTTCCGTGGAAGACCAAAACCCCGGTCTTCCCCGCTGCGGACCGCGCCCGTCCAGCCATTGCCAAGTCCGCCACCTTGCCGCCCCATCACTGAAGGCGGGCTTAAATTGTTTGTTAAGAACCCTCCGGCTCCGCCGTGTCATTGGCCGATGAATAATACTCGGCATACTTGTAGTATTGATACGAACGGACGGAGGAATCCGAACGGTTCAACACCAGCCCCAGCACCCTGGCCTGGCGCTGGAAGAGCAGTTCCAGCGCCTCGCGCACCGCGCGGGCATGGGAAAACCGGCTGCGCACCACAAACAGGGTGCCGTCCGCCTTGGGGGCGATGTTGGAGGTGTCGTCCGCCGCAAACACCGGGCAGCTGTCAATCAGGATGAAATCATATTGCCCGCGGAGCTGGGCGAGAATCTGGTCAAAGGCCGGGCTTAAAAACAGATCGCCGGGGTTGCGGGTGATGCTGCCGCGGGCCAGCAGGGAAAACCCCGGCAGATCCGTGGCCTGGATGAATTTTCCGGGGTCATCGGGCTGGCGCAAGAGGTCGCTCAGGCCGGGCTTGGACTGCAGCTTCAACCGTTCATGAATGTGGCCCTTGCGCAAATCCCCGTCCACCAGCAGCACCCGGGAGCCGCCCAGGGCCATGATCCGGGCCAGGTTGGTGGCAATGGTGGACTTGCCCTCGTTGGGCACCGCGCTGGTGATGAGCACCACCTTGGGCCGCCGGCCGTCAACCGACAGGTAGAGGAGCGCCGAACGCAGGCTCCGATAGGACTCGGCATACATGTGCCGGTCGTCGTTGCCGTCCAGCAGGGCCAGCGGCGCCGCCCGCGAAAATTCGGGGATCTCCGGCACCTGGCCGACCACGCTGTCGCCAAACCGCTCGGTCACTTCGGCCACGGACATGAACCGGTCGTCGCGAAAAGCCAGCAGGAAGACAATCCCCAGGCCCAGGCCCAGCCCCATGACGCCGGCATGGACCAGCTTGCTTTTCGCCTCGACATAGGAACGCGTGGACGGCGTGGCGGGATCCAGGATGGCGAGGGTATCCTGGTCAATGTTCCGGCTGATGTCCACGTTCTGCAACAGCGCCGTGAGCCGGTCATAAAGCCCCTGATTGCGGAGGACCTCCTGCTTGAGGCCGTCGGCGGTGGCGATCCGCCGGTTGTCGTCGGACACCTTGTCCTCATACTCCTTGATGAATTTTTCCACGCTGTCCATCTTGATCTGCAGCGACTGGCGGGCGGCGGCCAGCTGGGCGTGGTTTTGCTGGCTGTAAAAATCAACCAGCTTCTGGGCGCTGGCGATCTGTTCATCCAGCTTCACCATTTTGGGGTGCTTGGGGAGCAGATACTGGGACAGCCGGTCGCGTTCCGCCTTGAGCTGGTCAATTTGCTGCTCGGCGTTCATCCGGTCGGAACCCGTGGAGATGCCGGAACCGGACCGGTTCAGCGATTCAAAAAGCGTGTCATTGTCGTTGGTCGCGCCGGGCACGCCGGCATCCGCCTCCAGCTCCTTGGCCGCGAGCAGCTGGATGTCCAGCTGGTAGTCGGACAATTCCGTCTTCAACTTGACCAGGTAGGAGGCCTCGACGGTGCTCTCCTCCTGCAACACCGCAAAGTTGTTGCTCTGTTCATATTCGGTCAGGGCCTGCTCCCCCGCCTTCATGTCCCGTTCCGTCCGCTGGACCTGTTCGGATATGGAGTTCAGCGTGTCGGCGGAAACCTCGCGCCGGGTGTTTTTGCGATACTCCAGATACGTCTGCATGAGGGCGTCCAGATAGGCCGGGGTGTAGGCCGGGTTGACGCTGCGGGCTTCCACCATGTAAATCGAACTGTCCGGACTGGAGAAAACCTGGACGTCCACCGGAATCGAAATGTTTTTCAGGATGTCGTAGTTGGTAGTGAAGGTCACCAGCCGGTTCGTCGTCAGGTCCCTCAACCTTTCATCGTGCAGCAGTTCGGACTGCGTGCCGAGGTAGTTCGCCCGGTCCTGACTGTTGCCCGAGTCCTCGGAGAAGGCGGCCCCGCCCGGCAACTGCAGCTTGGCCGTCTCCACCAGGCGTCCGTAGGAGACAAATATGGGCGGGGTGCGGGAAAAAATGACAATGGCCGCGCCGGTGCTCAAAACGGCGGTCACCAGCGGTATCCACCAGAATTTGCGCAGGAAGAACAAAAATTTCTGCGGGCGGAACTTCGGGGCCGGGGCGACATGGCTGCCCGACATGGGCTCCATCAACTGGAATCCCGGATCCGATGGCGGAACTGGCGTCAATTCATTCATGTTGGCTTAAAACCGGATCATGCGTTCGGGGACAAAAATCAGGTCGCCCGGCAGCACCGGCGGGTCATCCCCGGTCTTGCCGTTTTCCAGGATCCGGGAGACGTTCACGATCAACGTCTTGTCGCCGTCGGGGCCGGCCCCCGCGCTGCGCGTGACCTTGACGTTTTTTTCATCCGCATAATCGGTGAAGCCGCCGGCCCGCAGGATGGCCTTGCTCACGGTCAGCACCTCGTCGCTGGAGATGTCCTCCGGCCCCGGGGAGCGGATGGCGCCCACCAGGTAAATCCGGCCGCGGCTCCCGGGCTTCAAGTTGACGGCGATGATGACGGTGGCCTGCTTGTAATATTCCTTTTCCAGTTCCGTCCGCAGGGCATCCGCCAGTTGTTTGCACGTCTTGCCCACCGCCGGATAGCGGCCAATGTAGGGAACCTGCAAATCGCCCGAATCGGTGACGGCGAGATTCACGGGGGCATCACCATCTTCAATAATCTGGAAGCTCAACTGGTCGCCGATTGTCAGCCGGTAGCTGTCATCCAGCACATTGGCGGCGTTGGTGGGGACGGGAGTGGCAACCGCCGCCGGCAGCGTGGCGGCCTGGTTGCCGGACACCGCACTGGCAACCGGCGCAACCTTGGCCGGCGCAGCGGTCGGATTGTGGACCGGGTTGCTGGCCACCGCATTGGTGGCAGCCGGGGCGACCGTAGAATCAATGATGAATCCGTCCTTGTCACGCACGACATCCGCCGCGTGCAGGACACCGCAACCGCAAAGAACGCCGGCCACCAACAGCCCCGTCTTGACCGCCGCCGTCAAGGTTGAAAGGCGCCTTGGCTGGCGTCGCCGGGTGACGCCATGGTCAACCGGCAATTTTCTGTTGGAGGTCTGGCTGGGTGGGCGGTTCATTGGGGGAGGTGATAGGTGATTTGCAGCCCGACCATGTTTTGGGTGTAACCGTCATTGGGTGTGTCGGAGGCGCGCACCGTCAGCCGGTAATCCAGGCTTACTGTGAGCCGGCTGGTGAGCGGATGCTGGAGGCTCAACTCGCCGGCGAACCAGTCAAATTTGCCGTTGGGAGTCCCCGGCAGACTGCCCACGCTGCCCACGCCCTGATCCCCGTGTTCATAGGAAAAGGAGGTGTTGAAGTCGAAGCCCCGGATGATTTTCCAGGTGATGTTCGGCCGGACATACCAGTCTTCCACCAGATCCGACTGGGCGCCGGACTGGACTTCCCGGCCTACGTCCAGCGAATAGTTGAAGGATGCCCTCGGCTGATGGCTGAGGCTGACGCTGCCATACCAGGAATCCTGATTGGCGGTCTGGATGTTGGTGCTGGTGTTTTGAAATTGATTGATGGAATAGCCGCCGCGGACGGTCAGCTTGAAATAGTCGCCGGGCCGGAACTCGACGTAGGGGCCGACGCTGTAGGCATCATTGTTATTCAAGGCCGTCTGCTCGTAGGCGGTGAAGTCGGCGGAAGACTCCAGGCCGACGGTCACCTTGGGATGCACCTGGAGGGTGGCGCGCGCAAACAGCATTTCCGCAGCGTGGTTGACGTCATCAAACTGGCTGCTGGTGGCGAGAACATTCTCGTGGTCATAACCGGCGGACAACGTGACCTGGTTCAAGTCCCAGGTGCTGGCCAGCCCGGCGGTGTTTTCAAAAGTTCCATAGCTGGGCGTGTTGGCCACGGTCGCATTCTGGGACGCATCCTGGGAATAACTCATCCAGTCGTGCAGGCTGGTCGTGACATCCTTGATCGCGATGTCAAACGAAAGCCCCGTCTTGGAGGTGGAATTCAAATCGAACGTGCTCAATTGCGGGTGCATGAGATAACGGTCGTAGCCGATGGAAAAATCCAGATAGATCAGGTTGCGCTGGGAGAACGGATAGCTGGCCGTGATCCCGACCGCCGGCTTGATGATGTAATCCTGCCAGAGGTTTGTCTGGGCTAGGTTCACATTGTCGTTCCAGTCCAATCCCAGCGAGGGGAGGACCAGCATTTGAAAGTCCCCCTTCTTGAAAGTGTAATCCCCGGATTGCTGGGATTGCATCGCCGCGTTTCGGGACTCTTGCGCCCTGTCACCCGCAATCGAATTCTGCAGGGCCTCCTGCGCCGGCGCCGGCAACGCCGCCAGCAGCAGCAGCAGCGCCATCCGCCCGCCATGGTTTTTGCAAAGGCAGTTCAACCTTGATAAAGCCAGCTCAACGTATGTCATGTTGTTAAATCCTGTTTTCATCCGCCCGCCCTGGTTGCCGACAGGCCATGCTTGGTTTTTGACAATGCCTGGGCTCCAAACGTCAAATCCCGCCGGTTCAAATCCTCCAAAATGTCCGCCCCGCCGACAATTTTTCCGGCAATGGTGGACATGACCGACGAAGGCAATCTTTCCGGCTTGCCACCCGGCGGACGGGACGGCGTTTTTTCCGGCCCGCTCACGGAAGCAGCCACGGGTTCCAGGCCTGACCTGCGCCACCGGCCCGGACTGGTGCCAAACCGCCGCTTGAAGCAGGTGTTGAAAAGTCCCAGATGGTTGAATCCGCACTGGTCGGCCACGTTGATGATTTTTATGTCCGCATCCCGCAGCAACGAGATGGCCTTGAGCAGGCGCATCTCCATCCTCAAGGCGGTCACGGAAGCGCCAAAATGCTGATGGAACAGGCGGTTGAGATGGCGGCGGCTGCAACTGAACCGGGCGGCCAGGTCGTCCACGGAAAGATTGATCAGTTCGGACGCCGAAAGTTTCTCAAAAGTTTGCATCATGCGGTCATCCGTCCGGACATGGCCGCTCCGCTGGAGCTGCCCTTCCTTGAACTCCACCGACAGGATGGTGGCGGCTATCCGGACAAGCTGGCCGCGATGATCCAGGCTGAACTGGGGCGGAACCAGCCCCAGCAGCGACTGGCATTCCGCCGCCAGCGTGCTGCTGGCCGGGTAAACCTTGCCGGCCTTGAATCCTTCGGTGATGTTGTGCAGCAGGCTGATTTCATTGCTGCCGAACAGCGGCAGCAAATTTTCAAAGCAGGTGGTAAAAATCCGGTAAAGGAACTCGCCCTGCTTGTTCCACACGGCCAGCCGGGAACCGGCGGCTCCGTTAAAAACCAGGATGTCTCCCGGCAAAAGGCGATGGGTGGCTGTTTTTGAGGTGAATTTGCCGGCGCCACCTTTGGAAAACAAAAAGGTCAGGCCATCCCCGCCCGTCTGTATTTCTTCCGGGAAATTTAAGCGTGCCATGGACAGCGCCAGATGATCCTGCTTGTTCAATGGCTTCCTCTAAAATGATGGTTTACGAATGAACCCGCCGGCCATGAACCGGCCTTCCGGGCTGGCGGTGCTGAAAACACGCGGCCTGCATCGGGGGCGCTTTCTTGGCTTTGATTTTTTACGGCTTGATTTTTCATTCGGTCACTTTCTCTTGACGTCCCTCTCATTAATGCGGCAAGAGCTTAATGCAGGCAAGACATTCATGCCAGAAAAAACCCTCAGCGCGTGTCTTAAAATTCTCCGGGATCGAATCGTCCTCATCGTCGTCCTCATCCTCATCCTCAAAAAACCTGCCAAAGCTGACGATGAGGATGAGCATGAGGAGGAGGAAGAAAGGTCAGATTCCAATTTTTCAGACAGGCTCTCAACGTCCATGGCAAAGGAGTATGGCACCATACCGATTTGGGACACCTGTCATGGACACATCGGTCAGCCGCATTCTATAATTAGCACGCTGCACCATTTGTGATATTGTGTCATTTTGAAAATTCGGTGGGGCGGGCGTCCCCGCGAGCCGGTTCGTCAAGCAGCCTCGCTCCACCAAATTGACGCTCCATTCGTTTGCCATTTGACAACTGAACGTTTGGCGGTTAAATTGGCCTCTGCGGGCGGAGAAATTCAGAAATTCGGCATCATCAAGGGATGATTTCGCGAAGAAACGGGTCGTTTTTTTGAGTTTTTTAAAATGCCACAAACCCTGAACAGTTGCACGATTGCCAGCGCCAAATTTAACAAGATGGTGGCGTGTGATTTATACCCGAAACCGGTCAGATGCCTAATCCCAAGTTTCAAAAGATGCCCCGTCTGGCGAACAAGTTGGCAATGTTTATGCTGTATGTCGCTTTATGATGGGTCAATGTCATTTGGTTCGTAACCATGACGTGAAGATTTTTTCACTGCGCTGGTTGATTTGGACGGCGATGCTCCTGGCCTTGCCCGCCTTGCAGTCGGCTTCCATTCCGCTGGCCTGGAGTCCTAGCATTGATCCGGGTGTCGTTGGCTACAAAATATACTGGTGGCCCGCAGCCGGCGGTGCCACCAACTCGGTTGACGTTGGCAACGTGACGAAAACGACCATCACCGGACTGACCGAGGACACCACCTATTATTTTGCCGCGACATCTTATGATACCAACGGCGTGGAAAGTGACTTTTCCAATCAAATCGAACTGACGGTTTATCAGACGGCCACCCTGGTCCTGCCCCAGTCTCAAAACGGCAGCAACAGTGTCAGCGGACAGTTTGCCATTAATGTTTCCGGCTTTTCCAATTACCTGTATGAGGTGCAGGCTTCCACCAACCTCGTGAACTGGGTTGCGGTGCAGACAAATTCCGCCCCGTTTGCGTTTGTGGACACCAACGCGGGACAGTTCAAACGGCGCTTCTATCGCGTCGTCAACGTGACCAACCCGACTGGCAATTAGCCGCCGGCCTTCTTCTTAGAGCGTGTCTGAAAATTCACCGGGATCGAATCGTCCTCGTCGTCATCCTCATCCTCATCCTCAAAAAACCTGCCAAAGCTGACGATGAGGATGAGCATGAGGAGGAGGAAGCAAGGTCAGATTCCGATTTTTAAAACACGCTCTAACCTTGCCGGTGCTTGATGCCTTGGGAAGGTTCTGCCGCCGACCGCGACGCTATTTGCGTCTTGACAGCAACGCCCGGACTTTGTAAGCTGTTCCAGTTTTATAAATCGAATGGATACCACTGCCTTCATAAGGAAAATAAACGGCGAAGTGACCAGGATGGGTGCGGCGCAGGCACCGTTGCCGACCCGTCACGACCAGACGGCTCTCTCCAAAAAGCCTGAACTTGGCGCGGATCGTTCCAAATCAAAGAAGCGGGCCAAGGAGTCGCCGAAGAATTACAGCGCCCTGCGGGCGGCTTAAATCAGTTCCAGATCGGTGGCTTCCAGTTTGACGGCGGCCGCCTGGCTGATGAAGTCCAGCCGGAGCAGGACGGCGGTCATCCCCCGGCGTTCTTCCACCCAGCCTTCGATTCCGCGCAACGGGCCGTTTTTGATTTTGACGCGCATGCCTGCCCCGATCGTCGGTGCCAGACGGATTTCCAGGTCGGTCTCCAGCGCCCGCAGCACCTCGCCCAGTTGCCGGACGAACAAATCCTGGTCGGCAACGTCCAGCAGATTGGCCAGATGATCGTTTTGCAAAGCCACCCGGCGTTTGTCCGCCGGGATGTGCAGAAAAACATAGCCCGGAAATAGCGGCTTCCTGAACACCGACGTTTTTCCGCGATACCGGTGGACCCGCCGGTAAAAGGGCAGGGTGGCGTCAAGTTTCTCCCGCTCGCAATATTGCAGCAGTTTTTTCTCGCAGCGCGGACGCGTATGGGCGACATACCAAAGCAGTTGGCTCACGCCCACCAGCTTGTTTGCCCGCCGCCGGGTGTCAAGCCCGAAGCCGGGATGAAGACCGCAACACCGGACAAAAAAAGGGAGAGGCATCAGCCAGTTATTGTCATTGTGACCACAAAGAATGTCCGTCCTTTTTGTGGCTAAAGATGTCCCAGAATGCGATAGCTGGAATTCCAATAAACATGGAGAATGACATTGCTAAATCGACAACAAACAAATCGGGCCATTGCGTGAATGAATTTGTTATGGCTGGAAGTCGGGCCAGCCGTCATTTCCAAAATTGGTCAAAACTAAAACTAAATATGAATAAACTAAAAGTAGCAATATGCGCGGCCAGTCTGGCCGTCGCACTGAACGCCGGCGCGGATGTCACCATTTCGGGCAGCGATCTTAACAGTCTGCATTATTCGGGTGCTTCTGGAGACGCACAATATGTCGCCGGAACGCCGGACGTGGCACAACTTTCCACTCCTGATTCTGGTCTCAATGGTGACGCTCCGGCGGTTTACGTCAGGGCCAGTAATCCCCTCGCCACATCTTCGCTTTCGACTTTGAGCGCCCTCAATGCGAGTTACAGTCTTTCCAGTTCAAGTGGTGGAAATGGAAATCAGCCTTACTGGCTTACCTATCTCGTTGACCCCAACACCAGCGATCTCATTGGAGTCGTCAGTTTTGGAGGACCCAATCTGGATGACGCTTCTCAAATCCATGTGTTTTATGCCTACGATGCCGGAGCGCTCACGTCGGACACTTATTGGGGCGATACCTTGGCGGAACTTGACGGCACCGCATACGGAACCAGCACATTTGGCCAGTTGTCGGTTTATGAAACCGGTGTCGAGATTGGCGATTGGAACAATGGTGAAGCAATAGTTCCCGCGAGTGCGGACATCCAGTCAATCACCATATCTACGCCTGCCCCAGTTCCCGAACCCACGACGATAATTTCCGGCGCGTTGTTGCTACTGCCGTTTGGAGCGGGTTTCGTTCGTAAACTGTGCAAAAGGCACACAGCGTAAGGATTTTGGAAATCAGTTTTTAACAGGTCAGGCCGGTTCACAAGACCGGCCTGATTTATTGCAAGGGTCAGCCGAATGTCGGTATTGTGACCGCAAATAATGTGCGTCCCTTTAATGGCTAAAGATGTCCCAAATTGGGATAGATGAAATTCAAATAATCATGGATTTAAAGATGTCCCAAATTGGGATAGATGAAATTCGAATAATCATGGATTTTGTCAGTGTTAAATCACAAACAAATCAGACCATTCCGTGAAGAAATGAATTGGGATTGGCAGTCGGGCCGGATGTCGTTTCGGTAAGGGGCAAAACAAAAGAAAAAACAAAATTATGAAAAGATACGCATTTTTGACTGGGATATTGGCCGTTTCATTGATGGGAGCTATGTCTGCTTCAGCCACCTTGTCCGTGGCCGATGGGACTTATGTCTTCACGGAGACCGACGGTAACAACTACTGCACCGGAAGCACGGTTGCATTTCTAAACGATACGCTGGTTGCTTGGAACATCATCGACACGAAGACCGAAAGCAACCCCTATACAGACGCCAATTCGACCTATACTGGCACCCCGTATTACGAAAATTTGGTTTACGGCGTCAATGAATGGTCTTACAACATTGAAGCATTGAATCACGATTCAAGCGGCAATCCGCATGTTGAAATTGGAGACTCCGGTGGCACGGGTGCAATTTACGACAACCCTTCGTATTCGGATCCTTTGGATCCCAGCGGAACTTGGACATTGGAGGCGGTTTCAGAACCGGCTCCGGTTCCAGAACCGACTACACTGGTCGCTGGTGCATTGATGTTGCTGCCATTTGGTATCGGCGCAATCCGTTCCCTGCGCAAAGAGCGCGCAGCCTGATGGTAAATCGTTTTTTATCTTTTGTTTGATCAGGCCGGTTCACCAGACCGGCCTGATTCTTTTTTGCAACATCAAACCCCGCAAGACGACGTGAGGCGACTCATTCTGAAAAATCCGCAATCCGCAATCGCCAATCCAAAATTGAAATGAGTCCCGTCACCTGGACTCCTGCAACGGCGGGTGTGCGTCAAAACCATTAAATGCGTGTCTGAAAATGAGGGGGATGTTTCCTCCTCGTTCTCGTCGTCGTCCTCGTCCTCGAAATGCCCGGCTAAGTCCGGGAACGAGAACGAGAGCGACGACGAGGAGGATTGCTCAAACTGTTTTTTCAGACACGCGCCAACCCGCAGGGACGACAGAACGCATCTTCTACCCGTTTGCCCTAAAGACCACGGTTGAATCCCCGTTTTATTTTCTTTTGGCCGCAAATGTTCTGCTGTATATGGAATTAGGAAGATCGCAAAAAACACGAGATGACAAAATCCAGTTCAATTTTGGTGGTGGATGACAGCAGCGAAATTCGCGAGTTGTTTTCAATCTGCCTGCGCAGCGAAGGCTACGAGGTGCTGGAGGCGGCGACCGGCCAGCAGGGGCTCAAACTGGCGCAGACACGCTTTCCGGATCTGGTGCTGCTCGATGTCCGGCTGCCGGACATCAGCGGCGTGGAAGTCTGCCGGCAGATCAAGGCCAATCCCGCGCTGAAAGATGTTTTTGTGGCCTTGTGCTCCGGCGAGGCCACGGGTGACGAACACAAGGTCAACGGGTTTCAATCCGGGGCGGATGAATACCTCGTCAAGCCGCTGGGCATTCAGGAACTGCTGGCGCGGGTGCAGACGCTGGTGCGGCTGCGCAACACCACCGCCGCCCTCCGGGCCAGCGAGGAGCATCATCGCCGGCTGATTGACATCCTGCCGGATACGGTCTGCTTGATTCACCCGAAAGGCCGCCTGCTGGCGGTCAATTCCCAGGCGGTGGCCATGTTCGGATATTCGAGTGCCGATGAACTGCTCCAAAAAAGCATTTTCGAACTCACCCCGGCGGAGGAGCATGAAAACATCCGGACGGACATCGTGGTCGCGCTGAAGGCCGGCATCATCCGGAATGTCGGGTATGTCATGCAAAAAAAGGACGGGACTCTTTTCCGGGTGGAATTAAGCGCCACGGTGTCGCTCGGCTTCAATTACCAGCCGGCCGGCCTTTTAAGCGTGGTGCGCGACGTCACCGACAGCCGGCGGGCGCAGGAGGCCCTCCAGGCCAGCGAAGAGCGGTTCCGGCAGATGGCGGAAAACATTCAGGAGGTTTTCTGGATGAGCAATGCCGACAAGAGCAAAATCATCTACGTCAGCCCGGCCTATGAGAAAATCTGGGGGCAGCCCTGCCGCAGCCTTTACGTCTCGCCCGGTAAATGGATTGAAGCCATTCATCCCGATGACCGCAAACGCGTGTTGGAAAACTTCGCCACCAAACAGGTCGCCGGCGAGTATGACGAAATCTACCGTGTCACCCGGCCCGACGGTTCCATCCGGTGGGTTCAGGATCGCGCATTTCCCATCCGCGATGCCTCCGGAAACATCCATCGCATTGTCGGCACCGCCAATGACATCACCAAGCGCAAGGAAGCCTGGGATGCCGTGGCCGAAAGTGAAGCCCGCAAAAAGGCCATCATGCAGGCGGCGCTGGACGGCATCATCACCTTTGACCATGAGGGCCGGATGGTTGAATTGAATTCCGCCGCCGAAAAAATCTTTGGCCGCTCCCAGCTCGTCGGTGAAAATGTGATGGAGGTGATTCCCACGTCATTCAAACCATGGTTCAAAAACGGCCTGGTCAATAATTTTGCCGGCACCAAAGGCCCGATTCAGGGCAGCCGGATAGAGATGCCCGCGCTGCGGGCGGATGGCAGCCATTTTTTCGCGGAAATCACCATCACGCAGATCAGGCTGGTCGGGCGTGCCATGTTCACGCTGTATATTCGCGACATCACCAGGCACAAGCACGCCGAAGCCGAACTGCGGTCGCTGCCGCAGCGCATCATCAAGGCCCAGGAAGCTGAATGCTCGCGCATCGCCCGGGAATTGCACGACGGCATCAACCAGATGATCGCCTCGGTGAAAATGAGGCTTCGCAAAGTGGAGGCGAGCCTGCCGGATCTCAAGCCTGCAGCCAGGGAAATTCTCGACCGTTGCGACCGCCTGCTCATAAAAGTCCTGGAAGAAAACCGCCGCATCGCCCATAACCTGCGGCCGGCGGAACTGGATCAACTGGGACTGGCCGCCGCCTGTGGCAGCTTCTGTGACGAGGTGCAATTGCGGACCAATCTCAAATTTCATTGCCGGCTCACCCCCTCCCACCAGCGGCTTTCGCCCGCGGTTGAATTGAACCTGTTTCGCATTGTGCAGGAAGCCGTGAATAACATCGAAAAATATGCCCGCGCGAAATCAGTCAGGCTGCAAATCCGGTTTCAGGGAAACTCGGTGATTCTGAAAATTCAGGATGACGGCCGGGGGTTTGATGCCAGATCCGTCAAGGCGGGGAGAAAAAAGCATCACGGTCTTGGCCTCACAAATATGCGCGAGCGGGCATTGTCCTTGGGTGGCACCTA